>UEXM01000294.1_pt1 | contig 53981 bp, 44 predicted proteins | sample 1796661 | NCBI WGS metagenome assembly UEXM01 (sample SAMEA4772469, study PRJEB27181) | metagenome | reverse complement strand
CTCTTCTGCGCTACCTTTTTTTCTATCCATATAAGCACCCTTATACAGCCTGCCTAACTCTTCCATAAAATATGTCAAACCCATTTTGGCACCTACTTGATAACCACTGCTGGTATACAATTTCCCACCCCCTCTGACGTGGTGAGGTGGATTATCAAGCTCTCTGTCATATTTATAGATAAGGTCAAAAAGTGGATCTAGTTGTCCACTTTCTAGGAGGGCTTTTAGTGAATCCTCAAATTCTACTCCGCTTTCAGAGTCCTCATAATTATAGTATGCCTCTTTTAGAAGTTCTTCCTTGATAAGGCTTTTGAGTGTTTGCTTGGTGATCTTCATAATACTTTAGCTCCTTTGTTACTATTCTGGATTGTTATCTCTTTATCCACAGAATCTTTTAAGCTTTGCAAGTGTGAGATCAAAAGAGTTGTAGAGAAATTCATCTTAATTAGTTCCAATATATCAATAAAACCAGATAAATTATCCTCATCCAAAGCAGTTCCTGGTTCATCAAGAATAAAAAGATCTACCTTTGGAAGTGAAGAGACAGACAGCAAAGCCAATCTAATCGCCATAGAGGCCATAGTCTTCTCTGCTCCTGATGCCATTTCAATTGGTCTTGGGTTCTGTTCTGGGTGCTTGATAAAGATATCTAGATTCTTATCGTTACACTCAAAGTAGATATCAAAGTCAACAACACCAACAAGGAAAGACGCTATCTCTTGATTGATGACAGGAATCTTTTCTTGAATAATCTGGTATGGGATACCATTTGTGTTTACGGCTTCGATATAACAATCATACAGATATGCTCTTCTCTCAAGCTCTTTGAGTTCTTGGTGTTCTGCTTTTAGAATCTCAACACGTTGCTGCGCAGAGCCAAGCGTCTTGTAATATTCAATCTGCTTCTTGGACATCGAATACTTAACACCTTCTTCAAGATGTTTTAGTTTGCCCTTAATGGCATTGATTTCTTCTGCAAGCTTACGCTTTGCTTCGGAATGGTCGCGAGTAGATAGCTTCCTGACAAGCGCCTTGGTCTGACTTGCTTCTTCTTTAGCAAGCTTAGTCTTCTTAGCGAAGTGCTCAAGGTCAAGAAACTTAGCAACAATCTCCTTACGCTTAGTAGAACCCTCAGAGATAAAGTTTAAGCTATCAGTCTGTGACGCAAGCGAGGACATAGCGAAGTCCTGATAGGTTCCAAAGTAAGATTGGATGGCCTTATCAGTCCTCACTCTTGTGTTTTCATTCAGAGAGGTTTCTACTTCGTTCTTTGTATAAGTAAAGTTTACAGTAGATGTGGCAGCGTCAATACCTTTCCTCTTGACCTTCTTGAGTTCTCGTCTAATTGTATACAGCCTGCCACCAGACTGGATAACAACCTCGCCAAAACCTTTCTTACAGTGGTTATTAATAACATTGACAAGCTTCTTCTCCTTCTTTGACGTTGTACCAAAGATAGTGAATAGGATGGAGTCAATAACAGACGACTTGCCTGTAAAATTCTTACCAAATATGCCAACAAGGCCACGATAATCAGCAAAATTTAAGCTGGATTCTTCCTGGTAGTTGAATAAACCAGCCCATTTGAAGCTCTTAATCGCCCAAGTTGTGTTTCTAGCAAGGTGATTCTCGTCAAGATCGGTGTTAATTTGATCATTTAGTTCATAAATCTTGCTAAATTGTGGCTGAGAAAGCCCTTTAGAAGCCAAGAACGAGGCCAAAAGAGTCCTCTGGACCCCTGCATCACGCATATTTAGGGCCTTATTCTCTACCTGTTTGAGGGAAAATTGTGCCTTTTTAGGTATGAATTTGAGCGATTTCGGCTTATTTTGACGAAGATTGGACAATATCTCTTTAATGACATGCTTTGGGTGTCCATGAGTATCGATGACTCTGACTCTCTTATCTTGGATCAGAGTTCTTTCAACAATCTCGCCATCACTGTCAATATGAATAGTATCGAAGCTGTGGTGGTTGTAGACATCTACTGGGAATGTACTCCACTTATTCTTGTCTTCAATTTCCCAATACAGATACCCTTTGTACTTCCCTTCTCCGTGGTTTTGCTGTATCGTAGAACCACAGTACCACACACGTTCTTCAGGATCTAGAGACTGCTGCTTGTGGATATCTCCAAGCATAGCGAAGTCATGGTCTTTAAAGATATCAATCTCATCTTGGCCGTCTTGCAACACATATCCAAGATCAGTCTTGGCTCCTGCAATCGTACCATGATAAAGTGCGATGTTAATCTTATCTAGATTTGTGGGCTTAACCCAATTGGCTCTATCGAAAATAGACAGGACGTTTAAAGTAACATTGTCATCTACAATCACTTCGCCTGAGTTCTTTAGCAAATGAATGTTGTCTTTGCCAAGAGCATCTACGATTGGTGTAATCGCATCTTGCCTGTTTTTATTCTTAAGGTTCCCGTCGTGGTTGCCGAGAATAATATACAGCGGTGCAATGTCAGAAAGACACGACAAAAACCAACTTGTCATCTCCACAAATTCGGGAGATATCTGGGTCTTTGTGTGTCCTATGTCGCCACAATGCACAATAATATCAGGCTTGTCTTCCTTCATCATACGAAAAAGACAATTGAATACTTTTGTATAATCTTTGTGGTATCTAAGATTTCTGATGTGTGTGTCTGCTAGGTGCGCTATGTTCATAGAACACCCATGTAGGTGTACACGGGTGTGATCATAGCAGTACCAACAGCGTACCAAAAAATAATCATAAGCGCCTTAAAAAGCGTGTCGCACAAAAGCCAAGCGAAGTTCATTGTTCTCTCCATGGCTCTATTATAACCTGCTCTGATCTCCTGTCTAGTTTTCTGAAGCGATTTTTTCTGCCTCTTTTTTGAGTCTAAAAAGTTCGGGGTGCCCCTCTTTGAACAGAAACTCTAATCTTTTAGATACCTGATAAGCGTTGTCATCGTTTACTACTTCTGAGTTTAGAATCTGCTGCATGTCTTGAATACTAAAAAACTTTCCAAAATATAATTCATTGTAATAATCTTTTACCGTCTTGCCGTTTTCTAATACAAAGTCTGGGCGTTCGCTCAAAGCACGCCAGCCAACCATGACAATCGGTATATAGCCCTCGGTATCAGCCTCAGTTGGGAGTGAGGTTACAAGATCACTTGGTAAGGAAGAGAAAGGATCCATGTAGTTTTCCATACTTAGAGGGAAAGTCGAATCAAAATTATCAAAGTATCCTTGATCCAGCCTCATGACACGACCTGGGATATTAACTCTTTTTGTTGGCAAACCATAGAAAGGTTCCTGGTTGTTTTTTTTATGCATGTAAGCTGCCGCCGCAACAGTAAATCCAGGAGGTAAGACCGCAACCTTGGCGTCACCTTTTTCTAAAACATGCTGGACTTGTGAGCCTTGTCCCCAAGTCCATCTTTTAGCACCACTAGCTCCAATGAATTTTTCAAAATCAGCTTCAACAGCAACTTCATCAGCGGCATCAAACACATTCTCAAGCTGATTCATGATGGTAGCTTCATGTCTTTCTTTTTTATCAGTGTCGACTATGCCTTTAAGTGGAATCAAAATAGCGGCTGCGAGACCAATTACGGCCGTTGGAAAACCTACAGACTTAAGATAATCGCTTATACCCTCGTCGATTAATTCTTCTTCTAGAATTTGTTTTTTAATCTCTTCTTTGATGATAAGGTGTAGCTGCTCAGAGGATAGTGTTAAGTTCATTATTTTATTCCCGCCAATAAATCTAGCAATAAATAGTTGTCTTGATCTATAAACTTAGCTTTTGCTTTTCTGCTTTTAAGAATATCTTTTGGCATGGCACCAATATCTTCATACCCTGTTGTATCTATCTTGTATAGTTCAACATCGTAAGACAAAAGTGTCTTAATGATTTGACGCTCTTTCTTAGACGCGTCAACATCGAGGGCGATGTAACACGGGGTGTCATTTCGTACAATCTTTCGTAATAGGTTGGACCCTGAGTGTAGTGTAGACCCAAGGATAGGCACAGCGTTTCCTGCGTTAATTGCATCGAATACTCCTTCTACAATTGTGAGATCTTTGTCCCAGTCGATAAATAGTTCATTGAATATGACATCCTTGTTCGCTTTGGGGTTCTTGTACTTATAATAATCTCCGCGATAACTTCTAGCAATAAAGTAATTTAGCTCTCCATCATCACTGAAAGATGGCACAACAATCCTATTCTTAAACTCACCAGAATTGCAGTACCCAATTTTCCAATTTACAATATCTTGTCTAGACAGGCCACGATTGGCCAAGTAGTTAAATGGCTCTTTGTCTACAAATTTTAAGTCTTTTCTTAAAAGCGAACGAAAATTGTTAGGCATTTGTACTTGGACTTTTGCTTCTTCTTCTTTTTCTGCAAACAAGAAATCAAAGTTAGCGATGTCTGGTCTGCCATAAACCTCGTCCCAATCTTTTAGTTGGGAATAGGTTCCATGCTTCCTAACAAGCCTGCGAATAGACTTACCACGGTAATCACAGATCCAACACTTGAACGCACCTCTATCGAGATTGATAGAAAGCTTACGCTTGTGATGGCCACACTCAGGACAATAGAAAAGCTTCTCTGAACCTTGGTCTCTAAATCTACCGAGTATGGACTCTAATATGTTTGTGGCGCGGGCTTGACTCATGGTCCGATTATAACTGGGTCAGACTGCCTCGCCAACCTCTTTCTTTTTTATAATTTCCAGCCCTGCCTTGGCAACTACGATAGCATCAGCCATATCGAAATAGCAAGGCTTTGGGTTTCCATTTCTTGTCCATTCGACTTCAAAATCTGGCTCGTGTTCTATTAAGTGTTCCATAACAACTTTCTTTGCTTTTTTACCTCTAGGAACAGAAATGCCTACTAACTTTCTAGCTTGGCCGGCTGTTAGGTATTCTGGCCTTACTTGGAATACTTCAAAAGAAACCCAAGAGACAACTCCATTAAACTTCTGCAGCTTTGCCATTGTGGCAGCACTAGAACCACCAGAGCTAAAGAAAACAAAAGGCTTCTCGATGTAGACATCTGTTATGTCATACTTTTTGTATAAATCCAACAAATGCTCTTTCACAAGGACTGACTTGACAAAAAAATCTTTATGCTTTCTAAGATCTGTATTACTAAAATGCACAAGGTTTCCTGAATGATCTACAATCGAGAACCCTGTTATGCTTGTTGAAACGTCAATGCCGAGTATCATCTATAGTGCAACCATCTATATCTTTTTCTTTTTGAGAGATAATTGAGATCGTTATCATGCTCATATGCCTCTCTTTCAAATGGTATCATCATATATGCCGTATGTGTATCTCTAAAGAAGTAATAATTTTCAATGAAGTAGTAAACATACAAAAGATAAAAGAAAACAACAAGTAATTCTTTTTGCTGCTCTATATGAATCTTTTCATGATTTAATGTGGTGTCATCCATTTTTTCTTTTGAGATAATAAAAGGAAAAATGGTGATAGCATAAACATCAATAAATACTGACATGAGCTTTGTAAAAAGCGGAGACACGATAACAACTGGAAACATTAAAAATCCATCTTGAGTTTAAACGATATGTCCTGAGCTTCTTCTTTTAGAATTGGATTAGACAAAGTGGCAACACCTAGCAAGTTCTTATCCTTATCATACACCCCTATTCTTGAAATGTATACTTGTCTTTTAAATGGAGCATCAAAATCTGAGAAGCTAGATGAAACTGTGTTCTTTATTTTTAGCTTGTCGCTTTCTTGATAAACATTGGATGAGTTGATTGATACTTGCGTCTGCCCATATTCTAAAAATGTAGGGTTGTTGGAGAAGTTAACCTCTCCTTTCCTAGCATGTGCGTATAGAGTCCTGACATGTATATCAGAATTACCTTTAAACGAAAAGTCAAAAGAAGCACTGTGGTAGGAAGCGCTGACAATACCACTTCCCGATACAATCCCATCATTAGCTCCAGCAGCAAAGTACAGCCAAGACCCTGAAACATCCGGTGAACCCGCTTTTAAACTAATTTTAGGAGTTAGGCCCCAACTTCCAGTCAAGACAACAAAGCCTTCGTCATACAGAGCTACGCCTGCAACAGAGCCAGAGCCTTCGGAGCCATACGGACCTACCTGTATCAACTCGCCATTATATTTTGAATCATTTAATTCGCCAACAAGTGAGCCGGTGTAATAGAATTTTAAAGATAAGCTTCCTGGTTTGATCCTTGATCCATAGAATATTTTTGGTACTTTTAGTAAGTTAATGTCTTGTGTGTTCTTATTTCCTAGAGAGGATGACACCTTGTAGTGTAGACTCTTTGTTGCATAAAAATCTAAAGTATTCCTTAGTGAGAAGAACTCGCGACTATTGGGAACTCCTGAAGATCCTGTTAAGCCAGGACTCTGTAAAAATTCTCTATAGATAGAAGAAGTCAACAAGTATGCAGAACCGGTAAGGGGTTCTCCATTAAGCTTATTGGCATATTCGTTTGCAACATCAACAGATGGGCCAGACTCTTCTATACGAGGATAGCCATCAGATCCGGTCGGAAGGCCTGTTAAAGTTAGTTTTCTATTGGTTGATTTTAAAAACTGACGTGATGAGCCTTTTGTAACATAAGGTATAATAGGAGAATTAAGACCGGTCGGGTTCACCACCTGAGCGACGTTTACAATATCTGTGGTTCCTGCCTTGTCTATATTATATTCATATAGACTAAGGCCTCCGCTGCTTCCACGAACATCAGATGAGAATGATCCAGATTCAACAGAAAAACTATTATATACCACATCTCCTTTGTAAATAAAGAATGAGCTATGTGGATAAGTTTTTACTGTGCTTAGTGTCTTGTCTGTTCTTAAAAACTTCTTAAAGGACATTTTACTGCCTCAATAATCAAGTCTGACACGTAATGTAAGCTCGTTAGTCGGGTCTTTTCTTAGAGGCTCAGATAGTTTAGCGACAGCTAGTAATTCATTTTCTGAATTATAGAGCCCAACAGTAGTCACGTAAGAGATTGGAGGGTTGCTCCTTTTATCTGACTTAACTCTAATTTTACCAGAATTTGTGTATGTCGGGTTTGAAGAGTAGTTAAACTTATTGTTTGATAGTCTACAGAAATATATTGTTGAATTAATTTCTGTGCTGTTGTTAAACTGTACGTTGTGAAGCCTGTGTCTTAGCGCATCACAAGATGCAGTAATTGAGCTACTAACAGCCGCTTGAGCAAAGCTTTTTATACCTGCCGAGGAGCTGAAGAATTCTGTAGTTCCGGCAAAGACAGATGATGACATAACTGCAATACCAGCTTGGTAGAAGACGACTCCCCCCACTCCTGAAGAATGACTTAATAGGCCGTAGTCGCCACCAACAGTGTTTAATATACCTGAGTTTTCTGATGCTCCTGTGTCCGTAAAGGTCTTGGACTTAGCAGCAGCTGCACTGTCGGCCCAAGAGCCAGTTCCGAACGTAATGGAGAACGAGCCTTTCTTAATCTCATCCTTGGTCAATAGGCGAGAGAAGTTAACGAAGAAGACCTCCTTCATAACATTCCCTGCACTAGCATCGAGAGTTAGATCGTTTTCAAACTTTCTTACCTCATTTGCACTTCCGGTGTAACCTAGAAGGACTTGAGAATACTGATTGTAAAGGTTAATCTTCTTACTTCTCTGTACAGCGTTAGCGGAAGCTGACAGTGGTGAAGATTCATCATAACCAATAGCGAGGTCAAAAATATGATTAGCTGAAGAGCTTAGGTATGGGTAGTCATAAACTGACTGGAACATGCCGTGTGAATAATTCTTGATGTTGCCATCAGAGTAGGTTCCACTTACAATAGTTCCAGTTAGAGGGATTACCTCATGAAGCAGTGTTCTAGTTGTTGTAACATCGCTTGTTCTATCGATTGGTTCGTAATAAATTGGCATTTTAAGCTCTTAACCTTATTAGTCGTACAGGGACTTGTAGTTGTGCGCCACTTGAGGTGCCTACGACATACACTGTTGTATCTATGTGGTCAAAGGCAGCGGAACCCCCGGTTCCAAAAAGTGTCGACTCTGTAACATTAGTTTTGCCATATAGGCTGTAGTAGGAGGGAGGGGTAGTACCCTCAGAGTTAATCTCAATTGAAGGTGTCAAAAGGAAGGACGAAGCCACTCCTCTAGGCCCAGCTATCTGTGATAGATTTGTTCCGTCTGTGCCGCCATCAGCACTTTTCTTAACTAAGTTTGGAATAGTGGAGGCGAAGGAGGTAACGTAATTATCTATAAAATCTGTTAGACCTGTCGGCGCTTGTCTTCTAAATTCATTTAGAGAGATGTCTCTTGTGCCGTCTGAGAGGTTTGCAAACTTGCCAGTCACTAAACTTCTAATACCGGATACATATCTTGAATCGAATTTAACTTGAAAGTTTCTATCCAATAGGCCCGTATTTGCAAGCATAGTCCCTCTGTTCTCAAGGGTGGCTTGCCTTTCAGTGGACTCAATCCCTGTCTCAATTACAATGCTTTTGCTAGGAGTTTTTGATGTTGGGTCTAAGACACTACCCTCACCAATTAAGCCCTTTACAGAATCATACGTTGGTCGGTTGACCGCAACATAGATCATGTTTCCTTGTTTGGACACGGCTTCATTAAGTTTGCTATTGATTGCCATTGAAGGCATGAAAAGAATATCTGTTCTTTCAATACTCATCAGTCCATATTTGATAGATGAAGCTTGCTTGGTTGCAGCCTCCATAACGGGGGATTGTAAAATTTCTAAGTCGTAGTATGCGGACCCGCTTGGATGGCTTCCGTTGAAAAGAGAATAATCTATCTCATCATCTCCAACGGAGAAGCTAGAAATAGTGAATCTACCTTCTGCCATTCTTTTTCTTCCTAAATCAGTTAGCACTGCATCTAGGATAATATCGCCCGAGTTATCTAAAAAAGCCATGTATTTACCTCTGTACTCTAAATAGTATTTATATTTTTTCTTGCTTCTTAAATGTAATGTTTAGATCTAGCCGCTTCTGAGTTTTCTTTGAAGTTAGTCTAACTTTATATGTTTTGTCCCAAATTTTATCTTCAACGTCATCGCCAAGGACTACATTAGATATTTGACTTTTTGCTGTATCTGAGAAATCTAGATTTTCTATATTAAGGCTTAGCTGAGATGCCTTTGGGACCAAGCTAAATAGTTTCTTAAATTCTGTAGAGCTTTGATTTGTATCTGGTTCTTCGTCTAGGTCTATGATGCTAAAGTTTGTATATCTATATCCACCGTCATCTACCAACTCAGATTCGTATATTCTACTTAGTGGTCCTGAAACTCCGTTGGAGTTTATAAACCTAAAGGCGAAGTAATATTTCCTATTCGACTCTATCTCCACATATAGGGCCTTTTCAGAATAAATATTTCCATCTTCTGCCTTCATATCGATAGTTGAAATTGATTTTCCATCAAAATCTTTCAAAGTTTCTGGCTTGTTATCAAGCATATAGACCTGAACAAACTCAGCGGGAGATACAGTTTTTTCTCCAATCTTGGAACTGTCAATTAAGTCTTTGCTGTATTTGTAATTTGCTTCGTTTACAATATCTTGTTGACTAATTGGCGAAGGATAAACTAAGTTTTTATAAGAAAAGACATCATGTTTTACATTGAATACGGCTTTGTTAGAACTATCCTTCACATAGGTAGGAGACACAAGCACCCTATTAGGTGGATTGTCAATTATATTTATTCTTTTCTGTTCTAAAGGAACTTCAACAATCTTTATTGATGGCTCAATATCAAACTTAAAATCAGCTAGATATCGATCTAAAGAAAATATTTGAGCGTTTGTCGCGAGAGTATTGAAAGAATTTATTTCTGCATCAAGTTCAGATGCTCTTACAAAAAGTTCTTTTATTTCTTCGTTTCTGTTAAAGTTGGCTTCCATACCTGGAATAAAGACATTATTTAATTCGTTTAGAATTTCAGTATAGGCGGTTTCTACTTTGTTTGAGTTTGCTGCAAAATCACCATGAGTGAAGACAGTGTTAAGTTTTACATTAACTTCGCACTTGTAGACTGCCATAGAGTCAGTACCATGAATGTCCGTGCAAGTAAGTCCTAGGCGAGGTGTTGCTCTAGGTGCTGATCTTGGGTCAAGATAACTATCTATAACTTCTGCAGCTTGTATGAAGTTTATAGGCATTATTTCTTCGTTATTCAGATACCCTAATGATGTGCCTGCTCTGTTATGAATAAATTCGTAGGAATCTAAAAGGTTTGTTTTAATACCAGATGGAAAAGAACTGGCACCGTTTATGTCGTTATATGTATTACTATACTCGTTGCTCATTGCTACCTGTTCAGCATCAATTTCTGCTTGCAAAGCCGGTATGTCGGTTTCAATAATGGTAAATTTGTCCATCCCTAAAGTACTTGTCGATGAAGCTAGATTTGCTTCAGAATATAATTGCTCCTTTGTCTCACCAGAATAGGGGTCATAAAACTCTAAGCAATACTTTGTACCCAATAAATCATCGGTTCCATCAACATTAGTATACTCTTCTTCATCAATCATTCGTGTAGTTCTTAAGTCACTGGTTCTGTACTTAAACCCTTCAATTAACACATAAGAAAAAATATTATAAGTATAGTCTGTTCCATACTTTACTTGAGAATCAAAATACTCAAATGCCTTTGCTTTGTTCAAGAACCAAAAGTTTTGTAGCACTGAGTCTTCTTGATTATCTCCTGTTGGGGCTCCTCCTATTTTCTCTACCCTGTAGGCCATCACTTCGTAATACTTTGGTTGTAACGTTTTGTCATAAAAAGAAGTTAGAACATCTGTTCCAGCCTCTATATCAGCAACATGTTCATTAAAATACCCATCTATTACAACTTTCATATCGTTTAGCAAATTTTCGTTTCTTGTAGACTGCATTAGACTGTAAATGCCGTCAACATCCTGAGCTTGCTCACATAGTATTGGATAATCAGCAGCTTCAAGAAACATAAAATCATCAGTCTTGGCGCTAGGCTTCTGTATCATGTCTACCAAGAATGCAGGAAAGTCAACAATTTTTGTTGATATTGTCGAAGTTGATTCCGCACCCTCTCGATATCCCATGTCGCCAGAACTAATTGCTTGTATAATATTAAGACCAAAATTGTTCTGCGATATAGACACTTGATTTTCGTTAGAAAACGTTTCTTTCAAGTGTCTCATAAAATCTGCAAAACACTGAAGGTTGACGATTATCTCTTTATATTTATTCCCTCCGTCATCTGCCTCTATAACTATTTTAGTGCCGAAAGGCATATTAGATTTAAACGACTCTATGTCACTATCTATTTTTTTCGCTGAAATATCTTCTGTACTCTTCCTTCTTGTGCTGTAATCATTTAATAAGGCTGTAGAGTCTAATGAAATAATGTTTCTATGAGTTTTGTTTGGTTCCGGCGTTGAGTTAACATAGGTGGTATTGAAATAGTTCTCCAGATCTTCGTTCTGATAAGCTCCCACACCTTGTTGTGATGTCTCTAAGGTGCTCTCTCTCGCCAGTATATCTTCCTCGATTAAATAAAAATTAGGAATCTGTAGAACAGACTCAACACTGGTAAGGTGATCTTGGAATCTTTTTAGATAATTGTAATACTCTCCTGTGACTGTTAATGACGAATTATAACTTGTTGGCAGTCTTGCTGCTTCTCTAGAAGTGTAAGGGAGGGGGAGCTTGTTATAGTGATCAAAATAAACAAAATTATTAAAATACCTTTGATATGTCTTGCTGGCGTAGCTGCCACCTATGAGATAGTATCTCCAAAAGTCATCATTCTCGTATACCTCGCTATCCCCAACAACCCTAATATTACACCCAAATAAGGGAAGAAAAGAAAAGTCACTAGACACGACACCAGAATCAGACCTGTTGAATTCGATGCTAGTGAAAGTCGCAGGATGTTCTGGCTCTTGATCTCGTAGCTCTCCTTTTTCGTTGAAAAAGAAATTAGAATTAAAAAGCGTTCTAAACGATTCAGAAGAACCAGAGAAGAAATTTAAGTCAATTATTTTTGTTTGTTTGTTTGTCATATTAATAAGATCCGTAGGTATAAGATCCAACATCGATCTCAACTGAAGTTTCTGGTAACGGCTCAATAGGCACTATTTCTGACTCTGTTGCTGACTGCTGAACACTTGTATTTGTAGAGGCTTCTCCTTCTATTCTATTTTTACCAAGAAGAGAATCAAGCGATTCTTCAATAATGCTGAATGAATTGGAGAATGCTATTTGCTCTGGTGGCGAATAAATTCTTTCAATAAAGTCTCTTCGTAGGGGCCCTTTCTTGTGCTTAGTCTCTAGCGCATCTTTTTCATTTTGAGAAGAATATTCAAGTTCATATGTATCCATATAAGATATCGTTGGATCAAAATAAGTTATAGTTCCGTCATCACCTATTTGATAATATCCGTGTGAGCCCCCTGATGTATATCTTACACTAGCATGGGGAATTTGAAGTGAAATAAATTCCTCTACCCCTGCTGATGAGGGTGAGCCATCATCATAAGTTTTTTTAGAAAACATGGGAGTTATTATGCCCATACTGGTAAAATTAGGCATTACTTCTATGATGTTTGACGAGTTAAGCCTGTTGGTGAAAAATCGTAAATTTTCAATAGTAAAATCTTGTTTATCGGTATACTCTCTTAAGCCAATAAAATTCGGCAGATTTGATATAAATCCTATATTGGTAGAACCAACAAGAGAGTATCCATCTGATATTTCTATTTCAACAATGCCAGTACTGAGGGTTCGGTCTGCACTATCAATCGGAGTTTCCAGTCCATCAAAAGGTTCAGAAGAGGCCATATTTTAATTACCCTTCTTGTATCTTGTGTTTTTTGTTTTGAACTTGACTTTTTTTATTTTTGGCTTGTTTAAGGCTTCTCGATTAATCAAGTCAATATCATCATCTAGTTGAAACAGCTTCTCTGTCTCTTCGAATGATTTTTTAGACATCTGTAACTTTTTGTCAAGAACCTTGCCCGGTTCCAACATAATGTTTGGATTAGATAACACTTCTTTGTTAACTATGTCTAGAAGAGAAAAGTCTTCTTTAAATGACTCGGTTCCTGTAATCCTCAAGTCCGCTGCTTGGGTTGGCTCTTTATATGCTCTAATAAATCTTTTCACATTGTTGTTATAAAAGTCGATAACCTCTTGATCGGATAGATCGGCACTGGTTTCTACTATATTTTTTAGAATTCTTGATTTAGCTTTATTGCTCATCTCTTAAGGTTCCTCCTCATATTGATCTTCTATTTGTTGACTCAAGCTCAGCCTCTCTGCAAGGGCATCCACAATTTCTGGGAATGCTACTGGCTTGGTTGGTTGAAAGCCGCCAGTGTCTGAGATTTCTGTTTCTTCGTTGGTCTCGCCAGTCTCTTCACCAAAATCAATTAATTCTGCCGTTGGTGCTATATCTTTAGTAAGGACATATCTTACGGCCAGCCTAATTGGCTGAGAAGTGTTGATTACCACATCAGTTAAGGTTGGAAAACCATATATACTAGTTTCTCTTCCTACTGTGCTGTTTGGAGAATTATCAAAATGATCGTTATAAAGTTTTTCTAATAACATTTTTGTTCTTGTGACAGAAGATTCGTTACCAGTCTTTGGCGAAATTTCTGTTAAAACCGATTGAATTTGTTGATTGCATTGCTCAATTGAAATTTTTCTATCGTGTCTTCTGTTTTCCTGGGTATCATTCCAAGATACATTTATTAAAGCCTGCATATAAACCAAGAAAAAACTAGCCACCTCCCAAGGTTTTTTGGAATCAGAGTATTTGTCCTCAACGGCCTTAATAAAGAAGTCATTGAAGTTGGTTTGATTGTTTGTGCTACAAAAATCTGTAACTTCATCGTGATATTCAGTGAATAATCCTATAGCTGCTTGAAAAGGTTTTCTGATATAATCATCATAAAAATAAGCAGTATTATCTATAATGTCACATTGTATAAAATAAAATTGTGTCTTCTCCTTACTATATAATGCAAACTCTGAGGTCTGAATATCTGAGATTTCATATGTCGAAAGATGATAACCCTCGGATGAAAAGAAGCCGGCATTTAATGTATTTGGGGGTAAATCCCAATTTCGTTCTGCCAAGAGTGTATTACGATAAGTGCCATTGTCAGTGCCAGTGTCTCCTTGAAGTGCCTCTTGTCCGGTCCAATCAATAATCAAGCCATGAGATGGGAATTGAACTTCCGTTGTTCCGTCACCGTTCTTGACTTCCAAAGAACGCAAAAAATTGGAGCTGGTAGCATCATCGGGCAAGCCTGGAGTGTCCAAAACTTTATTTTTTATTTTAAGGTATCCGTTGCTGCCTCCTTCAATATTATCGATATCTACATCATCTTGTGTACCTCTTGTTACGACAACGCTCTGCTTGGTAAAGAAATTAAATATTGGTTTAGAACCTCCTAAGAACTCATTAAGAGACTCAATATCTAAAAACTCAGAAATTTTTGATTTTAAAGCCAATATTTTCTGATCATCAATAAAAAATAAAGATCGATTGTCAACTACGACAGCCTCCCAAAGTTCTTCGTATTTTAAGTTTTTTGCATATTCCTCATTGGATAGAATCAGTCTTCTATACATAATAGGTTTATAAATATAATTACGGTCTGGGGTGTACCGCCTAAAACTTGAGTTTTCTGCTGCTACGAAGCCATGGAAACTGGTATATTCATCTATTATCTTACTATTTCCAACAATCTTCTTTGAGAATTCTTCATTAGACACCAATGTTGTGTTGGCTTGTCTTATAAAGTTATCGACTTCTTTAAACAACCTGCCTACCGGTAGTGCGGTGGTCTTTACAATTGTTGATCTATTTTGTTTATCAAGAAGGTATAGTAGTTTTTGATCTTGCTTGTTTACTTCTAAAACAGTTAGCAATGAATCTGCTAATGTTTCTGCTCTTTTATCTTTTCTGCCTCTGGCAAAGAAGTCATTTATTAATGTTTTGGCTGCCTCTACTAAGTCTTTTTTTGTATCTTTTCTTACTTTGTGATAGGTGCTAGACAGCGAATACATGACTGGCTCTAAGGAAGGATTCCCGTTAGAGTCAACAAAAATCATTTTATTTTCTTTATTTATCTTCCTGTCAATGACTAGCGGCTCGTGCGATATACTACCTCGATTAAACTTTAATAAATCTAAGTCTATTGTTTCATCTCTTAAGATAGTGTATATGTCTCTGCTATTGCCTTCTGAATAATCTGAAAATAGGATACGATCGTAACAAAAAGCAATAATATCTAAACTGTCTGCTTCAATAAAAGAGGGGTCTAGTTCAACATCCATAACTCTGCTGTATAGCAAAAAACGCTTTCCATCGCTATTGTAGTACTCATCAGGATCAAAAGATAGGAAGGAACTTAGATCGCTTATACTGCTGTCATATCCTGTATTAGGTATAAAGGCGAATGGGTTTCGGAATGTTTTTGTGTTGCTTTCATCATTTATTACCATGTGAAAACTTTTTTCACTAAATTCAAAATCTTTTGGCATACTAGAGATACCAATATAAAGTTTATGATCTAATGTTTTAATTTGTGCTTCAAAGGCTGCTATCTGATCTGAAGAAAAGCTTGCTGGTATTTCAAACAGGCAAAAACAAGAAGTTTCCGCAATTGGTTCATCTCTAACTTTTGTTACTTTTATCCTGTCGATAAAAATCGTAGGATACCTAACCCCAATCAATTCTTTGTAATTTTGTTGATCTAGAATTTGCTCTAACATACTTCAGGGTCTCCCACTTCAGCTCCATAGATATCAAAAAATACATCTTCTGGCTTGACACTTGAGCAATCAAAATCAAGATCTATTAGAAGCGAATCCAAACTATATTGCTCAATATACTTACAAGCAGTTATATCATCAATGTCAGAATCTTTCAATAGACTAAAGTAATATTCAACTGAAGATGTCGTATGCATAATTTCTTTCTGTGCTGTATTGCTGACCAGTAGGCCGTTAACTATTTGTTCTGGTTTTTTATCAAAATATAGTTGTCTAAATAAATCTTCTGTACCTTCTCTGGTCACTTCATATATCTCTACATCAAAGTTTTTATTTAAAAACTCTGTGTTTAGTTCTTCTACAAAAAGCAATGGGTTGTTCATTTCTAATTTTATTGCTAGGCCGTCTGAGAATGGGGGCGTTGTTTGCATTGCCCCTACTTCTAAGAAATCTTTGAAAGAAGAGGGTACTTCTTGTGTCGGATCAAAAATAGAAAGATTATATGAGGCGGTGATATGTATTTGAGATATTTTGTTCTTATTTATAAGATCTTCAGTTGCTGTTGACTTGATTTCGTTTGAAAGAGAAACAGCCTTCCAGCCAGGAGCCAAATCACTCTGCTCGGCTAGTAGTAAAGCATCGCCTATAAAACCTTGAGAAGTAAATATATTTTCATCTTGAGGAAATATAGCGTCTATAGGGCCGCCTGCGGTAACTGAACCCGATAAGGCTTCAGAGAATCTTGTTTGTGTAGAAATATATGGTGTTTGGTTTTTTATTCTATCGTGGATTGAGTTTTGGCTTTCGGTAGATGAAACAGAAACATATTTTTTGTCATAAACAACATTGTCATCAAAAAAAGCATAATACTCGGGCTTAAAAGAGCCTTTAGATAATTTGTGTTTTCCATAAGGTGTAAGTTGGAAATCAAATACTTGCTGTTTTTTATTTAAAAAAGTCATTTTTACTTCTTATAGAGTGCTGAAACATCCACATTAATTAGTTCAACGAATGAAAGGTAATCGTATGGCCAATTGAACTTGATATATTCATCATCCTTGTCGGTTTCAGGCTTATCTAGATTAGTGATTTTTCTTGCCTCGCCTGCCTGAGTAGCGACCAAATCGAAGTAATCAGATTTAGCTTTCTGCTTAACCTTGAACACCATCCACCTCAAGTTTTTATTATCCATAATGTCTGGCTCGTCCAATAATTCATTGTTTGCCAGCTTGTGAGCAACTCGTGACTGTTGGAATGTGATTTTCTTATAATCTCTTGGAGCAATATTTTGCCATATATAGGACAGATCGTCTCTATCTAGCTCGTACTTAAATTCAAAAAAGTACATAACGAATGGATCGATAGATGGGAAGTTTACAAAATCAAACTTTGGAGGAAGAATATAGCGCTTCATCTGTTGAGCAAGGGTTCTTATAGATTCTCCCGCTACATCAAGAGAGTCTCCACTCTTAGAACCTTCTGTCTCCTTGAGAGATGAGTTAAATCTTTCTCTTGAGATAGAAATGAATTTCTTTCTATCAATGTTGTTTTCTGATTCTTCACTTGAGTAGCTATTATCAGCTTCTATAACATAAGGTATTGCCACTATTGCTTCATATATGTCTCTCTTATCGGCAATCTCTCCAAGTCTTACTTTACCTGCATTCTTCTTCTGGCTTCTATCAAATCCAAACAACTTGCTTAGCGATTTAAAATCTCTAGCCGCTGTCGAGCCGGATGTAGTTGGCTCATAATTATTATATGAAGAACTGTATTTGACCACATCATAATGATTCTTAAGCCAATCTTGTGAGATATCTTCAAATTCTAAGAAAATCCCTGTGTTTGGATCTGTTGGGATCTCTCCGAACTGGTGCCAGATACCTCTCGGTACAGACTCAGAAAGATTTGATGGATATGAAACTTTGCCTGCATCTTCACTAACATCAGCAAAGTTTAACATTGGAGTTTCCCATTTAGGTTGGATTACCCATTTTTTTCCTGCTAATTCGTTTTGATCAAGTATTGTGTTTCCAAACTTGTCTTTTCTCTTTTTTGCCACTCTTTCGACACCAAAAAGATTAATTGAGGCGGATAACTGCATTGCGCTTTGGTTTATTGCAGAGCCTCCATAGATTGGAACCCGCTTACTGCCAGCAACCAATACCCCTCCTGTCTGCAGTTGAGTTGATATCAAGGTTCTATCGTTTTTCCAACTAGCTGAAGAATATACTCCTATTGAGCCTGTCTGTTCCCCAGGATCTGCTCTCCAAAACACTGTTTCGATTTCACTCAAAATATCTTCAAGGCTATATTCTTTTTCTGCTTGAGGTCTGAAAATGAAATCTACCCACGACTCTCCATGGTAATATGGAGGAGTATATGCCCAGTTATAACCTTCTATCGCATCCAAAGTTCCACTCAAAAAAGCATCGCTATGGCTGTCCTCTGTACTTCTGCCTGAAATTGCAGGACCAAAAGACGTTGGCCTTGAATACATTGTAAATGTTTCTTTAAACTCAGGATTGTGTGCTGGATCCTGTGGCAGAGGGAATGACCCAGATAGCTTCTCAAGCTCGCTATCATCTGAAAGTCCGTTTGTTGTGAGCGCACCTATATTTGAGAAAAAAGAAGCAGACCCGGTAGAGCCTTGGAAATCCCTTTCATTGTTGTAGAATCTTTTTCCATTGTGAGATTTTTTAATTTTTAACCTAGCTCCATAAACCTCACCCAATTTAAATCTCAATCCATCTTGAATTAAATCAGAACTAATCTTAGTGAACCCTTCCCCTTTTAAGAAAAACTCACCAGACTGGCCAAAAAAGTTTTTGGCCATAAGTGAATAAATCTCATCTGATACAGAGGTATCTATCGAGGCTGCAGAAGTGTCTGCTGAGGCCGAAGGGTTGGCTTCAAAATCAAGGAATTCAAATTTATCAATGTATTTCCCAGGATCAATTATTGTTTCAAATGGCACTCGTAAATCCCAGAATTGTGTATCTGGTGACCACTTATCTCTACCACTAGCAAAGGAAAGAAATCCAGAACTACCTGAATATTTTGGCATAATACAATTGTTGGAAGCCAAATTATTGTCGGCGTCAAAATTATAACTAATAAATTTGTCAGATACATTGCATACAGGATAATCAACAGCAATACCAGACTTTATTGAATTGTATAAAATCCCAGGAGCAAATAAAGGCTGTAGTAGGGGCCTGCTTATACCCAACTCTGGATCGAACGAAGACAGAACCTCTTCCGAGCCGTTATCATAGATCTGTGTTATACCTTTTGCGAAAGAGCTAGAGAACTGCGATACTAAATCTACTGTTCTTTGCGCCGGATAAAAACCCTTGTAAGGGTTGAACCTAATGGCTGCTTTGCAGGTAAGCATGATCTCACTAGCATTTAATTGTGATTTATCTTTTATATCGGCAAACTCTTTTAAGAAGTCGGAGTTTGAATAATCCTTATAGAAATTGTCAGTTTGGCTATCAATTTCTGTACCTGGAATTTCAAATTCATCTTGTTTTGTTTTGTTAAAAAGTCCGGTAGTGATGTAATCAGAAACATGTTCAGAAATTCTAAATTCTGGGACAACACCATATCCTTTAGCCATAAGCCTAAGCTCTTCTTTGTATTCGTTGTAGTCATTAAACCAAGGCTGTGATGGTGAAGAGGCTGTGGTTATCGTACTTCCTGACTTAATCTGGACTAAAGCTTTGGTCCCTGCTTCCCATTTCGCTTCCCCTCCAAATTGCTTAATTTGATCTGTAAATGAGTTGGTTAAGGAGCCTGTTTTGGCAAAGCCTGTTCTCGATACAACAGAGTTGGGAGAGGTAAGGAAGTGCTTTCTAGAAAAAAGTGCTGATGCTTTTCTAGTGGCAGCTAAACTGGTCGCATCGGTTGTTGATCCGGCTGGGGCCATTAGGTACTCATTTTGAAGCTCACCCGCACTACAAAGGGCATGGTAAGCAATTACTGTAGAGTCAACTCTGTGCGCAGACACCCTTGAATCAAAATCGTCTGGCGCATCTAGAATCCAACTACTTTGACTAACTTGCGCACTAAGGGAGTTAATACCTTTAGTGGTGTCGCTATCGCTAGTTGAACCTAGTAAGGTTCTTTGTATCCTGTCATCCCTCCAGAATTTATTGTCATAACCAGATCTCTGATTAGAGTTTTCGACCCCTTCGTTCCTGAGAGATGGAAAAACATTTTGACTGTAAAGTAACCAATTTGCTCCTGAGCTTTCCTCAATAGAAAGTTGAATTATTTCATCAAAAGGTGTTACAGTCTTGTCTTTGCTTTCGAATTGCAGATCGTTTAACTCCCTCTCGTTGAAGTAAATCTTTTCATTATTGTGGGTTGCTTGGAATGTTATTGGAGAGTTTCCTATAGTGATATTGGCAACAGCAGGCCTTCCTTTGAATGAAACAGGCGGCAGCCTAAATTGCTTTATTTCGCTATTCTTAAGCACTGTTAGCTTATTCTGTTTTTGCTCTATATGGAGGATAGGGTGATCTTGCATCCTATGGGCCCGCCAGTTCCAACCATATGTGTCGCCACGACGCATTAAAAGATTTCGCAATCCTCGTCTTTTAATCCACAAACCAGGAGACAGGGGTGTCTGCTCTATACTGCCTGAGCCTAAAGTATTGGATGAAGAAAAAACAGGGTCTGTAACTCTAATATTCAGTCTTGTAGTATTTTGAAAAATACCGTTCGGCTGTACCGTTGAGCCCGTTACATAATCAAAAAATGTTACCAAAGTCCCTGCTAAATCATAGTAAGGGGCAATTGGAGAATCCGTCTGCATGAACCCAGAGTACCTAGGATCGCCTGGATTAGTTTGTATAATAGAGGATGTTATCCAAGAATACTGTCGATCAGATCTTGGAATCTGGTGTGAAACGTTTAGGTTATCAAATTTTTGTTGTGTTGTTGGTATATTTTTATCTATTGGGGTTATTTTGTTGTTTCTGTGTACTTTGTGGAAAGATGGAGATTCTGTAAACGCGTCATCAGAAGCGCCAGGACTACTCTGAAATACACTATCTCTAAAGAACTTTTCTGAATGTCGAGCAGCTAGGTTGGTTAATCCAAAGGCACGACCGGTATGATCAAAGTTTCTGATCCCAGTGTTCTGAGAAACGATAGAAGATGCTACACCCTGGAATGGGCGCAGTGTTGACATGTTTCGGTAAGGAATTGTATTGTATACGGACAACTCGCCAGAGCGAATATCTTTAAATCCTGGTGCCATAGACTCAAATGAGCCGGGGGCAGAAAATCTACTTACGATTACAGTCTTGTTCTTGTGGCTACCAGAGCCCGTTAAATAGCCTGAATTATAATCATCTATGAAGGTGAAGTGGCCATTCTGACCCCTTTCAATATCAAGTATAGTCCTTACCGTGTCTGCACCAATTGCTTTTGTAGGTATTGTTGGCTGCTCATCAATAAATGCTCTTGGGTTAGAAAAACCACCAACCGTATGTACTACTTCATAGTTTTGATTAAAGTTTCCTAAGATCGTTGATCCGGCGGTATGCTGAATATTACGGATGTTGACAGGGCGCTTCGCCAACTCATCACGGTACAGAGTAGCCTTCTGAGCACCTGTCATTGGGTACGGAGTAGCTCCAACCGCGTTTGCCTCTGGGAATGGATAATCGGCACCCACCATTCCTAAAGCACCAGGAACACCAACACACATCCCCATCAAAACTTTCCAAGCTTCGGGTCTGTTTAGGTAATTATCATTTCCAGTATTTAGCTTAACGTGTCGAGATTGGTGGCCACCAACAGCGTATTCTGTGAACGGACCTTGCATAGGTTTTTCCATATCTGGGCCGTACACATCATTATGCAAGTTTGTCAATTCAATGCTAGCAGTAACTGAGGATATCACTTCTGAATTGTAGCCAGAACGTACCGAAGAAGAAACTACATTAAATGGAAATGCAAATGAGGATTTGACATTCTTATATCCGATTCCATCTTCCCAGTCTCGACCGTGTTGTACTAAAACATTTCTTTTTATTTTGGCTGCAGGTTCGTCTGTCAGATCATCAGTGTCTTCAAGGGCTACAAAATCTTTTGCAAAGGCTAATAGAACATTTCTAGGAACAAAAACTCCACCCTCTCTGTTGATTGGGCCGGCTGGGTGTAGGGCTGTTTGTGTATAGTGTATACTCTTATTATGCTCAAAGTTGACACCACCCTTTACTTCGGTTTGCCTCTTTACTTCAGTAACTGCATTCTTGGATAGCGTTCTGTATTTAAAAGAGTTTAGATAATGTTTAGTCTTAGCAGTGTTAAATACCTTGTCACCACCTCTAGAATTATCAGAAGTGATTACGTTATTTATTATTTGCTTATTGTTGTCTACAGAGGAATCACCGGAAGAAAGATCGCTAGTACGATTGGCTCTTAGTTTCCACCAATTGGCATTATTCTTTTCAAGTCCAGATAGAGGTCTGTGGCCCTTATTCCAACTGTATCTTAGCTCTTCTGCACCAAAAGCAACACCCTCGGTAGCACTAACAGTCCCTAGGTAGGGAGCCCTATATTGGTACTTTGATCTTTCTAATGCGTGCGGTTCTATGGTATTGACAATAGAAGGTGAGAGATCGGACGATGCTGGTATAAGCTGCTGCACTATTGAGGATATGGCATCATCAAACCACTTATAGTAGCTTATAAACTTCTCAACATCAGTGACCGATGTAACTCTTGAGAAGAATATGTCTCTTAGTTTTCCTAATTCTTTATATTCCTGTCTATACTGGTTAACTGGGTTACCCAACAGGTTGTTGAAGTCTATAACTCCAGCAAAAAAGTTCATCATTTCAGATGAAATCGCTCTATATAGACTTTTTTCTAAGAAATAGTGGTAAGAGGGGATGAGATCTTTTATGTCAAAAAGCTGATCGTCTTTGCTGAGAATCTTGACTTGTTCGTCTGAGATACTTCCTTCAACATTCAGCTGATTCATGACGTTTATTTTTGTTTTTTGAACAACTTCAGTCGAATCAGTAGTAAAGAACTTGCCCACACAAGTATGTTTGTATGCTCCAAGATCAAACAGAAGCGAATACTTTCCTATATCAGAAATAGAGCCTGAACTGTAATCCAGCGAAGTGAACTCTCCAGATGAATCGGTTGTAGTTACATCAGTAAACTGCCAATCTAGGATTAGAGTATCTTTGTTTTTCACCTTGCTGTTGTTCGTATCTACAGGGCTGATGTTCTCATAAAAATTAGCAATACCAGAGTTTTGGTAATCTCTAGCGTGAGTTAGTAAGTCAGAGTTTTCTATGTATTTGGACCATGCAGATACTTTGGAAAGTAGATAATCTGCATTATTTTGTAGAGTTCCGGTTACATTCTCTCTTTGGGCACCAACATAAAGACCCTTAGATGCTGTTAAGAACGGCAGCATATTGGCAGATGTGACAGAAGATGTCATTTCAAAACTGTCTACAACTGTGTCTAGATACATGTTGTATCCGTTAAACAAAACAGTGTAATTGCTATTGGCCCCACCAGAAACCACAGGACCGTATGGATAATTTTCTGGCTTAACTCTAACAGAGATTAACCAGTTTTCATTATCATAGATATCTTGAAAAAACGGAGATGCAAGGTTTGATGTTAACAAGCTGCTGCTAAGAACGAACTGCCCGTTTTTTGAATGTTCTCTGTCTCTAACCAAATAGCAGTTAAACGACGGATTCAATATAGTAGTGTCGTTTGAGTAGTTCTTTTTGTGAATTCCGAATAGAGATGAGGTAATGAAGTTTCTTGTTATCTTCGCAACTCTACTATTGAAGAGGGGAAACCGATAATTAAACTCGTATGATGCCCCATAAACGCTCTCATAGCCTGTTGTGTTAGAACCGCTTATCCCCGATCCTGATACAAAAAGAACCGCGTCTTTTCCATTACCAGTGTTAAAATCAATAAAATTGTTGTTGACAAGCTGTTGAGTTCTTTTATCTGACAAATCTTCAACATTATTGTTCATTATTGTCGTAAGGTAAAGAACCTGTTCAGAAACACCAAATGCTCTCATTACATTTCTTATGCTTTCTTTCGTTCCTTTCGCCTTAAAGATATTGGTTAAGTTTCTATAAAGATTGAGATAGATTAAGTTTTTCGTATCTTCAATATTGGAAGAAAAGCTTTTATTCTTGTTTTTGTTTAAAATAGACTCAATCAAGTCTGAGTCAACAAATAGATCGGGTGTATCTAACCCTAGAGAGGCCGGTAGCGCTCTTGCATAGGTAACAGGCTTATTTTTGGGCTCTGGATATATGTTTGTCTTTAAGTTCTCTAAATCACTAATTCTTAAGAATAGTAAGTCAAAGTAGCTTCCAATAATGTGAGAAATGTGTTTAAGATTTTTATTCTCTAAATCGTCGTGTTCTTCAATAACCCATGAAGGCATATACCTAATGAAGCTAGTGTTATTTCCATAATCAAAATTCTTTCCCCGGCTCGTATAGTCAGTTAGGAGACTAGAGACCTCGGGATGGTTTGAGTATATGATAGGATCTTTTTCTTCTGAGACAACAAGGCCAGACTCAACAAGCGCTGAGGCCGTTGTTCTTGTATAGGAAGCGTCATATCCTGTTATATCGCCATTGGTGACTCTACCAGAGTAGTCCAGAACAACAGAGTCTTGACTGGCAATGTTGGTGATACCCTCATTGAACTTATAGTAAACACCAAGAGTGGTGTTGTAGACTTCAGAGTTGGTTCCGCCATCGATGTTACCAAACCAATTTAAGCCAATATCTTGATGTGTTCTCTTTACTTTCCAAAATCTAAATTCATCTATTGAAGCAGAAAGTGCTGTGCCAGAAGACCCGCTACCAATATACGCCAGAATACCATTCTGGTTAAAATCGCCGATACCTGGACTAAAAGTAGTTGTGCCTGTATGTTCGCCGTCAATATAAGACTTAGCTTCTAGCCCAGAGCTGGCGCTAATGAATGTAAAAGCATAGTGATGAAATGCCTCTAATGATGAAGTTGTAGCAGTGCTGTTGACTCTCTGTGTCGTTACGGCGTCCGATCCAGAAGTGTAGCTAAGGAAAAATGGCGAACCTGTTGTTCCTGAAGCGAAGAGACTAAAAGACTGCCCAAAAGAGTTTGTTAGATGGAAAACTGTTTGAAGCTGATTTGATGTTAAAGAGTCCGACTTTAGCCAAAATTCTAGCGTTGTACCTAAAGACGAGAAGTCGGATTGTAGGTTCGACTGTCTTGTTCCAGACCCGTAATCAGATTCAAGACCTTCAAATGTGTAGATATCATCATTGTAAATGTTAGATAGTGTTTTGTTTTGAGAGTCTTTCTTGCCGAATAAGTCCTTAGTATTGTCAGCAGTTGTCTTATTGGGGCCGCCCTTAATTGTGATATAAGAATCAGAAAGCTTCACATATCCATTTGTTTTTGGATATAGATTATCAAAGAAGTACCTATCAATGTCAAAAGAATCAATGATAAATTTGTTCTTCTCATTTCTACTGCCATCGTAGGGATAGAAATTGAAAATTCTTGAAATTGCTGAACTGTAGTACAACTCAGCAGAGCCATAGAAGCAAAAGTTTTCTGGGAGTGAAAAGTCTACTTGAGGGGCATATTGCTTGTCCTTCTCTAGTGTTGAATCAACATTCTTGTAGGATTCAACATCTGAAAATCTATTTTTCTGTGAATCTTCTGCTACATATATCGTTGAATTTTTAAATAGATCTTTAGTACTCATAATCTAGAACTCTGAATGTGAATTTTTCTGACTGCTCGTCCCAACTGTTCCTCTCGTCATCATAAAATGCGAATTTAAGGGAATACTGATAGCCGCCATCTAACAAAGACATATCAAAGTTAAAATAGTTACCCGACACATCATATGAAAGAAGTGTGTATAGGTCTGAACCTGTTGCGTGCGGTATGATTTCTAGCCCATCTATCTCTCTATAAAGTCTAAAAGAAGCGCTTGGGATGATGGTTGTTTCTATCTCACTTGAGGCAACAGTGTAAATTGTTGGAGACCAGTTACGATTCCTTACGAAAAGGTTAAATCTAGGATTTTCATCTCTAGTATAAGATTCTCGAAGATTGGTTATTTTTATATTTCTTCTTGTTCTGCCTTGCGCGATATCAGCAGCAGCGTGTGAATTAACTGACACTGAGCCAGTAAAATATTGGACGCTCCCAGAATACCACACATCTCTTAGAGTTGAGTAACTACCCTCTATTGAAACATCACAAGAATAAATCCCGGTAGAAACATGACTGCCAGTTGCAGGTGTGCTCACAGCTTGTGTCAGTGCAGAGCTTCCTAGTGTTTCATATAGATCAACATAGATGGAGCCTGTTCCTATTGCAGGAATATCTCTCAGCCTCCCTCTTACATAATTATATAAGAAAAGGGTGTTTAAGTTATCAGATGCTGGTGCTAGTGCTGAAGATAGGTAGAAATCTCCTCTATCATCTTTTCTGGATGAATTCCACCTAGCCTCAATAACAGGTCTTTTAAAGAAAAACTCTGTTCCTCTAGCAAAAAACCTTTTTGTGTAATACGATTCTATGGCCCCTAGCGGGTTTGCTGAGCTGCTAGCTTCAAAAGAGGAACTAAACCTTATACCAACGCCGTAATTTTGCTTAGCGCCCGATAACCACTGCTCAACTAAGTCTGTCACATCAACTTCTAGATCTTCTAAGCCAGTATTGAATGTTTGTGAGTAAGAAGGCAATGAATGATAATCACCACCAGCGGTTGCCCACTGCGTCCCATTAGATGCAAAAACCCAGTTAGACTCTCCTGTATCTTTATACCCTTCCAGATCAAGTCCATGACCCTCACTCCAAGACCTTGAAATTGCCTGGATAGCCAAGTTGTACTCTTTAGGGACTGTCTTGGTTGTTTCGGCGTTAAACAATCTTAAATAAAAACTAACAGAACCTGCGGTAGGTAAGTCTCCTGCCGCCCTATCAGATGATATTCCTGAAGTATCAAACTGAACAAGAACTCTAGAAAGCTCTGCGGAACTTGAAGACTCTCTTGCATATATTGAAAATGTTTCTAAAACATCGGCAAGGCCCATATTAGAACCAGTCGCTCTAATATTGAAATTATCGTTTTTAAACGCATTTGTTATTGTGTTGTCTGCGCTTGCTAAGTACCTTTTTAAGGACATTATCTAATCTTACCTCTTATATCACTTGAAGTGTACTTTAGTTCCATTACGACGTTCTTTGGTACTATCAATTCATCGCCATCGGGGGAGTAGTTATCATCAAATGAAAAAGTCACATTTGAGTAATTAGAGCCTGTCTTGGGTCTTAGTTTGATCTTTACAGCGTCTTGAACACCCTGGACACCATTCAGCGCAGAAAACAAGCTTGAGATGCTTAAATGTTCTCCGATAAACGACTTGGTGCTAAACTGAGAAGCGACAGCCTGAATACATCTATCCAATAGCGCGTTCTTTTCTACGCCTGGGGATGCCTTCACTATGAAATCTATTCCAAAATTTACTATTAGACCATCTAAAATATCAACAGTATCGTTCATCATTCTATAGTGATTGATCCAGGTTTTTAGATTATTTTTTAAAGTTGTGTTTGCTTCTGTAAAGTACCCAAAAGAGTCTTCTGCGAGTACATAAAGGTTTAGGTTTCTTTTTTGTGAATCAGGGTCTTTTTGTGCTGAGCATCTCTTAATTGAGCCAAACTTATTTGGCATTCTATAAACCAAGCTCTCATAATCTCTTTGAGTGACTGCTCTATTTTGCGAAGCATATGAGTCCAATGCTCTTCTTTTGACCTGCTCTGCGCCTGTTGTGGTTGAACTACCGATAATTGGTTCTTCGTTTTCGACCTCTACGGAAACTCTTAGTTGTTCAACTTTAGAAGGAATTAAGACTGTCTCGTCGTTGAATGAAAATTCAATTGAAGATACCTTGTTTAAAGCCCCAGTGGCGACGTTTGAGTTCAATGAATTGTTTATTCTGTAGGTGATAAACAATGTTGTATTTTGTGGAACAACTCCTGTACTAGAATTCTTTCCTAACGCAGTTGGGTCAAAAGAAAATGAACTAACATACGTCTTGCCATATATATCAAAAGCTACATTTTCTGGTTCTGCTATCTCGGCGTCCACCTCTACGTCACCACTACCAAACTGTAGGAATGAACGATCCGTTCCGTACTCTACTACAAATTTTCTATTAACGATCATTGGTTTCAAAATTGATGGAACATTGTCGTTCTTATAATTTGAGTTTGCTATTTCTTTAAACACAATATCTTGAGACAAATTTTCTACTTCAAAGTACTCGTTGCCTTCTGCATCTATCACAGAGATAATTTCTGCTATATTTGACTGTCGTATTGTTACTCTTTTAAATCTTTCAAATGCACCGACTGTCAAAGCACCTTGATTGAAGAAGCCAGAGACTACTTTGCCAAAAGCTCTTACTGCGTATTGAGTTGGAGTTCCTGAATCATTTACGTTACCAACAACAATCAAGTTCGACGGATCTGAAAAATCTACATTTTCATACAGCACAAACTGCTGTCCGCTGTCTGCTGAGAATCTTGTTCCTCGTTTTAAGATAGGTAGGTAGTTCTTATCTGGCCCCATACCACTCGTTGTGGCCGGTACTAAAATATAAACAGCAACGACTCCATAAGTGCTCTGCTGTGATGGTTCTCTGTATCCGAGGATAGCTGCCTGTCGAGCTATGTTGGATGGCTGAACTGCTGTGTCGAGAAAAGACTCATTTACGTTGTAATCTACATAGAAAGACAACTGGTCTCCAACATAAGCAACAGAATCAATCATCATTGCTCCTAGCGAGTTTTCGCTAAAATCCAAAAATGAATCAGGGTAAAAGCGCTCTGCTAGCCTGATCAGATCCTCTCTGATAGACTGAAAGTCTTTACTTGTATAATTGACAGAAACTTTAGTTTTTTTACGAGACATATTAAATTACCTGATTTAAATAGTCACCACAACAGAATCATTTACTCCTAATTGCGGTATTGAATACTCAATAGATATTTTAATAATGCCATCATCTATGTTTTGGCTTTGGGTTATTATGTTGGTAATTGAAACGGCTGGCAAATAAAAACCAACTTGCTTTATTATTTCGGTTTTTAAACTTGCTATAGTGCCGTCATTAAAATTATTGAAAAGATAGGCTTGTGCTCCAACGCCATATGTAGGCTCCATAATTCTTTCGCCAGGATTTGTTAGAATTATCATCTTGAGATTCTGCTTGGCTAGGGTGTTGAAATCCTTGATGGTTTTAAATCCATCTACTGCGTCCGTATTGATTGGTATTTTTATCGATAATGATGACATTGTTTAGTCCCTGTTTTTACATATTTGATTGTCTGCATTGAGAGGGTTTGATGCTCTCTTTCTCCACCATGGGATGCCTCTGACACCCGGTGCTGGCTTGATTTTTTCTTTAAGGTTTTGTAGAACGGCTCTTCCTGGTCTTGCTTCGTCGGGATACTCACCAGCCTTAAAGTCCCTGTTGTGGTAGTATTGCTTAAATATTCTCTTAAGTCTTCTTCTTGACCTTATTAGAGTTTCTTGATCCCATTCATCCCACTTTAGATAGAATAGCGAGAGTCCATTTCTACGACCATATGTAGTCCAGCCGGGGGCTCCTTTGCCCTCTTCTAAGGTTGTAATAAAGTTTGGAGGCCTATCACGCAAGTTATCATTAACATAAGCAAATTTTTGAAATACATTAAGATTATCCTCGGTATTTAGTTCATTGTATTCATTAGTACCCTTAAAAACAAACTCCCCTCTGTCGTTAATTCTTGCATTGTCTGCTTTGTCTTGTATATCTTCCTTTTCTTGTTCCCATGCCTCAACATCCTCACTATTGTCTACTTTTTTAGGATTTAGAAACATTCCTGGCTTTTCAGCAACTTCATCTGTTCGATGGTCTGTTGTTACTTCACCAATTGAGCGAAGCATCGCATAGTCAACATATATGGCCAACAAAGATGCGTGCTTTTTCATTGGAATGATATATTCAGTCATAATTTTAAATCTGGTGTCGTCAACAAGTTTGTTAATTAGACAGAACAAGATCTTGGATCCTACTGGTGTTATCTGCCCACCTTCAGAAGTTAAAGGCTGCGCTTGACTGATTGGTAGATCTAGTAAATCTACTTCGGCTGTTGCCACTTCTGTTCCCTTGTAGCAAAGAGCAAGGCCATATCTCAACCCTAGTTCTCCAGTTAAGCCTGTAGTTGCAGTGCCTATAGCGTTAGGCTCCAAGCCTCCACCAAGAACTGAATCTGAACTAACAAGCCTCAATGAGCCAGGATATTCATCAGAAATATTTGCATCTGGGTTGCCCACGTTGTCATTGATAATATTAAAAATCTCTGTTGTGTCCTTTTTCTGACCCTCGACTTTTAGATATTTCACAACCTTAAAGTCTCCCCCGCCTTTTGTGCTGTATTCCGGTACATCGCCAATCTCTAAAAGAGTCATATCAGCAAGAGGTATTAGAAGCTCATGCGGTTCATCAGAATGTTCCTCGCCTTCCATGAAAACCGTGTCTCCAGCTTCATCAACATGGGAGTGATAATAGCCAGTATACTTTTCTCCAGTAGATTCGACACTGAATTGATTGCCATCAGTGTACAACCCACTACCAGTTAAGTTTTCAATATCTATTATTTCTAGTTCTATCTCTTTCTGTAGATCTAGATCATTTCCTTCACAGATGTTTTCTAAGAAAAAGTATCCCATGTGGTGAATGTAATTTTTTCTATCTATTAGTTTAACTCTTTTAGCATTTTCTATAAAGATGTTCGCCATGGTTTCAACTTCTTGTTTCACCAACTCCTTTAAGACTATTTTGCAATCATCTTCAAAGGTTTTTACCACTTCAAGATTCTTTCTAAATCTATACTCTTTTAGCATGGCAAGTCTGGCAATTCCTAAAGTAGCCTTCGCCTCTTCAGATTTCAGATCTTCCCGTTGAGGGTAATCATAATCTTTTTGGGCTTGTCTGAGCTTTCTCAATGTATGAATAATATGCTCAGGTGGGTTGTTTATTTTGCCCGCCTCTTCAAGGTCATTGTAGTATTGAACTGACTGTTCCAAGAATGCATACCAGAATTCAGATTCCTTGAATGAAGAAAGGAAATCCCCTCCTGCATCTTTTAGTGATTCTTCCATCTCTTCGACAATAAATTGTGAATAGATATCGCTAAAGTTGTTTTTAAAGTCTGGTTTAATTTTGGCAAACACAGGCAATGTCTTTACTATATGAACGGAAGCATATATTTTACACGCAGATTTGATTGCGGTTGCAATTCCAACCTTGCTTACTCTCTCTAAGATCCTATCGAAAGGTTTTTCAATAACACAATCAGGATCTGAGAATATTCTCTTATCTTCTGGAGTGCTGGAGTATCCGTTTTTGACCTGCTGTTCTATTTCGTCAAAGTCTACCAAATCTACTCTGTATGGTTTACAGGGGGATACTTCTGGGAACATCGTATCAATCAGGCCGAGCCACCCTTCGTTTACTTCTGGGGCTACATAGATTTTTGGATTTAGGTATGACCCACCATAAAGGCCTGGATCCAAGTAGAATACTCTGTTTTTTGGACCATTATTGTTCTCTTCATCGAACTGCATTTTACTGATGCCTAGAATTTGATCTTCATTCGTTATGTCATTAGAGCTTGCATATGTGGCATACGGAATTGCAGTTCCTCCCTGGTTTACAACATACTCAGTTTGTTCATATACCAAGCCTTGGAATTTTGCTCCGTAGTTGAATCCAGGGTTTTCTTCATCAAGAACAATATCTCTTAAAGACTTAATCGCCTTCTTATTGAGAGATTCAATTTCTGATGCTGCAATACTACGGCCAGCCATGCTTTCAAAAAAAGCAATCTGCGGAGACTTGTTTTTATCCGATGTAGAATAATCGATTAGAATCGATTCTAATTCTTCATGATCGTTTATGTCTTTAAAAGTATCATCGATAGTTAAAAATTCATATTTAGAATATTCAACTTTATCAGTTCTAGTAGTAATTTTAGCTTTTTTCTTGTCTGGATTTGTTTGTTTATCGTCTTGCTCTATTTTTTCTAATTTAACATCAAATAATTGATCTTTAATAACAACCCTGGTTGTATCGAACTTTGTGTTAACATAGATATCCTCCAGCTCTTCTTTATCATGAAAAAATGCATTCAGATTAAAAGCAAAAGAGTAATCAACCCCGTCACCATCTCCTTTTAGGTTGTCTTGAAATCTTAGCTTAACATTGGGTGTTTTTTTGCGCGCCTCGGCGAATATTTTATATTCGTTCTTTTCATAATTAATTCTATATGTGTCGTTAAAACCAAACTGCATCTGGTCTAAATAATTAAAGTTACCCAACTGTCGCCAGTCACCAGTTCCCTTTAGCTTTCTTTCTTTGGTGTCATTTTTGTAAGAAACTCCGTCATTCAGGCGTTCGTCAAAAATCGACTTCAGCCTTCCGTCAAACAACCACTCACCAACATAAAGAGGAAAAGCGCCTCTTTGTTTTTTGTTTTTAGCAATATTTAAATCAAACTTCTCTGGATCCTCCTCCCCTATATCAAAATAGAAGTCTACATTCTTTCTTCTAAAGAATGGTGAGTTTGTCTGTCTAATATGTGTGGTCAATGGATCGCCATCAGTGTCAGAAAGAACCATGTTAATCAAGCCCCAGTTCCTCTGAAACGGTCCGTTTCCAATCATGTCGTAAGTAAAGTCAACCTTGAGTTGCTCAATACCGTTTGTAACAGCAGCAATCGCAGCATTTACTTGTTGTTCTGATTCGTATGGAAGTATTCCATCATCACACCCAGGCTCTGAAACAAGTGGTGGCAGGTTTGCTTGCAGTGTTGGGACTATTCCTTTCTGCAATATGTCTGTCAGTTCTTCCAGATCTACAGGCTGCCTTCCCTGCACACAAAGAGCTTCTAGCTCTTCGGGAGTTACCCTGTCTTCAAGGATACTTGCCCTAACCGCACAAAACTGGTCTATTTGTTCTTCTGTAGCACACAAGGAAGGGTTAGACGGCCTTTCTTGATCTCTTAGGGAATCAAGATTCTCAGCTAAAAACCTTCTAGCCTCAATCGGTGCAACATTGCCGATTGACTCTAAAAATCCTGCTATGTCGCTTTCAGTGCCAAAGATATCAGCAAACTCAGGATATGAGTTGTTTACCAAGGCGACCGCTGTTCTCAAGCCGTCTCTTGAGGGATCTCCTAGAATACCAGATGTAATTTCATAGGATGTCATGGTGGAACTTAAATCAGATAAGAAGTTATTAAACCTTTCTTTATCTGCCAACGCTTCGGGGTTAGCTCCATATTTAGCAAACATTTCTGCCAGAGCATCTTCTGCCAACTGATCTGATGCAGAGTCACCGCAAATAGTATCCTTCATGATGTTTCTAAGACTGTCTTTACTAAATGCTGCTTCAGCTAAGTCGCCGACAAGAGCGAGAGCAGTACATACAGCAGAATTTAAGATGTCACAAATCTTACAAAAGAGCATCTTTATTAAGCTATCTATTAGATTTTGTATGGCCACATAGAGGGCAAATTTCAATAACCACCAATAATCTTTAAGCTGCATTAATTCATAAAAAGGGTTTATTAACCTAGGTGCTACAATTGGGTTTTGGTTTTTACAAAACGGGATCTGCAGAGAATTCATGAAGTCTAGAAGATTTGGATCCATAATAGGAGGCTTTGGACAATCTATTATTGAAATAATGTTGGCTATTAGTTGTGCTCCTGGGAACTTGTTTAGCATGTCTACCAAGCCTAACAAATCATTAGAATAAACTTCTATGATTGCCTCTAGCCACAGACCAAGCGCTGTTTCTGGTGTTCCGGCTGGGCCGGCGTTATACTGCTCAGCTAAAGTGCCCTCTTCTGCTGGATTGGAACTATCGTTACCTTGCGAAAAGTTACCATATGAATCAACCTCTGGGGCCGTGTTGACAACATTACCGGCAACTTCTCTACTTTCGCTTACTCCAGACCAAGGTGCCGTTGGTAGTGAGCTTTGTCTAATTTCAGTTACTGTATCGGCGCTTTCAATATTTTCGCCACTTAGAATTAAGCCTGGACTTTTTCCTGATTCAAGTCTTTTCTTAACAACGAGCGCTATTTCTTGCTGCTTTTCTGGCGGTAGTCCTACAAATAAGACATCTAGATTTTCTAACGACATAGCTCTCAAAGCAGAGGCGCAAATTTTTGACAATGCTTCCTCAAGACTAAGGCCACCTAGCAAGCAATTAATTGCCTCCAAAAGAAGATCTAAAAGTCCACAAATCTTAACTCTATCAAGGTTTTCAAACAGACCATCTAACATATTCCTTTCAAAGACAGTTGGGCTGGCATCGCTACAGACTATGCTACATATGTTACTGAAGAGATAATGATTTTCGTCAAATCCGTCTTCTTGATTCAGCTTGATCAAGGCTGAAAGCCTATCACTATCGCAAGCGTCCTTGGGCTTCTTGCCAAAAACATTGATATCACTTGCTTTTAATTTTTCTAAGTCTTCGACAGTTGCGTCTTCACTGACCAAACAGTTTCTTTTTAAGGCATTCAACCTCTCCTCTTCAGACATAAAACACACTGAATCTCTGAAAAGGTGTCCTATCGCCTCAAAAAGCCCAAAAGACTCGTCAAGGACATCTTGACCAAATTCTTTAGCTTCATTGACAAGGTTCTCAGAAACACAAGATAGTATAGTCTTTTCGTCTCCTTCTATGTTGAGTTCAGGTTTAGCAATGACTTCTGGATAAGTGTAGGTTTTTATAAATTCTACCCACGGCATCGGTACTCTAGAAGTTAGGCTTCTCTCCATATCTTTTGCATTGGCAAGATATGCCATCGCTGTGGGGTCTTTAAAGACACGCCTTCTCTTTAGAGACTTTATTCCTCCAAGTTTGATCCACTTTTCTTTACATCTAGCTGTTTTTACTTTTATCTTTTTAAGTTTGTATTTTTTTGTGAATACGAATCTAATTTTTGTAACTTTATCTCGCATTAACCCGAGAGGAGAGAAGGTATAATCTCTATTCTTAAGAAACTCAACAATATATCTAAAAACTTGTTTTAATTTGGCATCCTCTCCTCTACCAATTCTCATAAAGTCACCATAGGCTGCCAAGTTTAGTGGCTTACCGTTTGAAGAAAATACGAAACCTTTATCTTGAAACTGGAATAACTTCTGGTATCTGCCGTAAAGATGAAGTCCTTTTCTCACCCTAGTCATTATCATATCAAATGAGTCGGCATCGAAGGTGACGACTATTGGCCCATCTTCAGTGTCATCATCTTCATCAATTTCATCATCTTCTAGCTCTTGATAGGTCTCAAACGGAACAGATACCAACAGATTTACAAAAGAAATTTGTCTTGCAAAAAGATTGAATCCCTCTAATTTTAGACTGTTGTTAACCAAAGTAATGGCATCAGGGGTTGCTTTTTTAACTGCCGCCTCAAAGAACGCACTTATGATATTATCGCGCTCCTGCTCCATAAGACCCTCAGAATCTCCACCAGGGTTTGATATGGTGTCTGTTTCATTGGTTTGATAGTTAAACTCATACAAGCATTTCTTTTCGTTTAACTCAACTGTCTGATCTTCTCTTTCAGTCCAGACTGACACCAAAGCTAATGGGTTTGGTCGACAACTTAGACAAAGCTTGTCAGCAGGGCCAGGAATGTCCATCTCACATTCATCTATTATCCTGTCGCCATTTGCATCTTGATATTTTAAAAATTTTGATTCTGCCATTATATTCTCATGTTATGTAAACGTTTCTACTAAGGATGCTTTCGCTACCATATTTCTCTAGATAGTTGGCTTCTAAAAACCACAGTCCAGTTTTATTTCCCCACAGTGGTGCTAAAACATCTGTTAAGTTCACAGTGGTGGAAAAACCTGCGATAGCTGGCACCCAAGGTCTTAGCGGGTCGATTCCATCAAAAGCCATGTAAGCAGATAAAATAGCTGCTAGATTTGTTACGGAGCCATTAATCTTATCAACCATGTCTGTTAGCTCTTTGAGGCAGTCAACAGTTGTCTCCCCCATCAGGGCAGGCTGCAAATAGTTGATCTTTTTCGGAAGACCAAATAAGCCTGCAATTACACTTCTGTGCCCAGTTCCATTGTTTCCAGCTATTAATTCAATCGGTGGTGCTGGTTCAAGCTTACCACCAAACGAGTTAGTCTCGCCTTTTGGCCCAGCACTTGTAGAGTGCGTTCTTCCTGTAACAATCTTAACACCCTCTCTTCCAATAATTCTTATTCCATCGGCTTTTATTGCAACAGCAGATCTGGCAACTGAGTTTTTTAACTTGCCTTCTGAAATACCGAAATTGAGATCAACGTCAGTCATTTGACTGATGTAGACTCTAGCAGCATCTGTGAAGAAATTATTATCGGTGTATGTGCCGTCTTTTGGTCCCTTTCCACCTCTACCTGATGACTGCCTTCCAACAACTAAGTCAATTGTAGAAGATCTGCCACCGGGGTTAATAGCACCATAACCAGGAGGCTCAGCTCCGCGTGGCCTATCTTTGCCCAGTACGATGAAGGACCCTTCATTCTGAATTACTTTTTCGGAAGGTAGGGTATTAAAATTTACTGTCACTTGTGAGGTTCTTCTGTGGCCTGCGGGTAGCTGGGAAAGGCCTGCAGTTCTGCTGGAACTCTGCCAAGCCCTTAAAGAGTCTGTTAAGTATTCTTTTTTTAGTCTGGACAGACTTACGTTATTGGTCCCATCCATCAACTCTTCTAAATTTGAAAAGCTTTTTTTGTCTGTTTTTTTACCCATCAATAAGTTCCTGTTGTTGCAGTCTTGCTTTTCACTCTTGCAAGAAAATCATCAAAATCAAAGTTACCGTACCTAACTCCTGGGTCACTCCTTCTTCCGGGGTCTAGTTTTTCATGGAGCAAGATGGCAGACTTCGATGGCACTATATTATATTTTTTACATAAATCAGCTACCAGTTGTGTTGAAGCATCCAAAAGAACTTCTGTATACATCCTTCCGTAACCATCTGATGCCCCTCTTATAGGATCTCTGCCGGTTGCTCCTGGTTCTCCATTTGGTGGGCCACACATCTCTATACCAATAGAATTGGAGTTATTACCTTTAGTATGCCAAGCAATATCTTTATCTTCAACTCCTTGGACCACGCTGCCTGCACCATCTACAGCATAGTGCCAAGAAGACTTTACAGTATTGTTGGGGTTATTTAACCATCGTAACGATGCAGAGGCGCTCCCTTTTGGAGAAGCATAACCATCAGTAGCATGTAGTACTATTTCTTTTATCTTGTTATCTTCTACCCTGTTAGCTGTCTGAAATTTGCCTGATGTGTTGCCGCCAACAGTTGTTACTTGTCCTCCTGCTAGAGCATTTTTAATAATCCTCTTCAGATGGTCTTCTTTGCATCCAACAGCGGAAGGTTCACCTATCTGTGCCGCCTTTATTTGTGATGGTGTCGCTATTCCTAAAAACTCTCCTGTCTTTAGATTAAATACTTTTTTTCCTTGCTCAATTCTATGAGAGAATCTAACCTTAATAATCATATTCTCTTGAACTTCTGACTCTCCATTACTGGATTTAATAAACTTAGTATGAGATCTAACAACGCTTTGTCTTGTTACACCGGTCTCTTTTATTTTTTGATAGTCAATCGCACTGCAAGGGTTTAATAAAAAATCGTGAGGTGTAAGAGGGCTATTTTCAGCACTCACAGGAGCTAATGCTCTGGCAAAAAACTCATGAGTATATTCATAACCACTGACAAGTCCCCACAATGCGTCATTAGCAGGATCCAATGTCTTCTTGGAGGGGAGAACTTCTAAAACAATTGCATAGTACTCGTCGGATAACTCATCTCCGTTATAGAAAGAATCGAAAAGCCTTTTTAATGAGTTATATCCATTGTTAGTTCCATAGACATCATTAGGATTCGGCATCTTTTTTACCTTGTATTAAGTCAAATAACTCATCTTTATCTGATAGGCTAAGTCCTTGCTCTTTTGTTTCTTTTTGTTTCAGGTTTATTATCTTTACTAGTTGTTCGTTAGATCTTTGTAGGGTTTCTATGTGCTTAGCTGCAACTGGAGACAAACTTCTGTTTGAATCGGGATCTTTGACTATCTGGTTTGCTATCTCGTTAAGAAACTCTCTAGCTAGTTTTCTATCACCTCTGATGTTCTCTAGCGCTTCTTTAACTAAGTCATCAACTTCTTTAGCCATCTATCCATCCTTCTTTAAAGTCAGAGTATTTAGCTCTAAACTTATTTAGAGAGTTAACTACTTGTTTTGTGTTTAGTCCGGTCAACTCTCTAAGGTACAAATAAATAGCTTTTTTATTGAAAATTTCTATATCTTCTTTGCTTTCAAACAATACAATGATCGCTTTATATACTTTTTGATCGTTCTCTTTCATGTCTGAGATGTCCCACTGCCTAATCTCTTTATAGAACGCATCCCAGAATTCTTTTTGTATTTGGTCCTCTATCAGAGTCTGTTCGGTCGATAAAAACTCCTGCTCTATAGATTTGGCGACATTGTCATAATCAACCTCACGTCTATTCTTTTTCTGCTGCTTCTTTACCTTATGGATAAACCAGTTCTTAGTAATAACAGAAAAATAAGAAAATGCCTTTGAACCCTTGTCTTTATTGTATTTGTCAAGAATTGTTACAAGCCAAATTTTACACTCATCTCTAAGCATATCTATATTTGGCAAGGTTGTAAATTTGAAAGTAAAAACAATTTTATCAACCATCTCACCTATAGCTGGGCCAATCATGGTCTGATAAAGTACTGACTTTCTTCTCGGGCAGTCAGAAGCTACATATTCAAGAATAGCATTTTCATGATCCTGAGTAAAATAGTTATTCTTGGTCTTCTTCCGACGCTTCCTCTTCTGGATCTCTCTCATCAATTATTTCCTTTTCATTTGATAAATCATAAATATATTCGAATGTGTCTAATTGTTCTTTGTAAGAATTAGCATGTTGCATTAGGCTCTGTAGGGTTTCATCACCATAAAAAGCCTCAAGACTATAAACAGAAGAGACATGATCCGAAAATGCTCCGGTCATGTCTCTTAAGTCACCCATTTCATCTGAAAAGGATAGTAATCTTGACAAGGCAGATCTAAGATAGACCACCAGACCTATATTTAGGCATGTAGAAAAAAATGATACACAAATTAATACTATTTCAAGACGACTCATACAATTCCTCGCTACTTTCTGTTTTCATATCTTTTAGAAGCTCCCTGTTGGCCTCTATGTACTCTTTGGTTTTAGTGCCAGCCTTCTCCTCTACTTCGACATTAGAGGCTCTAGGAATGTAAGCACGGCCCACTAATTTGGTATATGTGGTGCAACCACAGGCGGGACATGAACCCACGGCATCTGAAAAACTATGGAAGTGTGTCTCCGTATGTTCACAGGCCGTACATTCATAGGGATATCTGGGCATTACTCTACCATATTGAGTAAATCTTTTTCGCCAATCTTACTCTCGTTAGACACTCTAACAGTTGGAGGGTTCTTTACCGACAACCCTTCCGGTGTCTCTATTAGCTCAAACCCCTTCAGAATAGGAACAATGTCCAACTCGTTTAGAAGCGACTCTTGAAGAGCCATCATAACTGCGCCTAGCGCCTGATTTGATAATTTAAATGTTCCATTATTCATATTAATCTCCTTTTTGAATTCTGTAACTGTCACTGTCAAAGTGCTGAGTTGAAAACTCAAACAACTCTGTATCCTCGATGGCTATCATTTGGTGTCTTAACCCAACATAAACATGAAAGTTGTCACCGGGTCCTAATACAACCTCTTGGGCATCTTCAAGTCTATCGCCATCAGAATATTTCACTAATATTTTTCCAGATTGTACATAGAATACTTCATCTTTTATTTTGTGATAATGCCAAGAACATCTCTTGTTCTTAACAAAATAGAGTAATTTGCCACAATATTGTTCACAATTTACAATCCACTTTTCAAATCCCCAACCCTTGGCGACAAACTTAATTTCCTGCGTTGAAGAAGTCTTCATCGTTTATTCCTTTATCATCAATATAGTAATCACCAGAAGGTTTTCCTAAAAATAATTGATGGTGTTTAACACCCCATTGTTTTAATTGCACAGATGTTAACTCATAAAAGTCTCTTTGTGCATTAATAAAATTATTACGATGCCTTCCCATCCCTCTTGCAGTTAAAAGTATGATTGTATGTCCATCATCATACAGACTATTTACTTTTTGTATTCTATCTGGGATTGGTTGTGCCAGGGTATAATCTCCATCAGTTTTGGAGCATATCGTACCGTCTATATCAAAAACATAAGTCATTGTAATCCTATTAAAATTTTAGTTGTCGAGTATCCAATTATTCTATCAAAAAACTTTACCTCTTGTACATGTCTAGAGCCAATCACTTCTTTATCTTTGTAATCGGAGCCCACCACCATTACTTTGGCACCGCTCAAAAGCACCTGTGTATCGAGTTCATCATTGGCATCAAATACTCTTATTTCATCAACATATTTAATTGACTCAAGCATCGCAACCCTATCTTCTATGGTGTTAAAAGGGCGCGATTCCCCTTTAGCGGCTCTAACTCTTTCGTCGGTATCAATACCAACCACCAAACAATCTCCAAGAGACTTGGCATATTTGAATAGCTCTATGTGGCCACGATGAAGAACATCAAAGCATCCATTTGTCCATATTACTTTCATATTGTTACAACTCCCATTTTCTGTACCACCGTCGTTGAGCATTGATTTGCAAATTGTATTGATTTGTCTATATCTCCTGTAAGGCAGTATCTGAAACAAAGTGCTGCTATAAAAGTATCACCGGCACCGGAGGTATCTTTAACTTCGACTAAATCAACGCCATAAGTTTTGCCACTATAAACACAGCCGCGAGGCCCTCTTGTTACAATTAGATTTTTCAATACTTTGTCAGTAATTGTATTTTTTGTTCTTTCATATTCTAAGTGATTTATTTTTATAAATGAAAAATCATCACACCAAGAGCCAAGCTTCTTTTTAGTATCTAGAAAACTTAAATTTGAATTTTTAGAAATGTAGTTTATGTCACTTTCAGACATAAACCCTTTGTTGTAATCGGACACTATTACTGCATCATGTTTTTGCAACTCTAGTTCTTCTAAGTTTATTTTTCCGTATTCATCATCGCGTTCGTCTAATCTCATAAACATATGATTTGTTCTTTTATCAACAAATCGTGTTTTTGTTATGTTTTTCCAATTTGAATTGGTATAAATTTCTACATTAGAGCCCAAAGATGATAAATTACTATAAACATTCATTGCCATACCACCGCCATTTACTACCCTACAGGAGTTAAAAACAGGAACAGGTGCTTCGGGGCACAGTCTGTTACAAACGCCATAATGAAAAATATCATTACAGCTTTCTCCTATTACCAAAATACTCATCTACTTAAAAACCTTCTTCCGCTATTAACATTATCACGCCAGTAATTAAGCAAATCTTGCATTGTTTTTTCAAACGAGATTTGAGGTTCCCAACCTGTGTGGTTTTTAAACTTTGAAGTATCTGGTACCTGTAAATCAGCGTCGATTGGTCGCAATCTATCCGGGTCAATTTCAATTGTTATGTCTTCAGCAGTAGATAAAGAGATCAAATGTTCTAGCATTTTTCTAATTGTACAACTAAAGGTGCCTCCAATGTTGTAATATTCTCCTGCTGTTGGGTTATTTGTTACCAACATATAGTAAGCACGAACAGCATCTCTGGCGTCTGCCCATGTTCTCAGGGAATCAAGGTTTCCAACTTTTATTACTGGGTCTTGTAGTCCCGCCTCGATCATTGCTATTTGCTTAGCAAATGTAGACTCTGCAAACACATCACCCCTGCGGGGTCCGGTGTGTGTAAACATGCGAGTAGTCATCACCTTTAGTCCATATGCCTCGGCATAAAACCTGCCGATAAGATCGGTTCCAACTTTTGAAATAGCATATGGTGAAGCAGGGTGGAACTGAGTATCTTCATGTATTGGCAAAAGTTCTTTTGGCACCCTCCCAAATACTTCAGATGAGGCACAAACATGAATAATTGGTTCTTGATTCAAAGTCTTTATGGCATCTAAAACTTTGGCAGTCCCAAGTATATTTGTTTCAAGTGTTTCCAGCGGTGATTCAAAGCTCGTCTTTGGATAGCTCTGAGCCGCCAGATGAAAAACATAGTCCGGTTTGACTTTACTAAATACTGATAGCATCGAGCTTAAATCATTTATATCGCCATATTGCAGATGAACCCTGTCTTTATTATTTATTCTCTGCATTAGGTGCTCGATGTTATCCATCCTATCATTCCATCGAGCCAAGCCGTGAATATGCCAATCAGTGTTTTCAAGTAGATAGTCAGCCAAATGAGAACCAACCATACCTGTTATACCTGTAATCAGGCAGGTACTACTTGACATAATCACCTCTTTCATCCCTCATAGACAAAATAGGCTCCTTAATTGGCCACCAAAAATCCCACTCTGGGCTGTCCCACTTTATTGTGAACTGCTGTCCATCTACAAAATGTGTATTTTGCTTGTAATAATAAATCATATTGTCCTCAAGAGCCAATATAGAATTACCAATACCTGCGGGAAGTAGAAGTATTTGCTTGTTTTGCCTACTGAGCGTAAACGACTGCCATTGTTTATAGGTAGGCGAGTCTGGGCGGTTATCTGCTATCAGCGCGTACCCGGCTCCATTTATTACTGTGACCACTTTTGTAGTTCTCCAATCGCCGTGAAGCCCCCTCAAAACACCCTTGTTCGAAATTGAAATGTCATCTTGAATAAAGCATTCATTTGTAATTGATTCAAAGTTTTTTGAATCATAAAGCTCCATATAAGACCCTCTATGGTCTTCAAATCTATCAGGGATTATAAGTTTTACTCCCTGTAACTTGGTGTCTTTTACTATCATATTAGTCCTTTACAAAGTAGTTGTTTCTTTTCTTGTAGAGATCTCTATTTTTTAAGAACCATTGAAGCGTTTCTCTAATCCCATCAACTAGATGTGTACTACAAGCAAAGCCATTTGACTCTGCTCTGCTAGTGTCCATGAGGCGGCGGGCGTCACCTTTTGGCTTGGTAATATCCCATTCAATCTCTACATCCTTATTATAACAATCTCTGATTGCTTCCGCAACTTCTTTAATTGATACTCCGTCCCCACTACCCAAATTTACAGGATCTGTCACTCCATTTTCAACCATGTGAATCATGCCATCGGCGCAATCACCAGCGTAAATGAAATCTCTAATTGGCTTTCCATCACCCCAGCACACAAGAGGTGACTCTCCTGATACTATTCTGTTTATAAGTGACGGTATAACCATAGCGTTTTCTGGATCAAAGTTGTCCCACTTACCATACACATTGGCTGGTCTAACAATTGATATATTATTCTTGCCATATTGTACACGATAGGCATCAGCTTGAAGTTCTCCAATTCTTTTAGCCCACCCAGGGTGCTTGTCGTTATCAGATGGGAAAGTCTTCCACACATCGTCTTCCTTAAACACTTCAGCAGGATGATAGACACCAACAGAACTAGTATACAAATACCATTTTACATTACTGCGCATCGCAGCTTCCATCATGGCTGTATTAAACATCAACATTGGGACCATAAAACTAGCCGGCCTTTCGCGGGACATTTTTGGCGAACCCTTAATACCAATTAAATTGAAAACATAGTCTTGTCCGTCGCACGCTTTTAAGCAGTTTTCTAAGATCGTAAGGTCGAGTCTTAGAAAACTAACATTAGGGGGCAGCCCTTCAGGATCATCTAATGACACTACCGTAACTTCACAACCTTTTGATATAAGCTTGTTCACGAGGTAGCGGCCAATCATCCCTGTTCCGCCAGTCACAAGCACCTTTTTTTTTCTTAAATCATTAACCATATAAAAACTCCTGTTATTGACACTAATATAGCACAGGCAGCGTTCGTATTACACCACTTAATTCTATTTTTTTAAATATTTTGGATAGCCCGTGTGGGAGCCCGTACATTCGATTAAAAAATCATCAACCTCTTTTTTTTATTACTGTTGATTATATCTTGTTTTAGTTCACTAACGTCAAAAGACATAGCTCTCCCCACCATCAACAGATAAAGCAGCTCCATTTATAAGCGAAGAGCCGTGACCGCATAGCATTACAATAGCGTAGGCTACCTCTTCTGGTAGGCCCATTCTTCCTATTGGGAATTTTTCAGATAGCATCTCTTGAAAAGCTATTGGATTTTTTTCCTTCTCTTCTTGCCAGCCTGTATCTGGTATCATTATACAACCAGGGGCAACGCTATTGAATGTGATATTCTTTCGAACCAAATCCTTTCTTAGCGATAGATTTTTCATTAAGCAGGTCTGTGCTGTTTTTGCAACATTAAACCACGGTCTACCTCCTGCTTGACGACCCAAAGTAGAGGTAACTGTAATAACTCTTCCCCATTGTTGTTCTATCATATATGGCAATACAAACCTACTATAGCGCACCGCTGCTGTGAGATTTTTATCGTACACTTCTTTCCAGACTGTTTCTGAGTTAGAGATAAAATCATCGACACCCCATCTACCTCCTCCACCAACATTGTTAATTAATATATGAATCTTCTTCCAATGAGAACTAATCTTTTGAAAACTTTCTTTTACTTGTTCTATGGAAAGGACATCTACCTGAACTATTAGGCACTCAACTCCTAAAAGCTCAATTTGCTCTTTGGCGGCAGATAATTTATGGTGATCTCTTGATAATATTGCAACATTACACCCTTCTTTTGCTAATAGTTTGGCGGTAGCAAGCCCAATCCCATGACTTCCTCCTGTTATGATAGCATTTTTTCCTTTTAGTTTCAATAACACTACAAAGGCCTCCAGATAATATTTGTAAACCCTTCCATATACAGGCTGCCAAAATTTAATCTTTTTATCTTTAAAATTTCAATTTTGCCATCTTTCTCTAGTTGCTTCAACTTTGGTAGATAGCCCATGGTATAACCCCTCTTTTTATGAAACTTGGCCGCCAAATAATCAAATAAGACTTCTTGTTCATAAACTTCATATGTTGGTTCAACATGCACAACCAGCTTAGGCTTCTTTTCTAGTAAAAAGTTAATAAAATTATCGTACTTGCTGGCTATTTGCTCGATTGCCCCAGACGTAAAAACTAAACTATTATCATCAAGCTCCATATCAAAGTCTGGTTTTATTAAGTTGAATAACCGACCCTCAGCATTTAGATTTTTATTTTTTGACAACTCATCTACAATGTCAACAGAAGACTGCACGAAATCTAAACCATAGATTTTTTTTTCTGGATACATTTCACACAATTTGATTAGATTATAAGAAGAGCCGCAACCAATATCATATATTGATGAATAATCAGAAAAATATTTTTCAAACAACCAAGTTCTAAAAATATTAAAATAAACGTGTTCAAAATGTGATTCATTTGGGATTATGTAATCTCCCATAAATCTTATTGGTTGATTTTTTCTTATAAACTTTGGCATCAAAGACGATGTGTTATAGCCACTAGCCCTTAGTTCATCTAAATTCTCTTTCCAGCCTTCAAACCATCTATTGGTTCTATCTGGTGCTCCAATAACTTGCTCATCCTTCTCTATCCTTTTTAGAATCTTAGCTATCAATGTATCACGCTCAATACCAGATACGATCTCATAGCCCGTGTCCATATCTTCTAAAAGTTGCTCGCATTTCTTCCCTAATTCTTTTGGCTCGATACCAAAAGAATTGGCAATAGTGTCTATGTTTATAACATTACTCATTGTAAAAACTCCTAATTAAGTTAGCTATTTTTTTTGTGTTTAAGTTGCTGTTGTCTATAAGCCAATCTCTCGATCCAACCTGGAACTCTTGTACATCGCCTAGGCTCACTCTTTTTATTTTTGTATCTATATTGTGATCAGCTATGATTTCACAAATGATTGATCCGATGCCACCAATTGGAGTATTTTCTTCAACGGTTATAACCAAATCAGAATCGGCTAACAGGCTCTTGATTCTGTCGATATTGACAGGCTTAATTCTATAGATATCTATAATGTCAACATCAATATCATCTTTGAAAGCTTTCATCATCTTATGTGTCATGTAACCGGTGCTTATAATCTTTACAGCCGCCTTGTTTGAATTCTCTTTTATTCCATGCTTGCAATCTTGATAATCATAAACTTTATCATGTGAGCCTTTATCTATTCTAACATAAGTTGGGTATTTCGATGAACAACAGTGAGATGCTGCATTTTTTGCCGTCTCTTCGTCACATGGGTTAAGTATTGTTACTTCTGGTAAAGTCCTCATGATAGCAATATCTTGTGTTGCGTGGTGTGTTGGCCCATCATACGAAAATGAATAGCCGCTCCCTAGCCCAATTATAGAAATAGGTAGATTCATACTGCAGACGTTAACTTTTAACTGCTCAAAGCATCTCATAGCTATAAACGAAGTGATTGAATAGATGAATACTTTTTTCCCCTCAAGAGCTAAACCTGTTGCAACAAGTGCCATATTTTGTTCTGCTACGCCAACATTGATGAATTGCTCTGGTAAGTCTTTTTTAAACTTTCTAAGACTAAAGGCATCTGCGTCAGCAGAGATAAAGATTATATCTTTATCTATAGAGGCCATTTCATATAATTGATCAAAGAAAGAATCTCTTATATCTTTACTCATTCTGTAATACCTCTGATAACTCTTTCAATGCTATTTCATATTGTTTTTGTTCTGGCACTGAGTGGTGCCACTTTATTCCTGACTCCATATAAGATACCCCTTTCCCTTTAACCGTATCAGCTATGATGACCACAGGGCCTTCATAATTTTTTGATAGCGCTTCTTTCAATTGATTAAAGTTATGCCCATCAATCGTTACTGTGGGTATCCCACAGCCTCCAAATTTCTCTTCTAGGGAGGAGATTTCATCCTCTTCTCGCATGAAGTCTGTAACTGATTGCCTATTTCTATCAACTATAATGAAAAGATTTTCAATCTGGTTTTGGCCCACAAACATAGCTGATTCCCAAATAGATCCTTCGTCACATTCACCATCGCCAACCAATACATAAGTTTTAAACCCTTTATGATCCATCTTGGATGCTAAGGCTAGGCCTGCTCCAATTCCAACTGCATGTCCTAGAGAACCAGTATTTGTCTCAACCCCAGGGACCTTCATATCAAGCTGGGCCCCCAGATAACTTCCATTAGAACCATATTCTTCCAGGTACTTTTTGTCTATAAATCCCAGATCTACTAAAATATTGTATATGCCTAAACAGGCATGTCCTTTTCCAACTATTAGTCGATCACGTTTTGAATCATTAATATCACTCAAATTGTATCTCATTATACAATAATATAACACTGTTAATATATCAATGCATGAGTATGTGCCACCAATATGTCCTTTTTTAGTGGCCATGACTGTCTTTAATACACTGATCCTGTTCTCGGTTGCCTTGAATTTAAGAAAATCATTGCTTTTCATATCAGTTAAGCTCCTCCTTTAGCGGCTGGATCATATATTGTGAGTCGTCACATACGACTTCTATTATAGTTGGCCTATCGTTTAGAAAGACTTTGTTCATGACTGTTTTGATCTCAGAGAAATCTTGAATGATTTCAAAATCTATATTAAAAGCGTTTGCAATTTTCATAAAGTTCAAAATTTGCTCATCATCTGTGTACCTTCCTCCGCACATAGCATCTTGTGAGTCTCTAATAGATGCATACCCACCATTATTTATGACAACAATTTTAATATTAAGATTGTTTAATCCAATGGTTTGTAGCTCCTGTATATTTAATTCTATAGAGCCGTCGCCAGTTATTGCTATTATTTGACTTTTTGGTTCTATAGTAGCTGCACCAACTGCGAGAGGAAGCGTCAACCCCATAGTATAAAAAGCGCCAGATGTAATCTCTCTTTGAGAGTTGTCCAGGTTAAGTGCTTGTGATGAGATATAATTCGAACTACCAGCATCGTTAATAAAAATATGTCGTGAGTCCGATATCTCAGATAAAACCTGTGCTAGGTAATAAGAGTTGATTGGGTTTTTAGCCATATCAGAAGTAACCATGGGATTATCTTTTTTAATCTTTTTACATTGTTTAAGCCATGAAGTGTAGTCCAAATTAACTGCTTTCTTATTTAGAAAGCTTAAAAATGTTTTTACATCTGATTTTATACCTAAGTCTATTTCAAGATCATCTCGATTAAATATGTTTTCATCAATATTCACAACTGCTAATTTACAACTGCTATCTAATATCTCGTTGTTTCCAAAAAATGTATAGCAATTACTGGTCCCTAAAGTAATCAGAAGATCTGCTTTCTTCATGATACCAACAGCAGCACGTCTCCCACGAATACCACCCATTCCAAAATAATTTGTGTCCGAGTATGGCAGAACATCATTTGCCATTCTTGCAGAAACAGATGGAATATTAGTTTTTCTTAAAAACTCAACCAGTTGAGTTTTTGCCCCTGCTATTTTTACTCCTCTTCCAAAAGCGATCAAAGGTCGCTTTGACTCTGATATCATATCCATTAACATGTCGGCCTCTAAATCCTTGTTTGTGTACGCAGAGTTTAGTGGTGGTGCAGTAAAGCGCTTCATGCTGTTAGGATCTACTTCGGCTGATTGTAAATCCATTGGAATGTCTAGCCACACTGGCCCTGGCCTACCTGAAAATGCTTCATGTAATGCTTTTTCTAGATGAAATCTTATTTGATTTGGATCTTGTACGAGAGCAGAATATTTTGTAAATCTTTTGACATTATCTATGATATTAAACCCTTGAATACCAAAAGCCCTGTCTTTGATGTATTGTTTCGTTCCTACTTGCCCAGAAATTATCAATACTGGTGTGCTGTCAACCCAGGCCTCCACAACTCCTGCTATTGCATTAGTGCCTCCTGGCCCTGTTGTAACGACTGACACACCTAACTTGTTTTTTAATTTGGCGACAGCTTCTGCCATAACTACTGCTGTGGCTTCGTGTCTCGCACAAACGTATTCCATACCTTTTTTTCTTGCGAAGGCATCATCTAATTTGACAGATCCTGTGCCTGAAAGCATAAAAATCTTTCTGACCCCTATATTGTATAAAAAATCTACGATGTATTCTGCTAATAACATTTATTTTACTTTGATGTATCTGGTGTAATAGGATGGGGTGGCTCGGGTGTAACTTTATCATGTTTCCAGTTTCCGCCTCCCAAGAGTTTTTCCAACTCTTCTTCTTTGATTGCATAAAAATTTTCTTCAGATGGGAACTCTCCGCTCCTAACCTCATTCACATACTCAACAAGAGCTGACTGCATTATTTGCCCTGCCTCACAGTATCTTTTAACAAATTTAGATTTAAATTCCCAAAAAAGACCCATCAAGTCATGAAAAATAACCAACTGGCCATCTACCTTATCTCCTGCTCCGATCCCGTATACTGGAATTCTTAATCGTTTTTTTATCATCTCTGCTGACTCGCGAGGCATTCCCTCTAAAAGTAAAAACGAACACCCTGCCTCTTGTAGGTCTAACGCCTGCTGTAAGATTATTTCTGCTTGTTTTGCAGACTTGCCTTGGACCCTGTAACCTCCCAGCTTGGCTCTTGTATGAGGTGTAAGGCCTAAATGGCTCATAACCATTATTCCTGAGTCGGCAATCGCTTTGATTCTATCAATCATGGCCCCTTCTACCTTAACACAATCCATTCCTGCTATAATAAACCTTCCTGCATTGTGAATTGCCTCTTCGTTTGATATTTGATAGGACATATAAGGCATGTCTCCAATAAGAAATGCATTCTGTGATCCTCTTGCCACAGCCTCTGCATGTCTAATCATATCATCCATTGTGACCGGTATTGTTGTTTTGTAACCCAAAGTTGTCATTCCAAGAGAATCTCCAACCAAGATTGCATCTACTCCAGCCCCATCAGCAATCTTTGCTTGTGGGTAATCATACGCTGTTGTAAGAACTGTTGGGGTTCCTTCTCTTTTCTGTCTTCTTAATTTAAGTATTGTAACTTTATTTTTGTCGTTAGCTGGCATATTATGCTCCTATTATTTATTGATTATAGTATTCGCCAAACTCAATTATTAAGCTTGATTTGTTGTCATCTCTTAGTAGTGCTTTCTTATAGGCAGGAAATATATCTTCCTTGTTTTCAAGTAAAACTACATTAACATTGTCTAGTAAGTGCCTGAAAGCTTGTGTGTGATCCTGAGTGTGTTGCAGACCTCCATCAAGCGGCGTTTTAGCACCAATTGATGTTCTTACAATCACTCTAGGATCAAACTCTCCTCTCGTCATTTCTTTCATTTTATCTAAATGATTAACCATTTGATTCACCGCCAACAGAAGAAAATCAAATCTAGGATAACATGTTATTGGAATATATCCATCCAAAGATAGACCAATCGACATACCCATTTGTGTCTCTTCAAAGACTGGTGTTTCAATTTTTCTATGATCAGGTATGGTTTTTAGTGTGTTAAAGATGGAATTTCCACTATATTTTACTGATTGTCCAATAAATATCGTCCTTTCATCTTCTGCTAAGAATTCCATTGACTTAACCAAGTGCTCTACATACTTCATTTCTTTCTCCTTAGAATAAAATCCATTGCCCTGTTCCATGGTGAGGATACCCTCTTTCATAAAAATAATAAAAAATATCCTTATTAATCTGACTTTTAACTCCATTCCAAGTTTCAGATGTTGGAGTGTTCGTACTCATATCATTATCTTCTATGACAAATTCTAAAGGCAATTCATGCCTTCGTGAATACTTATAAGCCTCATGAAATACACCAGTTTCAGCCGTCATGTCTCCCACAAAGGCCCATACTTTTCTACCATTTTTCTTCATTTTTTGTGCTTTTGCTGCTCCTAGTGCAATTGGTATAATACCACCAACTATAGACGATGTATACAATTTTGGCTCTTTGCAGTAGACACTCATACTCTTACCAGAAACAATTAAATCCCATAGGTGTTCTTCCGGGACACCATGCAGCAACGCATGGTAATGATTTCTCCAAGAAGAGAACACCCAGTCTTGTGGGTGAATGAATTTAAAGATTTCGATAAGCTGTTTTTCATTTCCCTTTGACATGTGGACAGGGCCTGTAATAGTTGCCTTTTCATACTCCTCTTTAACTCTTAATTCAAAGTTAATCAAGTCTTCTTCAGTAAGGGTAACTTCCCTCACTTCATTATTTTTAAATTTTTCAGGAATATAAAGATTCATTTTTGCTCCTTATCGAAATTATTGTACCACCAATCTATTGTTTTTTGTATACCTTCTTGGATTGAAATTTTTGGTTCCCATCCAATTTCTTTTTTAGCTTTATTGGACAATAAAGCCAACTTTGTATTAATGCTAGGTTTAGTCAAGTCATTAACAATAGACAACTCCTTACCAGATTGTTTTACAATCATTTGAACTATCTCTTTAACTGAGAAAGATTCCCCATAACCAACATTGTATAGTCTATAATTGTCAGTCTGGTTTTCTACTGCTTTGTGAACAAATTGCACGACATCATCAACATGGAGTAAATCTCTTTCTGTTGAGCCATCGCCCCAAACAACTATCTCATCTTTATTAGAAGATGATAGTACTTTAGTTATAGTTGCTCCAAAAAAATGAGATTTTTTTAAATCATATTTGTCGTAAGGGCCGTATGCATTGCTAAGTCTCATAACAGTGTGTTTTGTTTTTCCTAATCTGGCGTAGAAATTACATAATTTCTCTACATAAACCTTTGTCCACCCAACCCCATAATATTTAGGATATATTCCTTCTTCTATGTGAAAATCAACCTCACTGACTGGCGTTCTATCTGGGTTATACATCACACCACAGCTAGTAAAAATAAAATGACCTACATCGTGGTCATAACATGCTTGTAGGATTAGCGAGTTCATTACTGCATTATCAGTAACATGTATATAAGGCTTCTCTAATATATCTTTCGAACCAGATGTTCTGGCAGCACCCTGTATTACGATATCAAACTGATTTTTACTGAACAACTCGTTCACTTGATTTTTATCTGTCAGATCGGCTTTAAAGAATCTATCTTTTGAAAGAGACTTGTTCTCTCTTTTTAGCGCTACGCCGTACACTTCATAGTCCTCTAATTTTTTAAAGAAATCAATTAAATTTCTTCCCAAGAACCCAGTGGCCCCACAAATAAGCATCTTCTTTACTCTATTCATAATATTTTCCTATTTCATCTTTTGAGAATTCATTTACTTGGTGAACTCTACCAATATCCATATTCTTTATAACTAAATTATTTCTTTTTCTACCATATCTGGCTTCATAATCTTTATCTGATTTATCCAGAACGGCACAAACTATTGGAGTATCACCTTCATTATAATACCATAACTCATCCAGTAGACCTCTATCAACATTTTTGTATCTATAATAAAGCCCTGGGACGTGTTCTTTTTCTGACACTGGCGTCATCTCTTCGCAACTAGCAAAAATTACCTTACCACCCATCAAATGCATTCTTAAAGCCCGATCACAATCCCAATAGATTCCTTGAAATCTTCTATCTACTCCTCCTATTTTTTTAGAGTTTTCGATGGTCGTAAAAGCAGGAGCCAAAAGAGATGGTCCACCATCATGAGTTGCCATCAGGTTCTCCTCACCGGTTCCCATGAGGCAGGTTGGGCCAATCAACAACAGATCAGTGTTGTATTTTTTTTGCTGTTCATTATAGAAAGAAGCCATTTCTTCTATGAAATTTTCAGAAAACCACAGATCATCAGCTATATTAACAATATATTCAGCATCTTTTATATTTTTATAAGCATATCTGTATGCTATTTCTACACAAGCTGCTGCTGGCAAATCGCAATAAATGTATGTAAAATTTGGTGGCAATTTAAAACTTGGCTTAACGTGCCCTACAAAAATTAAATGAAAATCACTTTTGCCCTTACTTAAAGTTTTATAAATCTGTTTCCAAAATTTTGTCTTAATTGCGGGTGCAATAATTATTGTTTTATTTTTACTCATTTTTCCAACTTATTTCCCAATCTTTAAATTCTGCCGCTAGACAGTCAATTTTGTAATCTTTTCTGCCCCCTACTACTTCTTGAATCTTATTTTTGGCTACATTTCTAATTCCATTCAAACCATGTGTGAGTTCAAGATCATTACCATCCTTAATACCCTTTCTATAGTTTGATTCGTTATGCCAGATGTGTAAATTCATCTGGGACAAAACTACAATAGCCCTAACAATATCTCCATCTAGTGTTGCCCCTTCTGTTTTAAGTATTAGATTAATGTCGTGCATTATCTCTGATATTTCTACGGCATATTCGTCTTTATGTTCTGGTATGAATACTTCCTTCAACTGCACAATAGAAAGCCTGTCAACCAATTCTGACAGGGTTGGCAAGTATCTTCTTTGACTGTTACTCATTTTCTATTCCTTTTGAAAAATAAGCTTTAAACTTATTGAAATTATATTGACCAAAAATATGTTTATATTTAAAAAATAACTCTGCCTCTTCTTTTATTTTTAATAAAAAATTATCTTGTGATGTTGATCTACCATCTGGGTTGAAGTAATATAAGCCAATACTTTTATCAATTTTTTTAAACCTCATTCCCTTATCGACCATTCGTAGCCACATATCCCAATCGTTTGCAAAATCATAGTTTTTGCTAAATGTGCCTACCTCTTTGTGAGCCGATAACCGCCACATTGGCATTGGCCCAGGAAGACACTTTATCATATTATTTTTTGAAAACCTTTTTATCGAATGTTCATATTTTGCATTTAATGATGAGTTATTTTCAAATGTTTCATTGCCTACTTTCGTCTCCAAACAGTCGCCATATACAAGACTAATATCTTCGTTGAACATTAAATGTTTAGCCTGTATCTCTAAGCAATCATGGCTTCTTCTGTCATCTATATTGCCAACAGTTATAAACTCACCAGTAGCAAGATCTTCAA
>UEXM01000313.1_pt1 | contig 54097 bp, 55 predicted proteins | sample 1796661 | NCBI WGS metagenome assembly UEXM01 (sample SAMEA4772469, study PRJEB27181) | metagenome | reverse complement strand
GGTATATATTATCTAAAAACGGACCCAAAAGTAAATTTAATTCAAATAGAAAATCGACCAGGAGAAATTATAGAATATTATCCTGAGCCAAATGAACTTTTGATTTTTGTGGATAATTTATATCACAGACATTGCTGTTTCAAAGAGTCTAAATATGATGCTATTACTTTTGAATTTGATGCGACAAAAAGGAACCCTCAAAATGAAAAAATTTCTCTCTAATGAAATTAAGCTAGACTTCTCTGATGTTTTAATTGTACCGTCTGAAGGAGAAGAGGCTGGGAAATTTAGAGACAAGCGAAATGCAGCAGACGTTTTGTCCAGACAAAATGTTAAACTTGAAGTTCCTTTTACAACAGCGACCGCATTTGAGAAGTTTGTGGACGAAAATACAGGTAAACCCTACGGTAAGGACATCACGGAAAACTCTTTTACTTGTGTACCTATCATTGCAGCAAACATGGATGGCGTCGGCACTCTTGAAGTTGCCGAGCGTATGGCTAAGAATAATATGTTGACAGCAATTAACAAATCATATTCTGATGAAAAATTGGATAAGATTGAAGACGCTTCTAACTATTTCTTGACTGTTGGCATTTCTGCGGATGACTTAGAAAGAGTGCGACAACATAAAGAAAAATTTAACAAAATTTGTATTGATACTCCAAATGGTTATTTAAAAAGAGTTACTGATTTTGTGCGCCAAGTCAGAGATTTGTGTGGTGATTCAACATTTATTATGGTTGGAAATGTTGTAACTTCAGGAATCGCCGCTGATCTTTTCTATGCAGGTGCAAACTGTATCAAAGTTGGAATTGGACCTGGTAGTGTTTGCACAACAAGAATAAAATCAGGAATTGGCTATCCTCAACTGTCTACAATCTTAGAAGTTGCCGAAGAAGCTGAAAAAATTAACAAACGAGTATTGACAAACAAACGAAGAATGTATGTATGTGCTGATGGAGGCTGCACTAATCCTGGTGATGTAGCAAAAGCTTTCGTTGCTGGTGCAGATTTTGTTATGCTTGGAGGTATGCTTGCTGGACATGATGAGGGCGGAGGCGAGATTATCACAAAATATGAGCAGAGTAGTGAAGTCATGCAGCATCCTGAAGGAAATGGCTGGGTGCCTATTATTGATGAAAATAAGTTTGTAAAATTTTATGGCATGTCTTCCTTAACTGCAAATGAAAAGCACAGCGGTGGTTTAAAAAACTATCGTGCGGCAGAAGGAAAAGAAGTTTTAGTAAAATATAAAGGCCCTCTTCAAAATACTATTGATGATTTGTTAGGTGGTATTAGATCGGCATGTACATATGTCAATGTAATAAAGTTAACTAAAATTCAAAGAAATGCTAAATTTGTTCTAGTTAATAATCAAGTCAACACTGTTTTTGGAAATGAATGAACACATTAATTACAACATACTATGATAATCCAGGATACTTACAAATCTTTATTGAGAATAATTTCAACAGAGACTACTTCAGTAATTTAATTGTAGTTGATGATGCTTCTCAAAAATACCCAGCAAAAGATGTGTTACAAGAGTTTGATACAGAGAATATAACTCTGTATCGACTCAAAGAGGATGTTGGCTTTAACTCTCATGCAGCTAGAAACTTAGCTGCTGTAATGTGTAAAACAGAATGGGCAACTTTTTTAGATTTGGATCACGTCTTTTTGCCCTTTGCATTAGAACGTATCCAAGAAACTATCGACTATGAAGAAAATGAATATGTAAAGATTGCTGAAAATCAATACACTATTCCTGTAAAATACTTTCTTATGGTTGGTGGATATGATGAAAGATTTAATGGTATAAGATGGGGAGACTTTCATTTAGAGAATAAACTAATGAAAGTCTTCTCGGGTATGGAACTACGAGCAGGCAAAGCTGTAGTGCAGAAAAACTATACACACATACCTGATCAAATAATTGAGTATAAACAGTTTGAAAAATCATTGACAATCTCGGATAATCCATTAGATTGGCATAAGCACGATATTATAACATTTGAATGGAAAAAAATATGTCTTTGAAGGCACGCCTGAACAACACAAAGCAAAAAAAGCAGTTTAAAGCACTTTGTCGAATGGAATCACAGGCTACATATGATGAAGAGTATATTAACTATTATGATATGAATGAAATTAAAAGTAATCTTGACGGGTACTCCGAGTACCTTGATGATCGAAAATTAGCAAGTGATTGGTATTAATGAACTACTTTAACTTTGTCAAGTACATAGAGATTAATCCAACAGAATTGTGCAATCTACAGTGCAGTTTCTGCCCAAGGGCACATGGTTATCCTAATCAGAATCTACATATGTCACTTGACACTGCCAGAGAAATTAAGAACCAACTAGACAATTTACATTTTAAAGGCAAAGTTATTTTTGCTGGGCGAGGTGAACCTACGCTCACAAAAAACTTTGATGAAATTTTAGATATTTTTTTAGAAAATGAACCCAACTATCGAGTGCAAGTCACGACAAATGGTAAGAAAATAGATGACTTAAAAAAGTTTTTTAACGATGCTAGGGTTCGTTTTTCATATGATATATACACACCTGATGAATCTGAAGCCAATCGCATTATTGAAAAGTATAATGAATATTCTAATATTCGATTGATCAGAAAACCTGACTATGGATTAAATTTTGATCAATTTACAAAAGGCAAGAGTGTTCGCAGGGGACTTACAGGTAGCAAAGAGGGAATGACAAATCGTGCTGGATTTCTAGGCGAAAATACTTTTGATGAATTTGAGGATAATGCATGTGCTAAATTAGTGTATAATATGTATATTGACTGGAATGGTAATTATAATCTATGCTGTGATGACTGGAATCCTCTTATACTAGGTAACATCTTTGAAGAAAACATTGAAGAGTTTATTAATTATAATGAGAATTTAAATGGTTACAGAAAAAAACATTTCTGTGAGAATTCAAGAAAAGGTCTTCCTGCATGTCAGACTTGTAATCGTAGATCGCCAGTTACAGGTGATGCCAGAGAAGACTATATGAATTTAATTAGAATGAATGAGATGTGAAATGATTAGTGATAAAATCTTGACAAAAGAAAAGTTTTGTGTTTTAGTTGAGCAGTATGTACACGAAAAGAATCATTCATATATGGATGCCGTTTTAGAAGTGTGCAAGAGCAATTCAATCGAACCTGATGAAACTAACTCTCTACTAAATATGAGCATCAAAGATAAGATCGAATATGAAGCCAGAGAGCTTAACTATCTAGAAAAGGTAAATAAATTGCCATTATGAAAACACTGAGGAACTTTATGTTAAAATTAATTGGATTATACATTCCATTTGTGGTTGTATTTCTTGGTATTGGTGCCTGTTCGTTTGTTTACAAAGATGATTTGCTTGGCAGATTTTCACAAGAAGAGGAAACAGTAAGTGCACCAGAAATCTTTGAAGAACCACTACCATCAGATGCTACAGATGTCGGAGAACTTACAGCCGCTGATGACAGCACTGGAGAAGAAACACCAGAGGAGGTATCAGATGAGCAACCAGAACTCCCCGCAATCGGAGAATGCTTCTGTCCAGAGCGAGAAGCAACTGGAACTCTTTGACGAATATGAACATGTTGAACAGGATGGCTTTATTACCGTCTATCCAGATTTAAAGACTCTGTTCAATAAAAAAGAATCTCCAAAGCCTATGGAGGTAAAAGAAGGCTCAATCACCTTTGAAAAAAATGATTGACATACTATACACACTGTAATACAATACAAAAATTAATACTCTGTAATATAAGGAAAATACAAATATGTCACTTTCGAATCTCAAACAATCCCGTGGTTCATCTATTGATAAGCTGGTTGCAGCATCTGCAAAGCTTAATGAGTCTTCCGCAAACAATAACGGTCCAGATGAACGTAAATGGAAGCCATCAGTAGATAAAGCAGGCAATGGCTATGCAGTCATTCGCTTTTTGCCAGCTCCTGAAGGTGAAGAGTTGCCATGGGTGCGTTACTGGGACCACGGCTTTAAGGGTGATACTACTGGAATGTGGTACATCGAAAAGTCACTAACATCTATTGGTCAAAAAGACCCTGTTGGTGAGGTAAACTCACGTCTTTGGAACTCTGGTGTAGATGCAGATAAAGAGACTGCTCGAAAACAGAAACGTCGTCTTCATTATGTTTCTAACATCTATGTTGTCTCTGATCCAGAAAATCCTCAGAACGAAGGTAAAGTATTCTTGTATGAATATGGCAAGAAAATCTTTGACAAGCTGATGGATTCTATGCAGCCACAGTTTCAAGATGAAGACCCTGTAAATCCTTTTGACCTTTGGGAAGGCGCAGACTTTAAACTCAAGATTCGTCAAGTAGAAGGCTATCGGAACTATGACCGTTCTGAGTTTGCTTCTCCTACTGCATTGGGTGATGATGATATGCTCGAAATGACATATCAGAAAGTTTACCCATTGTCTGAGTTTACTGATGCTGCTAACTATAAGTCTTATGATGAGCTTAAGACACGTCTAGACGCTGTTCTGGGCGTAAGTGAAACTTTCACTGCTCAACAGCAAGAAGACCTCTCAGTGACTGCTGAGGCGGCTCCTATTAAGACTGTAGCACCTTCTCCAATGTCTAGTGCATCTTCTGATGACGATGATGATCTTAATGTTGATGAGATTTTCAGCCGTCTAACTGAAGACGACTAGATGATAAAATGGCTCTCAGTTTCCTTTGAAATTTTGTGTTTATTTTTGTTTTATCTGAGAGCCATTTTTTTTATTAATCTAATGAAAACCTTTCGGTTTCTACCGCTGGTGTAGGTACAGCCATTTGATTGTTTACCGTTGTAGTGTTTGGTGCTACAGTAGAGTTATCGACAACTGTATTACTGGTTGTAGACTGCATTGCAGATAAATTTTGCTCTGCTAATCCTAATCTCTGTGCAGTTTGTGTTCTTGCCATTTCAATAAGTCTTCTGTCAGAACCAAGAGTTACTAATGCATCTTCACGGGCTTGAAGTCTCTGTCTCGCTGCTGCTCTTAGTGCTTCTTTTTGCTCAGGCGTCTTTCCCAGTCCTCTGATGCCCAATACTTCAGGATCACCTGCGCTTCTGATAAATGTCTGAACAGATTTTGCATCATTTTCAAGCATACGCAAAAAACGTTCTTGTTCTTGAATTTCTTCTTGAAGGCGAACCTTTCTTTCTTCAAAAGCCTTTTCTTCTTCTGTTTTAAAGAAGTCTTTAACAACAGGAATAGATCGAAGCATATTCATAAATTTATTGAAGATTTGTGCGAAGATATCAACAGTCTGTGTGATGAGTCCTTCGATAAATGCGCCCATTCTAAATGGTTGATCAGGATCACCAAGATTAAAAATACGTCTAATGAAGTTTACTGCTGCGTTTAATGGTGCGTAAATAATATCAATCAGACCACCTTCACCTACTAAACCTTGCCAAAGCTGTTTCAATGCTTCTTTTGGGTCTGTAAATACTGTTTTAATCCAATTTACCGCACCTGTGAGTGTACCGAAAACAGCACCGACTAAATCTTCGAATGTTTCTTGGAAAGAGAATTGTTTAAGAGCTTTAGCTATGTCTGTTAAACCGACCTGCTCTAATACCCATGCCGCAGCTTCTTTCAGAAGATCGAGAGGCGCAAAAATTAAAGAGTTAAAGAAGCCTGTTACAGCGCCTTCAATACCACCAATAATACCACCCTCTTTAAAACCATCTACTGCACCTTTGATTGTGTCCCATGCAGTAATGAAGATAGTCAATGGTAAGAAAAGTCTGCTGAATATTCTACCAATACCTTTAAAGAATTTGAATACAGGATTTAATTTTCCTACTGCAAAAATAGCTTCACTGACACCGTTAGTTATGAATGCAAGTGGCACTCTAAGTACGTTGCCAACAAATCTAAAAGCATTACCTATAACTTTAAATGTATTAGTAATAGTTTTAGTGGTTCTATCAATAATACCTTTTAGAACATCTAAAGATTCTTCTATGACAGTTGAAATATTAGTGAGCTTTGGATTTGTTCTAAAATCAAGAATTAACATTCTAATTCTAGAAATGATGTTAATATCAATGAAGTTCTGAAGTCTAATGAGTCCTTGATTCAGAGTGAACATAATCTTCTGTACGTCATTAACAAAACTTAGAAGATTGTCCTGTACGCCATCAATAACACCTCTAATCTGATCATTTAGAGCGGCGAATGTTAGTAAAGCACCTGCGACTAGAGCATCACCCATACCAAATGGACTGCTGACAGATGGAGCAGAAGTTCTTTGGGATTGTGTTCTAGCTTGATTTTTAGCCTCTCTTGCAGCTTCAGCATCATCTAATGCTTTGCGCTTATCAAAGTCAAGCATAGCCTGCATACGCTTAACCAGAGACTTTACAGCCTCTGTCGTATTACCCTGCTCAGTATTTAACATTAATAATGAATTTGTTACGTCATTAAGTGTAGCTGCTGCCATTTAACCTACTCTCTGTTTTTGTCTTTCGGCTTCTTCTTCAAGGTGTTGTAATAGCATAGCAAGATAAATTTCTCTCTCCCAAGGCATCATCAAGTCAATTTCAGTTAGTGAGTAATGATGATGTTGCATCAGTTGAAAATTGACTTGATAATGGTTTTGTAAGTTATCATGAGAGAGACATACTAAAAAAAATCAGCCGTACCTTCTAAAGTTAATTTATTATCATGATCACAACTGCCACATTGAAACTCAACGTCATGCTTGAGACGTGGCATCTTCTCAATAAAATCTTTTACTTTCATAAACTGATCAGTAGAGAAAGATTCAATAAATGCAGTAACCTCTTCTGGACTTTCATCAGATAAAGAGATACGCTCATCTTTTGTTTGTACTGCATCAATACATGCAGCAATCATATCAAATGCCTGATCAGTTTGATTACCTTCTTTGTATTTATTGAATTTTGGTGCAATATCTTTTAAAGTAGGATATTTCATTTCTAAAGTATATTCATTCGACAGCTTAATTAACTTTGAATTAGCCGACTTTGGTACTTTAATATTAATCTTTGAAATATCTACAGCAATCTCATTTGGTGTATTACACTCTTTACAATTCGTCTGAATTCTGGTAGTCTCACCTACAGACTTTGATCTAATCTGTGTAAACAAATATTCAATGTCAAAGATAGGTAGATTGCGAATAGTGATAGGCTCTTCAATACAAGCTTCAAGAGTATCTGCAATTGCTTCTAGAGAACCCTGCTCATCACCCTGCTCAAGAGCAATCATTAACACCTTTTCCTCTTTTACAAGATAAGGTCTGTATTTGATTGTTTCACCAGTAGAAGGAATTTTAGTTGTGTATTTAATCGACTCATTAAGTTTAGGTAAAGCCATTATATTAGTTCTCCATTATTAGGCAGGTTCCCATACTGTGTATGAGAGTTGTACACTAAGTTGTGTTAATTGATTTTGCGCATCATCACCAAGTTCAATTGATTGCATTGTAGTAGGAAATGCACGAATAAGTTTACAGCTATAAACAACAGAATTGTCTCCATGATTTAACTGTTGAATAATTACATCTTTTGCATAATCATTTTTATAGTTGACTTCATATGTGTCAAAGCCGATAATAGCTTTTTGCCAATTTTCAAAATACGTTCTCATTGAATAGTCTTGTGTCAGCAAGAAGGTCAAGTTAACGTCTTCAGATAAAAACGCATATGGCATTTTTTGTGACATCATACCGATTGTACGCTCATTTGTTACAATCTGACGGCCTGGAATATTTGTTGCACGACAAAGAGTGTTGACTGTTTCACCATCAACACCAAACTCTGCTGGTAGAATAACTTTGTATCTATCTGCTCTGGATACTCCTTGTGAGAGCTTACCTTTTAAGTCTTCGATGCTTGCCATTTATCTTCTCATCTTTCTGCGTGAATCTTTGTAAACAGTTGTAAGACTAGCTTTCTCAAAGTCAGCAGTTGGTAAGAATGTAGCAATCTCCCACTCTGGCGGCTGTACCATAGCAAATCTAGAACGAACATGACTACTAAGATAGCGTTTTAAGCAAGGCTTGAATGCTCTTAGCTTAGATGCACGTTGTAGCATGTCATATGAAATTCTAAACTTTGTTGTGTCATCATAGCGCTCATTAGTTAGTGTGTCTAACAAAGCATCTAAAAATTTTGCTCTAATGTCTAGAGGTAAGTAGTGTAAGTTCAGACCATAAAAGCCTTTTGGTGCTGGACCTATAATGACAGTCAAAGGGAATCTGTCATAGTATGGCAGCGTATCTTTTGTTTTTGGATCATAAAAGTACATATACATTTTACCAACAGCGGTACGATTACGAAGCTTTAGTTCTTCGTCTCGCAATAAGTCCCGTCTAGAGGGCCTAAGTCTTTGAGCTTTCTGGCGAAACCATGCCATAGATTCTTTTGAGCGAGGAGTAATACCTGCTCTAAATGCTTCTAGCTCTAGCTTCTGAAATAAACTTGCCATTTAAAAGTCGTATCCAATTTGTTCGATTATATATTTATTTAGTTGTGCCACTGTATCAACCATTTCTTGTGAGGTATAATACTGTTCATAGCTTGAGAATTCTCTATCTGATGCATTGAAATGAGATAGCTTTGTCTTTTCGCCATTAGGCAGTTTTGTGTTGACTTCATTTTGCAAATCTTCAAACTTTAAATAAAAATTTGATATTTCTAAGCATGTTTTATTTGCAAGGTTAACTACAAACCTTTTATCATATAAAAAGAACCATTCTTCAAAAAACATTAGCGAATATTCTTTGTAATGCTTTCTGCAATACTCATATTGACTAACAAGTCTATCCCATGGATTTCTCACAACAACAAATTTAGTTGAATTTGATTGAGCATATACCATATCTGCGGGATAAGCAACGACACGCTCATATTTAAATATATCCAAAAATGTTTTTTGCATCGTCATGCCTGCACATTTAGATGTGCGAATATATGTTAAATCACTATTTTCTGCATGAAAGAACCTGAGTGTCATACTAAAATTTCATTCCCATCTTTTTTAATTCGTTCTCTGTCCAAATCTGAAATTCGTAGCCATTATCTTTGCAGTATTCAGATGCTGCTTTCCATTTACACTGATTACGAACATACTCAAGAGACTCTGAGATATGTCTCTTTGTTCTTTTTCTAGTAGTAGGAGGCTTTGTTTGTTTATCTGGTTTAATTTCAACCAGAATTGTCCTACCATCTTTCATTGTGATTTTAAGATCAACAAAGTATCTATGATATTTATTGTCGATTGCACTGATGTATGGGATCACAGTTTCTTCTGAACACCAAGATTTAATTTCAGTATTATTTTCGCACCACTTAAAAGCAAACCTTTCCCACATAGACCGATAAATAACATTAGTATGATCACCGGCATATTTCTTAGGATTCTTTACTTTATATTTTCCTTTATATGTTTTCATAATTTAAGTTTCCTGTGATTGATTCGCTCTTGGATAATGTGCTGATAAACTAAGCGATTTTCTGGTACCAGGCCCAGCAAAAAATCTGTGAACTGTTTCTTCTGATGCTGCCCAAAATACATACATATTATGCTTAGGTTCAATGCTTTTTGTTGTTTCACAATTAGAAAGTTCAAGGCGCCCGACTGGATTTTCGAAATACATAATTCCAGTAAACTTTTTTCTTGCATTGTCCACATGCCAATTTTTGATCATACGTTCTTCAGGTTCTTCATTCAGCCGCAATGAAATTTCGTCAAAAGGCGTTTCAGATTCAAATGGCGTACAAAAATTTTTAAAAGTTTCGCACATAAATAGATTCAAGTCTTGACCTTGTTTAGTTATAATAGTGTCATAAAAATTTTTCCACGCTTCATTAGGCGCAGATTCTTTAGTTAATTGTAGTTTTTTTCCAACTCTGCCGCTTACCCCTTCATCTGGCCAATTTTCGCCCAGTAAATCTGCAATCTTCGGGTCAAGAACTTGGTTTACAATTACATGGGGCCATGGCTCAAGATAAAACTCACCTTTGCTTTTAATTTCATAAATTAAATCAAAATCCATACATATATCCTGCCCATATAAATAATTTAAAAGTAAACATATTTATAGGTAATTAAGTGGCATTAACTTTTCCCATAGAACCAGACGAAAAATACAAAGGAAGGGTTTCCTTCCAAGCAATCAACTCATCTTCTTCTTTTAGTTCAGGAGTGGGAAGCCTCAGCGCTGCGCAGGCTGGAGCAGGAGTCAGTACAACTCAAACTCTCGGCGGATCGGTCAATCTCTACTTACCTCAAGGCATTACTATTGCTGATCAAGTAGGATATGAGAACACTGATTTAGGCATAGTTGGTAGTGGAATTGCATTCGGTGCTAAATCTATCTATGAAGGGGGTATTGTTAAAGGCGCACAAAATATTATTAATGATGGCGCATCAACAGTTGATAAAAGAAAGTCAGGTTTCTTTGGCACAGAAGGCAAAGCATACTTAGCAGCGCTTGCAGAGAGATTTGGCGGAGCAGCAGTAGCAGCAGGTACAGGTATTACCGCTAACCCACATAGACGGTCGATCTTTAAAGATGTTGCATTGAGACAGTTTTCTTTTAACTTCATTATGCAGCCTCTTTCTCCTGAAGAAGCAAGTGTGTCTAAAGAAATTGTACAATTCTTCAGAACCAATTTGTATCCTGAGCAGATTGTAGATGATGCATACAAGTTCCCAACAAAATTTAAAATTAGATTTACCTATGATGGTAAAGATGTTGCAAATAAATTGTTGCCTTGTTACTTGACTTCTGCACAAACACAATACAATCCAAGATCAGGTAGCTTTCATAAAGATGGTAATTTTACTGAGATTGGCATCTCTTTAACATTCCAAGAAGAAACTACACTGACCAGACAGTTGGTCGAAGAAGGATTCTAAATGGCTTACTTTACTAACTTTCCCTTAACGAATTATACATTTGGCACACAGCCAGCGGCTACTGCATATCAAAATCTAGGCATTTATGTTGATATAGTCGATCAAGTCAAAGACGACGCTGCTTTCTATGAGTATTATAATGTTAAAGATGGTGATAGAGCGGATCAAATCTCACAAGTGCTGTATGGCAGACCTGACTTACATTGGACATTCTTTTTGCTTAATGATAAAGTTAAGTTAAGAGGTTGGCCAAGAACGTACTCAGATATTGTAGCACAAGCAAAAAAAGATTATCCTAATTCTATTGTTACGACTCGTACTGATCTTGGCACAAAAATGAAAGTGGGTAGCACAATCGAAGGTAAAACTTCTGGTCAGAAAGGCATCATTCTTAGAAGACTTTTAGATAACGGTCAGTTAGTAGTCGGTAGAGTTGCTGTTGAGCGTACTGTAACAGCAACTGCTAATGCATATGGACATGTCACTTTAGAATTAGAAACTACTGGCGAAAGATATACAGATGTTTTAAATTGGATCGTAACACTCAGCGGCTCTGCAATAGCGCTTTCTGCTGATAAAATTCTTGAAGGTGGTACTAACTATTCAAATCTGAAATATGATTTTGGATTTACAGGAGCATTTCAAACATATGTGTTTAAAGTAAAAGTGTTTGAATATCAGAATGCTGTTACTTTCACAGCAGGCGAAGTTATCTCTACAATTGAAGATGATGTTGAAGTATCTGCTGTAGTTGACACTTCTTCTTTAGAATACTTAGCGACACATCATTATGAAGATGCAAGTGGTAATTATGCAGATATCACTCCAAATGCGCCTTTTGCACAGAGAACTAGTTATACTTTTACATTGAACTATGCAGGAGTGGACTTGACTGACGCTACTGCGGTATATAATGCAACATTAGCAGCAGTTGTTACTGATGTTGAAATTTCAGCAGCAGGTGATTATAATAAAAAGTTAGACTTGACAAACGTTGCTGTTGATGTTGCTAAAGGTAATTACAGACTAGATGGCCAGATTTTACGGTTAGGCGCAGCGCTTTCACTACTACTTGCAGATACAGGATCAACTACAGCAGCATTTGTATTTGCTATCTGGGCTTCTGAAATTGCATCTGCAACTTCTGACCCAACATATACAGGACATATCTTCGGTGAACTTGCAACAGCATGGGCATTAGCAGATAAAGATGGCAGCGGCAATGCTACTGTAAAGTTCCATTCATTCTTTCTTATTGATAACCTTCTGAATGTGATTGGTGACACTGAACAGTTTGGTCAGACTTTTGAATATCCAATCTCTGGCACAACTGTCTACAAAAATACATATGGCAATAGTGGCACATTCACAACAACATCACCTGCGCCTTCCAGCAGAAGTGATGCATGGCTTGACATTACAACTCAGTTAGAATTATATACACAACAGAACCTATCTAATCTAGTGCCATCAGCATTAACACAAGTTAATTACTTAGATAGATATGTTAAAAGCAATGATGAGTTAAAAAATATTAAAGTCTTAAGGCCAAGTGTAGCTAAACAATTAGACGCAGCATATCAAAGTACTCTGCTAGAGCAGAAGACAGAGGCTGAAGTCGCAGTTGCAGCACAGACGCAAGTTGGCCAGACAAATCCGACTGTCTCTAATACTACACAATCAGTTACAAGTGTGGCAGGACAAACAGTCACATCTTCTAGTGCTAGTGCAGCTTCATCTTCTAGCAGTAGCAGCGGAGGAGGTTATTACTAATGGCAGGACCTCCACAGCCAACACCTTATGATTATGGCAAATATGAAATTATCATCACAAATGCTGATGGTAAAATTGTTGATGTTAGTAATATTACAGTAGAGCTTAACTTTTTTGAGTCTCTTAAAGACCCCTATATTAGTGGATCAATACTCATCATTGATTCTGCTAACGTCTTTAATCACTCAAACTTCAGAGGACAAGAAACTGTAAAGATTAAAGTCACAGACTTTTTTGGTGCAGAAAAGATAAACAAGACGTTTGCAATTAATAATGTACAAAAACAAGAGAAGTTAAATGACTCCGCTTCAGCATATGTGATTAGTTTCATTGATGTGCATATGTACAAAAATAAAAAGTTTGTTTTCTCAAAAACTTTAGAAGGTAAGCCTGAAAGTATTTTAGAACAAGCGTTAGCATTTATTGGAGTTGGCGCAAGCACAGAAGGATCAGATCAATCTAATATGAGATTTATTGTGCCTTTTACAATGAATCCTATGTCTGTTGCTGCATTGATGAAAAATAGATGTACAACTAGTACAGGCGCACCATTCTTTTTACATAGTTCACTATACAATAATGATTTAAACTTAACAAGCTTATCGACATTACTAGGTCAAGGACCCTTTAATAATAAACCATTTAAGTACACAAGCGCAGCAGAAATTGAACCAAACTCTGAATACTCAATAGAAAAATTTGAGTCTCTTAGTCATAGAGTAGCTTCTATGAACATGGAACGAAACCAAGATGCAATTCAGTTGTTTGAAGATGCGAGTTATGGCGCTCAGTATCTTTGGTTGGACACGTATGAAGATAAAGCAGAGGAATATAGATATAAAGTCACAGACGCTCTAGGCCCGCTTCCTAAGCCCAATGGAGTAGATGATTATTCTACATCTATTCCTGGCGAACTGTCTCCAGCACTTCATGAAAGTGTAAGTAGATATGCATCTCAAGTAACAACTAAAAAACTATTTGAAAACGGTATATTCTCATACCTTGAAGAAGACGAAGTATCAAAGCATGAGTTAAAAGCAAAAAGTAGAGGACTGAAAGCTTTTGCAGTAAAGAGCTTTATTACAATGCAGTGTCCTGGATACAACTTCTTTGGTAAAGACTTGTTAGGTAAAAATCAAATTGAAGTATATATTCCTAAAGACTTGCCTATCAACTTTGATGCAAGCGCAGACTTTATTAAAGATAAGAAAAGATCAGGTAAATACATAATGAGTCATATTAGACATATGTTTAAGAACGCTCAATATTCTGTGACTGTAGGTGCAATTAAAATAGATAATGATACAGCTATCAATTCTGAACAGTTCTATCCAGGTGAAGACTAATGAAGACAATCCCTAATGACTTTTATGGCGACGAAACACGATGGTTTATTGGAGTTGTTGAGGATAATGACGATCCTGAACAGCTAGGTCGTGTGCGTGTGCGCTGCTTTGGTGTGCATAGTCCTTATCTTGATGATATTGCAATAGAAGACTTACCATGGGCTACAGTTCTAGTACCTGCAACAGAAGGTGGTATCTCAGGCACAGGCAGGTCAGCAAATGGCATCAATAAAGGAGCATATGTATTTGGAATTTTTCTGGATGGTAAGCAGTCTCAAAATCCAATTATATTTGGCTCTATGCCAAAGTATGAATCTTCTGACGGTGAAAACATTGTACCAATTCCACATAGGTAAGTAAATGATAACAATATTCGGCACTAGCATCATTGACAGATTATTTAACGCCAGCATCTCAGCAGGATACAGCGCTGAAGCTGCTGCTGCAATGGCAGCAACTATTTCTTATGAAGGTGTTGGCGCAGACTTGATTACGTTCAAAGGCGAAAGACAAAAGAGATACTTAGGTTTTTGCACAAAAAATAAAATTAACTACCGTTTACCAGATAGTAAAATTAGATATTTTTTCGAAGAATTGCCTAGCAATAGAGACTACAAAGCTTCTGAGTTAAAATACTCACAGACTGTAGATGCTGCGGTAAAAACATTTAACACAAATTATCTGGGAAAAACTTTAAGTGCCACACAATTACTTACTGTAGTTGGATTAGCAAACGAAATATACACAATCTTTGTGAGTAACGCATGACGACAATATCAGATATCAGTAAAAAATTAGTAGACAACTTGACTCTACTAGAGCAGGACTTAACAGAAGTTGGCACAGCCGCTGGCGCTGCTGCTCTGCAATATAAACAGTTGACTTCTAGTTCTGAAAAAGCTACTATTAATAGTTCAATCAATGGTCTTGATATTGTAGGCTCTTTTGCAGAAACTATTAGTCCAGATGGTAATAATAAGAGCGCAGGTCTTGCAGTATTTTCTGATAACCTAGGCACGTTTGGCTCTCTAACATCTGCTACTAATGGCGCTCTCTTAGCAAAGACTGTTACTGCTGCTACTCCTGATGCAGCAGGCGCTGCTTTTAGAAATCAATTCAATGGCGTGCTAGACAATAAAACACTTTTTGAAGCTTCACTTGTCGCTTCTGAAGCATTAGCAGATTCTACAGGATTACCTTTAGGGTCATCTTCAAAGAATTTAGTGAATGACGCTGGTGTTGCACTCATTGCAAAGTCTAATTCTATGCGCACTAAAATTGGCACAACAGATTCACTGTTAGAAGATATTACAAATGATGTAAACATTCAAAAAAATGTAACAGTAAATGCAGTATTTGCCAATCTAATCGGCAACCCCTCTGTGCCTATCGTAGACTTTGATAACGTGCCGCCGAGAACTTTTTTACAGACATATGAAGAAATGGAAGCATATGTTCGATCTTCTACTAGAGAGTTAACAGAAGTTGTAGTACATGCTACTGACACGTCTAAAGATATGGAAGTTAATTATGATGTGTTATATGCATGGGATGTAATTGGTAGAGAGTTCTCTGAAGTGGGATATCACTTGATTATTTTACGAGATGGCTCTTTGCAAGTTTGTAGACCAATCTCAACTATTGGGTTACATACATTAAATGAACATAATCCTAATAGTATTGGTATTGCATTTGTTGGTGGTCTGTTAGGCACTAGAAAAGGCAATAGTATCATCAGAAGTCATAAATCATATTCTATGGAACAATTCAATACATTTGATACGTTTATGAGAGCATTCTATACTGTTATTCCAGGTGGACAAGCATGGGGACATAACAACATTGATCAAAATAGACGCTCTGATCCACACTTTGATGTGCCTCAATATGTTCAGAAAAAATTTAACAAGTTCAATACACAGACTCTTGAAGAAACAAGACGTGATGGGTCTATGACTATTGATGAATTAATTGAGGCGCAATACTAATGGCTGAAGATACTGTATCAGGTCGCTCTGGTGAGGGCACTGCTGGCGAAAGTCAATCAAGAAATGATGGGGCTGCGCCAAGCTCTGGTGATATTGGGTTCAAAGACCCTGATAAAGATTTTGTAGTTGATGCTTATAAAGGAGAGCCTACGGTATCTTTCAATGCTAGAGGAGAATGGCAGCCTAAGATTGTGCCGCCTCAAGGCAATCCCTTTGAAATTCCACTTGAAGCACAACCTGAATATCCACATAACAAGGTAACTGAGTCAACAAACCCTAATATTGAAGAACGTCATAGAAGTGAAGTTGATGATACAAAGGGTGGTGAAAGAGTTACAATTAATCACTACATTGGCACCGCAGTTGAAATGTGGAATGAAGGTGAGTTGATTGTAAACTCATTTGGTAAAATGGTACAATTAGTTGGTGAGAACTTTGAGATGTTTGTCGCTGGTAATGGTACAGTAATCTACAAAGGCGATCTTGATTTTACAGTTGAAGGTGATATGCATCTTAAAGTAAAAGGTGATATGCAAACAACTGTTTTTGGCAACAAGACAGAAATAGTACATAAGAAAAAGATTGAAGATTATAGAAAAGATCACTCTACGACTGTTGTAGGTAACAAATCATCTGTTGTTAGTGAAACAGATACCGAAATAGTTTTGGGCAACAAGAACAATTTTGTCAGCAAGAAGCAGAGTAATTGGGTAGAAGGCGATGTAGAATTTCTATCTGGCGCTAATACTCATATTTCTTCACAGACTAAAACATCTATCTCATCAACTACTGTTAACATGACTGGTTCTACTGTTAATATCGCAGCAGGTGGGGGAACTATTGGCGGTCCAGCAGTCTTTTATTATGGTTTATCTTTTGAAGGCAACTTATTTGTGGATGGTAATTTAACAGTTGATGGTGCAATAAGCACTTCAAGCACTATATCTTCTGTAGGAGATATTTCTACAGCAGCACAACTAAAAGCTGCTAATGATATAACTGCGTTTGATACCAGTGTTACAAGTCCAGCAGGTACAGTGACTACGACAGAAACAACTATTGATGGACTTTTTAATTATACTGCACCAACTGCTGGAAGTATAACTACAACTCTTACCGCCTCTGAAGAAGGTATTATGCAAGTTAATGTTGATCCAGGAGATAAGATTAAACAAACGATTGATCTTAGAGAAAGACTTGCATTAGGATTGGGACTGTAAATGATTATTCGTAACGAAAACATCACAACAGCAGAAGTGCGAAGATTGCTACGAGACTCTACTAATAGAGTTGATAGCTTCTTTATTGGATTAGCATTGGCTAAAAATGCGCTTAATTTTAGATTTATGCAGTCTACTCCAACAGCAGTAAAAAGACTGCAAGGAAATGAGGCTGTAGGTAAGTATGGCACAAGTCGCTATGGCAACTTAAGCATACCTAAGCTACGTTATAAAGAAAACTATAACTATAAAAGAGTTGTGCCTGAAAGTCAATATAATCCTTTAAATAAGACAACAATTACAAACGGCACAAAGCTTGGTAAAGGCATTCAATTATCTGCTTTTACAAATGGACAATTAAATAATACCAGAACCCTTTCTGGTCGTAAAGAGCTGGCAAAATATTTTTACTTACAGTCATTACTGATTAATGGATTTAATAGTAACCGAGGCAAGTTTAAAAAATCAAGTCTAGATGTTGTTGAGGGGTTGTTTACTGCTGAAACAAACCAAACACTAGAATCAGGTGGTATTCTTGATTTACAAACAAAAGGTCGTGCTGTTGTATATGAAGTAAAAGATTCAAAGGGTAATAACGATCCAGCGGCAGCTTTTAATGTTGCTACATACTGGAAAGACAACATGCTTTTTGATGAATTAATTTTATCTTTTGATACTGTAGACCCTAATGTTGGCTTTACTGCACAAATTATTGTAACTATGCCTGAGGTTGATGATAAATATAAAGGAACATTCCGTAGAAATGTAAGAACCGAGTATAATTATAATGTCGCTTTGAGAGATGGTCTTGCTGAGTTTACGGTATAAATATTAAGGATTTCAAATGGCTGTAGTTAAGTCTCTATCAATTGAAGATGGTAATCTGAATAAAATTAGTCTAGTTGGAACTAGGTCTACTAATTATTCAGACATCGACCTTTCTTTTGCAAAGAAAAGTAATGGTGATATCTTCAAGAAGACTGATGCTGCGGCTGTGAAGCAAGCAGTTAAGACATTAATTCAAACCAATTTTGGCGAAAAGCCATTCAACTATTTTTTTGGTGCTAATATTCGTGCTTTACTATTTGAGTCTGTCACACCTGATGTGATAGATGATATTGATACTAATATTAGATTGGCAATTCAAAACTTTGAGCCTAGGGTCAGACTTTTAGATGTTAGAGTTTTGGATGAAATTGATAAAAACTCCATTAATGTTAGCATAAAATTTAAAATTGTTAACACCGATGAAGTAGTTGTATTAGAAACAGCATTCTCAAGGTTAAGATAAAAATATGGCAACAGTAATCGCATCAAATCAACTAGATTTTGAATACATTAAAGGCAAAATTCTTGAGTATATGAAAACTCAGTCAGAGTTTGAGGACTATGACTTTGAGGCTTCTGGTCTGTCATCTATTGCAGATGTGCTGGCATTTAACACACATCAGAATGCTTTGATTGGCAACTTTGCTATTAATGAATCTTTTCTTCAGACTGCACAGTTGCGATCATCTCTTGTTAATGCTGCACTTAACTTTGCGTACATTCCAAGAAGTAAAACGGCAGCAGTAGCATATATCAATCTAACGCTTAATCTTTCTGCTGCGGCAGTAAAGCCTGAATTTATTACTCTGCCTTCTGGCACAGAGTTTACTACAACTCTCGATGGTACAACATATACATTCAGAACGCAAGATATTTATTTTGCGGCAATTGATCCTGCTGGTGTTGGCATCTATACTTTCCGTGATGAGAACGGACAGTTAGCAGTACCCATTCGTGAGGGCTCAGAAAGAACAAAAACATTTTTAGTAGAGACTTCTCAAGAAAGACAGATTTATGTTGTCCCTGATGATACGCTTGATCTTGGCACACTAAAGGTCAGAGTTTTTGAAGATAACGCAGACACAGAAGGTACTGCATATCTAACTATTAATCAGTTGACTGGTGGATTTACAGCAGATACACGACTGTACCTTCCTCTTGAGACATACAACGGGTTCTATGAATTGAACTTTGGTGATGGCACCTTAACTGGTGATGCGCCTAAGCCAGGTAACATTATCAAAGCAAGATATCTTTCATCAAATGGCCCTGCTGCAAATGGAGCATCTATCTTTACACCAGCATCAACTGTAAGTGTAAATGGAACAAGTTATAATCTCACTGTGACTACTATTTCAAAGGCAACTCTTGGTTCAGAAAAAGAGTCTACCGAAAGTATTAGGCAGAATGCTCCTCTGAACTTTCTTGCACAGGGTAGATTAGTTACGCCTACTGATTATGTTGCAGTAATTTCAAATTCTATTCCTGGTATTAAATCTGCTAATGCTTGGGGCGGTGAAGACAATGTTCCTATTCCAAAGTTTGGCAAAGTTCTAATATCAATTATCTATGAGTCTGAAATTGATGCTACTACAAAAACGCTGATTGAGCAAAGAATTGCATCTGATCTTACAGATAACCTTTCTATTTCGTCTATCGACGCCGAGATTGTTGTTCCTGAATTCACATACTTAAATGTAACTACGCAGCTAAAGTATGACGCTGGCGTAACAGCTCTGAGTAAACGTGCATTAGAAACTAAAATTCAAGATGGAATTAAAGTGTACTTCGATAATAATCTTGGTAAATTCAACCAGATTTTCCGAAAGTCTAGACTGAGTTCATTTATTGATGCAAGCGACACATCAATTCTTTCCTCAAGAGTGAATGTCTCTATGGAAAGTAGATTTACTCCTGTATATGATGCAGTTGCAGTTAAGTTTATTCAAGCTGACTATACTTTACAGTTCTTGTCTCCATTATCTGCGCCAGATGCTGAAACAGCTATTGTCACAACTGATAACTTTAGCTTTAAAGGTAAGACGTGTTTTATCAGAAACGTTACTGGCGAAAATGCAAGCACAAAGCTACAAATTTTGGACACAGATGAAAACATTGTAGTGTCTGATATTGGTAGTTATGATACTACAACAGGCAAAGTAACATTTACTGGATTTAGTCCTAGCTCTATTATTTCAGGTAATACTTTCTTGAGAGTTAGAGCAATTCCTGCTGATGACTCAAGCATCAAGCCCTTAAGAAATAATGTAATTAATCTTAATACTAACTCTGTGTCTGCACTTCCAGACACGAATATTGCAAATAGCACGGTAGTTTAATGGCTTCAACATTAACAGATTATAATAGAAGAGACCCGAACTTTGTTCAGCCGCAGGTTGAAACAATTATTCCTGAGCATTTCCAAGAGCAGTACCCAACTCTTGTTACTTTTCTCAAGAAGTTCTATGAATATCTAGAGATTGCAGCAGGTCGTAATAATCTGAGTGATGCTTTTTATATCAGAGATGCAGAAAGTACTTCTGAAGACTTTCTAGACTATTTGTTCTTTGAGAGTATGAATGGCCTTGGTGCGGACTTCTTTAAGTTTCCAAGACTTACTCTAAAGTTTATTCCTAACTTTTACCCAATTAAAGGTACTGTGATTTCTGTACCTGCTTTTTTCAGATACATTTATGGTGTAGAGTCTGAACAGTTTTATCCAAAGACACAAATCTTTAATGTTGGGGAAAGTTTGATTGGTGCTGAATCTTTGAGATTTATTCAAGATTCTAACTTCTATCAAATTCTTTCTATTCAGATTAAGTCTCCTCTTGGTGTTACGCAATGGCGTGATGTTTATAAAAGGTATAATCATCCAGCAGGATTTGCACTATTTGCAGAAACACTCTTTGAAAAGACAGCATCAAACTCAATCATGAGCGCTCCACTTTCTATTCAAGATAGTGCTGCTACAGAAGTTACATTAGAAGACTTTGGTGTTGCAACTACAGGAGCATTTGGCACAACAACCGGGCGTGACAGTGCGCTATCTGCTAGATTCTATGTTGATCGTGGCATTCAATTCTACCAAGATTCTATCGGTGAGCTTACTTCTGCACAGAAAGGCGAATACACTTCTATTGTTGATGTACTCAACACCAACTCTCCACGCTTCTCTTCGAATGATAGCGACAAGTTCTCTGATAACTCGCTACAGACTATGGATGAAGATATCTATGCGTTTTATTCTGATAGTGGATTAGACTCTGCGTAACTGTATAAATAAAGTTAACTATCTTTTACAAGAAGGTAAAAAATGACCAGACAAAATATTTCTACTGGCACAAATGCTAACGACGGAACTGGCGATACGCTCCGAAGTGCTGGTACTAAAATTAACAATAACTTTGTTGAACTGTATCAAGCTTTTGGTACAGATAGTGGAACTTTGGGTGCTGGTGTTACCTTCGACAGTGCTAAGGTCATTTTCGCTGGGACAACTAACACAACTACACTGACTAGACTTCAGCCGGGCACTAACGTAACAATCAAGCTTGGTGACAGTAACGGTGAAGTTGTTACAATCGGTGATGATAACATTGTAAATCTTGTAGATTCTACAGGTGCTGCTTCTAAAATTTACTTTGCTAACGTATTTGACTCTGCTACTGGCTTTGGTGCCCTACCTAGCGCAGCAACATATCACGGTATGTTTGCTCATGTGCATGATAGTGGCAGAGCGTTATTCTCACATGCAGGCGCTTGGCATAAGTTACTAGACAGTGATACGTTTAGCTCTATTACAGCTTTAAAGTTAATCAATCCTAGAATTGACACTCATGTTTTTGATGCTACCGGTAACTTTGAAATTTTGAACTTTGACAATATTTCTGGCTCTCCAGTAAACAACGTTAAAATTTCAAATGCTACAACAGGTAATAATCCTACAATCACTTCTGAGGGTGGAGATACTAATGTTGGATTAACAATCTCTGCTAAAAATAATGGACCTGTTACATTAGACGGTACGCTTGTTTATAATGCTCAAGTGTTGACAGCAGGTTCTGATTCCGCTTTAGACTCCAACTCAAACTTCTATTTGTTGAATACAGCTAGTGTTAGAAGTTATAAGTTGCATAACGGTGCAACAACTGGAGAAGTTAAAAGAATTGTAAATCGTAGAACTACCGACACTACGATTGAAGTTAATTCAAATAAATTAACAACTTTGAATGGTGATTTTAGTCAGATGACAATTAAAACTCCTATGATCGTTACTTGCATCTGGGATGGCGTCGGTTCTCAGTGGTTTGTAGATAAAGACTCCGATGTTAATCTCGTATTTGCTTAAAAGGTTTAATAAATGACTGCTATTGTAACAAACGACATTAAAAGACAACTTCTGGACACTGTGACTACAGATGTTGCAGACAGTGCTAACTATTATTACATTGGCATTGCAAAGTCGGATCAGTGGAATGCTACTGATGCCGCTCCTACTGTGCTAAACAGTGAAAAAGAGAAGCGGGACTTTAGAGCAAACTTACAGTCTGTAATCAGAACTACTGATGTTTCTTTTGTCGCTGCCAGATATAACTGGTCTTCAGGCACAATCTATAATGCATATACAGATACTAATGTAACAAACACAAATTACTATGTATTTACTGCAAATAATAGAATTTATCTTTGTGTGCAGCAGGGCAAAAGTAATGATGGTGTTGCTCAAACATCTACTATTGACCCGGAGACTATTGGCACACCAACAGTGGCAAAAGCAACTTCTGATGGTTACATCTGGAAGTACTTGCTGACACTTACTGCTAATAATGCAAACAAATTTCTTTCTGCTAACTTTGTTCCTGTATCTAAAGTAGACTCTGCTGCTGGGCTTGGTACAATTTTACAAACACAATTAGATGTTCAGCAAGCAGCGGACTCTGGTCAAATTGTTGGCTTTAGAGTAACAAAAGCTGGTAGTGGATATACTTCTGCACCAACAGTCACTATTAATGGTGATGGTGTAAGTGCTAAGGCAATTGCAACTATCTCTGCTGCTGGTGGTATTTCTAAAGTTGAGCTTGATGATTCTGCTGGTGGTATTCCTTTTGGTAGAGGATACACATATGCATCAATTTCACTTAGCGCTGGTAGTGCTGAAGTCTCTCCTATCATCTCTGTCTTAGGGTTAGGCAATGATCCTAGAGAAGATTTAAATGCTACTTCTTTGATGTTTAATGCAAAGCCTAATGGCTTACAAGGTGGCGCATTTATTGTAAAGAATGATTTCAGACAAATTGGATTAGTTAAAAATCCAAAGAAAAATCAAACTGTAGATTCTGACTTTAAAGATACTGCTGCTTTAGCATTAAGAAAGCTAACGCTATCTAGCATCTCAAACTTTGATAGTGATAATGCAAGAGATGCATTGATTGTTGGAGGCACTAGTGGCGCTAAAGCATTTGTTGATGATAATAGAGCATCAGTATTTCACTACCATCAGAATGATAGCACAGGGTTTAAACCATTTCAAGCAGGCGAAACTATTAGTGATGCTAACAATGCTAGTAGAACTGCTACAATTGATGCGGATTCTGATGGTACGATCAAACTCATTGATAATCAAATTCTCTATATAGAGAATAGAGCGCCTGTTGTTAGAGATGTTGCTCAGACTGAAGATATCAAACTTATTGTACAATTATAAGGTAACATAGAAGAATGCCCAATTCGTTTACAACTACTACCTTCAATACAACATATAGAGATGATTTTAAAGATAGCGATCATTACCATCGTATTCTTTTCAACTCTGGTAAAGCATTGCAGGCAAGAGAGCTTACTCAGCTTCAGACAATTACACAGACTGAGTTAGAGAGACTTGGGCGGCACATCTTCAAAGAGGGTAGTGTTGTAAATCCGGGTGGGTTGACTGTCGATAGAAACTATGAGTTTGTCAAGCTTGAAACATCAAACACTTCTGCCTTTGTTGTTGGTGATGTAATTCAAGGACAAACTAGCTCAGTACAGGCTAAAATTCTTCAGATTGTAGCAGCAACTTCTTCTGATCCTGCAACATTCTATGTTAAATATATTAACTCATCCACATCTAGTGGTACAGTAACATCTGCTGTAAGATTTACACCAGGTGAAAGTGTACAGAGAACTACATCTTCTGATGCTATTCAAGTACAAGTAACAAATACAGGAGCAAATCCTGCTATTGGCGTTGGCTCAAGAGCAACAGTTAATGGAGGATCATACTTTACAAACGGGCATTTTGTATCTGTAACTCCCCAAACAGTCTTTGTTAGTAAGTACTCTGGTGTACCTACTGAAGTTATCGGTATGAAAATTGTAGAAGATGTAGTTACAACATCTGATACAAATGCGCTCTATGATAACCAAAATAATGGTATTGCAAACTTAACTGCTCCTGGTGCAGATAGATATAGAATTACTCTAACTCTTGCTATTGAGTCCACACTTGCTACTGATGATAATTTCTTCCCCATCAATAGATTAGTAGATGGCATCTTAATGGAAGAAGTTGATGAGACTGAATATAATAAAATTGGTAGCGAACTTGCTGTTAGAACAAAAGAAGAGTCTGGTGATTATGTAGTTCAAGGCTACACGTCTAAGATGAAAGTCGGAGACTCTGATAGCGTACTGAACCTTAGTGTACAGCCTGGTGTTGCATATATTGATGGTTACAGAACTTCTATTACTGGTCCTACAAACATCACTGTTAACAAGCCAAGAACTACAGAAGTGGTTGAAGAAACTGTTGCTGCAAACTATGGCAACTATGTTAAAGTTACTGCACCTACTGGATTCGGGTTTGTTCCAGATATTCAGAGTTTTTCAGAGGTCACACTTAAATCTGCTGTGACTTTTGGTTCAACTACTATTGGCACAGCAAGAGTGCGGTCTGTAGCAAAAGATGGTGCCAATTACAGATTGTATCTCTTTGATATTCAGATTGCTTCTGGACAAAAGTTTAGTGCAGCAAGAAGTATTGGTAAAAGTACAACAGAGTTTTTTAATTTAATCACAGAAAATGGTGTTGCAGTAATCAAAGAGGCTGTTAATAATAATCTCTTCTTTGATCTTGGTAAGACACGACCTTCTCTTGTAGACGATCTTACAATTACAGTACAAAGACGATTTACTGGATCAACAAACAGCAGTGGAGTACTTACCCTATCTGGACTTGGCACTGATGAGTCATTCTCAAATCAGACAAGCTGGATTGTTGGTCTTGATAGTGCAGGCGGCGATCAAATTCTTCCTAATGCATCAGCATCTGGAGCAGCCGTCACTACAGGAAGAGGTAAAGTAGACGTTATTGAAGTGCTTGCACTGGTTGATAAAACAAGTAGTGCAGTTACAGTTCGACCAAAGACTAGAACTGTTGTCACAGAGACAGGTCTTTTAATTGAATCGGATGGCGCAGGTTTCACATTTGTAAAACTAAGTAACCCAGACATTTTCAAATTGACAAGTGTTATCGACTCTGCTACAAGTGTGCCTTTTGATAATAGATTTACTGTTGATAATGGTCAGCGAGATAACTTCTATTATAACGGTAGACTTATTCTGAGAAAAGGCGTGACTGCACCTGCAAAGACTGCATCAATGACAGTTGCATATGAACATTTTGCTCATGGCGCTGGTGATTTATTTGCTGTAAACTCTTACAATGCAACTGATATCGGTTATCAAAATATACCAAAGCACAGACAAGCAAATGGCACACTGGTTGACTTAAGAGACACACTTGACTTTAGACCATATAAAGAATCTGATGGTGCTTCTTACTCAGCTTCTAACATGAATGAACTTCCTCAGAATACTGATACAATTGCTACTGATGTAACATACTACAAAGGTAGAAATGACATTCTGGTGTTGACGCCAGAAAAAGTAATCAAGTATGTTGAAGGTGTTGCTGCACTTGATAACACACTCACACCTAATACTCCAAGCGGCACTCTCAAGCTCAAAGAATTTCAGTTAAATGCATATACCGATGATTTAAATGATTTAACTGAAACATTTATTCAGAACAGACGATTTACAATGCGAGACATTTCAGGTATCGTAAATCGTATTGACAATCTTGAAGAAGTTGTGACGCTCAACTTACTTGAGCAGCAAACTGCGACTATCGAAGTACTTGATTCAAGTGGCAATAATCGCTTCAAGAACGGCTTCTTTGCTGATAACTTCTCCGATTTTGCTTTCTCAGATGTTGATGATGAGCAATACACTGCATCAATGGACTTAGAAAATACACTTCTCTTGCCAGATGTTGTAGAGAATAACGTGCCTCTGGTATATGACTCTGTAGATGCTACTAGTGTCAACACAAAGCTTTCTGGTGAATTACTCACACTTGACTTTGCTTCTGAGGTGTACATTAATCAAGACCTTGCATCTGAAACAGAAAATATTAATCCGTTTGAAGTAATTACGTTTACTGGTCAACTGAGACTGTCTCCTGAAATTGATGAATGGAGAGAAGTTCGTAGAGTAAATAGAACTATTACTAGAATTAGGTCGATTACTTTCACTTCTAGAAGAAGCCGAGGAGTTGTTCGTAGATTAGACGATTTCACCGAAACAACAACTGTGACTGGTGGTAGAGTAACACTTCTTCCTAATATTCGTTCTAGACTTGTCTTCTTTAAAGGTGAAGCACTTAAGCCGAACACAAGACACTTCTTATTCTTTGACAACGTTCTGCTGACTAATCCATCTGGCAATAACTATACTAGAGAAGAAGCGGACTTTGTTAGATTCTCAAGAAGAAGTCGGGATCAATTTATTAATTCTAGGGCAACTTCGCATCCTCTGACAGGCAGCGATTTGTACACGGATAATAAGGGTGAAATTATTGGTTCTTTCTTAGTGCCAAATAATAGTGAGTTTATTTTTGATGCTGGTGAGCGTGAAGTAAAATTAATTGATGTTAGTGTCAATGATGATGCTGCTTCTACATCTTTTGCTGCTGCAACGTATAGCGCTCAAGGCACTAGAAGAGTGATTGTCAGTACTACAGTGAGAGAAGGTACTGTAGTCGTTGCTGTGCCACCTAGACCTCGTGACCCTCTTGCTCAGTCTTTCCAAATTCAGAATTCTGAAGGCGCATTTGTCACTAAAATTGATGTGTATTTCTCTACTAGACCAGCAGCTAGTAGTGCTGATGAGAACATTCCAGTACGTCTTGAATTAAGACCTCTGAGAAACGGCGTGCCTGCTCAGGACGAGATGGTAATTGGTTCACAAGTAGTTAAGCAGAGAGCAGATATTAATATTCCAAGTGATCTGGACGACTTGACTACTATTAGAGCAACACCAACAACGTTTGAATTTGATGCGCCTGTTTACTTACCTGGCAATACACCATTCGCACTTATTTTACAAGCGGATACTGTAGACTATAATGTTTACGTTGCTAAGGCAGGTGACTTTATTATTGGTACTACTGATAGACGAATTCGACAGCAGCCTTCTCTTGGTTCGTTGTTTATGTCTCAGAATGCTATTACATGGACACCTGATCAGACTAGAGACATGATGTTCAGAATTCATAGAGCAAACTTTGTGTCTTCTGGCGCTGCTCTTATTGAGAACATTGATTTGCCTGATGCTATTCTTGATAGTGATGCGATTTCTACTGATAGTGGATCAACTACAGTCACAATTCTACAGCGTGGTCATGGCTTTGGTATTGACGATTATGTTAATATCTACGGTCTCGATTCCAGCACTTCATATGCTGGTATTAAAGGTAGTAGTATTCTCGGCAAAAGAAATGTAACAGCAATTGATGGAACAGGATTTAAATTTGTTGCTGATAGTGCTGCAACATCTACTCAAGTGACTGGTGGTAGTAATCTGAGTGCATCACAAAACATTCAAATGGATTTAGCATTCCCTCTAATTGAATCTTTCTTGCCAGCAGTCTCTGCTAATTTAACAATGCAAGGTTCATTTGCAAAAGGCCGCTCGATTGTACCTAGTAATGGTGCTGTACCTAACAACAAATCAAAGAATACTTTTGCTTTAAGTTCCAACTTTGATATTGTATCTGATAATCCTGTTCTGTTTGATTTCCCACAGGTTGTAGCTAATAGACAGAATGAAGATTCTGCAACTACATTGTTAGCAGCAACTAATCCTACACCAAGAAAATCAGTGAAGATTACTGCAAACATGGCTACGTCAAGTAACTTTATTAGCCCTGTGATCTTTATGGATAATGCGCAAATGTTGACTTCAAACAACATTATTGATAACCAAGACTCTGCGACTAATGTGTTCCCTCTAAACACACCATTCGACTTTGTTGATGAGACTGATCCTACAAACGGTTCTACTTTGTCAAAGCATATTACTCCACCTGTTGTGATTGATGAGCCTGCTGTAGGCTTGAAAGTTATCATTGCAGCTAACCGACCTGATGGCGCTAATTTTGATCTTTACTTCAGAACATCAGAAGTAGGTAGTGACATAAATATTGATGAAGTCGCATTCGTAAAAGTTGCTCAAGACACTATTATCCAAACGGATGAGAATAGAGACATCTTTAGAGATTATGAATACACAATTGGTAATTTAGGAGGTGAACTGTCCCCATTCACAACTTTCCAGTTGAAGATTGTGATGAGAAGTTCTAATAGCTCCAAGATTACAACATTTAGAGATTTGAGAGCAATTGCGCTAGGAACATAAGAAGGACTTACCGTGGGATTAAAAAGAAGATATCTAAAACATGATAGTGATGGATCAGGCAACTTTTCTGGATTAAAGGAAATGTCAGATGCGGAATTCATGCGTGTTGCATCTGTGTCCGGCGCAAAGTTTGCAACTACTTTTGATTCGACAGATGAAGGTAATATTAAATTTAGTAACACCTCATTCACAACAAATGCTGATAGTATCGGCAGGGTTATTGACACTAGCTATCTTAATGATGCTGATGATACTGATCTAGATGCTGCCACATTGATCACAGAAACTTTGTTCTTAGCAATGCAGAACACTGAATCTTTCGGTGATGCAGGCTCTGCTGTTGCCTTGGACAAAAGTTCGGTAGGATTTTTAGGGCAGTTACCATTAGTTCCTAAGATAGGACTGACAAACACTACACTTGAAATGAGAAGTTTTACGACAGGTCTAGGTGCAGATTCTACAAATGATCTTTTAGATGACCTTATCGTAAAAATCTTTGAGAATGATTTACCAGGAACATATCACTTTGATGATAGCGCAAGAACCGCTATTTACGGTGTGTATAATACAACAGATAGTAAACATTATCCAGACAGTGATAGATGGCAAATCTTAAATACAATTGTAGAGGATCGAGCGCACAGCGGCACCACAGCAGCAGATTCAGATCATCTGACTGTAAACTTTTATCAAAAAATTTCTCTTACTTCTGGGTCCGCTGCTGATATATTAACTGGCGCAAAAGTTAATCCTATGTTTGGTAGACTTGATGGTAGTAGACTTTTAACAGATTTAAAAGCAGCAGCAGATTCAGACTATGCTCGACTTATTTCTTCTGCGTTATGTGCCAGAATTGCTGATAATCAAATAAATGATAGAGTGGGAAAATTAGTAATCTCTGACACTAGCCCTGGTGTTGCTTATAGAGAGCTTGGTAGTGGTATGCTAGATCAGAGACGTGGAACTGCTGATGTTACAGCAGATGGTCCCGCTACAGACTTCGCTAGAGTTCTAGGTCCTAGAAGCTTCGGTAGAAGTACTGGTTCTAGGACCTTCAGTAGAGGCGGACAATATCCTTCTAACTTTTCTGGTACAAGAACAGTAAACTATTCTGGTACAAGAACAGTAAACTATTCTGGTACAAGAGCTACAACCTTCGCTGCTGTTGTTGGTACAGGCACCGCAGACAGAGATACTATTGGTACGTTTAAATTATTTGTTAAAATTGCTTAAGATGGAGTGAATGATATGAGCAAAAGAGTTTATGATATTGTAACATGGACAAGTAAATACAAGAATGCTGTTACTTGTAGATATACAGATATTGCAGCGAATGGTAGAAAAGTCACTGCTGAAGGAGTTGTCAACAAGTTTGTTAAGAAAGGCGATAACGACACTGCTGAAATCTCCCCCATTTTCGAGAAAATATTAGACCAATGGCCTGTTGAACGTATTGATACTGAAACTCAAAGATATGAAGACGAACAAGAGCTACGACTCAGAGAAGAAGAACGGCAGAAAAAAGAACAAAGAGAATATGAACAAATTCGAAAAGTCTTTGAGACAAAAATTGAAATCTTTAACATTCCTGAAATTGCAGAATCTAAAAATAGAGAAGCAAAAGCTACAATTAGACGATCTAAAAGTAGCACAGAAGCTATTATGAACGCTATTATATTAATGACAGAAGAGAGACAGAATGCACAAGCAGATAGCGAATCTAGTTGATTTAAAAAATGAGTATGTTAAAGAGGTATTAGATAATATTGCATTACAAACAAATAATTTAATTGACAATAGTAAAATTAAGTTTAATAATAAAAATTTTTTAACAGCGACTTCTGAACAGACTTGTGATGATATTATTTCTTTAGGAATAAATCACTCTGGATATCCAGATGATGGTAATATGCTTGAGTTACTATCGTCTGATGCTGTTACAGACGATAAAATCAAAAAAAATACATACTACATGAATGAAGTAAGACCTAAAATTCTACAGTATAATATTGATATACAGTACTTCTTAGGTTCTAGAAACGCAGGTATCTTTACATATTACCCACCTAATGGATACATCTCTTGGCATAACAATGCTAATGCGCCGGGATACAATGTTCTGTTCACTTGGTCAGAAACTGGTGATGGTTATTTTGCTTATAGAGATGAAAATAATCAGACAGTAAAAGTGCATGATAAAAAAGGCTGGTCAGCAAAGATGTGCTATTTTCCTAGCTATAGTGAAGAGATAGGAACTTTCTATCATAGCGCTTCTACTAACTGTAGAAGAATCACATGCGCATATAGATTTGAAGATGGTGAAGCTATTTGGAAAGACTTAAAAGAAGATTTAGAGAATGAATAATGGATTCATTATAGTTGCTACAAGAACTTCTTACTTTTATGATAGAGCCATTGCGTGTGCAAATAGCATTTTAGCTTTTTTTCCAGATGCTAGAATAACACTCTTTACAACAAATCAACTTTTTGATTCTATACATGAGAACTTTTTTGATAGAGTAGTTTTAGATACTCCAAATGAAGTTAGAGGTAAGCTATGGGCGATGGCGAATACTCCTTATGAGAATACTTTATACATAGACGCCGATTGTGTAGTTATGCATGAAGACATTGAATTTGTTTTTGATGAACTTGGCTCGAATAATATGTTATGGACAAGAATAACAGCAGATCGTGAATATGCATATACTAACGTAGGTGGCAGTAACAGAGTTTTTCCAGGTGGCGAATTTAAAATTCATGGGGGAGTTTGTTTGTACAATTCGCTTGCAAAAAAATTCATGAATGATTGGTACAAATTAGATAAAAAAATTAGAGACAATCTGTGGTGGCCTGATGCCGATTTATACCCAATCAGATTTAAAAAGTGGGATCAATTTTCTCTTTGGTGGTTGACTGAAAAAGAATATGATAATTATAGATATTTACGATGGGACTTTTTTGAAAATGATGCTCGATGGAATTATCTAAACTCATACCATAAGGCCAAAGATCATACTAACGGCACTTCTACAGTGATTTTACATCATCCTTGGGCAGGCAACAAATGAAACCAATTAAAGATCATCCTAATTTAGCTAGAGCCAATTCTGGGGCGATTATAAATAAAGATACAAGTGGCTTAGAGCAAGCAAAGGCTCGAAAACTTGCTAAACGAAATGAAAAAAATAAGCTTGATGAGTTAGAAAAGCGAATTGATGGTATTGAATCTTCTAATCAAAGAATAGAGTCTTTGTTACAAGATTTAATTTATCGAAGTACGGATGATGGAAAATAACTCTTTATAAATAATGTTATAACGAAAATAACAAAAGAGTTTGCTCATCATGGCAGAATATGCAGTGCTTACAGTAGATCAAGGCACAGATACAATTTTTCAGCTTGAAGTGGTAGATAGTGATAGGACTGCAAAAGACCTCACTAATCTCTCAGTCTTCGCTAAATATAAGAGTTCTTATGGTCAAGCGACAGGAAATTCTTTTCAAATTTCAGTGCCTACTCCAAAAACGAATGGCATAATTGAACTTACAGTGAGTGGAGATTCTTCTATAAGCCTTTATAATGCTCAAAGACGCTATGTTTATGATATAGAACTTAAAAATGCAAATGACACCGTAGAGAGAATTCTAGAAGGTATTTTAGAAATCAATCCCGGCGTAACTTTGTCTGATTCGGCATAATAAAGGAATAAGCATGGCAAGAAGGATTATAGTAAAAAAGATACTCTCTGGTATCCCAAATATCACAAAGCTTACAGGCTTTAGTGATGTTAATGATTCTGGATTGAGTGGAACTAACGGTTACCTCAAGTATGATTCTGCTAGCCAAAAGTTTAACTTTGTATCTTTAGCGTCTATTACTAGCGGTGTAAGTACGGTTAACTCGCTGAATGGCGCAATCACAATTGCTGGAGCAGGCACAGTTTCTGTTGGTACAGCAGGTAGCACTATTACTATCACAGGCTCTGGTGGCGGAGCAGGTGGTGTAGACTCTGCTGCTGTTAACACACTAATTGCTGCTGCGGATACTCATGACTCTGCTGCTGTAAAAGGACAGATTGATTCAGCAGTAAATGCATCATTTATCAACGCTTTGACGATAGACGCCGATACTCTTGGTGGACAGAATAGCGCATATCATTTAAATTACAATAACTTTACTAATAAACCTACTATTCCTACAGTAGACTCTGCGACTATTCTACCTTTGGCTAGAGCAGCAATAACAGCAGGCTCTAACATCACATACGATTCCGCTACAGGTGTGATTTCTTCGACTGGTGGTGGAGCAGGTGGTGCAGATTCTACATCTGTTCAAGGACAGATTGATTCAGCAGTAACTATTGCGTTTATTAATTCTTTAAGTGGGACATTAGACGCTGATACTCTTGGTGGTAATGATTCTGCGTATTACCTTAATTACAATAACTTTACTAACAAACCTACAATTCCTACAGTTGATTCTGCTACAATTCAACCATTTGCTAGAGCAGCTATTACAGCAGGATCAAATATTACATATGACTCTGCAACAGGTGTAATTGCAAGCACAGCTTCTGGTGGAACAGATAGTGCAACAGTTGTTTCGATTGCAGACTCTAGAATTGGTGTTTCTAGTATTGGCGCTCTCTCAAACGTCGATCTTTCAGGTATCTCTACAAATAACATTCTTAAATGGGATGGTGCTAAATTTGTAGCGGCTGTAGATGCTACATCCGGCGGTGGCTCAGGTATTGCTCTTTCTGATCTTAGCGCAACTGATGCAGGTGGATTTGGCTCTTTTGCTTACAACAACGTAAGTGGAGTATTTACATACACTGGCGCAGACTCTGCCGCAATTAAAACTGTAACAAGCATACCTTATGCCAATTTAACTGGCACACCTACTATTCCTACAGTAGACTCAGCAGCTATCAGACCATTTGCTAGAGCAGCAATAACAGCAGGCTCTAACATCACATATGACTCTGCAACAGGTGTTATTGCTGCTGTTATAGGTGATACTCATGACTCTGCTGCTGTTCAAGGTCAAATAGACAGTAACTTAAATGCATTAGACACTCATGACAGTGTGGCAGTTCAAGGTCAAATTGATTCATCAATCAATAATGATATTGTTGGAACAGCTAATGAAGTAGAGGTTGCAGCATCTGGTGGTGTGGCAACTATTGGACTTCCTGCTGCATTACAAATTACAACTAGCTTAACAGTTGGTGGAAATGCAGTTCTAACTACAGCTAGTGATACTCATGACAGTGTGGCTGTATCTGGTCAAATTAATACCAAGTTTGCCAATAACGCAACATTCTCTAAAGACCTAAACGTAGATAGTAACCTGACTGTTGGTGGATACATTGGTGGACCAGCAGTCTTTACGATTGATCCTGCTGGTATCGGAGACAGCACAGGTAAAGTTGTAATTCTTGGCGACTTACAAGTTGATGGTACACAAACAATTATTAATTCCACTACTGTAAGTATCTCTGATAAAAATATCGTGTTAGCAGACTCTGCAACCAACGCTTCTCAAGCAGACGGCGCTGGAATTACAATCAATGGTGCTTCTGCTACCTTACAATATGCTTCAACTGGCGACAAATGGGTATTTAATAAAGCGCCACATTATAATACTGACAGACTGTTAACCACCGCAGATGACACTCATGATAGTGCTGCTGTTCAAGGTCAAATTGATTCAGCAGTCAATCAATCTTTCATTAATGCATTAGACACTCATGACTCTGCATCAGTTCAAGGACAGATTGATTCAGCAGTCAATCAATCTTTCATTAATGCATTAGACACTCATGATAGTGCTGCTGTAAAAGGACAGATTGATTCAGCAGTAACTATCGCATTTATTAATTCTTTAACTGGAACTTTAGATGCGGATACTCTTGGTGGTAATGACTCTTCATACTATCTGAACTATAATAATTTCATTAACGACCCATCAATTCCTGCACTTTATACTGACTTTATTGATTCCTCTCAAGCTATTATTATTGCAGATGCTAGAATTGCAGCGGCTGATACTCATGACTCTAATCTTGTATTAGGTCAAATTAATTCTATTGTTGATTTTAACTTTATTACTGCTGCTGGCAAAGCCGATTCCGCTTATATTAAAACTGTAACAGGCATTGATGCAGATACATTAGATAATCTTAACAGCACAGAGTTTTTAAGATCAAATACAAAAGATCAGAAAACTGCTGGCTCTCTTGTGATGAATGATGGTATTGCAATTAAGTTTGGTACAGACTCTGATCATAGTATCTCAGAAGTTTCTGGCAACTTAGAAATCAACACTGTTGGCACTACATTTTTCAAAGTGAACACCGCTGGTCTTAGATTACATAATCAGGCAGGTACTGAGAATTTAATTACTGCATCTGAAAATGGCGCTGTAGCACTTTACTATGATAATGTACAGAGAGCAATTACAACAAATACCGGTCTTAATATTACTGGGTTTCTTGATGCAGACTCTATTCAGACTACTCATATTGATATCTTTGATGTGGTATATCATAAGCCTACTGCACAGAATGCGGGAGCCGGCCAGACTACAGTAAAGGTCGCTCCTCACTTAGGTGTGCCATGTTCAATTGAATATTCTATTCATATGAAAGATGTTAATGGAACAACAACAAAAGGTGAAACTTCATATACTAAAGTTGTAGCTACTTTAGATAGTGGCTTAAACACCGCATATACAGAATTTTCCACATTATTTACAGGCGATAGTGAGTTTGGTACGTTTGACGTAGATGCAGATGCTACCAACATTAATTTAAAATTCACCAGAAGATCAGGCAGAGACGGTACAGTTAGAGTGCAGACTGCTAAGACAGTTATTGGTGGAGACGGTTAAATGAGCTATCGGGGGAAAGTGAACCATGGCAGCAGATAATAAGAATTTTATTGTAAAAAATGGTCTTACCGCACAGGGAGGCATACAATCTGATTCTGATGTTGATGTAACAGGTGATATTAGTGCAACTGGTAGTATTATTGCAACTGGCAGTATTACTGGCGCTTCTTTTAGTGGTAGTTTGCCTGCGGCTAGTTTGACAGGTACTATTGACTCTGCAAGAATTCCAGGCTTACAAACAGCAGATGTTGTTGCAGGAACATTTGTTGATGCTAGAATTCCTAATTTAGCAACATCGAAAATCACTTCCGGTACGTTCGATTCTGCTAGACTGCCTGCACTTTCAACATCAGACATTAGTAATGGTATATTCGACTCTGCAAGAATTCCAGGCTTACAAACAGCAGATGTTGTTGCAGGTACGTTCGCACTTGCAAGAATTCCAACTATTGCTTTAACCACCAATACATCTGGCAACTATGTACAATCCGCAACTGCTGGACTTGGTATTAAATCTCTTAGTGCAGCAGGTGAAGGTGTTGATCAAACAATTGCTGTAGATTCTGGCTTTGTCACTGGGCTATTTAGTGCAGCAGAAGGTATTAGTTATAGTGGTGGCGTAATTGGTCTTGATGCTACAGACAGTGCAACATTTGCTAACGTAACAGTTACTAACGAGTTTGCTGTTTTTGACTCTGCAAATGGTGAAGAAGTTGCAAAGTTTGCTGGTGATCCTAGTACAGGATTAACTATTCATTCTCACGCACATGCTACTGATGGTGGCATTCGCTTTGTAATTCATAATACAGCAGATTCAGATTATTTAATTCTTTCTCAGCCAACTGGCATTTCTGCTGTTAATAGAAGAATTAGAGATGTTGGTGCACCAACCTCTGATAAAGATGCTGCAACTAAATCATACGTTGACGGAGTAGCTCAAGGTCTTGCAATTAGAGACCCTGCAAAAGTAGCAACAACTGCCGCTCTCACAAGTACAAATGATATTACAGCAATTACATATGATAGTGGCGCTTTAGGATTTGGCGCAAAGATTTTAATTACAGCCACAACAGGTCTTGACTCTATTGATGGATTTACATTAAGCGCCGGTAATAGAATTATTGTCAAAGATGAAACCGGTGCTAATTTACCATTTAACGGTATCTATAGCTGGGACTCTGCAAAGGGTATCACTAGAACTACGGATATGGACTCCGGCAGCGAGTTTAACGGTGGTGAATTTGTATTCGTACAAGAGGGTACTATCAACGGTGGTAACGGCTTCTCACAGAAAGATAATGTAAATATTGTTGGTGATAGTGCAGTTCACTTTGTGCAGTTCTCTGGTGCTGGTCAGATTACGGCTGGACAAGGTATTAGTAAGACTGGCAACACTCTTGCTGTTGATTTATCTGGCACACCAGGACTTGAATTCTCTTCTAATGAACTACAAGCAAAAGTAGACGGTTCTACCATTGAAAGAGTTTCTGGTGGTCTTGCTGTCAAAGATGGTGGTATCAATACTGATAAATTTACAACTGCTGGTGGTACAGGTGTAACTCTCACAAACATTGCAACAAATGCTGGCGAAACATTCTCTACAGCAGGTCTTAGAAGTCAGCTTGAAGATGGTATATACAAAGTCTATACTACTGCTATCGGAGACTCTGATACTACAGCATTAGTAGACTCTGCATATGTTAGACCGTTAGCTAGAGCCGCTATTACAGCAGGATCAAATATTACATATGACTCTGCAACAGGTGTTATTTCTGGTGCAGCATCTCTTATTGTGCAAGAAGAAGGTGGTGCATTATCTACTGCCGCCACTACACTGAATTTTGTAGGTCCAAATATAACAGCATCTGGAACTGGTGCAACTAAAACAATTACAGTTGCAGCAGGTTATACCGATGCTGATGTTACTGCTCATGTAGATTCTGCATATGTACAACTCAGAGCAGATTCTGATTACATTAAGACTGTAGCAGATTCTGATTATATTAAGACTGTAGCGGATATTAATGCAGCAACTCTTGGTGGCCAAGCAATTGGCGCTTTCTTAAGAAGCGATGCGACTGATGCCTACACAAGTGGTACACTGACATTTAACAATGCCGCAACAGTAGCTTTTGCTAAAACAACTGGCACATCACCATTTACAGTAGCTTCTACAACTGTTGTGACTAATCTTAATGCTGATAGACTAGACGGGCAACATGGCGCTTACTATCGTATAGATATATTAGACTCTGCTGGCACAACACTGAACACATAAGGACTATTGAATGGCTAATCCATCTACTAGACAGGGACTGATTGACTATTGCAAGAGAAAGCTTGGTGATCCTGTAATTGAAATTAACGTAGAAACGAATCAAGTAGAAGATCGTGTAGATGAAGCTATTCAGTTCTATCGGGAGTATAACTCTGATGGATTGTTTAGAACTTATGTGAAGCATCTTGTCACTGCTACTGATGTAACTAACAAATACATTACGGTAAACGATAATGTCTTTTTTGTACAGAGACTTTTTCCTGTCAACTCTTCAGGAACAACATCATCGAACTTCTTTGATTTAAAATATCAACTGTCTCTTAATGAACTTTATGACTTAAATACGTTTATTGGCGACTTGGCTTACTATGAGCAAATGCGACAATACGTTTCTTTGCTTGATATGAAATTGAACGGTCATCCTCAGATTACTTTTAGCAGAAATCAAAATAGAATTTATATTCATGGCGATTTCAATAATCAGAAAATCGAAGCAGGTACATATATTGTCTTTGAAGTCTATCAAGCAATTGATCCACAAACACACACGGACGTATATAATGATATTTTCTTAAAAGAGTATTTGACACAACTGATTAAGCAACAATGGGGAGCCAACTTGATTAAATTTGATGGTATGGTTCTACCAGGCGGAGTAACAATGAACGGCAGACAATTGTATGATGATGCAACTCAAGAAATCGAAAGATTAAGAGAACAAGTCAGACTTACTCATGAAATGCCTGTTGACTTCTTTTTAGGATAAGACATGGCTAGAAATCCATATATATCACAAGCAGTAAGGTCTGAACAAAATCTTTATGAAGATATCATTATTGAGTCTCTAAAGATTTATGGTCAAGATGTTGAATATTTACCAAGAACTCTTGTCAATGAAGATGAGATTTTTGGTGAAGATGCTGTTTCTAGATTTGACAATGCACACACAATTGAGATGTATCTTGAAAATACAGACGGCTTTGAGGGTGATCAAGACCTGTTCAGCAAGTTTGGTGTAGAAATTCGTGACAGAGCAACAATGCATGTTGCACGGCGCAGATGGGATGCTGTTGTGGGCGCACATGTCACGAACAATAGACCAAACGAAGGTGATTTGATATATCTTGGTTTGTCGGATCAAATCTTTGAAATTATGAGAGTTGTAGATGACACACCTTTCTATCAGTTATCTAACCTTCCTACATATAGACTTGACATTGAATTGTTTGAGTACAATGATGAAGACTTTGATACAGGCAATGAGTCTGTTGATGAAGTTGAGGCACTAGGTAACGTTATTAAATTAACACTTACTGCATCTGATTCTGATGCGCTCCAGCTTGGTGAAAATATTCAATATCTTGTTGATAGCGCAAATGGTCCTAAGCTTGTAGGTGAGATTGTGAATTGGGATGCGTCTACTAATATTCTACAAGTTGCACATATCGGCTCTACTGATGGTAAGTTCAGAACGTTTAGCGCAGGCACATCTATCACTTCTACAACTAGCAACATCACAAAGACAATCTCTGCTATCAACGAAGAACTGCAACAATCCTTTAGTCAGAATGCTGCATTTGAAACGACAGGTGATACCATTATTGACTTCAGTGAAAGCAACCCATTTGGTGAGGTGACATAAGATGTTAAATCAACATTTCTATCACGAAAAGATTCGTAAATGCGTTGCTGTTTTTGGCACACTGTTTAACAACATATATGTTATGAGAAAGAATAGCTCAGGCGCAACTATTAGTCAACTGAAAGTTCCTTTAAGCTATGCACCAAAGCAAAAGTTTTTAGAGCGTATTCGTGAAACTGAAAACTTATCTGATGAAAAATTAGCTATTAAGTTACCTAGAATGTCGTTTGAAATGTCTGCTCTTTACTTTGATCCAAGCAGGCAGCTACCAAAAACAAATAACTTCTCAAGACTAGTCTCAACTAATAACGGTGTAAGAACTAAATTCTTTACTGCGGTACCATATATTATTAACTTTCAGTTGAATATTTTAGCAAAAGCAAATGAAGATGCTGTACAGATTTTAGAACAGATTATTCCTTTCTTTAATCCTTCATACACAATTACAATGAAGCCGTTTGCTGATTATAATGATATCACAGAAGATGTGCCAATCTCTCTGATTGGATTGTCTTTTAGTGATGACTATGAGGGGCAGCTAGAGAATAGAAGAACTATTATTTACACTCTAGATTTTGAGATTAAAACACAGTTCTTTGGTCCTATTTCAGATAGCAAGATCATTCGCAAGGCTATTGTTGATCTTAAGGACTCTGATACTGCTACTCTCATTGATCACTTTGAGCGTATTACTGTTGTGCCAAATCCGACTTCATTAAATATCATTGCAGACAGTGACTTCAACACTACAACAACTTTCTTATATCCAGGGTTAGGCGATAGCATCTAAAAAAATGCAACACTTATATAATGATGACGGCTTGAATATTGTAGTTAAAGGTTTTTGTCCGGTAGACGTTCTTGAGATATGGAAAGCTGAAAGACTAGATAGTTATAGATATCTCAGAGGTGATTATCTAGTTAAAATTACTGAAGATAATAAAACTATTTACATAACAGATTTTGCAGGCAGTCAATCTCCTAGGCAATTACCTAGAAACTCGACTATCGTTATTGAAAATAATGAAATAGTATACTGTAAACAAAACTGGAATACAACTAAAAAATATTATATTCCTCCTCAGGGTTTTGAAAGAAAGTCCAGCTTCGATGATTTCTTTCAAGCAATTGATGATGCTGTTGCACTGAGATGTATTGATAGTCCGACTATCACAATGAGTTGCGGACACGACTCTGGCGTAATAGCAGCATCTGCGCTAAAACAAAACTTAAAGTTTAATGCTCTTTCTTTACGATCTATTGAAAATGAAGATGTGCTTGAGAAGCGAACAAAGCTTGTCAATGGCACAATACTTGATGGATTTACAGAAGGCAGTGGCCATGACTTTATTGTTAATTTCATTTCAGATAATGTTGTGATCAGTGGCTTAGGTGCTGATGAGCTTTATGTAACAGGCGATGATGAGTTACTTGCTGAGTTTTTTGCTGACACAATTGATCTATATGCAAGTAGAGGTATTGAACATAGATTTCCGTTATCTGACTATAGCGTATGGAAAGAGTATTTCTCTTTAGATGAGCGAGTAATTAAGAAAGCAAATAAGTCACCATTTACAAAATACATGGAAGCACTTGATTTTCCTGTGCATTATGGTCAAAAGGTATCTTTTGGTATTTAAAAATTGCATATTATAAATACATAAAAGCAATAGATACTTTTGGTTTAATTTTACTGGAATACTAATGATTGAAGAAAATGATGCTAAAGATGATTTTGAGTATTCAAGATCAACATATTATGAGCTGCTTGATAAAGGCAGAGAAGGACTCGATCTGATGATGGAGGTCGCAAGAGAGTCTGAGCATCCAAGAGCATTTGAAGTTCTTTCCAGCATGATCAAACAGCAGTCTGAAGTTACTGATAGGCTTATGGACTTACAGAAGAAAAAAGTAGACTTAAATGGCACAAAGAAAGAAGAGAAGAAACAGCTAACTCAAAATAATGTATTTGTGGGCTCAACAGCAGATTTACAAAAGATGTTGTCGGGCGATATGGAGGTAATTGAACATGATACTGACGGAACTGACTAGAGGTATATTTAAACTCTTAAAAAAACTGATAGGTGAATCAAGTATTCTACTAGCAGTAATTTACACAATTGGACATATTTTTATTGCAACTATCTGTAATTGGCTTATTACAGGTGCAGCAATGGAGTTAGCAGCAGTAGATGCTATTGTAGAACCTTTGATTAATGGTGTTTGGTTCTATGCACTACACAAATTTGCCAAAAGATTTATTAAATGAATTTCGAAAAAGAAACTTATCTAGGCAATGCACAAGTCAAGAAAGACGGTGTACAGCAAGCCTGGACTAAAAAAGATATCAAAGAATATCAAAAGTGTATGAAAGACCCTGTTTACTTTGCTGAAAAATATGGTAAAGTAATTAATCTTGATAGAGGACTGGTGCCGTTTGAAATGTACCCCTATCAGAAGAAGATGTTTGAACACTTTGAAAGTAGTAGATTTTCTATCGTACTAGCGTGTAGACAGTCTGGTAAGTCTATTAGCTCATGTATGTACATTCTTTGGTATGCACTGTTTCATGCGGATCAGACTATTGCTGTTCTAGCAAACAAAGGCGCTACTGCAAGAGAGATGCTTGCTAGAATTACACTTGCTCTAGAGAACGTACCTTTCTTTCTACAACCTGGCACAAAAGCACTTAACAAAGGCTCGCTAGAGTTTAGTAACAATTCAAGAATTATTGCAGCAGCAACATCAGGATCATCTATTCGTGGTTTGTCTGTTAATCTACTGTTTCTAGATGAGTTTGCGTTTGTAGAAAATGCAGCACAGTTTTACACTTCAACATATCCTGTTATCTCATCTGGTAAAACATCAAGAGTTATTATTACTTCTACAGCTAACGGCATTGGTAATACTTTTCATAAAATCTATGAAGGTGCTGTACAAGAGACAAATGAATTTAAATCATTTAGAGTTGACTGGTGGGATGTGCCTGGCAGAGACGATGAATGGAAACAGCAAACAATCTCAAACACTTCAGAATTACAGTTCCAACAAGAGTTTGGAAACACCTTTTTTGGAACAGGTAATACACTGATTGCTGCGGATGCTTTGTTGAATATGAAAGCATCTATGCCTTTAGAAGATAAAGGTGATGTTAGAATATATGAGCAGCCAAAGTCAGGTCATGATTATATTATGACAGTAGATGTAGCTAAAGGTAGAGGGCAAGACTATTCTACATTCAATGTCATTGATATCACACAGACACCATTTAAGCAAGTTGCTATCTATAAGAACAACTTAGTTTCTCCAATTTTGTTTCCAAGTGTTATTCATAAATGGGCAAAGACCTATAACGATGCATATGTCATTGTAGAATCAAATGATGCAGGCTCTGTAGTGGCGAATGGTCTTTACTATGATATTGAATATGAGAATGTACATGTAGAGTCAATGATTAAAGCTAATGCAATTGGCGTTACAATGAACAGAAAGATCAAGCAAATTGGATGTTCTAATCTTAAAGACTTGATTGAAGAAAATAAATTAGAGTTATTAGATATTGATACAATATCCGAGTGTTCTACTTTTGAAGCTAAAGGCAATTCTTTTGAAGCATCAAGTGGAAATCATGATGACTTAGTTATGAACTTGGTTATGTTTGCATGGTATGTCGGAACAGAATCATTTATTAATCAGTCCGATTTAAGTATCAGACAAATGCTTTATGATGAAAAGATAAAGGCTATTGAAGAAGAGATAACTCCAGTTGGATTTATTGATGATGGCATTGAAAATGAGAAAAGAGAAGTGAATGGTGGTGACGTTTGGTTTGAAACTAGAACAGGTATGTTCTAAAAATTGTTTATTTTATAAATATTAGTACTGTTTGAAATAAATCTTATTATGCAACCCTTATAATTAATTCAAACGAAAAAGAGGAAGACTCATGGCTTTTTTCACGCCTTCGCTGTCTCCAGCCGTAGTTGTTCGTGAGATTGATCTCACTGGCATTGTACCAAACGTTGGCACCACAACTGGTGTATTTGTTGGTAACTATCGTTGGGGTCCAGTCAATGTACCCACGTCTGTAGACAATGAAGCAACCCTTGTTTCTAAATTTGCTACGCCTGACACAACTAACGCAGTTGATTTTCATACTGCTTCACACTTCTCAAAGTATTCTAATCAGCTTCTGAACATTCGTGCTGTAACGAGCGCTGCATTCAACTCTTACGATTCTGACAAGACAGGTGGAGTTTCGTCTGGTGTTAGTGTCGCTTCTACTAGAGGCACACGACTTGTTAAGAATGAAACTGATTTCAACAATCTTCTTAGCGCTTTAGATTCTGATGGCCATAGCTTTGTCGCAAAATATCCAGGCGCACTTGGTAATTCGATTCAAATTCAAATGTGTGGATTTGATGTAGGTGACTCCGCATTTACTACATGGTCACTGAGAAATCAGTTTGATCAAGCTCCTGGCACTTCTTCATACCTTGCTGGTAAAACTGGTGTAGGTGATGAAGTACATGTTGCTGTTGTTGATCAAGACGGCCAGTTTACGGGCACCAAAGGCGGAGTGCTTGAAACATTCCCATATCTTTCGTTAGCCAGAAACGCAAAGAACGCAGATGGCTCAACAAATTACATTGCTGATGTTCTTAACAACCAATCTGGTTATGTTTGGCTTGTAGACGCTGCTAACATTGACTCTGACTATAGAGTAGCAGGCGCAGGCACAGACGCAGCAGATTCTGGAGATGATTATAAGTTGATTGCAACTGCACAAGGCGTTAAGACTATCAGCCTTGTAAATGGCGCAAACTCTGGTGCTCTTACTACTTCTGAGTATGCTAGTAGCTTTGATCTTATCGAAGATGTAGATGCATATCAGGTAGACTTCTTGATTGCGCCGCCAGTGACTACTAGTACTGGCGCTAATACTACAGCAGACACAATTATTACTGATCTTAACAGCATTGCTGCTACGACTCGTAAAGACTGTGTTGTAGTTGCATCCCCACCAAAATCTTCTGTAATTAACACAACTACTCCTGTAGATGATACAATTACTTTTGCAAATCTACTTCCATCTAGTTCTTATCTTTTCCTTGATAACAACTTCATCAAAGTTTTTGATAAGTACAACGATCAGTTTATTGATATTCCAGCAAACTCTTCGACTGCTGGTCTGATGGCACAGTCCGATCAACAGACTGCTCCTTGGTTCTCACCTGCTGGTCTGAGAAGAGGTCAGTATTTTGGGGCTATTGATATTGCACATTCTCCTGTGAAAGCAGATAGAGATAGACTTTACAGAGCAAACGTAAACCCAATTGCGAACATTCCAGGTGCAGGTATTACACTGTTTGGTGATAAGACCATGCTTCGTAGACCTTCTGCGTTTGATCGTATTAACGTTCGTCGCTTGTTCCTTACTCTTGAAAGAGCAATCGCAAGAGCAGCAAAGTCTGTACTCTTTGAATTCAACGATGAATTTACAAGAGCAGAATTTACTAACCTTGTGGAGCCGTTCTTGAGAGAAGTAAAAGGTCGCCGTGGTATTACCGATTTCAGAGTAGTTTGTGATGAAACAAACAATACACCTGAGATTATTGACCGCAACGAATTCATTGCTACTATCTTCATTAAGCCTGCACGTTCTATCAACTTCATTACTCTGAATTTTGTTGCTGTTAGAACTGGCGTAGACTTTGATGAAGTAGTTGGTCAACAATTCTAACCCGCTTAACTAGGAGATAAAAGATGGCTATTTTAGGAGTCGATGACTTCAAAGCAAAACTGAAAGGTGGCGGTGCTAGAGCTAATTTATTCAAGGCTACTGTTAACTTTCCAGGATACGCAGGCGGTGATGTAGAACTTACATCATTCATGTGTAAAGCAGGACAACTTCCTGGCTCTATTATGTCAGAGATTGTTGTTCCGTTCAGAGGTCGTGAACTGAAGATTGCTGGTGATAGAACATTTGATACATGGGATATCACAGTAATTAACGATACTGATTTTAACGTCCGTAATGCTATGGAACGTTGGATGAATGGTATCAATGGTCACACTACAAACGAAGGTCTTGTTAATCCAACAGACTATCAAGCTGACTTAATTATTGATCAGCTAGATAAGAATGGTGACACACTTAAGACATATAACTTCCGTGGTACGTTCCCAACAAACGTTTCTCCGATTGATGTATCTTACGATGCAACTAACACAATCGAAGAATTTACTGTTACGTTCCAAGTTCAGTACTGGGAATCTGGTACTACTTCTTAAGGAAGTGAATAAATAGGGGGGAGACAATCTCTCCCCTATTACTTTTATTTGGAGATAAATTTTGGCAGAAGATGCAAATAGCTTAAAAGTTTTCGGCTTCGAAATCAAAAGAGCTAATAGACAAAAAGAAAAAGAGCAATTGCCCTCTATTGTGCCGCCACTAGATGATGATGGCGCAGGATATGTCACTGCATCTGGTAGTTATTATGGTTCCTTTGTTGATCTTAGCGGCGAAAAAGCAAAAGACGACAAAGACTTAATTAAAAAGTATAGAGACTTAGCAACTCATCCAGAAGTAGACGCTGCAATTGAAGATATTGTAAATGAAGTAATTTCTGGTGAAGATGAAATTATTCAGATTGGTCTTGACAATGTGGAAACATCAGACTCTATCAAAAAACAAATCAAAGAAGAATTTGACAATATTTCAAATATGTTAGATTTTCAGAACTACGGGCATGATATTTTCCGTAGATACTATGTTGATGGTAGAATTTACCATCACTTGGTGGTTGATCCAAAAAGACCACAAGAAGGTATTCAAGAAATTAGACCTGTAGACTCTACTAAAATTCGTAAAGTCAAAGAAGTCAAAAAAGAAAGAGACACTGCAACAGGCGCAAACGTTGTTAAGAAAGTAGATGAATATTACATTTACAGCGATGATGCTGCCGGCAGTAACTTAACACGGTCTTCTGGAAATAGCATTTCAAACAATGCTGTTAAGATTTCTACAGATTCTATTAGTTATGTTACAAGTGGACTTTTAGACTCACAGCGTAAAAAAGTAATCTCTTATCTACATAAGGCAATTAAGCCTATCAATCAATTACGCATGATGGAAGATGCATTAGTTATCTACCGTCTTGCAAGAGCGCCTGAACGCCGTATCTTCTATATTGATGTAGGTAACTTACCTAGAGGTAAAGCCGAGCAATATCTTAAAGACATTATGGCTCGCTATCGCAATAAGCTTGTATATGATGCAAACACAGGTGAGATGAAAAACGATCAAAAGCATATGTCTATGCTTGAAGACTTCTGGCTTCCAAGACGTGAAGGCGGTAGAGGTACAGAGATTTCGACATTACCAGGTGGGCAAAATCTTGGTGAGATTGATGATATTATTTATTTTCAAAAGAAAGTATTCAAAGCACTTAATGTTCCAATTGGTCGTATTAATCCAGAAGAACAAGGTGGCATCTTAGGTAGATCATCTGAAATCACAAGAGATGAATTTAAGTTTCATAAATTTATTTCTAGATTACGCAAAAGATTCTCTGAACTGTTTATGAACATTCTCAAGAAACAGCTTCTGTTGAAAGGTATCATCACAGAAGATGATTGGGAAAATTGGAAAAGAAGTATTCTAATTGACTTTATCACAGACAACTATTTTGCAGAATTAAAAGAAACCGAAATGTTAAGAGAACGTATTGGCACACTTCAAAATATGGAGTCATATGTTGGTATGTTCTACTCTAAGTCTTGGGTTCAGAAAAATGTTCTTATGTTAACAGATGATGATATTAAGCAAATGGACAAAGATATTGCTGATGAGAAAAAATCTGGTGAGATTGCAGAACCAGAAGAAGAAGAAGAATAAATCGTTTAATTTTTAATTATTATAAATATTATTACATAATTTCAATTGAGGTAAGTAAATGACTGAAATCGCTGATTTTCTAAATAATGTAGCTACTAAAAACTTTATTGAAGCTGAAAAACAATTTAGTGAACTTGTTAATGCAAAATTATCTGATCGAATTGAAGGTGAAAAGGCCACTGTAGCCTCACAGATTTTTAATAATGCTGTTGAAGAACCTACAATCGAAACGGAAACAGAAGTCGAAGATGAAAACGTTTAAAGAATTTAGTCTCAACATTGCACCTAAAGGCCATAAGATTGTTAAGGTCTTAGATACTAAGGGTGGTGAAGTCATGATTACAAAGAAAGGTGATACTTTCCATATCATGTATGATAATCAGACTGTTGATACTGAAGACAATCAACGGGAGGCTATGAAGTCTGCCCGAAATTTTGGTCAAATGATGAGTAAGGGCGGACTCGGTGGAGCAAGCTCTTCTAAGTTAGGCGGCAAAAGAACTGGACAAGGTGGAATTTTTAAATGAAACTGATTACAGAGCATGTAGAAAATGTTGAGTATATTATCGAAGCTAAAGAAGGCGGCGGTAAGAACTATGTAATTGAAGGTATCTTTGCCCAAGCTGAACAAAAGAACCGAAATGGTAGAATTTATCCAAGAGCAATCTTGGAGCAAGCAGTTTCTAAGTATGACAAGGAGCAGGTGCAAACCCAACGTGCGGTAGGTGAATTGAATCACCCAGCAGGCCCTATCATTAACTTAGATAAAGTATCTCACCGCATCACCGAACTTAATTGGAACGGTAATGATGTGATGGGAAAGGCACTTATTCTTGACACACCTAATGGACAGATTGTTAAAGGTCTCTTAGATGGTGGAGTTAAGCTAGGTGTTTCAACTCGTGGTATGGGAACTCTTGAGCAAAAAGGTGGAGTGAATATGGTCGGTAAAGACTTTATTCTCAATACTGTGGACATCGTACAAGACCCATCTGCACCATCAGCTTTCGTTAATGGGATTATGGAAGGTGTAGAGTGGATTTGGAATAACGGTGTTTTAGAAGCCCAAGAACTTGAAAGAATTGAGACTGAAATTAATAATGCTTCTAAGTCTGATCGCTCTGCGGTTGAGATTCGGGAGTTTAAAAATTTCCTCTCTAAAATTAATCTTTAATAGGAGATAAACATGTCCGAACAGGAAATGGTAGACGACATTGAATCTGTTGAAGAGGTTATTGAGGAAGAAACTTCCGAGGTATCTGAGACAGAAGAAGTGTCTGAAGCAAACGCAGACGCTGCGGTCGATGGCGCAAAAGCTGCTGATGATGACGCTGCCAAAATTAAGGCATCTGCACCATCTAAAGCTAAAGTTCCAGGCGGTGCTGCTACTGCTGGTGATCCAATGCCAAAAACTAAAGCTGGTATGATCAATGCAATGTACGGTAAGATGAATGCTATGAAGAAGCAAGACCTCATGGCAGCTTACGGTAAAATGATGGAAGATACTGATTTTGACGCTGTAGATGTAGAAGATGCTACACCTGCTATTCATGAAAAAGCAGAAGCTGTGACTATTGATGTTACTGCTGACATGAATGCATTAGCAGATTCTGAAGCAACTCTTTCTGAAACATTCAAAGACAAAGCTGCTGTGATTATGGAAGCTGCTGTAAAGTCTAAGGTTTCTGAAGAAGTGTCAAGAATTGAATCTGAACTTCAAGAAGAATTTGACGAAGAACTGAAGACCACCCGTGAGGAAATGGTCGAGCAGATTGATGGTTACCTCAACTATGTTGTCGAAAAATTCATGGAAGAAAACAAGTTGGCAATCGAGAACGGTCTCCGTGCTGAGATTGCTGAAGACTTCATGAAGGGTCTTAAGAGTCTCTTCACCGAAGCTTATGTTGATGTTCCAGAATCTAAAGTTGACTTGGTTGATGATCTTTCTGAGCAAGTTCGTGAACTTGAAGAAAAACTCAACGAAACCACAGAATCCTCTATCCATATGTCTGGTGAACTGGAAGAACTCAAGCGTGATGCAATCATTCGTGAGCATTCCCGTGATCTTGCTGAGACACAGGTAGAGAAGTTGAAAACCCTAGCCGAAGATATTGATTTTGAAGATGCTGAAACTTTCGCTTCGAAAGTAGCTACCATCAAAGAATCTTACTTCACCAAAAAGAAAGTAACTGTAGCTGTAGAGCAAGTTGATGAGTCTGCTGAAGAGCAGGAAATCTCTGGCGCAATGGCTGCTTATGTTACTGCACTTAAGCAATCTCACAAACCACAATAATAAAATAAAGGTGTATTAAAAAAATGCAAGCTCCTCTCTCTTACGATAGACTCGTAAATAAGTGGGCACCAGTTCTTAACGAAGAAACCGCTGGTCCTATTTCCGATCATTACCGCAAGCAAGTAACTGCGGCAATTCTTGAAAACCAAGAAGTAGCTATGCGTGAAGAAGCAAATCAAGCTTCCTTTGGCGCAATTAACGAGGCTGGTACTGTTACTGGTGACGCTGCTCAATTTAACCCTGTACTGATTTCGCTTGTTCGTCGTTCCATGCCTAACCTGATGGCTTACGATGTATGTGGTGTACAGCCAATGACTGGTCCTACTGGCCTCATCTTTGCGATGAAGTCTAAGTACAAGACTACTCGTGGCGGTGCTACTTCTGGCGATGAAGCTCTGAAGGATGAAGCACTTACTGGCTTCTCTGGCGACTCTGGTAGCCAAAATGCTGGTCCTGCTGGTCTTGATGCAGCTAACTTTGACTCTGACTCTTCTGCTGATGACGCCCGTGTAACTGCTCTTGCTAAAGGTGGTATGACTGCCGCAGTTGGTGAAGCACTTGGCGACGCTTCTACTAATGCAATCTCTGAGATGGGTTTCACGATTGAGAAGCAGACAGTAACTGCTACGACTCGTGCGCTCAAAGCTGAGTACACAATGGAACTGGCTCAAGACCTGAAAGCTATTCATGGTCTCGACGCTGAAACTGAGCTGGCTAACATTCTGTCCGCTGAAATTCTGGCAGAAATTAACCGTGAAGTTATTCGTACCATTAACTCCCAAGCTAAGTCTGGTGGCGCTCTTACCGCTGCTGGTTCTCCTTCTGCTGACTTTGACCTGAACACTGATGCTGATGGTCGCTGGTCTGTAGAGAAGTTCAAAGGCTTGATCTTCCAGATTGAGAAAGATGCTAACACGATTGCTAAAGAGACTCGCCGTGGTCGTGGTAACTTCCTCATCTGTTCGTCTGATGTAGCATCTGCTCTTGCTGCTGCTGGTATGCTTGACTACTCTCCTGCTATCTCTGCAAACTTGCAGGTAGACGACACAGGCAACACGTTTGCTGGTGTTCTGAACGGCAAGATGAAAGTATACATTGATCCATATGCAACTACAGACTATGCTACTGTTGGTTACAAAGGTTCTAACGCATACGACGCTGGTGTATTCTACTGTCCATACGTGCCACTTACCATGGTTCGTGCGGTTGGCGAGAATGACTTCCAGCCAAAGATCGGCTTTAAGACACGTTACGGCATGGCTTCCAACCCATTCGTTGGTTCCACACCTTCTAACGGTCTGGCTGCTGTTAAGACTAACCAATACTACAGAATCTTTAGAGTTGCTAACATCCTTAGCTAAGTCTAATTAAAACAATAATAATTGTAGTATAAATACTAGGGTAGATCGAAAGGTCTACCCTTTCTTTTTGGAGTAAATAAATGGCTACACTGACAAAAAATCAGAACTACCTACAGCCAACTGGATTTAAAGTCGTTATTGACAGAGAGAATTATCCTAACTTGGAATTCTTTGCACAATCAGTCAATCACCCAGACACAAATCTTGGTGCGCCAGCTATGCCATTTAAAGGAATTGATAACATAGCATTACCTGGTGATACGATTTCATATTCTGAGCTTTCTATCTCTTTTATTCTTGATGAAGATATCAAGTCATATACAGAAATCTATGCATGGCTTGAGAGATTAGTCAATGAAGAACATGTTAATGAAGGCCCAAGATCGAGTAGAAGTGCTTCAAGACCGCCTAGTCAAGCAGACATTTCTGTTTCTATTTTAACTAGTCATAGTAATCAGACAAAGAGAGTACTCTATAAGGGCTGTACACCAACTTCTCTGAGTGGACTAGAACTTACTTCTATTGCATCTAGTGTTGAATACTTGACTTTTAATGTTAGCTTTGCATTTACAGGCTTTGAATTTAAAGGCTAATATGCTATAATAAATGCAGTATAACCCTGCAAGGATATGATAATGAAACTTGATTTGAATAGCATTCTAAAGATGTGGCAAGACGACTGTGAGATTAGCGAATTTAATTTAGATGAAGCATCTAGACAGACGCCCTCTCTCCATGCCAAATATCTTGAACTACGATCACTCACAAAAGTTAAACTTGTAGCAACAGAGAATGAACAAAAAATTCTTCTGAAAGCAAAGTGGCTTTATTACAACGGCAAAATGACTGAGCAAGATATCAAAGAAAAAGGTTGGGAGTTTGATCCTTTCAAAGGGATAAAAGTCCTAAAAGGTGAGATGAATTATTATTATGATGCAGACACAGATATTCAGAAGTCTGAAGAACGAATTCAGTATTTTAAGACTGTGCTAGATACATTAGATGAAATTATTAATAACTTAAAATGGCGTCATTCTACAATTAAGAATATGATTGATTGGAGACGTTTTGAAGCCGGAGGCTAATATGGCTATGTTTGTTGATGAGGAGTTTACTTCTCATGCTGGTCTAAAATTAGGATGGAAGATTGAGATGGACGCTCTATATGTGAGTGACTGGCGCTGTCTTGCAAAAATGATTTTAGAGCATGAAAAAAGACCTTTTCGTAAAGCAGTTGGTATTCCTCGAGGCGGTAAACGTCTTGGTGATATCCTCAATGAATCTGCTACAGGTAATTCTGATGATCCTGTTCTTATTGTAGATGATGTATATACTACAGGCACTAGCTTTAGAGATTTTATTGAAGAACATTATCCAGATGATAATATTATCTGTTGGACAGTCTTTGCTCGTAATAAAATTGATAAGAGACATATCAATGCATTGTTTCAAATGCCCTCTAAGACTGCATAATGCCAGACTTAGTAGTTAAGCAAAAAAACTATTCTGCACTACAACTTCAATGTGAACCTCATGTAGCCAGTGAGTTGAATGATTATTTTTCATTCGAAACTCCTGGCTACAAATACATGCCTGCTTATAAGAGTGGTAAGTGGGATGGTAAAACACGTCTGTTTAATGTTCGTAACAACGAACTACCTGTTGGTCTATGGGAATACTTACAAGATTTTGTTGGGCCTAGAAACTACAAGCTAGACATTGACACAGATGATGTTTATGGAAATCCAGGACAAGCAGAAGATGTGAACCCTAAAGAAGTCTATGAGTTTATTGGTAAGCTAAGACTACCGTTTGAAGTTAGACGGTATCAATTTGATGCTGTAATTCAAGCACTACACAGCAAGAGAGCTATTCTACTTTCTCCTACAGGTTCTGGCAAGTCTCTAATTATCTATATTTTGATGATGTGGTATCTTGAGCATTATGATAATAGAATTCTGATTGTCGTGCCAACAACTGGTCTTGTGCAACAGATGTTCTCTGACTTTGAGCAGTATGGACTAGAAGCATCAGAAGTTTGTCACAGAATCTATTCTGGTATGCCTAAAAATAATATTTCACAGAGAGTATTCATTTCAACATGGCAATCAATCTATAAACTTCCTGGCACATGGTTTGAACAATTTGGCTGCATCTTTGGCGATGAAGTACACACATTCAAAGCAAAATCTCTTACAGGATTGATGAATAAATCAAGAGAAGCGGAGTATAGAATAGGCACTACAGGTACGTTAGACGGCACACAGTGTCACAAGCTTGTGCTAGAAGGACTATTTGGTAGAGTGTATAAAGTAACTACTACTCGAAATCTTATGGATCAAGACACACTTGCAGAGCTAAAAATTAACATACTGAGACTGCGATATCCAAGAGAGGTGTGTAAGGACATTATAAATAGTAAAGATTACCACTATGAAATGGACTATATTGTAGGCAATGTTAAACGCAATCGTCTAATTAAAAACTTGGCAGTGCAGCAGGACGGTAACACTCTAGTACTATTTCAGTATGTTGATAAGCATGGTAAAATACTTTTTGATTTGATCAAAAATAAAGTAGATGAGAATAGAAAAGTATTTTACGTCTCTGGTGAAGTTGATGGTGAAGCCAGAGAAGAGATTAGAAAGATCGTTGAAAAAGAGAAGAATGCTATTATCGTTGCCTCTCTAGGCACTTTTTCAACAGGTGTTAACATTAAAAATCTACATAATATTATCTTTGCTTCGCCATCAAAGTCGCAAGTAAAGGTCTTACAAAGTATTGGTAGAGGATTAAGAAAATCGGAGAACGGCAAGCATACTACATTATATGATATAGCTGATGACATGCATGTAGACAAAAAGAAAAACTATACTCTTTTACAACA
>UEXM01000205.1_pt2 | contig 54153 bp, 41 predicted proteins | sample 1796661 | NCBI WGS metagenome assembly UEXM01 (sample SAMEA4772469, study PRJEB27181) | metagenome | reverse complement strand
TAGCGAACTGGGGAACAAAGGAGTTCAAAGGTTCAGTGCAACTACTCGATGACATACTACCGGGACTCGATGAGTACATCGGTGGTATGCCACATCGAAATAAAGGAACTGGCGACGGATGGTTAGTTCCATGATTTTTCCATTTGATGAATGGGGTTTTTAATATGAAAGAAGAAGATAAAAAGAAAAAGAAAGGCATGGTTGTTGTAATTGCACTTGGTGGTAAGCCGCCTAAGTCACCCGAAAAAACAGCAGACCCGGACAGCAAAAAGAAAGCAATCCCAATGGGTGACGCTTGGAAATTTTTGAAGATGAAAGAAACTGATAAAAAAGGTAAACCATTTTCAACTCCTATTGCACGAATGCGAGCAGGGAAAGAAACACATGAACAAACTCGTATGCAAATGGGAAATGTAAATGACCCAAATGCAGAAAAAAATGAAACCAAATCACCGGAACTTGGTGATGATGTGTCTGCCGCACCTTCAACACCGGGTGGTACAATCAATCCAGCATCCTTCGCTCGTCAAGGAACTATGACTCGAAGAACAATGCCACAAGCACCCCCTCCACAATACGCTCGACAAAGAGAGTTAGATTTTAGCGACCCACCGAACCCCTTCAAGCAAAGAAGTGATTGATATGAGTTGCGATTGTGGTCACTGTGTCGGAATGACAACAGCGTGGGATGCGTTGGAAAAGAAACTGTGTCCCGCTGGCAAAGCCGCCGCAAAAAAGAAATTCGATGTTTACCCATCAGCCTATGCCAATGGATGGGCTGTACAATACTGCAAGGGTAAGTTCAAAGGTAAAAAGAAGGGGAAGAAAAAATGAAACTTAAGAAACCCTCTTGCTGTTGCGGTGGTACAAAGAAAACACCGTGTGTATGTATGATAGAAGGAAACCAATGTTCCGCTTCTTCTCCGAAGTGTCCCTGTTACGCTCTTATTGATAAGCAAAAAAACATTAAGAAAATGGTGGGTGTTCTTTGAATGACTCGCTGTACCTGCTACGATGTTCTCATCGTTAAGGATTTGAACCGATGGTTCAAAGAAAAGTGGGTTGATGTGTCACGCAAGGACAAAGACGGTAAGCACCCACCGTGTGGTCGTTCTAAAGCAAACAAATCAAGCAAAGGCTATCCAAAGTGTAGGCCAAGTGTCAAAGTAAGCGGTAAAACGCCAAAGACCAGCGGCTCAATGTCCGAAGGTCAAAAGCGAGCCGCTACCAAGCGCAAGCGTTCAAAGAAACAAGGCGTAGGCGGTAAACCAACAGTGGTGAAAGCAATGAAAAAAAATAAAGTAGCAGTAAGAAAAATGCAAAAGTTTGCAGGGCAAATGGAACAATGTTATACATGTGGTAATATGTTTCCAAATTACCGTATGTTAAGTCAACATCAACAACAACAAGGCCACTGAAATAAAAAGGACTAAATGATAGGACAATGAGGTAGCCAATATGTGGGGTAGTGCAATTGTCGGTGATGAGTATGATGCTCCACAAATCAATGGTGATGACTTCACTAAAAGCGTACTGAACAGTTTAGCACAACACCCTCAATTTTTTGCAAAACCACTTCCCGTAGTAAAAAAATCATCTTTGTTTTACAACGATGAAATCAAAGCATACGGGTTTCCTAAAAATGGCGATGGGTGGCTTGAAGCAACTTACGGTAAAAACGCTGATTCTATTATTCGTATGTGTCGAAAAATGCGAAGAAACGACAAGAGTAATCGAGATATGATTGATGCTATTATTGATGATGTAAGAACCATCAAAGCAATGGAAGTTGAAGCAACCATTAGTAATTTATCATGGAGTGATGGCTTACAAGATACAATTCGGTATATGGGGATAAATGACCGTTCATTAAAATCACTGCGAAAGTTTGGTGAAACAAGAAGTACAGGGCTACAACAAGCATGTCAACAATTTCTTAAGGCTACATCGGTACTTTCTATGCTAAATGAACTCGATGATTGGGGTACTGATGAACAAGAAAACTGGGTTAATGCTATGCAAATGCGTAAGGATGCTCAAAAAATGTGGAAAAACACATTACACCAAATTGATTCAATTTCAAAAGACGACAAAGCAACATTAGAATTTGTATCAAAGCAGTTAGAAGAAAATGGTGAATTAAGTAGTCGTGAAATTCTTCGCCGGGGTGTTGGTGTTTTACACAAATCTGTGACACCGAGTAAAATTGGCATGTTGATTAAAATGTACGGTGAAGAACTCGATGTGTATCGAGCGCACTCTCGTGGTCAATTTGTTAAAATGGGTACTAACGGTTTGATTATCAAAGACATTTGGGCTTATGCCGCAGGTTTCCTTGATGCAGATGGGAGTATTTTTATCAGTGAAAGGGGTGAACCAAGAGCAACATTTGTTGCTACAGGCGAACGGGGTAAAGACCACTGTGAAAATTTGCACAAAGCATTGGGTTGTGGTCGTTTAGTTCTTAATCAAAAAATCCACAAAAACAGCAATCGAAGCCTCCATCGACTTGTTTTTCAATCAAAAGATGATTTGCGACAATTACTCAAGGGTATTTTACCTCACTTAAAAATGAAATCGTTGCAAGCAAAGGCTGTTTTGACTTTCATTGACTCAAAAGATAAGATGAGAAAAAACGAATTACAGAAACTTGTCACCTACAATAATTGGAAAGATGATAAAAAGAAGGCCGACAACCTCTTGACTAAGTGGGGCTTGGACATTGATACCATTGGTGCGTATGCGGAGGGACTATGATGGCAGATGATGACAGTAGGATAAGCCGATTTTTAAGCACGCTTGGAAAGCCTTTCAAGCGTAAGCAATCTCCAACTCCAACTATGCCACTTTGGACAAGTGGTATTCAAGAACCCGTTATGGCACAGGGTATTACCATCCCTGCTCTTTATGCCGTAAGCACAGAATGTTTGATTTTAAGAACGGTCCTTTCAAAAATACGACAAGAGATGTTCCGAAGAGGTCATTACTTTGAGAAGCGTTTTCACAAAAAATGCGCTGATTGTGGTGAAGAATATCAACATGAAGTTCAAACATGTACTGTTTGTGAAGGACCAGTTCGTGACCCCGACCATGATGAAATTACCTATGTCAAATGGTTGTTAAACCAAAGCAACAGTATGGACCAAGCATTTATTCACATACTCAATGAAGTTGAAAACGACTTAAATATCGTTGATGATGCGTTTTTAATTTTAGTCAAAGAGTATTATATCGACCCCGAATCAAAAGAAGTTGCATTTTTCCGTGTTAAAGAAATGATTCGTGGCGACCCTATCTTCATGCGTATTGTTGCTGACAAGCGTGGTGTTCGTGGTGGGCGGTACAAGGTGTGTCGAATCCATCGGGACCAAGTAAAAACACATGCAGAAAGCGATACTTGTGAAGTGTGTGGTAGTGACCTACACGATGTTCATTATGTCAACATGGCAGGTAGCGGTAAAACGCAGTATTTTATTGAAGGTGAAGTTATTCATTTGAGTAAGTACAATCCCTCAAAACTATACGGGCGTTCACCAGTAAACACAATGTGGCGACAAGCCATGACACTCACAGCAATGGACAATTACATGTACACTGCATATCAAAAGCGACGAATGCCAAAGGGTATTATTTCAGTCACTACTGATAACCTTGAGTCAATGAAATCGTTTTGGAAGTCTGTTGATGAAAAGATGGAGCGTGACCCGCACTATATTCCAAAGGTTGGTATTGAAAGTCAAACTGGTCGGGGTGGTGTAAATTGGATTAAGTTCATGGACACATTGGAAGAAATGCAATATATTGCAGTTCGTGATGAAATTCGTAATCGTATCGCCGCATACTTTGGTGTGTCGAGTGTGTTTATGGTTGACAGTGGTAAAGCCGGTGGTTTAAGCAACGAAGGAATGCAAATTCTTGTCACCAATCGTGCTGTTGAATTTGGACAAAAAATTTACACTGATGTTTTATTCCCTAAAATGCTCAAAGAAATGGGGGTCCATGATTGGAAACTCACTCTTTATCCAAACGAAGAAGAAGATGAAATCACTCGACTTCGCCGTGATGAGCAAGAACTCAATGTTGCACAGCGTATGACACAACTTGGTTTTGTTGCTGATTTAATTGATGGAGAGTCCAGCAGTGATATTCGATTCGTATATCGTAAACCTCCACCACAACCTGCCGCACCTCCGGGTGGCGCACCACCTCCGGGTGGAGGCGCACCACCTCCTATGATGCCACCGGGTGGCGGTATGCCACCGGGTATGCCACCGGGTATGCCACCGGGTATGCCAATGGGTGGCGCACCGATGATGCGAGGTATGCCTCCGGGTATGCCAATGGGAGGTATGCCAATGCCACCTCCACAACCCGGTGGACAGGGTATGGGACTCCGTAATCGTGGACCAGCCGCCCCGCAACGCCGTACATCGGCTGGTAGTGGTTCTCCGGTGACAAGCGTTCAACAAAGAGGGCCGCAACCTTCTATTGGACAGCAAAACAGTAATGCTCTTTTGAATGCAAGAAACTTCAAAGGCGCATAAAGACTCTTAAAGAGCAACAACATGGGATAAGGTAGGGCTGAATATGGATTTAATCAAAATGGACCCAATGGCACGAAAGATGGAAGAACACCAAAAAGCATTTATTACTGCTCTAACAAGCGGCGATGCTAACTTGGCAAAGCAACAATTGAACGAACTACGAAAAGTTGCAGATTATCTTTCCGAAGATTTGTCTGCGGCTATCGCTAAGGCTGAAAGCGGTCTTACAGTTGGTCCCAATGATATTTACGCTGGTGGCGCACCAGTCATGAAGTTTGATAATCGACCAGCATCGGCTCAATCTTTGCAAGGACAACGCTTGAGCGGTACAGTTTCAAACGGTGTTCGACCATCCAATTACACTCGTGTCACTGGAACTTTTGGCCGACACATTCGATGAGGTGATTAAATGACTGAACAATCGGATGCGGAACGATTGATGGGTGTTTTGATTACAAAGATGGAAAGCATGGATAACGACCTTGAATCTCTCAAGCAAGAAAACATGCGCCTTCGTAAAATGATTACAAACCCTACAATAATGTTGAAAAAAATGGGCATGGTGAAAGCAACAACACCATTTACTGAAAATGTCATGGGTGATGCTTTTCGTAATGACATGAATGATGATTCAATCATGAAGGGCGTAAACTCTTCTGTGCCACAAACAAATGAAGAGTTCCACAATATGTCGTGGGAAGATATTCATGAAATGGCACAATCAGCAAAAGAAACCGAGGTGTAATTATGAGGCCAAGATTTGAAGCAATAAGTTATGAAGTTAAACAGATGCTTGAAAAAGCAGAATCTATGACACTACGCATTGATAATATCGAAAAGGGAAAATGTGATTGCCCTAAAGGAAAATGTGATTGTAAAGACTGTCCAAGTTGCGGTTCTAAAATGAATAAAGGCGGTTGCATGAAGATGGATTGTGGTGGAAAGATGGCTAAAGCCGCAATCGAAGACCCGAAGCCGCTACCAAAGGAAAAAATTACCGATGTAAACCCACACTTGGTCACTGAATCCGGTGGGCAAACTAAAACTGCTTACTACACTACCAACGGTAATACCATCGAATACGAAGATGGTAAACCAAAGCGAGATAAGCATGACAAAAAAGTTGACCTAAGCAAACTCGGCGGTCGAATGAATCCACACGCTGGAACAGGCGTTGAGCGAGAAGATAGTCAAGGCGAGTGATTTTATGACTCGTGTTGCAATCAAAAAAGGCAATCCTAAAGCATCTCTTCGAGAAGATGCTGAACAGGGTGCCCCTATTGCATGTCGAACTTGCGGTGGAAACATTCGTGAAGGCTGTAAATTACATCAAGGCATGGCTATGTTTGCTTGTCCTAAATTTCAACCGCTACAATGAGGCGGTGAAATAATGGTTGCAGAAAATTTCAACATCGTAAAAGACGACTTTATGTTGTCATTAGCAGATGGGTATGATTTAGAATCCAATGCCGCTGAATACATTATTGCTTGGGAATCTTTGGAAAAAGCACCCACTGATGATATGCTTCGTACTTTAAAGTACACTGCTGAAACCATCATGAAAGATAAAGAACAGATGGAAGCAAGTGGTGTGGATGCTATACAAGCAAGCCAAGAAGGACCGGGGTATCTCCTTGCTCGTGAAGAAATTTACGGAGAGCCTACCAATCATATATGGGCTGATGGATTAAAAGGAGCGAAACATATTGGTGTTTCACATTCTGTTTGGCCTCGTTTTGAAGGAAAACCCGGTTCAAAGTACACCAATGCACATTTCCCATTTCATTCATCTATTCAGCCACTACTGCGAAAAAATTCAGTGACACAAACCCCCGCCTTTGTTGAAAAATTCCGAAGGCATATTTTTGATGGTCATGCCGTTGAAGAGGCTCGAATGGAAGGTTTACTACATGATGAACTTGAAAAGGTAAAAAGCCCTCTAATTTTTGGTCATAAAGGTAAAACAATTCTTGGACCTATACGAGTAAACGGAAGCAACATTTCTCATCAACACGATTTGTATCAAAGAGATTTTAATCGTTGGAAAAAACTCAATGATAAAAAAGAAGGAGAATACATCAAAGAAGGCTATTCACCCGAAGAAATACAAAACAGACTACGGGTTGACCACTTTGAAGCAAGAGCAAAACAGTGGACCGATGAAGGAGTTGTAGCAGATGAAAATAGTGACGAACATGGTATTGCTCTTGGTCATGAGGCTTACATGTATGGTCTTGAATGGCTTAACCCTGTTGAACGAACAGCAGTTATGCGTCGAATACATGAAGAAGGCGGTCTTGATAAACACCCACTCATCAAACTACCTAACGGTGAAGTAATACCTTCTGCTCGTATTGCTTGGAATAACTTATTGCGTCGTACACCGGAACTAAATTGGGCTACAAGACATGGTAAGAATAGCGGAAGAAGGAGTTTTCACAGAAGTGAAAATAATGAAACTGATTATCGTCAAGGAGCAAACAGGCATAATCAATATGCGTTTGGTGAAGCCGCTCATTCGTACCCACTTGGAGATGGAAAACTTTCAGTCACCCCTTCCGAAGTAATCATTGACGCACTTCATGACCGTTTTGGAATTGAAGAAGACGGGGAAGGCAACTGGGTTGGTAAACCATTTTCCTTTTTACCAAAACTTAATCTTCATAAAAAAGACATTCAAAATACCTACAATCAAAATGAGTTATGGAAGTCATCAAGAAGGCACACTAAGTCAAAAAAAGTTATGACTGGTATTAAGGAAACACACATGCCGATAGAAGACATATTGTTTCTTGCAGGGTATGACCCTAAAACTCGTAAACCGATGTTAAACCACCCAATCTATGGTGAAATGGATGGGCCGCTTATTCAACTTCATGACCTCGAAGCAATGGAAGAAGATGCGCTGGCAAATTCCGACATTAACTCAAGAGCAAAAGAAATGAGAGAACACCTTGCTTATTTACAAGCCGCTTTTGGCCCGCACCCCGATGAAGAAAAATCAAATTTATGGGAACTTGGAGGTAATGGTAATTACACAGTGGGTCCGGGTAATTTTTGGGATAGTGTATTTAGTCAATATGGAGGTGCTGGTATGCTTCAAAGTACATACAATGAAATCATGCACAGCATGGCATCTCATACTGGTTTACAAGCAAAAGCATTAGAGAGTTTAGTACCAGCGAGTTTTTCCGCAAATCAAGATGAACCATTTAACCCATTTACAGGTGAAGGAACTCAAATACTACCTAAACCAATAGAAGAAGATGATTCTATGCCGGAGTTTTCATCAATGTTTCAAACGATTGCACACGGTAATAACAAATACTCTCCGCTTACACCGAATGATGAAAATTTGTCTTTAGGACTTCACTTTGGTACAGGCAAGCAAAGAAACATAGGTGTTTTTAACTTAGCAAAGAAAAAATATGAGTATTTTGGTACTCGTGAGTTGTTGGAAAACATATTTTCACCAACAAATGTTTTTACAAGAACCCGTGATGGTGACAAGCACAACTGGACTTTGCACAAAAACACCATTGCCCCCGAAGCAGAATACCGCTTACGAACAATGACACCGGATGAAAAACAAAATGTAAAAGGTTTAAGCAGTTATATGCACCCCATTTATTCACACAATGCATTCAAAACCACTCATCCGACACAAGCCTATAGTGCATACAGTGGTGACATGCCCCAAAAAGAAAAACAACGAGTTTTACATTATCTTAAAACAATGCTTGGTCGCAGTAATTCACCACACCTACCAATCAAACAATCTATGCATTCGTTAAAAAATCTCAAAGACGGTAAAGTTCCTGTCACTTATGGTGCCGATGCTGATGATTTCTTAGATTACCAAAATTTAGGTCAGCCTCAACCATCATTTAAAAACACAAAAAGTCACATTGAGAATGATAACAGTGCTAAAAATATGCGAATTTTAACAGCAATTGCAAGATTAAACAACAATTCGCCACAACAAGTTCACAACTTTTTACACGATATTGATGATGATGAAAACGATATAGGGTTTCAACAAATTAAATCTATACTTGAAAAACAAAAAGGTACATTGAATGAAGGTGACATTGAAGATTTACACAAATGGTTGACACAACATCGTTATAACCTTGCTACAGAAAAGAAGGAAAAAGGGGTAAAAGGTAGTTTGGCTGGTAAATCAAAAGTAGCCACAATGCAAGATAAACTTGATGATGAAGGAAAAGTAATGTTTGATGATAGCGGTATTAAAATGGAAGAGATGATTCCATTTGATGCTCATACTATTCATAGGGCATTAAGCATGGGTGGTATGATGCCATCTGTTCAACGAGAAGAAGAAATTCGAGATGAATTAGACCAATTAAATTCAATGCTATACGACCCTGCTTCACAAGGAGAATTTACTCTTGAATATGCAGAAAGCATTAGAAATCAAATGCGACAATTAACCGCTGAATTAAACAAAATTCAAAACAAAGCAATACAAGGGGCAAGTGGCAAAAGTAATCCTGTTGATTACGATGCTAAACTGTTAAACAAACTAATTACTTCAAGTCGTGAAGCAACATTTAAAGCGGCACAATTTTTACTTCCTCGTGTTTTAGAACATGACCCAAATCATTTCAGCAAAGAATTAGCAATGACTAATCCACAACAATTCCTTGCAAACCATAATCGTTTGATGTATGATGCTGAAAGAATGCTAAATACAGTTCCACACGAAGTACACGGTATTACAGCACCAACAGTTCGCTTTGGTATGCAATCTCAAAAAGTACCTGCACGACAAAAGGGTGTACACCCTTCAATTACAGAACATTTACGAGGGGAAGATGTATTTTCCGTTGATGGTACTATGAACACTGATGAAGTGTTAGAAGGTCTTGGACTTGTGCCTAAAACCACCGAACAAAGAAACCGTATGGCTCTCCATGTACAACGCTTAATTGATGAATCTAACAACACAAATCAACCACTCAAAGTAAGCACGCTTGGTAAATTGATGGAAAGTGGTAAATTTGACAATGAATTTAATCTTCATCACTTAGGTGGTGATGATGAGTTCTTACAAGACGCTATAGAAAATGGATTTCATACCGCAATGGATAATGCTCAACCAAATCGTCCTAAATGGAAACAACACCCCATTCATCCAATAGTGCAAAGTATTCGACATGTGTTGAATGATGAAGCACTTATGACCCCCGCTGGCCTTTCCTTCTTTGATGCTGGGTTAAAAAATATCAAAGGTCAAACTCTTGACATTCACAATCGTTTTGGTACAGGTTCGGGTGAAAAGAAATACAAAACTCGTGCTACCAAAAATCGTCTTGACAGTATTATCGCATTGAATGAAGATGCAGTTAATGAAGAAAACATGGAACCGGAAACAAAGGATATTCTCACACATGGTTTTAATGATGAACCAGTACCTATTGGTGGTGTCAATCCCGATATAAACGGAATTATGAATACACACACCGATGCTACAGTTGTACATTCAGTCGCTCAACCTACACAATCAACATTTGGAATTGAGTATGCACAAAATGGTCAACCAGTAGTTGGTACACATACTGAACCTCAACTTTACCAAAATACATGGCAAGATGCAATAACGGGTTTACATGGACAACAATTAGGCACTACTGTCCTTGATAATTTACAAAAAATTCCTCTTGAAGATACTACATCCCCTGCTTTAGCAATGGACCCCACTACTTATGAAACAGCAGAAGACCGCATTGCTTTATCGGAAATGGGTGACTACATTACTTCTTTATTGAATCCCGATGTGTTATTGACTAAAGCCGATGATGCTGAATGGGTTCCACCAGTACGACCTATGCATCGTATTTTTGATTTGAAAGACCTTGAACACCTAAGAGGTTTTAGTGGTTCATGGGTGGTTAGCAAGTGGTATGATGGAAAGCGTGTTATCATTGTACAAAACGATAATGAAATTACTACCTACAATGAAAATGGTCGAAAGGTAGGACTGAAAAAAGCCTTCAAAGAAAGCCTTGCTGAATTAAATGACAACAACTTTGTCATTGATGGTATTATTGGAGAAGAAGATTTGAACATTATCGACATTATCAATTACGATGATACCAATGTCGCAGAAATGTTGATGCATGAGCGTTTAAAAATTCTAAGAGGGCAGTTTGATAGCCACGAAAATGTCATTATTCCGGGTCCACATGACACAAAAATGACCGATGATGAAGGGCTTGAGGATGCTGTGCAGATTTTACAGAAGGAACACAGTATTGTGCTTTTGCGTGATAACAAGTCAACTTACATGAAGGGAGAGCGTCGGCATCCAAAGTGGTTGCTATTGCGTAAAACCCGTGATTTCAACTTCATCGTACTCGACCGAAGAGGTAAGGGTCCGTACAGTTATCAGTTAGGAGCAGGGCCAATTCTTGATGGTGATTCATTAGGAAACAGGGCTATAGAGTACAAAAATGATACATACATGGATGTAGGTACAGCCCACAATCAACAAAAATTATTCAAAGTGGGTGACATTATTCGGGCTACTGTCACAGGTGTCACTAAAAAACGAAGAAAAAGCCGTGATGTATTCAATGTTCAAGTAGGTGAAATAGAAAGTGAAGGTGAAGGTGAGGGTGCGGCCAGTGCAGAATCACTTGATTTAATGACCAAATCGTTTGCACCTATACTTATTCCTCATGATATTGAGTACAATAACGGTGTGGTGCAAGTCATATTGAAGAATGTTGACACTGTATCGTATCAAGTTGACCGACATAATGACAATTGGTACTTACATTCACCTACATCAACTATAGGTGATTTACAAAAATCAAACTACCCTATTACATTGGCAGAAAGCCTTCATCCGTTTTGGCACAGTGTTGCTCCTTTGATGCTTGAAGGACACCTTATCAAATCAACTATGATGGATGAAGAAAAAACTCCAAGCCGAGAAAGACAAGACAGGCAATCAGCAGGTGTATTAGATGAAGATGATGAAAATCGCCTTCTCAAACCTTCAACAAAAAAAGCACTTGAAGTAATCAGTAGGGCTTTAGACCAACTTGCTAAAGAAAAACTCACTTGGACTGGCCCGAAGGGGTTGGGGATTGACATGGCTACACCTATAGAATCACCAAGTGGTCCTACAAAATTGACGGAAGAAAGCAACTTACCCGATTATGACGGCAAAAAAAGACCCGAAGAAGAGGAAAGAAAACCTTATTCGGGAGGAAAAGAGAAAAAAACAATCACTCATGTTGAAATGAAGACAGATGCAGACGAGTCTATCGTTTTTGATGATGAAGACGGCACTCCAACTCTTTCAGTGTAATAATACAGTCTATATACCATGACAGTGAATCCGAGGGTAATGTTGTCCCTTAAGCGACCTACCTCCGGCATTGCTCTCATCAAGGGCAGTTCCGACATGGTTATCGCTGGCTACGCATCAGTTGAACTGGTGGATAAGCAGGGTGACCTCATTACTCGTTCAGCACTAAAGGATGCTTTTGGCGGGTTCATGAAGAGTGAAAAGTTCCGCAATGTTCAACTCGCTCATTCTAACATTCAAGTGGGAGAAGTTATTGACTCCTATGTTGATTCAAATGGTCGGATGTGGAAATCCGAAGTTGATGATGCTGGTATGTTTGTTGTTGTTTCACTTCGCAACGACATTGAAAAGGCTCGTGAAGTGGCCGCAGAAATCCGTAAAGGAAACCTGCAAGGATTTTCCATTGGTGGACAGGCATTCAAAAGAGTGCGTAAATCCGATGGAGAACATGGAGATTACCAAGAAATTAGTAAAATGGAACTACATGAGATTACAATTTGTGAAAAGGGTATCAACCCCGAAGCACAATTTCGTATCTTAAAGGAGGACACCAATATGACCACAGAAAATGATTTGAACAATGTAATGAGCAGACTTGAAGCACGACTTGACGCTATGGAGAAGGGAGAACTACCACCCGCACTTAAAGAGTCTATGAAAGAAAAGAAGGATGATTCCGAACCTAAAGAGGAAAAAGAAGAATCCAAAAACCCATTCGCCGCAAAAGATAAAGACGAAGATAAAAAAGAGGATGATGACAAAATGACCTACGCAAAAGGAAATGAATACAGCGATGTAATTACAGCAGAATACTTGAATTGGATGGAGGACACCCTCAAATCCGCTGGTGTAAACACTGGACAAGCACGACAACATTTTGACAACTTGGAGAAGGCACAACTTGGTGGCTTCGACAACCCCGATGCAGTTGACGGTGCTGACTACTTCGCTGGTCAAGTTCGTGGCCGTGGACAAGAGAATGGTTCTCCTTCCACTGGCGCAATTTCCGCTATCACCTCATCCGGTGGTAAGACCCCATCCGGCGCACTCGGACCTGTTTCGATGAGCAAAGGCTACCTCAACGCTTCCAATGTGTCTTCTTCCGATATTGAAGCCGCATACGAAGTGTACAAAGCCGCCGCACTGGAACAAGGATTCCGTGGTGACCTTGAATCACAATTCTCCAACCGATTGAGCAAGGAGATGGCAATCGCAAAGCACGAAACAGAAAAAGCAGAATTTGACGCTCGTGCCCCACTCAATGAAGTCATGAAGTCCATTAACTCCCTAAGTGAGCGAATCGACAACATGACCATCAGTGGTACATCAATTCAAAAGTCGGCTTCCACATCTAATGTTGAAGTCCCATCCACACAAGACTTGGGTAACATGTCTTGGGATGAAGTACACAATCTCGCCGCTTCGGTCACACGAGGGGCTTGAAAAAACAAAAAAAATAATGGAGAGTGAAATATATGGCACGAGATTATATCCGAAGCGTAACTGACATGGAACGATACTACTACGGCGCAGGGAACGCAATGGGCTATTCCTACTCCGGTAGTGAATTGCTCAAGGCTGACAGTCCTATGCTGTCCACAACTGCTGGTACTTACCAAGCGATTTATGGTCGCAAAGTTTGGTCCCAATTGAACCAAGAGTTCAATGCATTTTCAATCCTACCAAAGCGACCGTGGGAACGCAGTGGATGGCGAGTCATCACTGCACGACCTTCGTTCACTGTTGGCGGCGGTGTTGCAGAAAACGCAACCCTACCGGACACCACCAAGCCTACCTTCCAACACATTGCCGCAAAGCCGAAGACTGTGGTTCACACCTTCGACATGAGCGAAACTGCAATGTTCCTTGCTGACAAGGATGACGGACTGGGCGACATTCGTTCAATCCTCAAGGAAGAAATGGGTAAGCACCACGCCGAGCATATCAACAAGATGCTTCTCGTTGACAAGGCTACCGCCGCTGGCAACGATTTCGAGTCACTTGACCGAATCACCACTGGTGCATCTGCTTCCGCTAACGAAGACATTTACTCAATCGACCGAAGTGCAAACTCTTGGTCCCTTGCAGAACATGATGAGAACTCCGGTACTGACCGAACTCTCTCCCTCGACCACTTGGACACCATCTTCCAAAAGTGCTGGACTCGTGGTGGCAATCCAAAGGTCATCCTCACAGGATATGACACTTTGATGCGCCTTCAACAACTCCTACAGTCGCAACAGCGATTTATGGAAGAAAAGCGAATCACTCCTACCTACAACGGAGTCAAGGGTGTTCCCGGTATCGAAGCCGGATTCATCGTCGCTACCTACAACGGTGTCCCAATCATCCCATCTAAGGATGTTCAAGCAGACACCTTGAGCCGCATGTACTTCCTCGATACGGACTACTTGTACTTCTCGACCGCTATCCCAACCCAATACTTCGAGAGTGGTATTGAAACTGGTGACCCATTCGCAATCAACCGTCTTGGACAAGAAGGAATGTACCGAACTATGGGAGAACTATGGACGACTTTCTTCGGAGGACACGCTTCAATTCGTGACCTTAAGTGATGGTGGATGAGAAAAAAAATAAATGGAGATGACATAATATGGCAGCAATTACATACCGAAATTTGACATACACACCATCTGCGGGCGAAATCCATGTAATGATGGACCTACCTTTGCAGGGTGGTGTTGACCAAGACAAAACAAAGTGGCTTGACGGCTTCAACGGAACATACCCCGGAAGCATTACCGGTTTCCAAGCATCGAACTCCGATGGTTCCGGCCAAGTTCACAATCCACGATTGATTGTCGCTAAGTGGTCCAACGCTACTGACAACGCAACTCTTACCCTTTCCGGTTCTTGCAGTGACATTGTTCACACAAGTTGCCAATGGTTGGGTGACAGTGCTTCTCTCGACCCATTGATGATGCAATCCGTTGCAACAGGTGTTTTGATTAACGATGGCTCTCACTTTTTGACAAGTCAAAGTGTCGCTACGGTTGATACTGTTGATGCAACAACTCAATTCAGTGCTGGTGATGTTATCACCACTCTTGAAGGGGCGCATCTTGGTACTATCAAGGAACTCACAGCAACTTCGATTACACTTACTGGCAACACACCAGTGCAGACCAACAACAATACGGAACTTTACAAGAGAACACCACTTATCTTGAAGAATGTAAGCGGTGGAACTGAATCAGTCGTCTTGATGATGCTCGTTGTTTGAGGTGGGCTAAGTGCCTACTGTGACCTTTTTGGGACCGTTCTTTGAACGCCCAATGCGACATACAATGGGTATGTGGACTCGTGGTGAAGTTGTCGAAGTAAGTCAACATTGGCTCAATGAGTGGCGACATTCACTACCCGCATCACGCTTCTTGATTGAAGGTGATGAAGAAACTACCACAGACGCAGATAATGACGGTTTGCCCGACACGGGTTGGAGCCGCAAAGACATTCTTGCTTGGCTAAAAGCACAAGGAGTACCTACGGGTGCTGGTTATCTCACAAAGACAGCCGCACTTAAACTGGTTGAGGGGCATTTGAACCCTACACCAGTTGAGGAATCTTTAAGTGAAGTTGAACCCAGCGAAGAAACAACAGGAGATGAACAATAATGGCTATTACAATTGACCCACGACCAACCGTTTTCGGTGACAGAATGATTATAACAGGCACTTATGCCGCTGATGACATCAATATCGACTTGAGTTCAATGCTTTCAAGCATTGACTTTGCCGGTGCAAACAGCAGTGGTGCTATCGCTACTCGTGATACAACTGATACTGGTGCAACACCAGCAGTTTCATCGCTGGTCTTTGCACCCGATGTACGCATTGACGGTACAACAATCCGAATCAGTGCTGGTGAAGTGGCTGGTGGTGGCGATGCTACCGCAAAAGCCCCGGAACAAGCAGGTACATTCATCGCAATTGGTCGCCGCTCTTGAGGTGACTAACGATGGCATCACTAACCAAGGTTGGCGTAAAGTGCTTCGGCCCTTTCTCGCCTAAAGAGGTAAATGCGGCGGCTACATGGGCGGCGGCAGTTGAAGACCTCATTCAAGCAGTGGCCGATTCGAGCAGTACGAGTTCTGTAATTGATACCGAAGTGTTCCCTGTATTGGGCAACATTTTTGTCATGGTGACATACCAACTCGCTTGAGGTGAGTAGGTATGGGATTTGATGCAAGAACCCTCGACCTAAGCGATATGGTGCGGTCGAGTAAGCAAGGTGTCAATAACGATAGTGAATACAGCATTGCCGCTGTGACTGACGAAAAAGACCCGCTTAAGGGTATTACATCTTCACAACGCAACCGTAATCGTAATATCGGTGATGTGTTGAACATAGGTTCGGGTACACGCTGTACACACTGCGGCTTCCTCCATTTTATGTGGAGGGCCACATGTGCTACTTGTGACAAACCAATGGAATACAACTTAGCAACTCGTGACGAAAAGAACAGGCTGTGACAACATGAAGATTTTGATTAAAGCAATAAAACCCCATCGACAGAAAATTCTTACCAGCGATGGTGAAGAAATGCATATTCAACGGTGGGCGAATAAACAAGCCGCTCAAGCAATTCGTGGAGCAGGTGGGGATGCCGCAGGTGAACAGTTCACTCAAGCCCGTGACAAACTCATGAGGGACGCTGTAGCGAACCCGGAGGAACACGGACTCAAGTTCCTCAACGAAAGAGTACCCTTTGAGGGGCAAAACTTGGAAAGTTCGTTGAGTGACCCTATGAGTGCAAGCGATATTGCTGATATTACCGACGCTTCCAGTGCTGAAACTGAACGAGCGATGGGTGGGAAAACACCCAATTTGTTTGACAGTGAAGGTAAACTTCGTGATGATATGCCGCCCGAAGAAGAGTTCAACCCCGATGCCGAGGCTGAACACATGAAGCGCATCATGACCTCCCGCCAAGTTCCTATGCGTAATGCTTGGAGTATCTTGAAATTTGGCTATCCTTCGGTGCCGGGAGGGGAGATTCCCGAAGAAGTGCGAGCGAGGCACAATATATCTCCAAAGTGTAAAGTTTGTCAAGGAAAGATGGAAGGAGTTCACCCGTTGCTACAAGATACTGGTATGTGTACTGATTGTATCAAAGAAACGAACCGCAACGCATTCAATGAAATGATGTTGAACCCCCCTATCAAGCCTCAAAATTTCGATGATGCACCCATTGATTAACTAATGAGGGAGGGTAATGTATGCCAGTAGTGTTCAGTCCCGGTGAGGCGGAAACCCGCCCACTTGACCCGTCTGCTGTAGTGTACACCACCGCCCAAAAAGTCGCTGACCTACTCGACATTGGACCAAGCGAGGCTGTCCTCGTAAGTGCCGACAGTGCTACTGATGGTGTGTTTATCACTGGTGGCGACTATCGAAACAACGGCTACAGTGTTGGTGACACACTTTTGATTTACTCCGATGCAGACCCTATGGGTTTTGAAAAAGTCATTACTGCTATCACCAGTTCAGCCAGTGGTGTAAAACTGGCTTTCAGTGGTAGTATTACGGCGGCTGATTATCAAGTGGCTGACAACACCTATGTACAAAACCAAGCATCGTTTACCGATGGCCGTACTCGTGGAATGACGAAAGCCAAAGTGGACCATGTTATTCTCAAAATGCAAGACCGCATCGACAATCTCACTCGCAACGCTTGGCGACCTTATTTGGTATCAGCCGAGTACATCAATTTTGATACCTACAAGCCATACCGACGACGATACTATACGGATTATGTCGGTACTGCACCCCTCCTTTTTAGGAATGTACAGCAAATTCTTCGCCTTGAACTATGGCAAGGTGCTGACTATCGTGAAATTGGTGCGGCAGAAGCCCGTGTAAAGTTTGAAGATGTGTCTTCGCTTAGTTCAGCCGCAGTGTATTTTTCACCCGGTAATGGAAGTGTTGCTACTCTTGCTCAAGGAACTGGTACAGGGCAATGGCGTGATGATTTTGATGCCGCTACAGTGGCGCAAAACTTTGCTGACCTCATAAACAAGGAAGACCGTGTAAGCAAAGCGGCTGTTGAGTTTTCACCACCATTTACACTCGAAGGCTCCACATCAAATATCGCTATTCATAATGAGTTCTTGGCTACTGCCAACGCCGATTATGGTACAGGTATGGTCAAAGTCACCAGCATGAGGGGTGTAAAGGCTGGTGAGGTGTGTACTATTGCCGTTAATTCAGCAGATATTGAAATTGACCAAGTAAGCCAAACTACTGCTTACAGTGCATCGGTATCAAGCACTACTGTCACTGTAGGGTACACCTATGCTGATGGAGTGGCTACTACTACACCATCCGAATTAACTGCTTTTACCAATGCAGGTTTACTTCAAATTGGAAATGAAGTGTTAAAGTACACGGGTAAAACTGAAACTACATTTAATGCTGATGGTAGTGTGAACACCTTTGGTACATTTACAGGTTGTGTAAATCTTAGTGGTACACCTCTTACTACACTAAATACAGGTGGTACTAAAATTCTGCAACACACTTTGCTTGTTGACCTACAAGGCGGCTCAAGCAGTGGTGACAGTGGCCGACTCCGTGATTGGTGGCTTGACCACGAAATGGGGATTGTTTACTTCAACAACTCCTATCCGTTCTTTGAATGGAACGCTATCAAAACCAGTTACATTTACGGTGAAAGATACCTTGAGAAAGCCATTGAAGATGTATGTACCAAGATGGTTGCCATTGAATTATTGATGGCTGACGACCGCTCGGTGCTTATCCCCGAAGGTACACAGAACATCGACCTTGCAAGCAAAGTACAGTTGTATCAAGCCGAAATTGACCGAACCCTACCAAAGTATGTCGAGATGGTGGTGTTTGAGTGAGTATGCGAGAGTTCAAAGACACAGGCCAATACTTTCACAATGGAATTATTGAAATGTTTGTTAAGGACAAGCAGTTGCAAAAGCAAATGCGTGAAGAGTTTACTCAAAAACCCGAAGATTTTCGTGAGCGAATGATGTACATTGAGGCTACTGCTCAAGGTTTACAACAAAAAGATGGAGTTTACTTTAACACTTCAAGTAAAAAACAAGCCACCGATGAAGAGATGGAGAAACTTTTGAAAGCCACGGATGATGCTATGCTACGGCAGAATCCGAATATGGTGGAACACAATTTGCAATTCAAAGATGGTTTTATTATTCCTTTAAACTTCAAAGAAATTATTGAGAAAAATGAAGGTGGTATTTGATGGTTGCAACTTGGACTGAATCACTTGATGTTATCATCAACCTGTTTCAAACTGACTGGAATCGGGCGAATACCAGCAATATACGCCCCGTAGTAATTGATATTGCTTCCACATCGCCGGAAAGAGGAAAGCGTATTGATTTGTCCCGCCACGACTACATAATGTGCTATGAAACAGCGCACAACGAAGAAGCACCGGAATTATTCTATGATTTTGTCACTTCTCGTATCAATATCACGGTTGATATGCGAACTGTTAAGGGGAGGAAGCATCTGCAAGCACTTGAGAACGAAGTGCGAAGGCTGATTCACTCGAAAAGAAAGGGGGATGGAGTAAGTTTTGACCGCTTAGTTTTCAAAACACGCACCGACCTTTCCGACCGTAGCAAGCAATTATTCCGTATGACATTCCAAGTTGAAGTAGTGATACTCGCAGAAGCAATACCATGAGTTGATTAACATGCCAAGCACAGTGTACAAGGGCGATTTAGCAGAAGTATCATTTGCACCGGAAACGGGTATGATAATTCGTGATAACACTGATGTTTCAATTGCTGTTGCAAATAGCGGAAATATCACTACTATTACTTTTACAAGTCAAAACAATTCCACTCTTTTTGACGGTAGTGCTAAATTAAAATATCCAAAAAATATGCTTGTGGGTTCACAATTGGTGTTTAAACCAGCAGGTAGTAGTAGCATAGATACCAAAGATTTACCGGACACTGCAAACGGTGGTCGTATATTCACTATTGTGGAAAATGATGGTGCAACTATGAAAATTACACCCGCTATGGTCACCAGTGCTGGTGGTAGTGTTAATTTTAGCAATAACGACTCAATTATCATACTACCCTACAAAACTCCACCAATGAATGTAGCAATGACTCACGCAACAGCAGGTGAAGCGGTCAAAACAGACCAGTTTTTGGGTATTGCTACGGCTATTACCCTACCCGAAACTAAGGTGGACTTGAAGCGATTCCATGTTGTAGGGCTTGGTCGTGATGTAAGCATACAAGTTCCGGGCAAACTTACCAACGAAAGTGGCTCATTTGAAGTCGCTATGCATTCTGCTCGCTGGCTCAAATACTGTCTTGGACATGAATTGATTAACTCACCGGATAGTGGCTCTTTGGCTACTACTCTTTCTTCGGCATCCCTCGCTGGACAATCACATATTATTGTGACAAGTAAAGCACCAAATCCGGGTTCGGGTGCGGTTCCTATCGCTGTAGGAGATTATATTGAAATCCGTGATGAAGCACCTCTCGTACCTATTGTAAGCGACCATGAACCCGATGGTGGTACATGGGATGGTACACTCACCGACTTTGAGTTTGACAACGCTAAACCTCATGAAGTACGAAGAGTCATTGGTGTTTCATCAGTTGACAACACCTTGTACTTGGATGAACCGTTGCTTTACCCTCATGCAAACAATACTGATATAGAAGTTCGTGACCCCGATACTACGGGTTCTTTACCTGTTATAGTAACATCAGCGGGTGTCATTACTAATCCAGTTGAAAAACTACTCTTCTCCCGAAGCACTCAACCATCGTTTGCTCTTGAGGTTTCACAACGACGACGAGATATGGATTCGGATGAAAGCACTGTTGATGGTGGAGTTGGAGATACAAAAGAGTTGACCCGTGTATTCCGTGGCTGTAAGGTCACAGACTTTACCATGACAACCGATAATGATGCGGCACTACGCCTTTCAGTCAACTTCAATGCGGCACTTTGCTACACCGATACTGGTCGCTTAGAAAGCCCTGCAATTACTCGCTATGCTTCTCACCGTATGTTTGACGATACCGCTAATACAGCGCAAGGTCGTATTAACTCCGGCATTGCACTGGGAACACAGAAACCGTTTATGTTTTACAACGGTAGCATTACATTGGCTGGACAGCAAGTTGCTCAAGTCATGAACTTTTCATTAACTGGACAAACAGGTATGCAAGCGTTCCATACCATTAACGGTCACTATCAATCAAGTTCCGCTTCCACCGACCAAGTACCATTTGCTGGTGCAAGAAACGCAAACCTCATGATTGAAGGTCAAACCACTTATGAAATGACAATGGAAATTGGTGTTGATGACCCATTGTTTTATCACAAAATGCGTACAGGAACGGAGTTTAGTGTCAATGGTGAAGGTGGTTCAACCACTAACCAAATTCGTATTATCTTTGAAAAGAATCTTACTGGTGAGAAAATGGTGATGTTAATTGATGATTACTATATTATTGAAGCACCTCTTCAAATTCCCGAAGACAAGGGTGTGGTTAAATCAACACTCAAGATTATGCCAAAATCAATCAAGGTTTTAGCAAGTGACGCAGTACCGAAGTATTGAGGTGAAAATATGAAGCAATCACTACAAAAGTATCGTCGCCTCGGACCAGTTGGTTATGCCAAGTGGGTGATTAAGGCAAACGGTCTTGACATAGTGGAAACAGACATTGACTGTGCTTCAAACCACACCATTCACGCCGCTATTACCGATATACTCAACAACCCTGTTGAAGTGGTCGAAGAAGAAATCAATCCGCTGGTGCAAGAAGATGCGCCATCCCCTTTCATCGTTGATGAAGTACAATACGATTCCCTAACTGTCGCTGAACTGCGAGAACTATGCAAAGAACGAGGCTTGCCCGTTTACGGTACAAAAGCCGAGATAGTTCTCCGACTCAAGCAAAATGACGAGGGTGTGACTGACGGCCCTACCGAAGAGGTAGCCCCCGAAGAAACGCCGGATGCCCCCACCGAAGAGGTGGCTGTAGCCAATGGAAGTGCAATAGATGACCAAACAACAAGTAGTGATGAACAAGAGCCTATTATTGAAGAATGACGATGTGACCAAGCACAAGATTCGGGTTGACCCCGATGACGAGAGTGCAATCATCGAAGTTTGGGTTCGTGAAATCTCTTTCCTTGACATTCAAGCCGCCGCTCAAGAAATGTTCCTCGTAGCAAACGGGGATGTAGCATTGAACTTGAAAGGCTACTGGAAATTTGCATTTACCAATTGGGTCACTAAAACCAATCCATCCTTGACTACAGAAGAAATGCTGTCACTCAAGGGCTATGTCGGTGAGCAACTCTCAAAAGTGCTACCGCAACCTAACGACATGGCGGAGGCTTTGCAAGGGGGGTTTACGAAGCCGACAAAGTGAGGGTGCAGAAGTTTCTAAGCAAAGATAAAATTGACAGTGAAAGTGATTTAACATCTCAAGTTGAACTTTGGGCTTATACCATCGCTAAACACTACTCAATTTCTTTGCTTGAAGTGTACTCAATGCCACCTCACTTATTCAAGCAATCACTCGTATGGGCGATGGTTGCAACCGAAGAAGACAAAAAGAAAACCGAACATAGCAAACAACAGGCGAAGGCGGGTGACAGGGAAATGGTAAGTTTAGATTACTCGTTTTTAGATTGGGAGGGTACTGAATGAGCAGTATCATGGTCACCGCTTTGAACTCCATAACGACGATGGTTAGCAACATTCCATCGGGATTTATCCAAATAGGAAAAACAGCAATGAAGATGTTTTCCGCTCTTAAACAATTTGTGTTTGATAAATTTGGTAAACCCGTAATGGAAAAACTTGGCGAAATCAAAGAGTGGTGGACTGGGTTCAAAGAAACCGTTATCGAAAAATGGCAGGGTATCAAGGACTTCATCAATGATAGTGTTGTCACCCCCATACAAGAAAAATGGCAGGGTATCAAGGATTTTATCAGTGATAATGTCGTTGACCCGATTAAAGAAAAATGGGGTACATTAAAAGAATGGTTTACTGGTTTCAAAGCAACTGTTATTGAAAAATGGACTGGAATTAAAAACTTCATAAATGAACGAGTAGTTGACCCCGTTCTTAGAAAATGGCAGGTTATCAAAGATTTCTTTGGTGGTTTGAAAGACGAAGCCATATTAAAAGTACAGGGTATTTATAATTTCTTTAGCACCAAAATAAGCGAAATTTGGGATTCTTTACCCTCCATCCCCGAACTTTTTACACTTGAGTTTTGGACAGGGCTTGCCACAGACATTGGTTCGGCATTAGGTGGTATTGGAGATTCAATGGTGAGTGGTGTAAAAGGTAGCATTAACATTCTCATAGGTCTTTTGAATGAATTGTTAGCAAGTGTTAATTTTAGTAAAACTATTTCCAACCCACTTACTGGTACTGAATACTCTTTTGGTTTTGATATATCCGACTGGAAAATACCCGAATTAGCAAAAGGTGGTATCGTCAACAAGCCTACACTCGCCATGATTGGTGAGGATGGGCCGGAGGCGGTCGTTCCCCTAAGCCAGCGCAACAACCCCGGTGGGGCTGGTATGGGCGGCGGTACATACAACATCACCGTCAATGCCGGAGGTATTACAGACCGCACAGACAAGCGAGCATTAGCAAGGGAGATTGGCAACATGATTCAACAAGAACTTGCTCGCAGTATCGGTGGCTCAACCATGCGAGGGCGATACTGATGGTAGTTAATATCCCTGTCCGTTTGGTCCGTAAAGACAACAAGTTAATCCCACTCGATGTGACCGAACTGGTACTCGATGTGGACCGTGGTGTGAACGCTCGTACTGGATTAACAGGTGGCGCAAAGCGTTTTGCGATTGATTTAAACAGACCAAAGGCGGTTATTTTGTTGAAGGGATATATTGTTGATGATGAGTTTTCTAATGGTCAAGGAGCGTTATCATCTTCTGCGAGTGTTGATTTTTCAAGAAGAGGTGGTACAGCCGATACCGAAAGTTATTCTTGGGTAAACCAAATGACCTCATTGGTAGGCGACCTCGCCGCTGATACTTTTAGTGGTCACCAAGTAAAGAAACTTACATTAACAGCAACGGATGGTAATCCTTTTGTTATTCATTTTATTAAATCAAGCACCGTTCACGGTTATAATTTAGGAGGCAGTGGTAAATATCATGTATCAATTCATGACACTTCAAGTATGCATACTACGACTGAAATCGCTCAAAACTTAGCAAATTTAATCAACAGTAGTGCGAATGGTGATGCTTTAAGTAGCAGATTTACTGCTTCTGTTCACGATTCAACCTTAAGTGATGAAACTAATGTCATGGTTAAAATCATTCAAGATGTTGGTGGTGAAGCAGGTAATGGAGCAGTTTCTTGGAATAATGATGTTGACATTTATATACCCGCAATTAAGAATTTCATAGGCGGGCGAGATGCCACTTCGTCAACTGGCAAGAGTGCTGGTGATAAAGTGGCTGAATTGTACGCTGTGCTTAACAATTCTAACGATGGAGGAAGATACAAATTTACCGAATTTGGTGGGACAAAAGGTGATTACATTGGTGGCATACAGATACCATTTAATTCAACTGTAAATGCAGATGGAGGAAAATACAAAGCGATGAATTTTTTCATGCCTACTGGTGCTAACAGAAAGAAAAAAGATAAAGAAGCAACTGCCGCTAAAGCCGCTTCAACTATTATTGAAAACACAAATTCCCGAACAGAATTTTCATTCATCAAGGGAGCCGTCACAAAAGCCACATTTGTACAAATGGGCGGCGAGCCAATCTATTCATTCGACATTCAGTTCCTACCAATTGACAGGATTCTTTGAGGTGAGTTTATGGTTGGAATTGGCAGAACAAGCAACGCTTTCTTTTTCGATGGCGTTAGCGATTCTATTCTGCTACCTCAAGGTAATTTCACAAGCGTCGGTCCAGCACGAGATATTCTCGGTAAAACTGGCAGTGGTAGTGATGAAATCACTGTTATCAATTCTTTATTAGATGACCAATTTGCTATCGAGGCTTGGGTTGTTCCCGATTGCGGTGGTGTGATTGCTCATCGTGATAACCAATTCACACTTGAGTTTGGTACAGTCGATACGCCCGGTCCAGCCAAATTTACTGTTTTCATTCAAACTCCAAACAAAATAGAAAAAGTAGTCCTAAGCACCGCTAAATTGACCTCAACCCGGTGGGAGGGGGTAGTGTACCCCCCACAAGAAGTTGGGGGCATACACGACACCTACAACCGCTTTTTAACGGGTAATCCACCTACCACAGAACCCAACTTGTACAACGATGCTACCAATCTTAACTTCAAGCACCGAGGTTTGTATCATGTTGTAGCGGCTGTAGGAATCAACACTGTATCGCTGTATGTCAATGGTAATAGGGTAGCAAGCGAGTTTATTGGCGAAGATTCCAGCATTGTTAATTCAACAGCGCATGTGTATGTTGGAGGAAAAGGCGGAGAGTTCCGTGGTGCTATCGAAGCACTTCACTTTAACAGTGATTTTGATTCCGCAATGACCGAAAGCAGTGTACCTGTCAACGGTGATACAACAACTGGTATGTACCGGTTTGAAGAACCGCTTGATATTATAGAAGAAACATATACAATTACCGCTTTAGGAGGTGATTCATCATCACCGTATAGTGTCGCCGCTGATGGTACGACAACTACAATCACCGTAGCCGCCGCTGATGCTCAAGCCCTTATCGCTCGCTTGACCGGTAAACCGTATGACAGCACCAGTGCTACAACTACATTCACAGCCACACCATACAGCATGGGAAACTACAAAGTGACTGATTTTGCCACCACCCCCGGCACAGAAGCCACCCTTGCTATACCACATACTCCTTATAATCTTCTCATCAACCCCGGTGCAATTAACCGGAATACGGAAAAACCAAACGCATCTCCGCCGGAAAGAGCAAGAATAGAGTCAATAAATGGCTCGACAGGGGTAATCACTGTAAGTAGTATTCACATTGATTTTATCGTCGGCACTGGTGGTAAGCGTGGTCTTCTTCATTCTCGTACTGCCGATGTTGACAATTACTTTGTTATCGTAAATGCTGATTTGTTGATTGACAACGGCACAGGTAGGCCGTACCAACCCCCGCACTACGGTAGCCAAATCTTTGATAAAACAGGTCAAATGGTGCTTGATGAGAGTGATTTTGCTCAACATGGCTTAGTGTATTCAACACAAATGGCTACAACGGACAACTCACCAAACAATCCGTTTGCCGTCACTTGGCCCGCTACACTCGACACTCTTTACCAAGTGGGTCACAGTGGGCGACACAAGTTTTCACACATCAACGGCCACGAGTACATGCGTCGTTATCCAAGACCATCGTATCTCGCTATTGACCAAATGATGGGTGGTTCAGCAGATATTGTTGAAATGGTATATGAAAACACAGGAAAAGGGATAGCGGGACTTTTTGCTATGAACGCACTATCCGATTTCTATGAAGAAAGCACACAAGTTGATGTTGCTAAATTCTATAATTCATGTACCGTTGATTTTGTAGTCACCAATGGACTACCAGCAAGCAAGGAACAAGCAATCGCTATTGGTGGAACTAACTTTGATTATCGCCCTTTTATGATGAAAGGACCAGTACCGGAGTTTGGTGACATAAATGACGACGCTCGCTTGTATCACTTGCGACCGGAAAGCGTAAGTCGTATTGCACTGCTCAAAGTTCCTACTCTTCAATCCACTCACAACCTCGCACCGTATGTTGAAATTCATTACAATGCCATTGACTTGACTGGTGCAAGTATGGGTAAAACAACACCTTGCTTGATGATTGAAAAGACTGTACCGAGTGGTAATTTTGTACTCACAGGTTCAACTACGGTACTGGATGTTATCGAAGCAGATTTGGCTGATGCATCAAAAGATACCACTCTTTTCTCACCGGGCGGAGTGTTGTTCTTGGGCTTAGGTCAAATTGCAGGGTCGGTTCATTTAGAAGAATCTCACTCCTTAGTTGGTGATAACACTGGTGGATATGAACTTGACAGTGAAGTTGATTTCAGTCTTTGCCCTGTCAACTACACACCACCTAACGATGCTACGGCACAAGGTAATACAACCCCTCAACACCTTACTGCTTCGCACAACAATGGCATACATGATTCAGCATATCACAAATTATGCATTGAGCCAGCATCCAATGATACTGTAAGAAACACCACCGATACAGGCATACAGTTTGTTAAAGGGGCCGCTGTCACTAATACTGGCACTGGTGTTTTTGACGAAGGCTCCACAAGCGATGCAAGCAATACCTTTGAAATGTTTGACATTATTGACAATGTAGTTAAAGAAACACACGAAACTTCAATGGCAATTTATGTACAACCATCGGACAGAACGAGAATAAATCAACTGTCAAAGATGCGTACAAACCTTACCGAAGGTGACTCGCCCAGCATTGCATCGCTATTGTTCTTGATGAGCCGTACACGCATTCGTTCGATTAAGGAAGACGAAAACCCCGAAGACAACGATAAAATCATCACGATTACGGCAACGGGTATTGCGGAAGGACTCGCCAATCAAAATGTCAACATCACCGGTAGCGGCTCACCCGATTCGCACATCGTCAAAGAGATTGAGCCTAACGCTCCTGTCGTCACTGTCACGCTTGGTGGACCGGGGCAGGGTGCTGTCAACACTAAGCCCACCAATGACCCCAGCCTATTGATGCGCTTACCGGGTTCAACCCGCCGCAACTGTGCTGTACAAGCCGTAAAGGTAAACACCGATACCGACAGGATTTACATGTCTGTTCAGCCACTCAATAATCAATCAACTGATTTGGCTTCATGGGGTACATACTGTTTTCCAAAGGTAGGTCGTATTTACCTTGCAGACGGCGCAAGTGCCGCTTACAGCGAAAAAACTGGTAGTGGGTTTGTATTTATTGTTGATACAGGTAGTGGACCGGGTATTTTACAGCAAAGGTCGTTTTTGGATGCAAATGGTGTAGCGTATGCAACTTTTCATGAGTGGCTAAACGCTACTGGTATTCTTGCAGATGCCACAGAAAATGAGTATGAAATAAGTGTGAAAATATACAATGACCCGGATTTCAATGATGACAACCTTTGTGAAGACGGTAGCACAGTTAATGACCGATTGTTCCAAAGTATGGACACAGTAAATCACGATTATCAACTTGGTACACAGTATGCCAGCACTCGTGCAATGGTTGAAATCCCACTTTTCCCTAAGCAATTCTTTGACCACGCACCGGACAGCGTATTCCCCGGTCCCGATAACAGCATGAAGATTCACCTTGATGCTACTTACACAGCCCATTCATGGAACCCCACCCCTGTAGGTCGTAGGGCAAACGATATTGCTGTAAGCGACCGCAATGCTCATTCAGCGTATGGATTTAATGCAAATACCGAAGCACATATTTCATCGGCCACCATCACTCAAATCAAAGTGAGTACACATCATACTGATGTGTATGTATCTCATCCGAAGATATTCCCAACTGCCGAAGGTACTACTACTGCTAACGCTCATCGAAACATGAAAGATGTGACACGCTATCGTCGTGTTTTCTTGTCGAATAACCAATGGGCAATATACATCAATGACCCTACTGTGGCTGGTGCTGGATATTTACGAATACCTACTACCGCATCCGGTGGGTTTATTGGTGGTTTTTCGGATGATTTCTTTACCGATGCCACTGTGGGTGCTTTAGTCTATGTAGCCGGTGGCTACCGAAACGAAACGCTCGTTCCTATTGCTTCGGATGTGACCACACCCTCATCCGATTATGAAGGTCGCTCACCTTACTACTACGATAACGCTAACATGCAGACTCAAGGTGGCAATCTTGATTACGGATTGCGGCAATATGTGAGTGCAGTTGAGTTCAAAGAGGGGCCACTCACCAACCCTCACGCCCCTCGTATTCAATCAAAAACTGCATCTTCGACTATTTTAGAAGTGAACAAAATACAAGGTGGTTTATTCAATAATCAATCACTATACTTTTTTACTGTTGAAGATGCATCTGTATTCCCCGAAGTACCGTTTAGCAAACTGGGTGGATATGGGAGTGATTCAAACGACCCCGGAAGTGCCAATGGTGACATTCTATTTTTTGCCGAAGTTCTTACCGACACACCTATCGAAATGATGTTTCTTGGAAATATCACAACTGCAAGCGAAACGGCAAATCAATTCGTTTGTGCTGGACCAACAAGTTTTTCCACAACTAACATGAAAGGTAAAACAATACGATTGAAAAAAGCCGGTCGTGCTGTATATTCACTTACTGACCCCGCTAATGCATATATCGCTGAATTTAATGTTATGACTTTCAAGCCATCAGTGGGTGGTGAGCAGTGGACATTTACAGCGGCGGGTGCGGTAGGGGCTACCACTCTTTCTTTAGCACCCGCAACTGCCACACTTATGCCACAGGCTAACACTGTGGGTATCAACCTTCGACCGGGTGATGAAATCTTCATGGAAGATGTAAGTGACAATAGCACCATTAAATATGTAGGAAAAGTCGCTTTCAGTGAATCACCCCTTGCTGGTAGTGGACACGCTACAAACACAGTAATTACACTCGACACTTTTACACTCACCAGTACAATTAGTGCTTCCGATGCTACTGTCACTGTTCCCGATACCACTGCTTTACGAGTAGGCATGTCTGTTGTTGGTACAGGCATACCCGCTGGTCGGACTATTCTAAGCATCACTAATGCTACTACTTTTGAAATGAGTGCTGGTACAGTACCATCACCATCAACTACAACGCCCACACTAACTTTTGGTGGTAATGCAACCACTATTGCAAATGGCGACCCGTTGCGATTGAGTATCGGAACTGTCACTGAAAATGACCCCGATGCTGTACTCAATCGCAGTTGGTTGTACCCGTATGCTCAAGGTGGCCTACGCAACGGCGACACTGTATGGATGAACATGACAATGAACAACCCCCATGCTGTCGAAGGGTTGTTTGCTAAATCCCGTGGTGTGCTTAACGAAGGTCAAGTTTGGACTGGATTTAACGGTGGAAAAGGTGCTTTGGCTAACCGCCCTCGTGATTCTATCCCGCTTGAAAACTTCTTGATTGGTAATTCGTGTCTTGAAACCGCAAACAACTTTGTTCAACATGTGAACAAGACCATTGAGTTAAACTATGAATCAATGGGACTATCATCATCTCAAGCACCCACTGTTGCTTACCTCGACCCGTACCTTGCTAAGAAAGGACATGCACGAGTTTTGATGTTTGATGTAGCGCACGACCGTGAGTTTATTGCATTCCATGATTTACACATGCAGGTTCAATCCAGTGCCGCTACACCACACATCGGATTTGGTCGGCACATTATCACCAAAGATGGTATTGTTGACCTTGACCGATACTTAGTACAACAAAACGGTGGTGCGCCACACTACTTTACCACTCAAATAGATGTAGCAAATGGTTTCCCAAGCGAAAATCCATTTATTCGTCGTACTCAACAATCCAAATTTATCGAAAGTGCGTATGTGCATAACATAGCGGGTAATACATCCGAAGATGTAATGAGTACAAACGCTGGTGGTGAAAACCCAATTGGTAATTTCTTAACTCATGACTCTTATGCTATACCGGGTTTTGGAAAAACAAAATTAGCACTAATAGGAAACTCGTTTACCGAAGCATGTGATACCGACCATGCCGCTACGGGAACTGATACTCATGTATTTGGTGGTAATGTAAGGATTATACGATTAAATGGTACAATTGGTAAAAGAATGAGTAAGTTTTCAGTTGGTATGACTGTAAGCGGAACTGGTATAGTAAGTGGCTCTAAAATTATTGAAATAGATAACAATGCAATGTTGTTGTATCTTGATAAGGACACAGACGCTACCAATTCAAATCAAACATTGACATTCACTACGACAAACAATTCATACCTTATGGGTAAGGGTCACGGTCATTATGTTCATACCGGTCTTATGAATGAAGGGACAAGTGATTCATTCACCATTGCAGACAGTACATTACCTCGTGTTCAGCCAGCCGTAGCCTCGCCTTACTGGGCCAATCATTTCCATGTTATGTCGAGAAAAACACTTGGTGCTACACAAACACTTGCTGGTGCTTTGAAGAAATCAAGATTCATTAACAACCCCGATACATTTTCGCTTCGTGATGCCAGTACAATGATGGACACACCGGATGGTACACGAGCCATCTCCGCTTTCCTTTGCTTGAAGGGTATTCGTTCCCAAGCACTTACACTTGCAGACCATGAAGAAAGTCGATTGCAACATCTTGAGCATTGGACCAATATGGATTTTGTGCGCCGCCTTACCATCGACTGTGGTGAAGTAGGTATCAAAGAAGGTGTCACTGATATTGAAGCGGCTACACGAGAAATTGTTCGTCTTATCAATCAAGGTGGGGCTAAGAATGCACTTACTGGTACTTCCTCTTCCCTAAGCCCGCTCGCTACAGCAGATGCCATAAGTAGTCCAAGAGAAAAATTGTTTAATCGTACATTAGAGCATACTTTGGATATTGGGTCGGCCTTCGACCCTGCTCCGTGGTGGTTTGCTGATGAGGCATTTGACCGACAAAACCGTGGTAGTCACATGGGGTATTTGAGAGCGCACATAGGTCGTGTAGTTGAAGACCTTGATGGTAATGAGGGTTTCTCAATTGTTATTCACTCAACAGTACCCGGAGCCAGTGGTCGCAACTTCTGTACATGGTTGGACAACAGTAAGGGTCAATCGCAATACAAACCTCAATTCCTTGTTGGACACGGTGGGCGATTCCGAAACTTTTGGTGTCAACCCGACGAAACTACCGGTGAAAACATGCACCCTGCGCCTATGCCTATCAACAAACACGGTAGGCCGTTTGCTCCTATTACCACACTACGGGAATATGTCACGCAAGAAGATGCTGATGATAATTTCCTAAGCAATGGTGATTTTACTACAAGAAAAAGTCACCTATCAAATAATCAAAAGCGAAGCATATCGGCTTTCAATGGTAGTGGTATGATTGCAAACACAATCAATGATGAATCATTTGAGGCACAAAGCCCTTCAAAAACACTGGTTGAGGGATTAAGAACTGGTACTCAAGCGTTTGGTCGAGTCAACTTTGGTGGTATGGTCGCCAGCGGTATTCCGGGTTTTGCCCCCGATGCGGGTGTATGGGGTCTTGGTGACCGAAATGATGCTGGAAAGTTTGATACTCGATACTCCGAGGCTATTGTCACCAACGATACAGACACATCATCAATTACCAATTACTCCGGTTATGTCACTGAATCTCAAGTTGAAACCGTAGGTGACTCACAACTGTATGGATTCCAATTTGAAGACCATCGTGGAAATACATACGGTGTGAGATTCATTTATCGCAGAATGGGTGACAACTTTAGCAATGATAATACAGCCTTACCCCCTACTCTTGATAATGAAATATGTGTGTATTTTGATGACCGAGATGTAGGACAAGGTGGACTTACCATAGGTAATCACATGCTTGGATTTGGTGATGCTACTGGTCGGATTGATACCACAGGTGTACTCACAGAAGCATCATACCGTGGTAATCGCTGGAATGGCGTACCTGCGCCTTCTGTTGGTATTGATGCAAGTATCACACTCACATCGAGTCAACTTACTGTCGTGCTTCATCCACCGTTTGACACCGGTACTGTTGGTGACGGAGTAGTAGGTAATCACCCCGATGTACTTGGTTATCTTGGGTTTCCTAAAACAAACGGTTTGATTCAAATTAACGACCCCTTCACCGGTACTACAGCACCGGGGGCTGTTGGGAATACCTTTTCTTACACTCATCGTAGTCAAAATGATAATGATGGTACGCATATTTTCTATGGTGTAAGCGGTGATGGTTTTACCTCTTCGCACTATGTTGCAAACACCGCCGAAGGAACTGAAATTCATGATGCGGCAACAGCGCAACCCCACGCAAGTAATAACTCAATGCGTGTTTTACTTTCACCACGAATTAACTGGACAACACTTGTGACTGATGAATTGATGGCGGCTGTGACAGCGGCGGCGATTAACCACACCAGCCCAAGTAGCACACTCAACTTTGATTGTCGAGGAATGTATGCCGCTGATGGAAGAACATTCGGACAATGGGGAGTAGCCGGTGACGCTATCAAAATACGGGCACATAACCCCTTTAGAAACACAAAACCCCTTGCAAATATGTTTGAGGCTACGCTACACAAAGATTGGGGTATTCATGCCGCTCATCTTGAATATGGTGAATACACAACTCTCAAACCTACTACCGCTGGTTGGGCTATTACATCCACTAATGCAATCAACAAACCATACAGTGATAATGAACTTGATGCAAACCGTCGAATGGATGTAGGCTACCTACCATACACTGTACTACAGGTACGAAGTAAGGGTCGAGGTTTTAATGCAAATACAGCCACACCTGTTTTGGTTGATTCGGCTAACACTCCCGTATCAGTTGATTCTTGGCGAAGGAACCTCAAAGGAGAAGATTACACTTCAATATATGGTGACCACATTTTACCTTGTTTAAATAATCCAATTTTATTGTTTGAATCATACACTCACTCCAACAATGTATTCCTCTCAAAAACCAATAAAATTGCACATGTTATGATTCCCGCTGGACAAGAAGCAGATGCTTTGGGTGATGCTGATGATGCCGACACTCACGCCAAAGCCCCTTCATTTGGTGAGATAATGACATTCCGATACCCTACTGCTACAGGAATTGGAGTAGCAGGGTTAGAATCAATCAAAGGTCCAACTTCTCACACCTCTTTAACAAACCCCTATGGTGATGGACATAGCCATTGGAAGGCTCATTTCTATCAAAACATCACTGATGATTTTGTACTCACTCGTTTCAGTCAAACTAATTTTGCCAACATAGAGTTCGAGGCTATATGTGGTTATCGTTCACACGGTAGCGTTGACAGTGAGCCTATCATTTACTTCCGTGGTGCGAGGGACAGTATAGACCACAGCATACCGTTGTACTTCGGTGGTGGATTCAGTGGTGTGACGCTCGACATTAACGATGGTACACAAAACGATTACTCACCGTTCTATACTCACCCTTACTCTAATGGACCAACAGGAACAGCCGGTATTCAAAACGCCAATGAAATTAGCGGGTCATTCGCTATGGTGGACTGTAATGCACTGCTCGCTTTCTTCCCCGGTACAGCCCTACTCAATCAACACCGAGGCTCAATCAACAGTCCGGTGTCTAACAAGAACAGCATCCTATCACCCGACCTACGGGGCGGCAACTTAGATGACAACTTCACTTTACTCAATGCGGCGGCGGCTGGCGATGTACGAGCAAGATACAGTGCGGGTGTAGTTCGCCAACAGCCTGTACCATTGGTGCTTCGCTTCGCTCATCCCACTGCCCGCTATCACGACAGCCAGCCTATTGTTGATGCAACCTGTGATTATAACAATGACCCAACGATTACAATGGATTCGACAGCACAACTTGTTGTAGGAATGGCGGTCACCGGTACAGGTATTCCCGATGGGGCTACAGTGGCATCTATTACCAACGCTACTACATTTGAGTTATCGGTGGCTACTACTGGCGGCTCGGTTTCAAACGGTACTTTAACATTCAATTACATTGAAAACAAGACCACCTACCTCATCTATGGTCCCGGTCAAGCATTCCCATTCACCGAAGACGACAACTCCAATGCGGCTGTCGAGCCACACCCCGGATATGTCGTCACTACCGGCAACACTTGGAGCAAAGTACCTCACAGCAAGTACCTACCAAATGAAATTACCAACAGTGACAATTTGTACGGCCCACCCGATTCGGCTTACCAAACCGCAAGAAACCGCTATCACTGGCGCACTACGCTCAATTGGTCACCACCGCAGGGTATTCCAAATGTGGGCTACCTACAACAGCGACCCGAACACGGTTCCCACTATGGTGAGGTCTTCACCAACCCAACAAGTGGTAAAATTACCAGTGATAATAAAGGGGATTACTGGAAGGCCCACCCGTACAAACACAGTGCAATTGCCTACTATGGTATTGCTATGAGTGCAGATATGACCTTCCACATGGACGGCGGCTTCCACCCCGGCGGTTCATGGTTGGACAACCAAGTTTCCTTTAACCCACCAAATCCAAACAGCAACTACCGCTATGCTTTGGAAGCGTGGAACCAAGTCAATGCCACCGCTTTCCGTGTATCGGGCGTGATGGGTAAAACCATCCTTGAAGGTGCGAACAGCGAAACTGCGCTTAATTTTGACACTGATTATATTGTAGTTGATGGTACACGCTGTCAAAATGGCGAAGAACTGGCGACTATCATCGGTCAAGCAATCAACGAAAACCCCGGTAAAGGCGCACTCAAAGCAATGGGTGGTACATTCTTACCATCTATGGGCAATGCATCTCGACAAGACCGCTACGGTTGGGTTGAAATGACATTTGAAGCGTACACCAATACCGATAATTCATTGATAGGTCATGTGTATGCTGGGAATTTATCAAGTATTGATTCAAAGAATTTTATTCAAGCGAGTATCAGTGGTGCTACTCAAGAAGAATTAGAACAACTACCTATGAGTGGATGGGTGCGTACACCTACTGGTGGGCGTGACCACACTATAGGTGACCCCGCTGTACCGGATTATCACGCCGGACCAACATGGGGTTGTTATCATAGCCGAGAGGTATTCAATGACAGTGGTACTTTCAAGGTACGATTTTACCTTGCACCAAATCGCATTGGTGGATTACCCCTACTTGAAGACCGCATGACATGGTACAATAAATGTGAAAGTGCTACTTTGACTTACCCAGTTCCGGGTCACACTATCGACCCCGACCCGGAAGGTGGCATACCCGAACCAATCAACTTCCCACTACCATCTCAATTGTATGTATGGTCTAAGGCTGGTGTTCACCGCTTCAATAACGAAAACGAAACACCTCGTAGCCACATGACCCAAGTACACTTTGGTGGGCTGGTGGATGCTATTGACCGTACACGCCCTGTAGGAGCCGTAGGATGGGCGGGAGAGCGTTATTCCTACCTCAACTCCCTTAAGGTCGATAGCAGTACATTCACCAGTTCTTGTGTTCTAACCAATAACGATGCCACAATTACAATGACCTCAACAGCAAATCTCAAAGTCGGTATGCTTGTAAGTGGTATAAATATCCCTACAGGTGCTTATGTTCGTAGTATCACCAGTAGTACAGCCTTTGAATTAAGTGCTAATGCACAGCGAGATGCGACTCGTACACTCACTTTCACTACCAATCTTTACGCCGCTGGAAAGGGTGCTTGGCATCCTAAGATGGGCTTCACCCCATACGGCTCATCAGCCTCATGTATGAGTACATTAGGTCACTTGCCAAGTTCATACCCAATGTACAACAGTCCCGAATCAAGCCCAAGAGTCAACGGGCAAGAAGCATCGAATACATCATACGATGTTGCTCTCACCACCCCGTACACTTGGAACATTGGTTTGGCTGGAAATGCTTCGTGGTACACCGCTTACGACTTTACTGATGTTGAAAGTACAAAGGATATATTCAGTGCTAAACCAGCACACATGCGTGAAACGGACACTGATACAAACTTTGTACTCAATCCAAAACTACACCACCAACAAGGTGTTTTTAGCCGAGCAATGCTTGTCATTAGCAACGAAAGTGAATTGGCTCTTGTAGCCAAGACTGACCGTGACGGTATCAAGTCAACCGGTGATTGGTTGTCGGTCGTATCAAAGACTCGTGCTGGTGTAGCCGCCGCCACTGCTATCACATTCGCTGGTACTACACGGTGGGATGAACGATTCCACGATGCTGAACGATACATTGCACCTGCTAACGCTGGTCCGAATGTTGAAGCGTTAATTGCCACAGGAACCGCTACCCCTACTGCTGATGTACCAAACGGTGCTTATGTCTTACACACCGCATTAACTGGCGACCAAGATACCAATTTGTTTAACGCTGAACCTTGTTTTGCTGAAACAGGTGATTTGTTCTTTGACACCGATATTAGCCCCGGCTCCGTTCAACTTGAAGTTGCTACAGATGTATTGCGAAACATCACAAAAGAATTGGAAACAGGTAGTAGCGATGCGGAAATTGACAATTACGATTATACTAATGACGACTTTTGGCTTGGTGATACTAACGGGTACAAGTTAGCACAACGCACACCTGCTAAGAATTTCAGTGTTGAACATGTAGTGTGGAAGCGTATGGATGGTGGCAACCTAAGCCTCCCTGCTTCAAACGCACGAGGGTTGGGTGCTGTACCATTCGTCACTCGTGTAGCCGGTGGAAACGCATACACCACTGGTGAAAAACTGTACGGCAACAACCGTTTCACCTTTGAGTCCACCAACAGTGCAATGTTCCCAATCATCCAAGCGCAAGAATTGTCACACCCTCAATTAGCCGCTCGTCACCCCGACTTGTTGCGGAATATCCTTGAAATTCCAAATGAAGAAATTCAGTTTGAAAGTATCACTGTTATTGACGATACGGGGCAAGAACACAAAATCGAGGGTGGTTCACCGTTTGGTACAATCATTCGCACCTTCACTCAACTTTCCGACCGTGGGGCACAGGGATTAGCACCAGCCATTAGCGGTAGCGGAATAAGCCCCAACCTCAAGATTCGCCTACCGGACCCCGATTCAATACCCGGCAACTTGGTCATCCGTTCCGGCTTCGACAGACTACAAGCCTATCAAACAGAATCAATGGGTACAGGCGGTATGATGACAAAATCAACTGTTGAGCATTTGTTTAACACTGATTCAGTTAGCCCTAACCTCGGTCCTACCTACAGCGACCACAATTGGGAACACCTCAAGCAAGGTACAGATAGCCCCGAAAGTACAATGTCGGGCTGGCAAAGTTCCACCGGAAACGCACCTCTTGAAACAGCCTATGAACTTCACGACCGAACGCTATATTTCCATGTGACAAAGATGGGCAATACCAACACCCACAAGCACCCAGTCATCTATTCTCATGCAGATGGTGTTGTTAATCACGAACTCACAGGTGTGTCTTTTAGTGGCACTACTTTAACAGTGAATACAACTGTAAACTCCGCTGTGTACGATTCGACCTTTGGAAACAAAGAGCGTGTTGGGGAGCGCAGATTCCTTCGCTTGTACAATCCTACCACCGATGAAGGCGGCGTAGCATCCTTTACCGGTATCAGCGGGTCCACATTCACCGGTTGCGTAGGTGATGAAACATTCAACAAACTTGTTCTTAGCAGTATTACAGCATTGAAAGTAGTACCATCGTATTACATCCCCGCTGGTAGCACCCGATTCTATGGTTCACGCCGTATTCGTGACCATGCCGAAGTAAGCGGAAATAGCCCCGACATGGCACATACGCATTATGTCAACTACTCGGTGACAGCAGAAGAAGCCATGACTGGTTATTCGATTTACAGTAAGCCACAACTTACCCCTGCGCCTATCCCTCGCATGGGTCATCACTTCGTCAACGCTACAATGGCTATGCTACCCGGACATTGGGCGCACCCTGCCTATCAAGGATTATACGACAAACACCGAGCCTGTCGCTCGGCCACTTTACAATCTCGTGAGTTTGAAATACTTGAAGAAAGTTATGATATGGATGATTTGATTACAAGTTCTCCCAACTCTTTCCCTACCTATGACCCACTGTTGGTCTTTGGTTCGCTAACCGCTACACCGAGTGGGCCGAGTGATATTCACGGTGGTGGATTCTCACTTATGTTTGAAACCAAGTTGCGTAATGACGGCTACGGTGTACTTGCTTCCGAAGGGCAAGCGGGTGTTGTAAACTCAAAGGGTGGACACACCATAGTGCTTGAAGCCGCAGGTACTTACACACTGAAAGAACACTTCCCCGACCCTGCGGAAGTTGGAGCCTATCAAATCATCATTCAGCCAAACCTACACAGTACGCAGTTCATTGGCTACCATGCTAACGGTGGTGCTACAGCAACACCCGATGGTAGTGTAAATGAATTAACAAGCCAACAAGTTGCACTTGTTGTAGGTATTCGTGAACCCGACAGTGCCACAGGTGCTTACGCTCTTGTCTTGGCTAACGCTACAATGGCAGATGTGCGAGGTTGTGAAGTGTTCATCAATGAATTGATGATTGACCACGACCCCGACCACGGTAGCCATTTCACCAACATTCCCCCTCTCATGCTGTACAACCCTCTTGGTGTACAAAGCACAGAATCACCAGCATTCGTTCGTCGCTCATTACCGTACACTACTGGAATGTTCGCAGACGCATCTCCGGGGTACACTATCAATATCCCGTGGTGGTCCATTGTCCACAAGGTCGGTCCCGACGATGCCGATGGTAGTCGCTTCAACCACTTGTCTTTGCATCGACTTGACAATTACTACGAGTTCCTAAGAGCCAACGCTGGCTCCGTTGCCGCACAAATTACGCTGGCTGGTTATCCGAGTAATTACCCCGACCTATATTCCGAGATTCTTGAAAACATCAGCCTCACGCCTGTGTGTACTTTTGTAAGCCTTACATCGAGTACAGTCATAAAAGTTGATGATGCTCGTGGTTTCCCTAAGCAACCCTACTACGGTATGTTGCTTGAGTACACAGACGCTACAGGTACACGACGAACTCATTCTTACACTGAAAGAAGTGGTTATGATTCAAGCAACATGAACAAACCACTACAATTTACCATTGCAGCAGATGATGATTTTACCAGTAATTTAACTGCGGGTACAAAGATTCGCTTGACTCGTGCATACGATTTCCGACCAGCGAACACAATTCTAAGTGAAACTGAAACAAGTGTTTTGGCTCACTCTATTGATAATTTGATTACGGGTACTCGTGACACGAACAGCCTACACATGGCTGATGCATTCCTTTGCTTATGGCATCCAAATCTCGGTCGCCCTCACACCTTTTACAGCGATGCAAGTCGAACATGGTTGAATCCATTGACTGACCGAGCCATCAACCAAAAACCACTTAACAGTATGCCGGAACACTTTGAAACTGTTCACTACCATGACGCTACCTACTATGCCAGTATGGGGCCATTTGCTTTGCGTATGAAGACAGCCATGCCACCTACCGAAGTACAATCAACATTCTATACCGCTACATCAGCAAGTGTGAGTAGTACCACGGTCACTGCTACTGGAACTATCATGGCCGGATGGCCTACAAGTGGTACTAACACAGTGTATGTCAACAGTGGTAGTGAAGAAGAAATCTTCACATACACAGGTGGTGGTGCTGGTGGTACAACATTGACAGGGTGTGTAAATGTCAAGGGTACACCGTTGACAACTATGGCAAGCGGAAATCATTCACTGCGCTACTACAAGACCGCTGACCTTGCCGCTGATGGTTCGCATACTCGCCAAGTAGTATCTCAAACCGCTGACCACACAATTACAACAAACGGTGGTGAAGGTATTGGAGATGAGGCTTACATCTTTGTTGACGGTCACATGTATCAAGTTAATGGCACTGTGGCGGAAGGAGGTACGAACATAGTAGTGTTTGATATTTTACCACCTAAAATCACTGTAGGCTCGGTCATATACACAGGTGCAGACGGCGCATCCGAAACTGCTCAAACCATTGACACTACCATTGGAACAGGACTCATGCAGGGTGGACAATCGGACAGCACCGATACGGCTACCAAGAGTATGCTCAATCACTTTTGGCCGAGTGGTAGCCGTGGTGGACCACTGGTGAGCCGTCTTGATGGCTACGCCTATGTTTCATCGTCTTGGGAATACCCACGGGACTATGGCTTTGATGGGCCTATTTGGTCCGATGGTGACTATGATGCTGATAACAGTGATTATGCACCAAGTAGTGGTATCAGTAAGTCGTCGTATGATGGCATCAGCAACCCAACACGACCACGCCCATTCGGTTATCGCTTTGGCCTACGCCAACCATACAACAAGCCGCAGTGGTCCATGTACGGTTTGCGAGCATTGCGTGAAACAGCAGTGACAGCCACCAACGCCAGCGTTGCGTACAAGCATGGTCCGTTTGTACAAGAGGAAACTCAAACATGGACTTACGCTGGTGGCAACGGTAGTTCAAACCCAACATTCCCTAACACATACACTGGTATTATGGAACGCCAAACCAACTTCTCCGCTATGCTCGGTGTTGACAAACCGGAGTGGCAGGTTCGGTACAGCGACGGTGTGCGCTACACCCGTCCGTTCGGTTGCCCTGTACGCACCCTACGCAACAGTGCTACTGTACTGCGTGATTGGTGGGGCGATGGCAACGGTAAGGGCTTGGACTCGATTGAGAGTGCGGCAAAATACTACCTCGTTGATTGGTGGGGCAACACCCGTGGTGAAGATGTTCGCCGCTTCCCTGTCCGTTCATTCGGTATTCGCCCATCATGGGATGCGGGTGACGCATACGAGTATGACCGACGCAACAACCGTACACCGTATCAGCGAATACACAACAACGGAAAGCACCTTGTCAACTTGAAAGGACTCACTAATGCGGCAGACTCGGCATTGAGTATTTCAGCAACCGTACCAAGATTCGGTGGTCGGTTAAACAACACCAATAGTAATGACTCAACAACACTGGTTGATGTGTTCATGCCATCAAACGCACAGCGTGTGGGTGACATGGGTAATGGTCGAGGTATTCGATACCCAACTCAATTCAACGAAGATGTACTCACCGCATTGAGTGAACCAATACACACCACGGGTCTTGTCCTCTCTCATCACACCGCCGAGCCTATCCTCAATGATGGATTTATTCGTGCAAGAAACGATACACTGCAAGCCGATGAAGTACCTCGTGGTATCAGTTCACGCTTAGAAATTGCAGAAGATGGATTACTCAAGCCCGAAGCAGTAGTAAGCGACCGTATGGAGAACATCGTAGGTGACTCACCTCACAAGGATGCTGTGAGCCGCAGTAGCCCTCGTATCGGTCTTGACACCGAGAACCTACAAGGTGTGGACACCAATCAAATCATCATCAACACCGAGGCGCACAGCCTACACACAGACCGCAATGTGGGACAGCGTGTTGTGCTACAGGGTGGTATGCAAACTGGCTCTCAAACCATAGGCAACTACGACCTCACCGCACTCAACTTTGGAGGACAACCTCAAGGTGGCGCAGTGCGTATGAGTCACACCTCAAACTTCAACCCGCTTGGTGGTACTTACCTCGCTGAAACCCGCAACTTCCTTTCACCAATTGACGACAGTAATTGGGGTGCTTTCACTGATGCTACATGTGATACAAACCACACATCCGGTTTGTCCGATGGTTCTTCAACAAGTGTCCGACATGTCACTATGACTTCCACTGCAAAATTAGTTGTGGGTATGACCGTATCGGGATTGGGTATGCACGCAAGTGCTACCATAGCCGCTATTAACAATGCTACTTGTTTCACTTTAAGCCATGATACCACTGCTACCAACACGCCCACGACATTAAGTTTCGGTCCACCTACAGCAATGGGTAGCAACCCCTATGTGACAAGCGTTTTCACCAGTGCTGGTAAGCGTGCTAATGCTGTTGATAAGACCATCACATACATGATGCGCCCTGTTCGATTGATGGATAAACAGCATATTGAGATGTTCCGTTCTAATCTCAACCTACACTCGTCAAGCCCGCAAACAGGTAGCAACTACTTCGGTGCTACCGCTGGTGGTAAATACGGTTTATTCGTTTACAGCGTTGACAACGGTAGGGCAACTGGTGGCGGTACATACATGAGGTCAACCAGCCCCGATACCAACCCACCCTATGCACCTGCTTACCTCATGGATATAAGCGCAAGCGACACTGTACCTATGAGTAAGGGACCAAAAATTATCGGAACAGGTGACAGTGGCTTTGACAGCAGTAAGATTGACAATGAAGTGACTCGTGTAATTATCAGTGAAAATACTTTGGAACACTATCGTGCCGACGCATCACGCCGTCGCACATCCGTGGAGAGCGATGAGAGCGTTGTTCGTAAGGACTTCACCGTACAACCACGCTTCTCCCAATCCTTGCATCCAAAAGGACATAAAGGAGATGTTGACTACAATTCAACGGACCACAGTGGTGACGGCTCATGACGGATTACGATTTTTGTAATTGTTGTACCCCAGCAGAATTGGCATTCGCAGTGATGAAAGCCAAGAAGGAAAAACCATTCCACGGCTACAACCCAAATAAACACAGCCCAAAAGGTGGACTGAACGCTAAGGGTCGTGCCGCCGCCAAGCGCAAGAGCGGTGCAAACCTCAAGCCCCCCGTGACGACTAAACCAAGCAAACTCAAACCCGGCTCAAAGAAGGCCAAGAGGCGAAAGTCTTTTTGCGCTCGTATGAGTGGCATGAAAGGAGCAACCAGCAAGAAGGGTAAACTTACTCCTAAAGGCGCATCACTAAAAAGGTGGAATTGTTAATGAATAAACCGTTTGAACAAGCATGGAATCTATTGAAGGCTTTGCCCGAAGATTCACTTTATACCGAAGAAATAGAGTCGAATCCGGCATTTACAAATGCAGGTGGCTACCAAGTAGCACCAGCCCTAATGAGGACTCAAGAAAGATTGAAAACCATGCACCCTGCAATCATAGGTATGCTAAACAGAAGAAATCGTTATGAGAGAGGTAAAGGAAAGATAATTCCCGAACCAACAGACGAGGATGGGTACAGGTTAGACCCGGAAAAATTCCCCTATGAAGTGTATCAAGATTCAGTAGCAAATAAGTTTCGGATTAGGGATGTGCCTACTGCAACTAAACAAGGTTACCCAACGGATGAAGAAGGGTTCCCTGCCCCATATACAAGTCAAGACGACCCACATCGTTCACCCATGACCGGCAATCAAGCGTTTAGATTTAGGCAACAGGTTGACACGCCTACTTCATGGCATCCTCAACATAACCCATATAGGGATTATGATGGCAACGAATATACAGGCCATCAAGAACCCGAAATAGCAATGGGTGACATGAGAAGGCATTTTCAAACGGCACCACCCAACGAACCTATACCTCGTGAACTCCGAACAACACTTCCGCAACGAGTACCATACACTCCCAATTCGTAATCTTAGGGCTTGATATGGCGGTAATCAAGAACACAATTGTTGGTCGGTTCAATACCGATATGCCCGCAGTGATGGACCATGTGCGTAAGCCGGTGTTTGTTGACAACGCCGTTCATCATGCAAAGGTGGACACGAGTACGGGCGTACAGGCGAAGGTCACCATTGAAAACAGCAACGCATCCACCTTCCAAGTCATGCCCGAAACCCGCTATCAAATCGTTGAGGGTGAGTCGTCAATTCAAATCACACATAAAGAAACTCCGGGCCACAGCAGTACCGCAGTACCCTTTTTAGGCGACAATGTATTGAGTTCAACCAACAAACCAATGCTTGTTTACAACGCTGACAACCCGGCTCAACGCTTGGTGACCTCAACGCTTGAGTCAAGCACTGTTGGTATCTTGATGAACCTAAGAAATATGAAAGGTAAAACACTTAACGACCTCGGCTTCTTTGAGCGTGAAGTTAAGTTGGGACAGCCGATTGATGTTGGTCTTCGTACTACCGACATGGCGATTCGCTTAGGCCAACAGGCCACTACGAGCATGAACAGTTTCAACATTGGGCGCAACATGGCCGCTACAAACAACAACAATGGTCGAAGAATGCACTCTAATCGTTTCCTCGGTCAAGACTTCGCTAATGTCAACTTGATGACAGCACTGCGTTTCATTGGGCGACACGACAGCCGTATGGTGTTGATGGACCGGTTTGGTAATATGCTCTATGTACCTATCACATTCAGTGAAGCCACCGCTACAGTGGATGCTGACTTCCACTTTGGCTCGACTCGCACAGACCCCGTGGATAACACACCTAATCGAATCACTGTACAGGGACAACCTATGGCATTGAATGACTTGGTTATTGTCACTGTTAATGATACTGAAAGACAAAGCGGTATCAACGGTGAGATACGAGAAGAACCCGCACCTGTCGTTGATATGACTGTACGCTCAAGCAGAAAGGCAAAGAGTGTGGGTCGTCAAATCCTACGAGGTAATACGCTTTCCGCTGGTGCAATCAGCAGTGAGGGGCATCCCGGCTTGACCCACCTACGCCCCGGTATGACCATCGAGTATGGTGGAGTAAACCGTGTCATCACAGAAGCAAGACATACACCACTCACAGGCTACACTGACCTAACCATGCTCAACATCGAGTCGGGTATAGAAGGGGTACTGCAAGGCATAAGCGAGGGAGCAAATGCTGTTTCCGGCGCAGAAGCACCGCTCACCTATGTACAAATTGTCGAAGAAAACCTGTCTATGTTTGGTAAGATTGAGTTGCGTATTACTTCCACAGTGACAGAACGAGGTGTACACAACACCGCCTTCCTTATCGGAGGGGTTAAAGGCACGAAGACAAGAGGCAAAATTGGTGGCACTGGGCTACCAATAGGTGCGAACAAATCCGAGTACAGGAGTTATTGACATGCCCGTATCGAATCACATACGCCGTTTGCTCCTACAGACCATCGCTGATACTATCAACGAAGTAGTGGTAGGTTTCGACGGTACACCGGCTACTTCGGAGGATGGAGCGGCTGGTCGCCCTGCCGTTGTCCTCACGCCGACAGTGACGATTATTGACGATACTGCTCTCCTTGTCGAAGCATCCATGAGTATTGATGATGCATTCGATGATAAGATTCGTGAGGTGTACATACAGAATCGTACCACCTCCGACTTCACACCAGTCGCTCGTTATACGACAAAGCCGATTATCAAAACATCGGCAAATGAAATTAACATTGAAATTTTAATTGAGGTGGCATGACATGGGAACAGGCAATCCAGTATCGGGACATACGAATCACAACTTGACAGTGACTACAGCGAGCAACGCTGATGGTTTGGCTGATGGTGACCACATCATATCGCCTACACTCACCAACATGATTGAGGGTGTACACGGTAATGGTATCATGATGTACGATGACACCTCCGTAGGCGAAGGTGACAGGAATACACCCGCCAACCTACCCGGTGCTGTCAATTATGCCAGTGGTACTACTTTCACTGTGAAAGGTGGTTATGTCGTTCTTGATGGTGTCATGTATCAGTTCGCAGGTGGTGTAGGTGCAACAACAACTTACACACTGAATACAAGCAGTGCCAGTGCCGCAGGTGCAACCGCCGCTCTTACCACTGGTAAGGAAGCACTCGTTGTCGTCTATGCTTGTGCTGATGATACTACAACAGTGAAACATATTTATTGGGAATTAGGTACAGCCACTACTGTAGGTGCTAACGCCTATCCCGCTTGTTCCACCTCTTTCCTTGATGAGCCTAAAGCAACAGGTAGCACTAAGTTGGCAAACACCCAAACCCTCGTTCTCGCTGTCCTCCGTGTCGTGTATGACGCTGGGGGCGATGACCTCAAGTTGGCTATCACAGAAGTGAATGACAAGCGTGTGTTCATCCGACCATCACCAATGTACTTCTCACCCGTCACCACAGGTGACATTGCCGCTACTGCCGAAGTTGACTCACATACAGAACTCGACAACTTCCACAGCGGTGAAGTAGGTGGTCTTAGTGGTTCACGCTTTGGTGCAATGTGGCAATCATTTGGGGCGCAAATCGCCAGCACTACAGCAGGTGACAACGATAAAGATGTGTTGTACTACAGTGGTACTCACGCCGCCCGTTTCACTCGTTCAGTGTTCGACCGTGTGCTTACAAGCACTGCTACCAGTATTGACCTCACATCAACCGATGCCAACATTCTCGTGCTTACACCGGGAGGTACATTTGCTGTCACAACAAGTGGTGCGTTCCCTGCCGGTTATGTCATTGAAATAAAGAACACTCATGGCTCTAACACTGGTACATTCGCCCTCACCAACTCAACCACTTCTGCCATCGGTGACACCGCCGACAGCGATGGTGGGTACGCTAAGTTCGTCTGTACAGTAAGCCATGCGACCAATCCAACCTTTGTTCGCTTAGTGTGAATAGGGCGATTCAAAATAGAAGAAGAAAAATTATTCTCAACTACTTTCACTGTTGTTTTTCTTAATTGCGGTGTCTTGCCAATAGTGCCCGCACTTCCTACATTGTAGCAACAAGAATCGCTCACGCTCATCATCAAGGTAGCGAGCCGATATGCGTCGTGCTATGTGCCAATGGGCACAAGCCCTACACTTTACTTTCAACTTCTCTAACAGTCGCCCCATCGAAACAAGCCTCACAAAAATCTCCATCAACCAATGCTTCGCATAGTTCATCGCAAAACGGACAAATGAATCTCGTCATTGGGCTGGCCTTCGTGCTATAATATCGTCAATGCGTAGGATGGAGTTGGTGACCTCGCTGGCACTCAACACCGCTTGACGGACAAGTTCGGTAGGTTCGTACACACCGAGTTCCATCATGCTACACACACCACCGTTGTGTACATCGGGGCCAACCTCACGGTTGCCCTGTAGGATTTCGTGGCGGATAGCGAGAACCGTATCAAGTGGGTCATGCCCAGCGTTCTCGGCAATGGTAGCAGGGATGCACTCTAAGGCATCAGCAAAGGCTTCAATCGCCATCTGCGCCCTACCACCGATTTGAGCGGCGTGTTGGCGTAGGTGGGATGACATACGAGCGTATGCGTTTCCACCACCAACAACAAAGTTGCCGTTCTTTAACACTAAAGATACAACACCAAGAGCATCATCAAAACCACGCTCGACTTCCTCAAGGGTGTGCGTAGTAGCACCCCTTAGCACGAGAGTTGCTTCATCACTCTTGACATTACCTTGTACAAAGAGATACCACACATCGTTGTGTCGTTGTCGCTCAACTGTACACTTGGTAGCAGTATCGACTTCCTCGGCTGTTTGGTACACAGTAGCACCAGTGACCTTACTCAACGAGCGTAGTGTTGACTCCGGTGTTCTGCGAGCAACCATGATGTTGTGCTTCTTGAGGTGAGCGCATACATGGTCATTGACCGCATCACGAACAAAGACAACGCCACCTTTTGGCATTGCATTCACAAGCAATTTAGCCGTCGAGATGAGGTTCGCCTTACCCGATGACTTGTACGATTGGAATGACTGTGCATCAAGTTGGACCTGTACATTGTCTTCACTCTTCTCGTTCTCAAGGCCGGTGTTCAACAGAACGATGTTGCTGTAGGCATCCTCGCCCTCAAGCACAAAGTCCTTGTTCACAATCGACCCTTCGTACAAGTATGAGTCATCGAGTGAGCCACCGGGGAAGGAAACGACCTTCACGCTTTCAGCGTCACCGGCTTTCTCGACAGCGGCTACGCACAGTTCAGCAACGGCATCGAGTGAGTTTTCAAGTGCTTTACCTGTGATAGCAGTTTTAGCGACTGATACCAATACATCTCTTTTATCACTCTTAAGTGAAATGTGGCGGTTAAGGTACTCAACGGCCATTTGTGATGCTTCATGATAACCACGACAAATCACATTTGGGTGCAATCCCTTCTCAAACAACATTTCGCTGTTTCCGAGTAGTTGACCTGCAAGAATGACCGTACTCGTAGTACCGTCATAGCATAGGTTTTCTTGTGTCTTCGCTACTTCAACAATCATCTTACCACCGGGGTGTGATACATCAAGTTCACGCAAGATTGTAGCACCATCGTTTGTCACGATAACACCACCCCCGCCGTCAACCATCAGTTTGTCCATACCCATAGGTCCGAGGGTCGATTTGACGGTATCTGCTACCGTCTTTGCCGCCCGAATGTTGTGTATCTGTGCCTTGCTCTTTGTACTTTCAATTTCCGTCATGTCTTCACCATTCCACTTCTATTTCGACTACTGCACCAGTTTCCAAATTTCGAGATTTAATGTACCCCTCGCTTTTTCCAAATTGGTATAGGTCGAATGTAAGTTGGGCATCGCTAAGGCAGTATTTGGCTACCTCATCGAATTTACCCGCTCTCCATGCTAAAGGGGCATCTTCACTGTTCATTAACTTGTTGTCCTCTAAAGTGGTCTTTGTGAGCATTCCGAGTGTGGTTGAAACCTTACCAACAGACTTGGCCGCTTTCTGCACCAAATGTTTCGTATCAATAACAGCATCAGCCTTACCGAGTATATCACCCGCTGTCCAGCAATCCAATGCATCACGCAGTACAGGTAAGTCAAATCCCTTGATGTTATGGCCGATGACAATACCACCACCCGCTACATGCTTTGCTAAGTCTTCACCGAGTGTGCGAGGGTGAAGTTCTTTCACTGTAGCCTCAATGTCCAGCGACTTGTTGCAATACACCGTACCATCGTTGCCATTCCATGTGGCGACTACTGTAGGCTCAAAGGAGGCGGTCTTATCCCACCCTCCGATTTCCCACGAGTAGTTGCCTGTTTCAATATCCAATGCCATTATATCGTTCATTTCTTCGCCGCCTTGTGTTGGTAGTAAATCCGTTTGGCTCGCTTGCGGCTTACAAACATTTTACTTCCGTAGTCCTTAAAATGTCTTTTGGCAGTGCTTAAACTCACACCTGTATTAACCATGTATGCGTTCCGCACCTGTTCTTGCCTACGCCATTCACCACTGTGTCCTTCAATCTCATAACCTACACAATCACTGTACGCTTTGAGCATCTGCTCAAGCAACTTGCCCTCTTTGGCCTTGTTTCCGTTCACTTCAACGGAGTCTTCAAGCCATGAGATAAGGTTTAGGAACAGGTCGTGTAAAATCTCATGAGCCATGTCAACATGTTCTTCTTTGATTTCCCATGACTTATCGAGTAGTGCCATGTGAAGGGAAATGATACCGAGGTAGTTCTCAATACCCGGTGTGAAGGATGCTACGATTTCCGACATAGCAGGGTTCATTTTAACGAGTTCTGCGTAAATGTCATCGGATGCCTTTCTCAAACTACTTGTGTAATTTAAACCCGGTTTGAACATGTCCCACATGTGGTGTTGTACCAAGCCTTCTCGGTCTTCATCATTCATCTCATCCCAAACTGACCACGGTATTTCTGCAAAGTTCCTTAATCGGTCCTGTAGTCGCTTTTGTGTTTCATCGAAGTAATCACAAACATCGTCTTTAGTCAAATCACTTTCTTCGGGCCTTTGCCAAAAGGTTCCAAGACGAGCATTGCTCACCTCTTGCCGCATACCCATGTCCCAATGCGCCCAGTACAGCAGTACACGCTGGAAGATACCTTTTGTTAGTACATAGTCCTTAACACCCTTCGGTGGGTATGTGGTAATCCATAATGATACCAAAGAATCACACTCAATTTTATTCCCCTTCATGTGTTTCACCAGTACATTGCTGTTGCTACCAACGGCATTACACGCTGTTTGTAGGTACAGCACAGTTTCTTGACTGTGTTTATTTGGAGTGAGTAGGATAGACCCTTCATCAAAATTGATGGCTTTACGCCCTGCGAGTAAGCCCGGAACAGTTTCAAACTCTCCTGTTGGTTTGTGGTTCTCATCAAGCACTGCATTAGTGGAGCCGATTAAACCTGCATCTGTACCGGATGCGAATGAATCATACGGGACATTTATTTTTTCCATAATTTCACTGATAAAGTTCCAAGCGATTGACTTACCAGTACGAGAAGGTTGAATCCAAAATACATGTACACGGGGGTCAAGGTGGGAGTCACCGGTAGGAATACGAACATAGGGTAAGGCAACTTGCCCTTGAATAAAAAAGAAAGAAAGAAGGCCCGGTATCTCATTCATCATGGAAGTTTGTGAAAAGTGGTGTAAGTACCCCTCAAGAACGGGAAACTTCCGTACGGCTTTGTAAGCCGTGTATGGTTTATGTTGCTCTATTTCTGCTGCTTTTTCTGCGAATGATTTCATTGTTCTCACTTCCTTTTTCTTTTGTTCTTTATATATTATCGTCGAACCTTTCGTTCTTGTTTCACGGGGTCTTCACTTGTTAGTATTTTGATGAGTAATTTTCTTCTTACCTCACCCAATCCTTTGATTTGCTTGAGTGATTCGGGGAAGCACATTTCTTCTATGCTACCACACGCTTCAAGCAGACGCTCGGCTACTTCACGACCAACGCCGGGTACAGTCATTATCATGTCCAACCGTAGGTCATTGCTTGCTACCCTGCGAATAGATTGTGCGCCATGCTTACTTGCTGGCTTGTGCAACTTGTCATGTAGTTTCACAATGAATTGAGATGCGCTACTTACATCGGGAGTGAAGAATACTTGGCATTCAAAGTCACTCATAATACGAGCGATAGTGCCTGTCATTTCAGCCTGTACTCTTGAATAACTCACCTGCTTACCGTTGCGCTTCGCCATCGTGATGTACTTCTCAATGGAGCCGTGTATGACAAGGAAGAAACGCTCAAAGTTAGCATCCATGTTATCGAGTTGTCGCCATAGATGGCCGGAGTGAGATGATTGGAATAGGTCGGGAATACTCTTAGCCTCAACTAACGCACCACCAAGTAAGTAATCACCTACTACCAGTGTTTGCCTTACGACATTAAGACCAGCCTTCTTCGCCTTTCGCTCAATGGCTTCACACAACGAGCCACGCTCATTGCTGTCAATTATCAAGTCCGGTTTCATTTGAACTTCCCCTTGTTGTGGAAAGTACACCTTTCAATTTTATACCCCTTCCAGTGCCCACAGCGTTTCCCTTTAGTGTTATTGTAGGTACATCTGTATTCATCGGGTGCTTCTTGTTTTCTGCAAGTATGACAAATGAATTTGTAGTCATCGGGTTTGTCATTTATTCTCTTGCTACTTGATGGTCTTGCGTTGCAAAAAATACATTTTAACGAGTGCATATCTCATCCCTCCATATCGCCGGTTCCGTCGTAATATATACACTTACCCACACAAAATCCTTCTTGAAATAATGTCGAGCAAGTAGCGTGCGGATAGCCCGCCATCACGATACTGCGAACCTGTTCTTCCGTCTTATCTTTGTTGTAATCAACCCAGCCTTGACCGGAAATAATTCTTGAAATCATACCCACATGTTCTTCCTTTTCCTTCTCGGCTACACGCCATGCGGGGAAGAACATACGAAGCCGGTCGGCTAAGTAGGAGGCGAGGTGGAACCTTGCCCTGTGAGTAGGGTTGCCACCACCCATAGCCGCTTGTGATAAGCATGGTAGCATGTGAATGTCATCAAGTGAAACAGTAGGTATGTCCACTGTGTTTATGTGTGTCATGTTAGCAAAACTGCTTTTTACAACAGTGAGAGTAATTGGGGTGTTGCCGAGTTTGACATAACCACTATGCGGTTCTTGTCCTATGTCCATCAAATCGTCATACGATGCATTCAATACAAGTTCACTGCTCAACGGTACACCCCACACCTCACGCTTGGCGTTATATGAATTGGGTATGCGTATCATACCACTTGTATCGAATGCCACCGCAGGGTCATTGCACCTTAGCCCTCCGAGTTTGTTTTCCCATTTGTTGATGAGAAGCCTACCGGAATGCTTTATGCGTGAAAGTTCATTACCATTTTTAGGCTCAAGTGTTTCACTCAATGGAACCCATACATGGTAGCCCCCACCACTAAACCAAATGTAGTGTAGTGTATCGTTTTGTATTAAATAACGATGAAGTTTTCTCACTTCCGCTTGTGGTACTTCAAAGGGTACATCTTTACCCCTGCTCTTGAAATCCTTACAATCAAAGTCAAGCACGAAGTGATGTATCTTAGGTGTGTTATAATCCACCCTGTGATGCTTCGGTGCTTGGGTTTTATTGAAACCATAAGCAGTGAAGTACACATTACCACTACCGTTCTTTCCAGCCCAATAGCGTTCAAGTTCTGTAGCATCACGGACAATACGCCGCCAGCCCCTTTCACCACTACTTGGTAATTCAAGCACTTCACGAGGGAAGTCTATCGCCACAAAGGACACAGCAATCACCTAATCTCGTGCAAGAAAATGTCAAGGTCTTTCTGTAAAGCGTCAACCAAATCATTCAATTTTTCAAGACGCATGTACTTGGGATGAACTGTGTAAATTAAGCGTAGTGGGTGTTCCACCGTTGCTTCACTTTCAATCTTAATGTAATCATCCAAAGTGGTTTGCCTACTCACTGTGCGGATAAACATCTTTCGATTGGGTAAGTTCCCCCCATTGGTTTTGTTAATTTTAACTTCACAGTTAAAACTCCCAGTTCGGTCATTCATCATTCTTTCTAATAGCAGTATTAACTCCATCATTTTTCATCTTCTCCATCTTTTTTCAATTTGTCCAAGAACTTATTCGCACCCGAACTTTCCAACCACTCTAAGTCGTCAGCAGGGTTCCAGTATTCGCAGTGTTCTTGAAAACTGCACCACCCACATTTGAAATCATTGTTTCCGGGGTCGGGTGGGAACTCCATGTTTAGGTGTGCTTCAATTAGGCGCACCAAACCTTTCTCAATGCTCTTTGAGGCGTACCTTCCACCCTTCTTTGATTCCTCATAGAAGAGCGTTGGGCCATCGCCCCCGTTGATACCCCCGCCGGGGAACTCCCATCCCCAATGGGTGATAGGAAGGAACTCATAGTGCGGGCTATGCTCAAGCATCATCTTGTAAAATTGCATCTCTTTACGCATGGCCGTTGGTTTGTTCTTGTTGTACTTACCGGTCTTCAACTCCATAAGAGCGAAGCCATCATCGTCAGCAAACAGGCCGTCAATGAAACCGTTCATGTGAATAGGAATATGTTCGCCATTAACTTCAACGAACCGTGTGGCCTGTATGTTCGCTTCGATAGCGACAGGTCGCCACTGCTCACCTTTGGTGATAACCAAGCGGTTGAACTGCCATTTCACCCACTGCGCTATTTGCTCATCCTCACCGAACTCGTATGGTTCGGGAGGTGCGGGTATGGCACTGTTGAACAACTTTTCAGCCTCAAGTAAATCACCTTCATCAATTAACTTTAATACTGATTTTTCTTGTTCATCGGTGTAGTTGAGCCAAAACCACTCCATCATGTCGTGGACATTCAGCCCTCGTATGTGATGGTCAACCGTTTCTCCACGCATACCTAAGAACTTCTCAAT
>UEXM01000312.1_pt1 | contig 54271 bp, 52 predicted proteins | sample 1796661 | NCBI WGS metagenome assembly UEXM01 (sample SAMEA4772469, study PRJEB27181) | metagenome | reverse complement strand
ACCAATAGACGTGGATTTCCGCAACAAGGTGGCAAACATGATTTAAGTGACGGTCTCGGTAGCGATTTCTTTAAGCGTGAACTTACAGTTAATGGTGTACGTATTGTAGGAGCCGGTAGCGTTGGCGGGCAGGTAGCAGTGCCAGATGCATGGTTAGAAAAAGTTGGACGTATGTTTGAACTGTTCTTAGACAAAAATGCCGCAGGCATTAATGAATCTGCACAAAGAACTGTTATTAAAACACTCAGTGGTGACGCAGGAACTTATCATGCAGCCCAAGGACCAACACTACAACGAGTAGCAAGAGGTGCCGGTGGAGACTATAGCACAAACTTCTTAACAGATGCTGGTATTACTTTTTGGAATCTATCACCATTGTTTGATGCAACAGTGCAGAATGATATGGTTTGGTATTTGAACTCAACTGGTGATGGTTACGGAGACGGTGACAACGATGCACAAGAAGTCATTGAACACGTATTCCATACACTTCATATGCATGGCTTAGATGCTGTGTCATTAAAGTTGTATTCTTATATTAGTGCAGACTGGGCAAGTGGTCCACTGTATGCGGCTATGGAAGAAGCATACGATGCAGGCATGTGGGATAGTTCGGGATACGGCGGAAACACTTGGAAGACTGATGGGGATGCATTTGAAGTAGCCGCAAAAGAATATTTGTTCCTACTAAACTTTGCAATGTTTGAATACACAGAATTATGGAATGGCGGAAGTCTTGCTCCTGAATGGAGTGATTTAATGCGTACTCAAGCAGGCATTCTAGCAAACAATCCGCTAGGATACGCACTACACAACACATACATTGCTCCAGTTATTAGCAAACCATCACTTGCTACTATTAGAAGCATATTCCAAGATGGCAACACACCAGGACAAGACGATCCAAGTCTAGCAGGTGTATCAGGATATGTTGTAAGTAAAGGAAGTACGCAGGACCCTGAATACAACAACGGACCGCTTATTAGCAATGGTGAAGTTGCATATAAAACAATCAACATTGGTGCATTGGATGATGATCATGCTGTTGGTGCAAAAGAACGCAAAGTTGGATATAGCGACAGAGGCAATGGTATAGACTTGTATGCACCTGCAGATGGAATATTATCAGCAAATAAAAGCTATACTCCAGAAGGCGACTATCCTGCTGTATATTCTGGATTTACTGCCAACAGCGGTAGTGGTTCAGGAGTACCCGAGGATACAGGATTTGGTGGCACTAGTGCAGCATGTCCATGTGCAGCTGGATTTATTTCTACATTAGTGCAGTTTAATAGAAACTGGACATATGCAGATATTAAAACATATATTTCAAACATGCCAGGACAAACAACTGGCAACTTTTATTATGGAACCGAATCAACAACTGCAACCGAGGCTAACTGGACTGACTATCCTAGTATAGAAACTGACGAAGCACCAAAGGTTATATACCAAGATGCAACACAGTTTACTCAAACAGTGTTTCCAAAGCGTAAGAGTAGTATGAAGTCAGGCTTGCGTACTAGCGGTGTACAAATAAACTATATACAAAAATGGGATAGAGGTTGACAACCAGTTTAAAACTTGTTATAATATTGTTATAATACAAAGGTATATAATGAATTATTTTGAATTGCAACCAGAAGAAAATACATTTAGTAATATTGTTATTGATATCACTCATCAATGCAATATGGAATGTGCTAACTGTTATATACCAAATAGAGATGTTCCAGACTTAGATAAGAAAAAACTCTATAATTTTTTATCGCGATTGCCTAATCGTACTTACATAAGAATTATAGGGGCAGAACCAACCATGCGATCTGATTTATGTGAAATAATTTCAACTATTAAAAAAATAGGGCATAGGCCTAGTTTAACTACTAATGGATTAAAGTTAGCTAATAAGAAATATGTTAAATCTCTTAAAGATTCTGGTTTAAGATTATTATTACATAGTATGAATGGAGCCGACGATAATAGTGTATACAAAACACTTGATAATGGCAAATGGGCAAATGTAAAGTTAAAGGCTCTTAATAATATTTTTGCAGAAAGATTACCAATCAATACTGGTACTATTATTGCAAAAGGAATAAACGAGTTTACAATGAAAAGGCAAATTGAAGTATTTGCTGATACTGCTTTAAAAAATAATATTAACTTTGATACAACTCCTCCTTATAACAAAATCACACCAGTTCTTAGAATGAAATCTGTAGGACAAATTGGTAGATTTATGGAAGAGTGTTCGTATACTATGGACGAACTTATAACTTTAGCCGAAAACAGATTAGGCGTAAAAAAAGAACAAATGATTAAAACATCTGCAGGTGTTGTAAGGGCTGGACCAACAATGGAAGCTCTAACGTCAATGATGTTTCCTTATAAAACAAATGCAGGTAATATACTTGTTAGATTAATTGATTGGCAAACTAACGACGATGGAGTTATCGATCATGACAACCCTAATAGAGGTCGTTTAACAGAAAACTTTACTATTGCTCCGTTTTTTGAACATGTCAAGGCTAATGAAAATGGATATTAATGTAAGTACATTTATAAGGAATGATGATTTATTTTTATCAACTTGTAAAAAGATTAATAAATTCTTAACAATCGAAGATTTATCTTGTAAACGAAAAGAAAACTATGCATATTATCAAATGAGTACTAGTGATAGCATTGCTGTTTCAGTATATCATCAAGATACTAACATATTAGGGTTTAGTACTGTTATACATAGAGACATGTTTGGAAATGGTTGTCGAATTTTAAATAGATTTTATAAATCAAATAACTATCGATTTGCAACAAAAGATATATTATTAACTAAAAAAATGATATTAGATCAAGTTGATATTTGTAGAAAACTAAATTTTGATTATGTTTTTATGAGTCGAGAAAGTAATACTGGAGCTACTCCATTTAAGTATTACTTAAATAAGTTAAAACTGGACAAATGGATTATAGAAACAGATAAATTTAATGTGTGCAATGGTGACAATAGTTGTCAACAATATATAACTTGGTTGCCTATATCAGAACATTATAAAAAAATAGAGTTAAAAAGGATAAAAAATGATTGTAGAGAAAAATAAGTTTGCAGCGATTGTATCGGAATGTGACTATAATAATGATGCAGAAAAAATTCGTCAACTCATTGGCGATTGTCGAGTAGTAGTGGTTAGAAATAATGATCCTGTGCCGCCTGAAACGTTAATACCTTTTTACAAGACTATTGGAAATGTTGTAGCACAAAATGCAAAAGTTAAAGGTAATGTTAACGGTCACGGCGAATTAATCAGAGTTCGAAAGAATGGACTTTTTAGTGGCGAAGATGACGGCGAACTTGAATGGCATAGTGCTGGTATGAATCGTAATGGTCACGATGATATTGTAGTAATGTACATGCATCAAAATTCTGAAAGTGGTGGAAATACGTTCTTCTCTGATAGTCAAACTGCATTTGAAGATTTAGATGACGATACTAAAGAAATCTGTCGTAAAATAAAATCAAAAACAGTTACATATAATGCTAAAATGAAACTAGAAAAAATGCATTATAAGAATGTGTTTAGCGACGAGCAAACAATGATGGAGTTTAGAGATATAGACGGAATGACTTCTTTTGAAAAACAGACTCCGCGAAAAGATCTTGTAACTATACATCCAGTTAATGGCAAAGAAGGGTTATATTTTCCCTGGAGTGTTATTCGAGGATTTTCTGGATTATCTCATAATGATCAACACGATCTTTATTATAAACTAAAAGATCATACACTAAGTGAAAAATATGTTTATACACACAAATGGAATTCTTATGATATTTGTTTTAGCGATCAACATCATAGTCTACACAAGAGAGAGGCATACACTGGCGATCGAGAGCTATGGAGAGCAGGTATATGGTATCGGCCCGAAGAACTAGAAGATAAAAACCCAACTGAATGGTCTTGTGCGAGCCTCATTGAATGATAGATTTAGAAGACTTTATACAACCTTTAGATATATCTTCTAAAACACTTGATTATTTTGGCATCGATTCTCCTGATAATTGGGAAGAACGCTGGAAAACTTTTCTAAAAACTCACCCTGATAGTTATTATGACGATACAAACATGGATATATCATATGTGTTTAACAAGCACGGATTTAGATATAAAGAATTAAATACTGTAAACTGGGATAACTTTGGTTTATTTTTAGGATGTTCAAACACATTTGGCCAAGGTGTTCCAGAAAGTTTATTAGCAAATAAACTAGTTGAAAACTATTTAGGTATTGATTGTGTAAATCTTGGTGTTCCTGCTGGTAGTAATACTTTAATGAGTATTATTGCTTTAGAGATTGCTTCTAGAAATTTAAAGCCAAAGTTTGTAGTTGTGAATTGGACAACTCATGATAGAACTTATGATATCATTGACAATAAAATAGAAAACTTAGGGATATGGAGTATATCTTGGTATAAAACTATTCATAACATTAGTGCTGACTACTATAAAAGCTGGATAAATAATAAGGAAAGATCATTATATTGTTCACATTTATCTCAAAAACAAATAAACCAATTTTTTCCAAATACTATCGTACTAGAATCTAGTTATATACACTCAGTAGCAAAAGATTTAGATTGTCATTTTATAAATACCGACAAGAACGCAAGAGCAAGAGATGGGTATCACGAAGGATACAAGTATCACAAAGAATTAAGTCAGTGGGTTTTAGAAAATGTTTGAAGTTCAGTACAACGATATTAATAATTTTGATTTACATAAGATACTACTAGAACACGGTCTAATAGTTATTAGAAATGCTTGTTTAGAAGTTGATGATTTTGAAGAGTTAACTAACAAGATGGGCAAATCACTTGTTACAACAAAACATGTATTAAACAAAGCAAGAACTATACAAGAACTAAGCAATAAAGGGTTGTTTTCTAACGGTGATGTGGGATGGCATAACGATTGGAGTTACGGAAGAGGAAACTATTTTGGAACTATTTTACATAATGTAAAAAACGGTCATCTATCACCTACATGGTTTTGCGATACAAGTAATGCTCCTAAGGATTTAAAAAATATTTATAAAAATTCTATAGGAAAATATTATCCGCCGGCAGATTTGCATAACTTGTGTTTTACAGAAAAACAACTTGCTTTATTAAAAAAACAAAAAATTACAAGACCGTTTATTACTAATCATCATATTACAGGTGAAGAGATTTTATATTGTAGTATAAACACCATACAAGAAAATAAGGTTGATTTAAAACCGTTCGAAAATTGGATTGAAGAAAATGCATATATGCACAACTGGCAAGATAATGATGTTTTGATTTGGGATAACCTAAAGATGATTCACAAACGAGTGGCATTTGAAGGCGAAAGATTATTGTGGCGAACACAATTTATAATATGACGGTAGTTAGTGTGTCATAGAAGATTGTATTGTTTACAAATTTCAATAGATTCTTCCCAACTATATTCAGGTTTAAATCTCCAACTGAGCATTAGTCTTAAATCTTTGCATTTATTCTCTACGCTGTGCGGATATTCATTTCTAAATAAAACAGCAGTATCTTTAAAAATATATTCATATTTCTTTTTTAATTGAGATTTATCTACTATATCTCTTGTTCCTAAATCCTCTAAATGAATATATTCTATAGAACGTTCATCATCAAAGTCCCAAAAATAAGTTTTAGTATCTTCAGTACAGTTTTCTACAGGAATATTAATACTTACATTATAAGTGTTATCTAATCGTGTAGCTGCTCCATCTGCATGTATGTTTATTCCATTTTTTGGAAATAATGTAAGTATTAAAACACAATCTTTAAGATGTTGTGTAATCGGGCCAATGTGATCAGTTAGTTCTTGTGTTACTAAAACATTATTATGCCATTTATTTTTTTGTTTAATTTTTTCAAAATCAATAGACGATTCTTGTATAAATTTTTTACAAATAGTTTTATCAAAATCTAAGTTAAGTTCTTGTATATATTTCATATATTTCACCTACTGTCTGAGTTAAAGATAGACTTAAAACAACTCTATTAAATGGACTCAATCTATTATCAACCCTGTGTGGAATATCTACTCTCCAACATTTAGGAGTATTAAGAGATATAGTTTCAATAATTTCATCGCTTTCCATATCTGTCATATATTGAAACATGCTTGTTTCATGTACCTTAATAGGTATATTAATTGCTGTTATTCGTTGTCTTACTCCATTAGCGTTAGCTCTGTCATCAACATGAGTTTTACACATTGTACCTGCAGGAACCATAATAATAGCTGCATATTCAGGCTGAATAGGAAGTTGATCAGTTATTAAAGAAATATTATTCATTTCTTGATCGGATAGCTTATAAGGTCTAATAGTCCAACTAGGTTCTTTAATATTATTTCCGATTTCAAACATCCATTCTTTGTCATTATTATTAAGTTGGATGTCAATGTCGAACCATTTCATATTATTGTTCTCCTAATATTGTTACTACAAGATGCAATCTTATCTCTGTACTACCATTAAATACAGTATGTGGTACAGTTGTATTTGTCCAATACCACTGATTTTGTTTTAAATGCTTACTTTCATTTTCAATAACCATAAAACACCCATCTTGAGTTTTGATTGGATAATGAAGTCTTGGTGTTTGATCATGATGCCAGCTAAGGCAGGTTTTAGGTTTACTATTCATAATTCTGATGCGGCCAACTATATATCTTTCAGTTATTTTATTATAAACATCTTCGAATAATGAGTCTTTAAATCCAGAACATAATACTTTAAAATCTGTTTCTTTAAATGGTACTAGTCTTCTAGGGATTATTATATCTCCGTTTTCATTTTCATAAGATTGATCCCAATCTAAAAACAAACTACCTCTACCTGTTAAACAGTTTGAAGGGTCGTTCTCAGTTGCATTTAAACATATTTGATCGTTTACATCATGGTGCCACCAGATTTTTTTTTCGTCTAACAATCTTAAAAACTCTGTATGCAAATCATATACAGGTAGTGTATCTATTTCGACAAAATTCATTTCACTTTCCTTTTAGGTATCTTACTATCAGCACTGCTTACACAACTGTCCGTAATACAAGGCATAGGCTTATCAAACAGTTTAAACCCTGTTTCAATGTTTCCTAGAGGAACATCGTGGCAACTGTAACTGCGCTTTACACTACCATCTGGTTCGCGTATAATGATACCTTGATATCCAGCATTGCAACTCCAACCTTTAAACTTGTTAAAGTTGAAAGCATTAAAACGTTCTGCTTGATCCATATACCATGCTTTACCGGCTTTATCTCTAAATTCTACTTGCATATGCCAAGGCACTTTTGCATCAGGCATGTACATCATATCTTTTGGTATTTCAAATTTAGGCTTAGGACGTTCTGCCCATACTCTTTTGCTTTCTGTATATGCACGTTGCGGCATTCCGTTGTGCAAACGCTTTAGGTCCTCCGGTTTGTATCCATCAACCACCCTACTAGCAGTAGGGTCTGATTGCGGTTTGAGTGTAACGTTGATTCCTTGCTCGTGGAAGAACAGGGCGTTTTTCCAATCTCTTTCAAACCAGTCTGGAACCATAACCATATTGATTGTAACTTGAACATCGTGCTCCTGACAGAAGATTAGTTTGTCTGCAAAGTCTTGCATCTTCTCAACTGTATTTAAGTGTTCTGTGTGCAAACTTGCTGTAATGCTGGCACGGTGAAAGGGCTTAACTGCTTCGACATACTTTTCAAACCATGCCATGTTGCGACTACAGTTAGATGTCATGTGTACACTTGTATAGTTGGTGTTGTCTACGTCATCAGCCAAATGCTGTAGAATATCCAAGTAGCCAGGATGGAAAGTAGGCTCGCCGCCACTAAGACTAAAATGATAACTATTAAATCCGTTTTCACGTGCTTGCCTCTTTATTTCATCTATGGTCCGTAAGCATAGTTCTGTAGGACGGTGGTCTTTACGGTCACTGCGGGCGTAAGGCCAACAGTAAGAGCATTTGTAGTTGCAGAACCTTCCAAGGAGCCAGCTAACAGTAAATATATCGCGATACAACAGGGTACGCTGACCAACACTAACAATATCGTCAAAGGGTATTTTAGTAAAGTCATAGTTGGACCATTTTAAATCTTGATTCATATTTTAATAATAACATTTTTATAGTAAAAGTCAACCTTATAAATGTATATCTCCTATTAGATTTTTACATTTAAACACACATAGCTCGTATGTTTGTAACTGGTTATTAATATGTTCAAACCAATCTCCATTAATTATATCTTCAAGTGAATGATAACGAACGTTGTGCGTTTTTGGATCTAAATTAGGAGCTGTTTTCCAAAGTTTATCTAGTTCTCTAGGATTTCCCATCCAACAACATGGAGTTACATATCCTTTAGCACTGATATAAATATTACCATCTATGCCATTATGAAACTTAGTTATTCTAGAGTTTAACTTTGCTGGGCAGCGTACACATTCAAGTTGAGGAGAAGTTTTTTTAAATTCCTTTACTGGAATACCGTCTATTGTATTTGGATTTACGCTATTATACCATTCTGGAGTTTGTACTTCTTGTTTTTTAACTTTTTCAGGTTGTTGCTTTTTAGTATCATTATCGGGTAAATCAAGTACATCTGCACGACCAGATTGTATTATTTTAAAATTATAAAAGCCTTCTTCGATTGACATTTTTTTTGCATCTTCTATTTGATGTTTGTTATGATCAAACACAATAAATTGCCATTCGGCCCAGCCGCCTGCATTAATATAAGCACGCCAGTTACGCTGTAGTTTTTTCCAATCAACATGAACTCGATAAATGTGATTAGTATCTTCTAGACCGTCAATTCCAAATACAACTATAATATTTTTAGTTTCTTTTGATAGTTTTCCTAGGTTTGTCCAAAACTCTTCATCTCTAGTTCCACCGTTTGTTGAAATACAAACTCTACATTTGATATTTGTTGCAATATATTTTGAAATTTCTAACATTTGAGGATTTACAGTCGGCTCGTCGACATTTCCGCACATATGTACAATTTCAAGTTTGTCCCATTTATGATTTTTTAACATTTTTTTGATATCTTTTAGAGTAAACCATGCATCATTTAATCCAAGATCTTTTATTCTTCCATTTTTCCAATCAACATACTGCTCATAACGATCGCACTGAGGACATGCTGCATTACAATAGTTTGTTAATTCTATTTGTATTCTACCTATTTGACTTGTTTCAAACCATTTGTTCATCTGTATAATCTTTCTTAAACGTATCCATTGCCCACGTTCGTTCAATACAAGGAAAACACTGATCCCCACAATGTATATATTCTTCAACTGTGTCAAAAATTTTATCGTCTGCACAACTGATTGTGAGAGGAAATAATGTTTGATGTATTTCCTCTCTACAATACATACCTATTATAGCTTTCTTATTTTGATCATTCCACGGACTACAATGTAATATTTTATGTTTTGGTGCAAGTGTTGTGATTGTATCATGTGATGGAGGGTTATCTCTACTTTTATCTCTTCCGTTTATATGTTTTTTAGCACGTTGAAGTTCTATATTATATTTTGTTCGAATTTCTTTTGATTCGACCCATTTAATAACATCTTCTGCTGGAGCATTTATAGTCATTCCAGTATAAATGATATCAATATTATATTTTTCAACAGTATCGTCTACACCCTTATCAAGTGCATCAACATAATTAGATTGTGATCCGTGTACTACAATGTGCTTTGCTGGTGATTTATTTGTTAGTTCTTCAACTTTGTCAATAATACGTTTTGCAACATCGGCATACAATGGCTTTTTTTCTGTTACTAATGTTATTGGATATATATTAGAGTCCTGATAGTTTTTGCATACCAAGTAATATAGTAAACTACTTTCGGCACCACCTGACAACTCAACTGCAATATTTTTAAGTTTTTTATTAATGTACAAATTTTACATCCACTATTTTATCATAAGAATCATCAGTATTGTATAAAACATTATCTACAAAGACATTATGTCTAGAATACTCCCAAATAGGATTACCAATGCCTAACATTAATCCTCTAAACCAAGTTGGTATTGGAATATTATACTGTTCATTTAATGCAGTATACAACTCTTCCCAGGCTGCACATGCACAGAATCCAGTTTTATATCCTAGCATAGCAGCAGAATGAGCAGCTACACCCGAAGAAAGGCCTATACTTATATGAAAGTTTTTTTCAAAATCATCATTAAACGGATCATCTATTTGGCTTTCGTCTGCTGGCATAAAAATCATTAACATTGGTGCAAGAACTTGACCATTACGGTGGATAGGCTGATCAAAGTGAGGATTGGTACGATCAACTGCTAAAGAATAACATAATCGGTTAAAATCTTTATTTGTACTTACTAATAGTTTATAATATTGTCGATTTTGTTTTGATGGCATAGTAGTAGCTGATTGAATTATACTATTATAATCAGCTATACTTACAGGATTGTCATAATCCCAGTTTCGCTGACACCTTTCAGCTATAAAACTTGCCTTTTCTACATTCATTTCTGTATACACTGGTCCATTAACTAGCTGATTTATTAATTCATTATAAAGGTATTTAATATGATTGATTGTTTGAAGTGATTCTGAGTTTGCATGTATTTCGCCACCGCATAGCTCTATTATTTGATCTCTTAACATAGTATAACATGCAACCTCAACGTCAGTTGATTGCAGTTGTAATGTATTATTTCTATAAAACTCTTCTACTATAAACTGTATATGTTCCTTATTGTTAAATTTTAATCCATTAATAAATGCATTGATTACATTACGTAAATCTCTATCACATTTACTTAGGGTATCTGTTCTATTAGGATGTGTATTTTTAATCCACAAAAGTAGGTTTGATATTATATTTTCTTTATTTTCTAAAACTATATTAGCGGCGGTGTAATACATTTTTGTTTTCCTTATCTATATTTTTTAACATACGTATTATAGATAAATCTTTATTTTCTTCTTTAACCTCTTCTTGCAGAATTGGTTCTAAGTTCTTTGTGTTTTTATAAAAAATATCTAACGCTGTATTAGTATTTAATCCTTTCGGCGAACACAATCCGCAGCCACAATAGCTTTTAGGACATTTAATAAAAGGAATCTTACCTTCACTTAAAGTTTTTTCAAGGTTGTTATTGATCAAATCAAAGCGGCTTGCTTTACCAATCGGACCAACTTGACCATCCATATTAACTTGACAAGTTTGATGATGCCATACTCCGTCGAGTTCGCTGTTTATAAAAAGAAAATCCCAGTTAATCATACAGTTCCAACCTTTAAAGTTGTTAGTAGGAACAAAGGATCCTACTGTCCATTTATCATCTATACACAAATCAAGTTTTCTTCCGTTACAACATGGGCGACCAATGTTTTGTGCCATTTCGCAACTCTTGGCTTTTTTATTTACTGTTTCTTTTTTACCTCTACTCCAATAGTCTTTGAACCATTGATGTTGTTCTTCTGTATAAATGTGTGCAGATCCATCTTCAACATCTTTAGGATTTCCACTATCACCAATAATTCTAGGAGTATAACGTACACCAAGTTCATCTAGCCAATCTGCAACAGCGATGCATTCGGCAAAATAATCTTTGTGGAACATCAAGTTTATTCTAAAGTTATAATCAGCTTCTTTCATTGCAATAATATTATTACGAACTAGTTTTTCTTCGAGTTTACTTTGCTCGGCATGCCAACTTAATGTACAACTGTCGATGTTATCAATGATCTGTTGACATTTTTTAGGAGTATAACATCCATTGGTTGTAATGTTGGTCTTTACTTTAGGATATGCCTCGTTACAATATTCGATAAATTCAAAAAAATCCGGGTTGATAGTTGGTTCGCCACCTGTAAATGCTAACGTTGTTTTTTTAGGTACTGCACGATATTTGTCATATAGTTCACTATACTTAACAACACCATCTAATGTATGTTTAAGAGTTTCGAGTGTAGTATTAGGTGAAGTTTTATTACTATGATGCGGACCACAATAAGTACAAGCATATGTACATCGTCTTCCTAAATCCCATACTACATCAAAACTATCATTATCTACTTGATTAATTGCGCTGAACATCTATTGATCCAAATCCTATTATTGCACGTTTATATTCTACCGAAGTTTCGGGTAAGTTATTATTACTTAAAAACCAACTGCTACTATGCCAACGTTTTGCATCAAATAACATTGCTGTTCCTATTTTCCATTCATATACACTATGAACTTTTAAATCTGCATACTCTTTAGCATATGCTGTATCAGCAGGATTATAACGTTGTACTTCTTTATCGTATTCCCATTTATCTCTATATACAAACACTTCGTTATTATCACGATATCGCATTTCGCCTTTTGTATAGATTAGCTTTCGAGGAATAGCAGAAACTCTATTATAGTTTACTGTATACGGTTGTTTGCATTTCCATTCAAGTGGAATAATCAAACCCACAACTACATGACATTCTATTTTTTCATCCCAAGGCACTGTATCAAAATCGGTATGCAACCCTGCAGGTTCGCCACTATGAAAGTAATCAAAATGCCAATCATTAAAATTTCCTGTAAGATTATTTGCAAAATCACGTAAGTTATTTTTAATATCTTTAGGAACCGCACAAAAATAATTAAAGTTTTTTGTACCAGTTAGTTTTATATCTGATGTACTAAACATCTTATTTGCTAACTCTTTATGAAAATTTATATCTAAATCAATGTTGTGTGTACCAAAATTATACATATTACTTCCTTATTATAAACGAGCCTTTGCATTTATCAACTATTTTATGATCACATATTACTTTTTCAATTATTGGGCCATATTTTTTATGGGTTAAGTTTCTTCCTATAATAATACCATTGTCCTTTAAAAACGAAAATGCTTTATTATAAGAGCTTTTCCAATCTATACTACTACTTACCAGTCCCATACTTATAATATCATATTTTTGAGAGGTTTCAAAATTTTCAAAATATACCTCATGTGTTTCTGCATAAGGACAGTGTGATTTAAACATATCAACGGTTATAACTTCTTTTAAGTTTCCGGGATCAAAATATCCTTTTTCCCAGTCAACTTGTAATCTTACATTTTCTTGCTCCCACGGATCGACTGCTGTATATTTCCATTTAGGATGACTATCATAAAGATAGGAAAATAGTCTTCCATTTGCTGAACCAACTTCTAAAATATTTCCAGCAGGAGATGTCATTTGTTTTTTTACAAACTCCATTTCCTGCAAACTAATCCATCCTTCGGTTACCATGTCTTTAATCTCCACATTAATGAATCTTCATCATAATACCTATCGCTTTCTGGTATATTTTTCCAACGGGTTCCGTCTATAACAAAACTCCCGTTTTGACCGTCTAATATAATATATTTTCTTACAGCATATGCAATCGAATATTTTACACCAGGATGACCGTCTGGTCTATTAATTGCCCCAGTGCGATCGTATATATTTCTTCCAATAATAACTCCGCCGGGTTTTAATAGTTTAAGTGCTTTTTTATAAACTTTAGGCCAATGTATGTTAGGATTACTCATACCCATACTAATAACATCAAACTTTTTATCAGTTTTAAAACTTTCAAAATCACAAGCATGATGTTCAGCAAAAGGTATATTATTCTGCAACATTTCATTAGTCACACGTGGTCCATGATTTCCTTCATCCCAATATCGTTTATTATAGTCAAGTTGTATATACACTTCTCTTTCGTGCAACGGATCAACACTTACATAGTTCCATTGTCTATGTCGACTATGTAAAAAATCAAACAATCTTCCTATTGCACTGCCTGTTTCGAGTATATCACCTGTATCAGATTTCATCCATTTACTTACTAAACCGCATTCTTTTCTGCTTATCCATCCATCTAGTAACGGTGCTTCGTTGCTTATCATACTATTCCTCCAAATCCATAATATCTTTCTAAACAAAAGAAACAATAGTTACAATGAACCAGATCATCATGAGTGAATCTAGGAAAATCTTCACAACTGAATGTTAGTGAATATAGGTCTTCAAATACTCCATATTGATGATATAAATCATTTACAGCTCTTTTATCAGATCGAATAAATGGTCTTACTGATGTAAATACCGGGCCGGTAAATCTGCCATCTTTATCAACCCCTTCTCCACGCTGAATTATATGACTATGCCATTGCACAGTATCTCGTGTTTTATCTCTTTTAATATCTATACTTTGATTTACCTTTTCTAGATTTAAGTTAAATTTATCATTATTATCAACAAAAAACTGTTTAAACTTTTCAGTCGGAGGGTTTAAAGTTAATCCAGAATAACTAACTTCAATGTTATATTTACTTATTGCATCGTTTGTTAATATTCGAACCCCTGCTTCGTATTCGTGTCCAAGAAGCGGACTATCATGTTTATCATGGTAAAGTACAATACGCTCGGTAGGATATTTGCCTGTCATTTCGCCAACTTTTTCGATTATATTATTAGCACCATGACTGTACCACCATTTTAATTTTGTATCTAGTGTAAGTGTATAAATTTCGACATCTGGTTGATCTTTATAGTGATCACACACTGCATAATAAATAATAGCACTATCTGCTCCGCCACTTAGCTTTACTGCAACTCTTTTTACACCTGGTTCGAAATATATTTCCATTACGATCTTTCCATTTTTTCAACTTCGTTAAGACCTTTATCAGTTCCACGTTCATCAAATATACCTTCAATTAGAAAACGTAATGGTGTACGTACACCAAACTGATGAGTTCCATCATCATCATCTAGCCAGCCAACATGTATACTATTTGATTCTTTTAAACTAAAATCTTTACATACTTTACTATATAGATCTCCGTAATTTGCCCACCAATAATCAGGACCAAAGTGTTTCATTGCTTCTACACCTATCCACATATCGCTAACATTTGCATAAGCAAAATCATTCATAATGCTTATAGGTCCTACAGTTTTTTCTTTTGTATACCGTATACCTATACGTTGACTACCCATACCTAGTGCTTTTGACAAACTTACGCTAACACTTTTTATTGCAGGATGTGTGACATCAAATTCAAAGTTGCGACACTGCCCAAACCATGCTCCGTCAATGTGAACCGGTATATCATATTCATCACAATAATCTAATAACAAGTCAAAATTATCGTGATAGCCGGTAGTAATACAACTAGGATAACTTACAATAAAAACATCTCCTTTGTTTAGTTGTGTATAATGCGTTATTTGCTTTACATTAAAATCTGTTAACCGTCTATGATACTTATATTCTCCTTTGTACGTAGCTATATTAGCACCGTGCAGCTGATGTAGTTCATCTAATTGATGTGTAGTGCCAAGTATAGCGTCTCTGCGTTTAAAGTTTTCTAATCCTGTGTATTTTATGTGTTTATGTGCATGTATCCAAGCGTCTACTTCTTTAAGAAAAACTTCTGTATAAGCGTGTGGATCTTTTGGATAATCGTTCATACTTAGATTCTGTCTAAACTTTGTAAACTTACTAAGGTACATAGGACGTTGTCGTCTTGTTCCTAGCATATCAAATGTTATATCGTTATATTCCATCTATTCTCTCTTTGATATATTTAAATATTTTTATATTTGAATCAATCCCTGGGTGATCAAAATCTCTTGCAACATCAATATAAAAAATATCATCAGCATTGGATGGATCAAATATTGAAAAATCTACAAAAGATATATTATGTTTAGCAAGCAACCAATATGTCTGGCATTGTGATGTTTCGCTATATTGTTGTAAACTTTCCATAGTTTCTGTTGCTTGTTTTAAATCAGTTGATTGCAATCTAGTTGTTCCATAAAACAGCCTAAGTTTATTAGGCCATTGTAATATAACTATCTTTGGTAGTCTGTATCCACTATTTAATAGTTGTAATAAATTATCTTTTATAAGATTGCACGATCCTCCTGAAACTCCAAGGTTTAATACTGGTATATTATAATGAGATTCTAGTAAGTCGGTATACCTATGTTCTTTGTGCAGAGAATGTCCAAACGTATGACTACAACCTAATGCTAATATATAATCAGTATCAGGTGGCAAAACATGATTGCATCTATATCCAAATTTATTTATAGTATAATCTATAGGATTTTTAAAATAAAATCCGTCTTTATAAGTTTTTATCTTTTTTTTATTATGATAAAATAACTTTTCTTCATTAGCATCTTGAAATAGAAGAGATTTATTACAAAAATTTGAAGTGCTTACTGTAAGAAAGGGATCTATATCCATTTTTCAACTACCGCATCTAACTTACAAGGACATGCACGATAATCACATATTATTGGATCATCGGGCAATGTATACTTGCCTGTTTTAATATTACCTAAACTTCCGCCGACACCTTTGGTACAGCGTTTGATATTTCCATCAGGTTCTACCATTAGACGTCTAATACCTGCTGTACAAGACCATCCTGTAAACTTATGTAAGTTTTGATCTAATACTTTCATAAACTTTATTGGTGTTCCGTCATAATGTAAGGTTTGTGGTATTTTCCAATCAATACCAAATGGTTTCATTTTATTACAACTATTATTTTGTATCCAGTCTCTTTGTTCTTCGGTATATTCAAAATAACTAGTTCCATCAATACTGGTTCTAGTAAACTTTGGGGTTATTTCAACATTAAGCTCTGATAGTCTTTCGTATAAAATTTTAGCTCTCTCATAGTTGTCAGGTACAATCATTAGAGGAATACTTACACTTGCTTTATGTTGCATTATTTTAGCAACTTCAACAAAATGATCGTCGTCTGCTTCTTCTGCATGCCAGCTTAGAAATACAAACGACCTTTGTGCTTTAAAAGATTCCCAATAACGAAGTGTCCGGCTTGCATTTGTAGCATATTCAACAAACACATCTTCGTCACTGATAGTATCAACAAACTCTTGAAACTTAGGCCAAACAGTGGGTTCGCCGCCTAATATTTCTACATAAACATATTTGTTTCTTTTTTTAACTTCTTGTATTAAATCAAGATATGGTTGCCAGTTTACGGGCCAACGATGGCTTCCGTCTCTATGATAATCATTACAATAACTACAACTAAAGTTACATACATTATGAACAAATAAAGTTAATATACAACAATCAAGGTTTTCATTAGTTATTCTCATCAAACAAATCCTTGTATTGTGGAACTATATCTAAAATATTTTGATTACGTATTTTATCAAGCCGGTTGGTTGTATCGATAAATGTTGGAAGATGTTCATTATAATCTTCGCTGTGCATAAAGCGTTCAACTTTATTTAATATGTCAATAAAGTTATTTTTTATTTTTTCATTGTACAATGTACTATCAATCCATTGTTTGTGTTCAAAAAATGTATCACTTACTTTATCCTTTAAATACTGAGGCAATATTTTAACATTATAATATTTTGGAGCATGACACATGTGATATGTTATAATAGGTTTAGCGGTAGTAACTGGATTAAACTTTTCTAATCCACTTTCTTCTAACTTCCAACGCATAAAATCTGGCAAATGAAAAAGATTTAATGGAGTTACTGTATAAGTAAACCAACCTTTTAAGTTTATATTTTTATTTTTTTCTAATAACTCCATATTTTTATATACTTTGTTCCAATTTGCAGGAGCTCGTTGATAGTTAAACACATCGCCATATCCGTCAATACTAGCACCTATACGTATTTGTTTAAACTGTTCCCACAACTTAATAATACCAGGGGTAACATTTGTTAAGTTGCTGTTATACTCAATTTCAATATTACTGCTGTTTCCATTTGCTACCAATCTTTCAAGTAATTCTAAATGTTCATCAATGATTAATGGCTCGCCACCAACAATGTACATACGTTTTGTATTACCTGTGTGTTTTTCAAACTGATTCCAAAACCAGTTGCTTTGTTTAAACCAGTTATAACTATCTGTTTCCCATCTACCTTTGGAGTTTTTTTCTAACACAACAGTACCATGAGTGTCGTTAAACTCTGGTTTGCCTTTTAACTTTACATAATCATTAAACCATGTATGACTTTCTGTTGGTCCGCACATTCTACATTTTAGATTGCAGAAGTTTCCATAACGAATATCAAAAAACTCTATTGGTTGAGCATTAGTATCAATACTGCCATCGGCATTTGTAACAGCTCTAGCTGCTTCTACACCAAAATCTCCGCTGTATTCTCCCCATTCTAATACTTCGTGTTCTCTTCGACTTTTAATACCGTTTATTTCTTCTTGTCGGCAACGTTCACACTCAGGATGCCATTCATCATTGAGCATCGTTAATCTAACTTCATTTAATAGTTCTGCGTTCCTTGCATCGTCTATTTCATGTTTGCCTATATTATAGGGTGTTCCGTCGGCTTTCCTAACTATACCTCTATTCTTAGTATAGCTATTGGTGTTACAACATATGCGTATATCGCCGTTGTTTCTAATATTGATACTATTCCATGGCATAGGACAAAAAGTTTTACTCATCTTTAGGTTCTGTATCCTTTAATAAATCGTAAAGCTCTGGAATATAATCTTCGATACTATGGTTACGTATCTTATCCAATCTACGAGTTGCTTCCCAAAACTGCGGAAGTGCATCGCTAAAATCTTTAGCATACATATAACTGCTGTACTGATCTAATAGTTTTATTACTTCTTTTTTAGAAGCTTCTTTTCTATGATCTGGCCAATTTGTGTCATCGATTAACTTTGTAAGACGTGGTTTATATTCTTCATACTTGGCATGAACTGCATCTTTTGCAAACTTGGGCAACATACGCATATTTAGAAAACGTGGACCGTGTAACGGATGCGGAGTTATTACTGGTCTCCAGTTGTCATCGTTTACTTTTGGCATTTTGTTTAAAATAATCCATTCCATAAATTCAGGAAAATGTAATGCATTAAAAACATTGATAGTAGCAGCAATCCATACTTTATAGTTGCCTTCAGCTGTTGCAAACTTTTGTAAGTTTTCGTGTATTTTATCAAAATGACTCGGATATCGCATGTAATGATTTATTTCTCCAATACCGTCAATACTAGCACCAATATTGATGCGTTTAAAATGTTTCCAAACATCCCATGCACGTTGCGGAACATTTGTAAGATTGGTATTATACTCTACAATAATTTTATGAGCATGTCCTTCGTCTACACACTTTTGTAAAAATTCATAATGTCTGTCAATCATTAGTGGTTCGCCACCAACAATATAAAGTTTTTTTATTTCACTAATATTAGCGTCCATTTGTTCCCAGTAATGGTCGCTTTGATGCCAATCGTACACATTTACATCTGGTTCAAACTTGCCTTTAGTATTTTTAACAAGATTAACAGGGCCATGACTATCTTTATATTTAGGTCCCCAAAGTTTAACTTGGTCTTCATACCACATACTACTATCAGTTGGGCCGCACATACGACAACGTAAGTTACAAAGATTACCAAATCTTACATCATAAAAACTACAGTCGATTTTATCTACATCAATAGTGCCATCTTCTTGTGTATGAGATAATAACTCATCCCATTTATAATCTCCAGTATTAATCCAAATTTCATTTTCATAACTTTGGCGACTACGCATGCCTGCTTCGGATTCTGTTTGACAACGAACACACTCAGGATGCCACTTATCTTCCATCATATATTGACGTATTTCTTTGCTTAACTTACTGTTTCGTGTATCTTTAAGATTAGCAGTACGAGCATTATAAGGTCGGCCTGTATCGTCTTTGAGTGTGCCGCCTGTTGGTCCATGTTGTGCTTGACAACATACACGAATATCGCCATTAGCACGGAGACTTTGACTCATCCATGGAATCGGGCACAACGTATTACTGTTACAGGTCATTAATGTTCTCCATTATATATGTATTTAACTATTTGGTTATAATATTAAAACTGATCTGGTGTTATTAAATGTTCTAACTTGTTCCAAAGCTCACTGTTTTTATCCATCCAATGTTCTTTTCTAATCTTGTTTAACTGAGCATCATTTCTTAAAAACAATCCAAAGTTGCCGGGTTGTTTGATCTCATGTACAAGCTGGGCAAATATTTTACGGTATAACACATTATAGTTTTTTTCAATGCTTTGTAAATATTCTAAAATCCAAGGTTTTACATCTTCGTGCAAGTTACGTGGTTGCATCCACTCCGGTCCGTCAATAACCACACACTCATGATACAATTCTTGCTCGATACAAAAATCTAATATCTCGTGTATCTTGTTTACATTGTATATACTAAATGCACTATGCACATTTATGTGTTTGAAATGCTGTTTATACCATATGAGATTGTTGTAAACTGTGTCCCATTTACTATCTTTTCGAAGAAACTCATTAAGCTCTCCATAACTATCAATGCTCAAATCAATGTGTACTTTTTTGCATTGTTGTAATAGCTTGACTAGTTGTTCATTTGGTAATATACTTACGTTTGTTACTAGTAATATACTCAGCTGACTGAGATTGCATTTGTTAAGTACTTTGATCAACTTATCTTGTTCCATCATTGGCTCGCCGCCGAGTACTTTTATAAACTTCAAGTCAGATAAATCATAATGATTAACAATAGTGTTGTCTGTAATAATACCTTTTGGTATTTTTCGACCAAGTTTTCTAGCATCACTGTACCAATGTGTACTAAGTTCAGGCATACACATTCTACATTTATTATTACACACATTACTTAGAGCCAAATCAATGTTTGTAAGTTTTTTTATCTTTCCTCTACCCTCTTCATCAGTAGGTAATCCAAAATCTCCTATAAGCCTGCTGTGTATGTCGGTACGCATACTTCTAGCACTGCTTTTTTCATCATCATAACATTTTTTACAGCCGTGAACATACTCATCTTTGGACATTTTTTGCCTAAGATAGTTCATATATTCGTGATTGAACGGATCAGGGTGTGCAACATTTAAATCATCCGGAACTTCTTCTTCTCTAAATACGCAACACGGTCGTATTTGACCGTCAGGACGCATTGCCATGTGATGAAATGGCAGCGCACATGCATATTTTGGTATACTAGGCATACCATTTCTCCGGTTGCATTGGATCAATGCTTAATTCGTTGATGTTTAAATGCTTGGGCTGATCAACTATCCATTTAATATACTCAGCAGCTAGATTGATATCCATAGTTTTTCTGTCTGGATGCTTTGCTTGATTGTTATCAAGTGTTCCAAAACTGATGTAACTTATTTTGGGGCCGCTTGCCCATATACCAGTAAGCCCTAATGTATTACTATAATCACGTAATGCTTTTTTTTCTGCATTGTACAGCCATGCGCCGCCTTTTTTAACTCTATCAGTGGTGCTGCCTATATTGATAATATGGCATTGATGATTTTCAAGTATGCATTTTTTATAAACAATATCAAGTAAACTGGTTTGATTGAATCTAAACAGCGCACTACAGTTGATAAACACATTATGATGTATCACTGCTTCGGCACATCTTTCCATATCAACTTTTTTACCAAAGTCATAACCAGTACTTCTACTAATAAACTCTGCATCAGGATAAATCTTTGCTAATGCTCCAGCTACTCCTGTGTCTTTGTTACCCGTTATGATCATCTAATACTCCTATGTCTATATGATTGTTTAATACGTTTAATAGTTTGTCTGTTTGCATACTCTTAGGAGCACACAATCCACAGCCACATGTCTGTTTTGGACAAACAATAGTAGGCATTGTTCCAGATTGCATCTGTTTTCTCAAATCATCTACTAGTTTTTTGCCTTCACTTATTTTTCCTATTGCACCTCTTGTGCCATTAAACTTTGCTTGACATGTTTGATGATGGAACACTTGATCTGTTTGCTGTTCTAAATGCAAAAAGAACCAGTTGACACTGCATTTCCACCCTTTAAACTCTCTAAAATCTACAAATGTACTCTTACGTTTTTCTGTGCCATTGTGCAGCATCATGTCTCTACTACCGCAACAAGGACGACCTATGCTGCTTCCTAGTTTTTTTGCATTTTTTACAACATCACCTACTGCACTACTAGCATACAGCGCATCATTTTTTTGTTTCCAATAGTTTTTCATCCATGCTAGTTGTTCTTCGTTGTACTGATGAGCAAAGCTGGGCTTGCTATCAGGTTCTTCGCCAATAACACGTGGAACAAAATCAACACCGTGTTGCTGTAAAAACTCGCATAGTTCCTTGCACTCATCAAAATATTCTGCGTGAAACATAACATTCACACTAACTGTACACTCGTACATATCACCCTGATAATGCAACTGTAATATTCTATCTTTTACTTGCTGTTTGAGTTTGCCATCGCTTTCACTGTGATAGCTGATAGTAGCATGACAGAAGTTTTCCATTATTGCCTGGCCCATTTTTTCACTAAATGCGCCATTGCTTGTAAGAGCAAAATCAGCTTCCCACTTGTCTTGATATTTTGCTTCGTATTCTTCTTTTAAATATTTTGCAAAAGGAATAAAGTGAGGATTGACTGTGGGCTCACCGCCAGTAAATCCAACATTTGCTTCTTTGAAGTTGCGATGTTCCATGTATACGTCAATGTATTCAAACAAGAAATCTACATTGGCTTTTAGTTCATCCAGTGTAGCATGTTTACTAAAGTTGTCATGTCTGTGTATTGGGCAATAACTACAGTCATAGTTGCACCGTCTTCCAAGATCCCACGTAACTTGAAACAACTTTCCAGTTAACAAATCAATAGTATCAAAGCTCATTTATTTCCTCAATGACAGATTTTACTTGTTTGTCTGCCCAATCTCTTTCTTCACACCACCAACACTGTTTGCATTCTGGTATATACATTCCTGCATTATAATCTCTAAAATGTCCACAAGACTCTTTTATATTTTCCATATGATTTATATCACCTTCACAACTACGTGTTGTGTTGTACAAATCTAATATATTATGTATGTGGTATTGTGCTACAATCCAATCTTTTTTAACAAATCTAAAAGGATGGACAAATGTTGATTTTACTTTTCCGCTGTAGAACCATAAATCAGTTAGTTGTCCATCTTCGGCATCTTTGTCTCTGTTTGTCATACGGTCTTTACGCAAGTCATCTGGATTCTTACTTGTAGCATTGTACACTGCATCCAAGTTGTATTCCCATGCTGCAAACTTGTTGTAACTTCCTACTATAATCTGATCGCCACTCTTGCCGTTGATACTGGCTCCTATTACACCGTGTTCTATTTCAGGAGGAATATATGTTGTGTATCTATTTTCAATGATATAAGGAAACATGTCTTTTAGTTTGTCAAATACTTGTAAACTAATATATCCTTGCCATGGTCTTGTTTCCCAACAACGTTGATATGTAATCACATCTACTTTTGTATCTAGATTGTTGCGTTGTATGATTGTACACAACAGATATGTTAGCAATGCACTGTCAGCACCACCCGAGAGATTAATGCCAATACGCTGCCATTTTTCATCAAATGGAATAGTTAACTTACTGAAAGTTGTAAGCAGTACATCATTTGAAATGTTTTTATATAACGAGTTGTTTGTACTAAACATTCCTTATAACTTCTCCGTTTACAAACTTGTAGTTTTCAATGTGTTCATTGAAATCTTGTTTCCATATTTTATCTGTTTTTTCGATATACTTCATAAAATCGTTCCAGTCAGATCTTTTTGCATCGTAGTTTAGAATGTATTTCCTTATGTATTCAAGTCCGGCAACTGCACTACTAATGTCTTGCCACATATCAAAAGGCTTTTCTATTCCAACAGTAAAATGACTTTTCAACATTCTAGACGAATCTACGTTCTCTCTTCTTTTTTTGTCTATACTAAATATAGCATTACGTGTTTCTTCAATGTCGTTTAATACTGAATTTCTATGTTTCAACAACATCACACTTGGATTTAGATAATCAGGTGTATACACTATACTAACATTAATATAGTTGATGTCAAGTTCTAAAAAACTAAGAAATGCATCTTTTATTTCCATAAGTTGATATGTTCCTGTGGTATAAACTATGTTAATGTCGCAATGATTATAATCGACTTGTTTGAATCGACTTATATTTTCTTTTAACTTTTGCCAATCACCTTGCCTAAAATATGGATATAATCTAGGGCCTGCATCTACACTTATTTGAATGTTTACTTCTCCAAACAAGTTTAATAATCTACTCAACTCAACTGCATCAAAATCTGCGTTAAAGTTGCTATGGAAAATGATCTTCATATTTTCAGCGTTGGGATGATCACCAAGTTTAGCTAATGTAGGAAAGAACTGTTTTTGGTACAACACTTCGCCGCCGGCAAAATCTACTCTTTCAAGATTTGGAAAGTTGGTGTTGAGATCTTCAACTATTTCTAAAGCACGAGCTGTGCTAATACTTATAGTGTAATCATCATCTGCATCCTGTCGATGCATTTGTCCAGTTAGCTGTATTAGATTGTGTTTATAATCTTCGTCGTCAGGTGTGTATTTTTTTAGCTTGGACATCCAGCCGCTGCTGAATACTTGACTACAATGTAAACAGCTCATATTACAACTATGACTGAAACGCATTTCGATTGTTTTTAATCCTTCAAATGCTGTTTCACCGGTTTCGTGATTATAATATTGCAAATCAACATCTTGTTCTTGACGCATACTCTTGCCTGCGTTTGCTTGTTCAACATGTTCACACATATTGCAGCCTTTGCACCAAGTTCCACTCATTAGTTTTTTACGATGATTTTTAAAGTTTTCATTATTAAAAAACTTGCTTGGTAGGTACTCATCATCAAGCATTTGAAACTTTTCGTGTTGTGTAGGACAACTGGTTGCAAATCCATTTTTAAAGTTGATTCCGCTTATAGCATAATAACAATCTAAACTAGCCAAATATTTTCTCCCATAAACTTTGTTTTTGTTTTGGTAGATCTAATAAAAATCCTTGTGCATTGTTTTTGCCCCATTCTTTTTCTTGACAAAAAAAACAATGACCGCATTCTGGGGGATATTGTCTGTTATGTCTATATTCTTCACCAAATTGTGCAATATCACCTTCGCAACTGCGTGTTAGTTTTAATAACGTTTCTAGCTTGTAGTTGACATACTGTGCCATTGTATAGTTTTTTCTAAGCAATCCAAATGGATTAATGCACGATCCTGTAATAACCCAATCCCAGTTATCCTTAACAACTGTTTCATCTCGAAACTCAGGAGCTTGATCATTGTCTATCGGAGGATTCATAGTTGTTCCGCTATATACCCATTCGTAGTTATAAGATTTTATTAAATATTCTTGATAACTATGTGTTATCAACACATCGCATTTTGCCATTGAAGGTAATGTCAAGTTGGGTAGATTTAGATTTTTTAATGGCACTGTTTCAAACTCATGAGGCAAAAATCCCCAATGCTGTATACCAATAATATCTGGAAACTGTTTTTTTAGATAACCAAATGCATCTTCCGCCATTGGTTTTAGCCAAGGCTTTTGTTCCCAAAAACGTATCATTGTATATACATCTATTTTTGTTTTGAGCTTTTTTCTTTTAATAAGTGTACACAACATATAAAGTAATAGGCTGCTATCGGCGCCGCCACTAAATGCTACTAATATTTTTTTTGCGTGTTTATCAAGATGTATAGGCAATCCGTTTATCCTATAGACATTAGGATATCTACGATATTGCGTTTCATACTGCTTGATAAAATCTTGTTTTTTATAATGCAGTTCTAAGTAATCTAAATACTTAAAATCATCCATTAAAAATATCTTTCATCTCAGGAAATGTTTCGGCAAAACTTATGCCACGTTGTTTGTCGCATCGTTCAAGAAACTCTTTCATTTCAGGTAAACGTTGACTCCAATCTTCTGATTCCATAAACTGTAGCATGCCTTTAAGACGCTTGATACCATAAGGAGCAGCATCAAACATTGCTTTGGTCACCTTGCCTTTGTGCCAACTAGGTACACCTAGTTCCCAGTTTTCTTCCCACCATGGATAAAACTCTTCATACTTTTTACGCACTTCCGCTTTAAACCATTCAGGCAATACTTTGACATTAAGGTGAGGAGGATGATACACAAAGTGATAGTTTACACCGCCTGCACCAAATGGCCACATGTTGATCTTTTTAAATCCTTGCTCTAGTTTCCACTTGATAAAATCTGGTATGTAGTATATGTTTAGTGCTTGTACAGCACATGCTACAGTTATTTCTACATTGTTGCTAGTTTGATTATCTAGTATATGAAATACTTCTTCTTGGCGTTTCCATTTACTTGGATAACGAATGTAATCATTCATTTCTTTAATGCTGTCTATGCTGTAATGAAAACGTACTACTTTAAACTCTTTCCATAAGTCAAACAAATCGTCACGCCATTCGACTCCGTTTGAGTTATAACGTAGTTCTAAGTCTTTAGCATAACCCATTTTAATAGCGTGTTCGAGTATCTCGTAATGTTCTTCAATAATAAGACTTTCGCCGCCTGCAAAGTAAATCTGCTGCATACTAGGCATTTGCTCGTAAAACTGATCCCAAAACACAGGATTTTGTTTGTGCCAGTTGTAGCTACTGCCGTTGGTACTGCCTTTGTCTTGCCACTGCATAGTTTCCTTGAGTGACTCATTTTTAACACCTGGAAAGATTGCTTTGTAATCCTTGATCCATCCACTGCTATCGTGCGGCGAACACATTACACATGCCAACTGACACTTGGTGCCAAAGCGTAAATCAATGTATGCCAAGTTAGGAGGTACTTCGCCATCCTCTGTTGTGTCAGCAATCAGTTTGTCAACATCGGTCCGCTGACTCCAGTATGCTGTTTCCCACATACGTTTGCTGTTGTGACCGGCTGCTTCCTCTCTATAGCACTTCAAACAACTAGGCGGCTTTTCGCCATTCATCATTTGCTTGCGTACATTTTTCATGTAGTTGCTGTTCCAAGCAGTTTGGAAATCTGTTACATTGAGATTGTTTGGTTTGCCGTCATCTGTTTTAAGAATGCCAACTTGACCGCCGTGCTCTTTGTCATTAGTAGCGCCTACACTACTGGCATTTGCTGTGCAGCATACTCGCATACTGCCATCTGGTCTTGTACTAAGGTGTACCCATGGAAGGATACAAAATGTGTCACTTACTTTGCTCATACTGTACTTATACCTTTATCTGCGTAGTTTATTTCATTATGGTATGCTTTGTTTTTTGCACAAGTTCTTATACATCTACTGAGATGCAACGGATGATTTGGTTGCCAACTTGCTGTTAATAAATCTTTATACCAAGGGTGTTGCATTATTTCTTCTTTGCTGTGTTGTTTTAGACTGTTCCAACCAGGTTCAAATCTGTTTAGTTTTTGCATTATACCTTCTTTGTTTTTAAATGCACTATCCCATAAAAAACAACAGGGCCACATGGTTAAATCACTTGCTATAAATATTTCACCTTCGTGAATATATTTGCACACAATGCTGTCAACTACTTCTTTGGTTTTTTCTATATCAGCTTTGTGAGATTTGTATTCCATGATAAACTTATCCAAGTCTTTCATTATATCTTTTTTACTATGCTCTTTACTGCCTGTGGTTGTAATAACTTTTTGCTGTGTTTGTTTTTTGTTTTTTATTTTTGCAACCCAATCGTGATAACTATTGCGCATTCCAGTACGTGTAGCAAAATCAAATCCTAATACTGCGGCATGTGCTCTAGCAGTAACTAGTTCTTGCTCGTTGTGATCAAAAACTATATAGATCCATGTAGCATGACGTTGCGGTGCTGATTCAGAAAATGCTATAATGTTACGTTCTACAACACTCCATTTTGTATTAACACGATATATATGATTGGTGTTTTTATGTCCATCGATACAAAAATGCACATGCAACTTTCCTATGTACATTGATGCAAGTTCGCCTAGCTGTTTCCACCACGCTGCGGTATTATATCCACCATTGGTACTATACTCACAATATGCGCCCTGACTAAGAAGGTATTCTGTCATGGCCAGACAATCAGGATTGGTAATAGGATCTCCAAGAACTCCGCAAAACTTAAATTCTACTCCATTGTAATCTGCAGGAGGAAAAATACGTTGCAAATCTTGCAACGTAAATGCGTTTATTTGCAACAATTCTTTGTTGAGTGTTCTTGCACACCCTGGGCAAGCTGCATTACAATCGCTGGTTATTTCTAGTTCAACTTTTTTAATCATATTAAATCCACCAACTCTGGAAAAGTTTCTACAAAGTCAGTGTTCCTTTTTTGATCCCACATTTCTATTGTTTTTTTAAAGTTACGGCGAAGGTTAGGATTATCATCTCGAATGTGTAGATAATCAAACAATCGATGATTTTTTTGTAGACGTTGTAGTTTGTTGTTTGCAACGTCTATTTGTTGATCATTTAGTAGCACCGGAGTATATGCAGTTGGACCGTGCCATGGTAATAAAATCCAGTTGTTCATCTCAATGCCGTTGTCAATATACCATTGTTCTAGTGTATCTATAGTCAGTGCATTAAACAAGCTATAACTTGTTTGTACGTGTACTTTTGCAACTTGTTTTATTCTGTTGTAGTTTTTTAACCATTTTTCTTCTACCAACGGATATCTAATGTATGTACCACGCTTGCCAAAATGATCATGACTGAATGTAATGTCAAAGTTTGTAAACTTGGATAGGTAATCATTTACAATGTCTTTGCCTTTGTATGTACTCACGCTGCCATTTGTGTGAGATGTGATGTGTATGTCAAATATTTTATTGTCAATCAGTACATCAAATAGTTTGTAATACTGTTCTTGCATAAATGGCTCGCCGCCGTTACAATGTATTGATTGTATTGTATCTGCATGTTCTAAAATATATTCAATGATAGGATCTATATCGTTATTCCATTCACCGGATATATCAGTATGCCGTATATCCAAATCTCTTTGTATTTCTATGTCAGTATAGTTTTTTGCCCATGTACTACTGAGTTCAGATTCACATCCTAAACACGCAAAGTTACAGTTATTACTTACAAGTAAATCAACAAAGATAGGTTTTTGATCTGTTAAGTCAGCACTCATTACTTGTTTACTATGATGCATTGCCTTGTATGCATTTTCATTTGAAAACATTTGTACATTGTGTATGCTGCCAGTTTGATTGTAAAAACTACTACACGACTGGCAGTTATTTTTAGGATAGTTTCCTTCTAAAAAATCCTGACGAGTGAGTTTTGCAGATTTGCTGTTGTACACATTTTCAATAGAACTGTATTTATAGTTTCCAAAACTACTAGTAGCTGCACAACACGGTTTTACAATACCATCTCTTCCAAAATATATTTGGTTAAATGGTGCATAACAAAATGTTTTGTCTTTCCAGTACGGTGTCATTTGAACTGCTCTGCAAATGGATCAAACTCTTTGCCGCATTTCATACTGCATACTTTTAGTTTTCCATCGGCTATACTTTGTTTGTCCCAACTGTCTTGTATACTATCAAAAATGCCTGTATCAAACACTGCACGTAGCCCGTGTGTTTTAGCACTGATTGCATCTTTGCCGCCAGCTGCATCAATAAAATCCCATACTTGTTCTTGCTTAGGGTCACTGTGCCACCATTTGTACATACGCCCAGCTGTCCAGCAACATGGCATAGCAAGCCCTTCGGCTGTGATAAACAAGTTGCCTTCGTCTTTGACTTTACAATGTATGACAGCACGATCATAATAAGTGTCCATGCTGCCATGCTTTTCTTTTACTTTGTCGTATGCTTCAAGTGCCTTGTTTAAATATTTGGCATCTGGCTTTTTAAGTTCGGCAGTTTGTTCACCTTTACGGTTTACTGCCTGATGCGATTCTTTCTTTTCGCTTTGTGCTGTTACAAATCTACCAGTTTTCTTTTTGATAAATCTTTCACAGCCCCACAAGTTAGCAAGTGCTTCTGCTTCTTCAACTTGATGTTGGTTGTGTTCAAATATTAAAAAGTCCCAACGTGCTCTGCCTCCAGCGTCTATAAACGCTTGCATGTTACGTTCTACATTATCCCAAACAACACCCTGACGATACAAATGATTAGTGTCACGTAACCCATCTACACTAAAGATAACTGCACCCATGCGTCCAAAAACACCAGCAAGTTCTTGCCACCACTCTGCACTCTTTGCGCCGGCGTTGGTATTCATACTCAACCACATTTTGCTGTTGTGTTCTCTAAAGTATTTGAATATTTCTAATGTATCTCGTGCAACAATCGGATCACCCAAGTTACCACACATATACATTGTGTTTAGTTGTGCAATAAACTCCGGTTCAAAAATACGTTTACAATCATCCAATGTTAGTTCGCTTAAATCAATGTGCGGATTTAATGCTCCGCCGTTCTGATTGCGATCACACATAGGACAACTGGCTTGACAGTTTTGCGTATTTTCCAAGTGTATGGTTTTAATATTTTCATATTTGTACATTATTGTCAATCCAGTTTTTAAAATGTTTAAATATTTTTTTATGTGTTTCTATTGGCAAATGATTATACAATCCATCTGATTGCTGTTCTTGGCTTGGATATAAAGTCTCCATGACTTTAGAAAAAATATGCATATTAGGACCTAATATAAATTCTTCTTTACCCCAAGGATGACAATCATTGAAACAATATACAATAAGAACTTTTTTAAATTTAGGAGCAACTAAGTTTAACATTCCCAAAACTTTTTGATGTTCTATTTTGGCCCAGCTGTCTTTGCGATTTTTTATTGTTTGTTTGGCAAAATCTTTATGGTTATGGTATTTTCTTTTTAGCTCGATTACCTCTTTTACTTCTAGAAGCCATTTATTAAATACAATGTCTACTGAAAGAAATTGATGACTAGGACTTTTCCAAAATTTCCAGTTTTGTCTAGTTATGTTAGAAACAAAAAATATCAATGATATGTTACTAGTATCAGTATCATCCGGAATATTAACTAACTGTTCTAAAGACCAATCAGGACCTGTACCCTGTAAGGAATAGTTAACTACATTGTACTTTTTTTCTAACATTCTAGGCCAGGTTCTTACAGCTCCCGGTTCCGGATGTCTATAAGAATAACTATCGCCAAATATCCAAACTGTTTCAGTCATCTAATATCAACTTTACATCTTTACCAGGGCCAGAATTACTAGGTAGGTCGCCATACTCGTCAATGTACCAGACAATGACAGCCTTATACCAGTTTTGACTGTTGTGGTGTGCTTGCTTGTTAAACTGCCAAATATTATTATTTGTAGCTTGTATTGTACTAAGAGCTCTTGCACTTTCTTTTTGAAGTTCTCTTACACTTAGTTCACTTATATCCAATTCTCATAAACCTTTTGTATTGCGGTAGTTCTAGTTCTCCGCTGTATAACTCTTCACCTAGTGGTACTTGTTTTGCAAAACTTTCAAGAGTTTCGTGACAGTTGACATGTTCTTTGATTTTAAAATAGTTGTTACTTTGCATTATTACTAGACTTCCGAATGTTATGTTATTGTACCAACTATCAAAGTTATTTATATGTTCACAGCTTGTGTTGATAACTGTATCTGGAACTGTCCACAATCTCTGAGTTGTTCCATCAGTTTTGTTTACATCATATATATGTTCATCAAACCGTATTTCGTGTATGTCTTCGGTACTAGCTTTAAACTTCCATTTTTCCTCTACCCACTTTTTATTAAATATTTCTGCTATTTTCCAAACATTTGGATCAACATCAAAACTTCGGATATTTTCTATTTTTATTCCGCTTTCAAACAACATAGTAGCAAGAGTAGCATACCATCCTGCACAAAGAAATACTTTACCTAGTTCTACATTACAGTTTTTAAGTTCATTTATTAACCAAAGTTTACTTTGTAGCTGACCTCTACTAAAACAATCTTCGTCTATTTCAATATTATTAGTTTGAAAGTTTTTAAATGCATCAACAAAATAGGTGCTGTCTCTATCTTTTAAGAGTCTAAATACACTCCATATATTATCATCCATTACAGCTTTTCTTAAATCTTCGTTTCCAACCAATCTAAAAATACTATGCATATTATCTTCAAGAACTGCTTTTCTTAAATCTTCGTTTCCCGGAAGCAATCTAAATAAACTATGTATATTTTGTTCTAATACTGCTTTACGCAAGTCTTCAATGTCGCCGACAGCTCGTGTATTGTCTATACATCGAAAAATACTGTAAATATTTTTTGTTAAAATAGCACTACGCAGATCATCATTAGGCGTAAACTCTAATATAGAACTCAAATCGGAATCAATATATGCACGGCGTAAGTTTTTAAAATATTCATCTTGTGGATTTAATATTTCAAATCTATCTAATATCTTATGTATTTCCATTAAATTTTTCCTTTAACCAATCAAAGTCATTAATATTTTTTAATGCTTCAACATTGCCTTTGTTTCTAGTACCATATGCTGTTCCTGCCTTTGCTCCTTGCAGAGCATCTTCTCCAAACGGAGTATCGGGTATCATATGTATACACCAAGTCCTTAAACGTTCATTAGTTTCCTTACTCTTTTGCCTATCAATGACTTTACTTGATAACTTTGCACATTCTCTAAATGCACTTTTCCACGCATTAAAAGGATCTGTATTAAATGCTGTGATATTCGAAACCTTTGGCATAGCTACAAACTTATCACTAATACTTGTAGTCATGTCAGGTTTGCTAGTGTCCATATTAAGTGTTTCGAGTCTCGGAAATAACTTAATGCCACCATATCCGTAAACCAATCCATTTACTGGATTTTTACTGCGCCATACATGTACGTGATTATACTGCCAAGCAGGAACTTGCCAATCAAAATTAAAATCATCAACAACTACGGCATCACCATCAACTATATAAAACATAGGTGTATCACATGCTTTTGCTGCTTCAATATGTGCTTGATGTATTCCTTTAACTCCGTGTACTCTGTGTATTACTCTGTCTGGAAATCTAGTTTTTAAATTTTCAAAGTTTTCATCTGCATTTGGTTCTTGATAACTAATAAAAACTATATCATACAACACAGGTATACTAGCTGCAATATCATGTTCTTTTTTATTAGCAATAAATCTAAATAGCCATTCACGTTCGCTAATTTTAGAATGTTTACTACAAAGTATAACTCCGTCATGGAACTTACCATTTAAAAACATATGATTTATTTTTCTATCAAATACATTGTCATGTGGAAAATATTGATCAAAGTTAAAATCGTTAGATACAATGACACTAGACGGAACAACATAAAACATTTCTGTACCACTAGTCTCTAATGCTGACAAATATTCTTCATAGGTATCAACTTTATTAAAAACATTATATTTTGTAGGACCACTTGCAACAATATCGTGTTCAATTTTATTAACTATAAATCTGTGCTCAACTTCTTTTTTAGATAACTCAGATTTTTTACTACAAAGGAATAATCCATTATATAACTCTTTGTCATCAACTTGATGCACAAATGCATGATTTTGCGAAAGTATTTGTACTTCATGATGTGGAATATAATAGTTGTTAACAAACTCTGTATCGATACCAATATTAGTAGTACTCATCCAAAACATATCTGTTTCACTAGTTTCTAATGCAGACAAATAATCTGCATATGTATCAATGTTAAAAATATCATACGCACAAGGTCTGCTTGCTTGTATATCAACTTCTTTTTTATTAACAAAAAATCGATGTTGTAACTCTTTAACTGACACTTCAGAAGACTTTGGTATTAGACAGACTCCATCATAATATTCATTGTTTTTGAATACATGTATGTACTCTGTACTCCATGCATCTGGCTCGTAATCAAAGTTAAAGTCATTGTTTATTATAATGTCGGGCCAAACTACCCAAAACATTTTTGTTATACAAATACGCTTTGCATCATCTAGTGTGTTTGCATGTTTTAAAAGCGGAAATCGTTGTTTTGCAGACTTCCACTGTTTGTTTTTTTCGCCAATAAAGATTATATCATACATACTACTAGTTATAACATATTTTAATCAACAAGTCAAGAACAGAATGTGATAAATACTAGAGAAGAGGAACCAACAAAAATGACCGATTTTATACCAGGTGAAGCATACCGACTAGATATTATTACAGCAGACGAGACAGTGATTGTCGACAGCTGGCAGGGACAGATTAAAGCAAGTGTTGTTGATATCAATGGTATTATACTAGTCGATGTTGATACTGGAAAATTATACGGTACGTTAGTTGGTACAATTGAAGACGCTAATGGCAGCACTGTTTTATCCTCGGCGGGCGATCTAACTGGTAGTGTTACTGGTAGTGTATACGACAACGACGGTGCTTTAGCATTTGATGGCGAAACTGGAACGGTTATTGCTAATGTTGTTGGCAATGTTGTAGATAGCGAAGGCGATATTATTGTTAATACCGGAGCAAGATCTATTATAGCAGATAGTATTACTGGCTCATTTTATGGTGACTTAACAGGTAGTATCACAGCAGATAGTGTAATATACGGTACATTCAATGGCGACTTTAATGGTACAAGTTATGGAGACTTTTTTGGTGATACTACAGGTACACACACAGGCGATGTAGTAGGTGATGTAATAGGCGATGTAACAGGTAATGTCACAGGCAATCTTACCGGCGAACTACTTGCTATCCAGCCAGGCGATGATATTGCTACACGTCTTACCGGACATAACAACACTGGCGGATACAATCAGTGGGAGTTTTACGGTGGACTTGCACACCCAGTATATCCTGCAGAAGATGCAGTTGCACGTGGTCCTATAGTAAATATTGGTGCAACTAGAGCTGACACAGAAGTAAGAGCTAACTTGAATCATTATGATGGTACACCTGTAATGAGATTGTCTCTGGAAAGCTCGCCAACTCACAAAGCAGACTTTATAGGAAGACTTGTTGGCGCAGTTGCATATGACACACAAGGCGATGACGGCATTACTAATATCATATCTGGCGGAAGCAATGGTACACTTATTAGTGGTGTAAATGATAAAATAAATATTGGTAGCGAAGAAGATGAAGTGAATATTATTGCTGATAGTCTAACTATACAAACGGATTCAATAGACTCACTTTCGCATAGAGGATCAAATAATAACAAAACATCTCTACTAAACAATGACGAACTTTTAAGTATCGAAAGCTGGGGATACAACGGAACTGAATACAAACGAGGCGGAATGTTTGGTTTTAAAGTTGATGGTACACCTGATGCAAACGGAAATACCATACCAACAGGGTTTGGTGTTCAGCTGAGTACAGCAGCTAATACACACGTCACAAATACAGCAAACAGACTAGAGTTTAATAACAAAGGTGTATTAGAAGTTCCAGTATTTAAAGCAAGAGGCACTACATTTGCTGACAGAGATAGTATGGCAGCAGAAGCAGGCATGATATTATTTAACACTAGTAACAACAAATTTCAGGGATATGACGGAACATCTTGGGTTGACTTACACTAAAAAATATGCTATACTAACATCATAATAAAGTTTCTTTAAAGGAGTTTAAAATATGTTGTTTGAATGGAATCACTTGAAAAAAGCAAACGCCAACTATTTTACTCATTGTTTTATTGCAATATGTTATAGTTTTCTAGGACTTGGTGTTTTTGTAATGGGTATCCTACATGCATTTTTTCCATTTATGTTTGGATTTACACCTTACAAACTTGCTAAGAAAATAACCGACGGTACTGAAAAAAACTTTCCTGCTTGTATAAAAGAGGAATAAATGAAGATATTCATAGATGGTGAACAAATATCTCAACAGTGGATCAGTGACTATACGTTAAGTAGTCCTGTAGATTGCTATAGTGATAAACCTGACTGGGAACAAAATGTACTAAAACTTTTGCACAACTGGTATTCACAAAGTGGGTATAGCTATGGTCATAGAGGCGACAAGTTTGTTAATCTCAGCACTAGTGGCACTACTGGGTTTCCACAGCACATTGGGCATACTAAAGAAACTATAGAACAAGTTGTAGATGCAAATATTAAAACATTAGGGCTAGATAAAAATAGTAAAATATTAAGTTACTATTCGCCGCGTGGTATTGCGTTCAGTGTGCTAAGTGTGTATCTTGCATTAAAACTAGATTGCGAACTATACATCGAAACATTCAAAGGCATTGACTATGTAAATCGTGTACACGAAATACGGCCAACTCATACACTACTATTACCCAATGTTTGGAAAACATTACACAAACACGACAAATGGAAAACATTGGATTATAGTAGTTTGCAAACTGTTATTACAGGCAGTGATTTTACACCAACCGGAATGTTAGACGAACTACGTGAACACAATCCAGACAAAGTATACAACGTATATGGTAGTACCGAAGTGCCACCTATTGTATTGTACAGTGAAGAAGAAAATACATATACAATAGACAGCATTGTTCCTGGAGCAGAATTAGATATTGTAAATGGACAGATTGCTTGTAAATGGAGTAGTCAACCCAATATATGGATTAGTGGAGATTGCGTAGATGGCGACAGAAATCGGTTTACATTATACGGACGTAAACACAACATGTTCAAACAAAATACTGTTAGAGTATATCCTGAACAAGTAGAAAAAGCTGCGGTTGCAGCAGGAGCAGAACTTGCACTGTGTCAACAAGTAGGAAATCATTGTATATTATACTATACCGGCGATATAGAAGATATAAAAACATTTAATGATAATCACAAATACATTCCACGATTTAGACTACGAGCAGTAAATAATATCGAGATAGACGATAATCTAAAAAAGATTATAAGGACACAAAAGTTTGTATAAACTAGAGAAATATAGCAACCAAGATCTTACACAGTTTTACAAAGATGCAGAAGCTAAAGGATTCTATAATAATAGCAGCAAAGAAATGCTGCTTGATTATATTGAAAAATACAACGATACCCAAATGTTTTTATTGTACTGGAATGACAGAGTTGTTGGTACAAGTGTATGTCACAGTTTAAAAGAACTTGGAATATTAGGCAAAAACGCATATCGTATCAGCGCCAGGACTTGTATAATCAATGACTACATAGGCGGCACAAGGGCACACAGTGTACACAACTACCGACACTCCCCTATGAACCACTGGACTAGCCAAATGCTTACACCTGTTTGTATGTACGCTGTAGGGCTGGACAAGCCGCAATATATTAGTACTAACACCAATGAAGTAGGAAGTCAAAGTAAAGTACACCGAATTTGGTCTAAAATTATGCACGATCAAGGATATTTAAAAGATCCAATCGAACTAGAATACAAAGGATCTTTTCAAACATTCTGGCGTGTTGATGTAGAGTTTTATTTGAAGAAACTTAATGAAAACATTTGGCCTGAGACCAAAGAAGCCTTAGATATATTTCTTACATAGATCAAAAAAGTCTGTCATTTCTGGAAACACTTGTTCGTGATCGACATTACGTCTACGTCCTTGCTCTTCAAAAAAGTTGTGGAAATCTCTGCGTCCTTGAATAACTTTATCTAATGGGTATTCTGTAGACTCCATATAATCAACTACACGACGAAACTTTTCATATTCAATAGTACTAAATGCATCTTTACGATTGTCATCTGTATTTTCTTTTATAAACTGCAAATGATCGTGCATGTAACTCATGTAGTTTTTAGGCAAGATATTAATATCATACTGTAACGGTTCTTTGAGATGCGGAGTATCAAACCCTAGTCGTTGCCATCTGTGTGTTTCTACATCATTATATTTTTTACGCCATTCAAGAATCTTTTCAAGCAATGTACGGAATGTAGTGACACTGAAAATATTAAATGTAATCATAATAACCATTGGTGCTTCACAGTTGCGCATAAAGTAATCCAAGTTGCGTTCGAACACTTCAATGTCTAGCCCATCACGGATATACTCTGCACGTTTGCCCCAAGTGTCAATACTTGTAAACATTTTAAAACGTCTAATCTTGTTGTTTGTCAACAAGTCATTCACACGGTTTGTAAACTTTTCCAACTGCTTGGGCTTCCCGCCCAAGTTGCTGTTGCAGTTTAGTTCTAGTTCTGGCTTAGGGTCTGCATCCAACATATCAAACAGTTTGTATGTGCTTTGTTGTATTGTAGGCTCACCGCCTGTGATACGTAGGATATGCAGTTCTTTACTAAGCTCGGGCCACCATTTCCAAAATGCATCTAAATACGGATTGCTTTGTTCTTCAAAGATTTCAAACCAGTCAATATCACATCTGTGATTTTTTACGTTTGTGTAAGGCCCGTGTTGCTTGATTTCTTGGTGGTAACGACTACTAGCCTTTGGATGACAATAACCGCAACGGAAGTTGCACTCATTACCAAAGCTAACTTCCAAATATTCTGGATTAACATCAAACTCTGCGCCACCTTCTTTGACAGCTTTCAAGCGTTCTTTAAAGAAGATAGTTTGGTTGCGTTGTTTTCTATCGCTAACATAATCTTTGCCCATTGCTTCAATCTTCCAGCAATAGTTGCATCCACTAGGTTGCTCGCCTTTCATCATAGCAGCACGTTCTGCTTTTTTCTGTACTGTATTATGAATAGCACTTGGATTAGTTAGAAGTGGCGCTGCGTCGATCTTATGAGGAGCAGGATGATAACAACTATGTGTTTCGCCTGTCTGAAAATAGATGTTTGCATGATACCATTTTGCAAAACAAAACGTAGGAGATATTTCCTGCGTAATCTTATCGATACGCTTGATTTCTTCGCTTTCGCTGCGTTCCATTATTGCTCTCTATCTAAGAATTGTTTGCTGTTATCTCGTGCTGGATTTTGATATACTGTTTTAAAGAATAGACTTTGATTTCCATCAAGTGGTTCGGCAGCAATGGGCAACTCGAGTTCATCTATTAATGAATATCCAAGCCCAACAGTTTCTATTTCCATTTGATCTTCATCCATGTCTTTAGTATCCCAATACTCATTAAGCCACTCAAAATCACGTACATTTACAAAGTCCCAATCTGTACACATTGTTTTGTACAAGCCTTCCCGTGCGCCGTATATTGCCCAACGTCCGTTTTCTACATCTGCGCCTACCATCAGCCAGATATACAACCGATGCAAGTTCTTCCAATGATTTTTATAGAAGTCCTCTACACTAACACGCATGCCTTGATCAAGTGCCATTTTAACACCTTCTCTAAATCCAGCACGCCATGCCTGATGAGGTGTAGCATTATTCATAATAGTACTGTATGTACCATTCATTTGTATGTACTGTGTATCCCAACAGAAATCTACTTGTGCATGTGGGTTATCATCTGGCGCATTTTCGTGTGTACGCATGTTTAATACATGTTGTTTAGGCCAGCACTTGATGCCGCCGTTTCCGTATGTAAGATTATTAATAGTGTTAAGTGCAGTCCAACTAATAACTTTATTAGTCAAGTCAGTGTTTTCATCAAAGTCCATTGTTTGAGACAAAAACTTTTCATCAATAATATTATCGCCGTCTATTGTAATAAACCTATCAGTAGTTGATTTGTTAGCGGCTGCTTTGTGTGCGCTGTCACTGCCTTTGACACCGTGTACACGTTCAGCCCATGGAACTTTCTTACACAAATCTGCATAGTTTTGTTCTGCATTTGGCTCGTCGTAGCTTAGATATATAATGTCACAATCTATAACTCTAAAAGTATTAGCCATTTATTTCCTCATAATGATATGTATCGAACCTACGCATAGTATATACGGAAACTTCCTCATTGTCAAACTCAAAATCATTTTCAAATGCAACTTCGTTGGAATCAGCAAATCTTATCAATCTGTATAGTACATTAGGGTCATCTTTTTTGGTTATACTAAAATAATAGTTTGAAAGATTTACGTTAACGTTTTTGTCTTTGAGATCTAATAAAAAATCAGAGTCTGCTGATATTCTCCAGACATTTTTTGTATTATCTTTTGAAAGGATTATCTGCGGGTTGTTTGGAATAGTTGCAGGGATTTGATATAAAAAACTCCACATTAGTTTATCTTCATCAACTTGTGTTTGATTTTTAATATGATAAGTTTTATCAATAAAATCATATTCAACTTTATAGTCTAATAAACTCCAATGCCCTTCAATAAACTTTTTAACGTCTTCAAAATTGCATTCAATAAACTCGAATCTATCATCAGATTCTTTTGATATCTTATAGATGTTTCCATCATCATCAAAACATACAAATCTTTTCATATTATATTCCCAAACACTTTTCGTATTTTTTCATTAGATTAATATTTAAGAAATCTTTTTCAGTATAATGAAAAATACCCGACTGTTGATGATTTCCTATTTTTAGCCTCATGTCGCTATCAAAATAAACTCCAACTCTATCTTGCCAACGATATGCAAAGTTAACATCCCAACCTTGTATCTTTGGTTTCATATGTGTAAACGTAGGATTTTTAACTTTGCTATTTGTAATCAAATGTTCAATGTCCATTGTTTTACAAGCAACTGCTGCACTAACATCCATGCTTGGCCGCAATGCAAACTTTTTGCCGTTGCCTGCGGATTTATAAAACTGTTGCCAGTTATTTGTTATCATTTCAAGCCAAGTATAAAACTCGTGTGCTAAATCTGATTTCTTAAACCAATGGAACCCACTATACAAGTTTGGAAGATTGTGTGTTTTGAATGCCTTGCGGTAATAGTTGTCATCTACTAGTTCTCCGCGATATGTATAAACATTACTAGTATAAAATAAATCATAGTTTCTTAAAAAATCAAACCAACTGCTAATATCTTCAAGTATTAACATATCTGTGTCTATTACCACAGTTTCATTATAAGGAATAGCATGATATATTTTCCAACGATTACTGATTTTCCAATCTTCGTCTTTGGCGTGATCTCCCCACGGTATTTCTACAATATGATCAAACAAATGTTTGTATTTTGTAGGCACACTTTCATTGGTAATAAGACAAATACTAACATCTTTGTTTGTAGCATGAATACTCATTGCTGCTAAACATGCTTGTCTAACATAATCAAAATCACTATTTTGTGCCAACATTGTAAAGTTATTGGTCAATAATTCTCTCCAAACTAAACTTGTTCATCACATGACAGTTACTGCCTTTGAGATTTACACCAGTATATTCTCCAAGTCTTTTATTTTTTTGTACTAATATTTTTATTTCATCGTCTTTGATATCAACAGCTACATCTTTATCTGTTGCATAAAACTTGGTACCTGGCAAACTTCCAACAAAGTTTCCTTTTTGATATCCATTCATAATATGTACTGCAATACTAAAAGCAAAATCGTTTCTATATACACTTGTTTTAAACTGATACATATTACGATAATGTATATAGTTTTCTTCAATATGTTTGATTAAGTTAAAGAATATTTTATTTTCTTCTGTTTTTCTAAAAAAGAAAACAGTAGCCCAATAAAAATCAATACTAGTATCACTTACTTTTTCAAACTCAGGTACTATTGTATGCATACCAATATGTGTAGCATCTTTGTATAGCAAAAGATTCTTTTGCTGTACAAAGCAATTATTTAATAAATCATTGCTAATAATATAATCAGTATCCATTACAATAGTAGAATCATAAGGAGTTAAATCATATGCCGATGCTCTGTTTTTATTATTAAACTTTAATGTTTTATCACTAAAATCGCCATCAGCATATCTTTTATTAGTACTATTTTTGTTCATATCATTGGAATGAATAATATAATCAAATACATCAACATCATTTGGATACATAGATTCAATATCTGTATCTGTAACAATCGAAGTGGGCAAGTCCATATACTTGCTTATGCGTTTAGCAAGGAAAATAGCTTGCTTTACATAATCAATCGATTTATTATTACTTGCAAATAACAGTACACCTTTTGTCATAGATCCATAATACTTTCAACTGTTCTATTTGTTTTTAACTTGTTGTATTCTGTTAAGTATTTGTTTGTTGATTGCCAATACACATTTACAAGTTCATTAGCAAAATCTTGTAATGCTTCTATTTCAATGGGTATACTACTATCATCAACTAAAATTGTTTCAGTCTGATGTAGTGCTAATAAACTTTGACAAAAACTTATAAGATCTTTAGTTACCGAAAACTGGCCGCCATTAAAATAATAAACAAGATTCTCGTGGTACTGTTCTTTTAGCAATCTTTTTTGATTATTTAATGTAATCATATAGTTGCTAAAATCTAATGCTTTTTCTAAGCGTTCGTCCATAAATATCTCCTACTTGTAATAGTAGTATATATCCATTAGACTAGTTTGTCAAGTTAAAAATCGGAATCTTTTGTTCCAGTTGGTGTAGGCAATGCAATAGCATTGTACGTAGTACTATCCCAGACAAAATCACTGCTTGGAGTATAAGTGTATACTGTGCTGTTGATTGTTGCTGTAACACTTTCGTCTACTAACTGGCCAGCTGGGCCGCCCGGTTCTGCTTGGCCGCCTGTTCCTGTATCGCCGTCGTCTAGTTCTATTTTAAACTTTAGCTGTGTTGCAGTATTAAATGATGTATTAGTACTTGCATAAATTCTAAAAAAGTTATCGTCATAAATCTGTGCTACAGGTACATCTCCCGGATTACCGCCTGCTCTGCCGCCACCTTGTTTTTCAAAAATCTTTGTAGTTGGGGCGCCAGTTGCAATAGTTGCATTACTAAATCCAGTTCCTGTACCTGTTACAGAATCACAACGCCAGGTATTTTGATTTACTCTACCAAATCGTATCTGTCCAGCATCGTTTAATACTTGAGCCCAATCCCAATCTTTTGTGTATTGGGTTGCTGTTGTGCCGCCAGTAGCATTTGCTGCAAAACGTATTTCGCCGCCTGCTGCTAAAAAATACAAAAAGTTTTGATGAGATCCAAAGTTAACTGTAACTTCGTGTGATATAACTTTAACTGCATCAGAGGATCCTCCAAAACTTGTAACACGAGAACTAGATGTACTTGCTCCTCCTGATGTTTCTAAAGGATTTGGACCATCAAAACTACTAGTTGGAAAATCTGTCGATGTATGATTAAATGCTAAAATAGTATTTGCAGTAGTAGTTAAGTCAGTGATGTGTTGTTCAGCTATCTGATCAACACCTTGTTCAAAATCAGTAGGATCAATGTCAGTTGCTAATGCGCCAGTTTGATGAACATGTGCAGATTGTATATCTAACCACAAATCAAAATATTGTTGTTCGGTTACTGTGTCACTTACTCCTGGAGTATTGCCGCCGACAACTATACTACTACTAAAATTTCTACCATAACCGCTTGTACTTGTTAACGGTGTTGTCAAAGATCCGTAGTCTGTCCAGACAGATTGATCGCCTACACGACCAGCAATTGATTCTCTAATATTATTATAGTTAATAGCTGTTATCTGTGGCATCTATATTCCTTTTTTATAATGTAACACACTTTACATTGTATGTCAATCATAAATCACTTGTTTTTGCGTAAGACGGAGCTGGCGAGTTTACATACGAACCTGATGCTCGTATATGCGAAACCGAACTAGTAAGAACTCCTGCTACATATTCGTCGGCGCCGCCGGTGCCTGTATCTAAATCATTAAACACAATATTAAAAGTAATATCTGTATTGTTTGATTCTTTTTTTGCTTGAATATAATACTCGTTGTCTGAATATCCACCTGCAATACTACCTGTTTTTCTATATATAGTTTGATACGAGGTTGTTAAATCTTCATTGCCAATAGCATAGGAAGTACCAGATGGCTTTGTATTGGTAGTTACTGTTCGTCCAAACTTTATCTGGCCAGCATTAAATATAATATCATACCAGTCTTGATTTTTTTGCAAGTTAGTATCTGCTGGAACATCATCGATATTAATCGATGAATCAAATCTAATTTCGCCGCCGGCGTTAAAAAAACATCTACGAGCAGCGATTGAGGAAAATGATATTTTAACAGTATGATTAACTGCCTGAGGCATAGATGTTCCGCCCCATGGCGATGTAGCACCATTTCTTACACTATTAACGCCGCCTGATTCTATGTCAGCTTGGTTACCGTTTAAAATAAATCTATCGTCCTCAAGTTCAACTATTAATATTTCGTATGCATTAAACAACGCATCTGCAATCTCTGCAGAAGTAGTAACTGTGTTAATAGTAACCGGTGCTGTATTATTAATGTGTACATACACCTTTTCAAAGTCAGTGAACAAGTTATTCATATCAGAAACTAATACTTCATTACCTTCAGCAACTGGATTACTCGATACAGTATTATTGTATCCTTTATCACCGGACCCAACTCCTAATAATGCTGAAATTTTTCCTTGTAGTTCGTTGTACCTTGATTGTGAGATAATGTCGCCGACTGCCATAACTTTTCCTTTTTAGTATTTACACTTTTAAAACGCACTCAACCAACTTTTCTGAAGGATCGTCGCTTGATTCTAATGCAATACCAACTAATGCTTTGGTAGCAGTTTGAGAAGCAACTCCGTCTTCCCATGCATACAATGCCATTCCTTTTTGAACTACACCTGTGCATCTTACTGGTACACGACCTTTTAATGCAATAGCTTGTCCGTTAATTTCTGAGTTCATTAAATAAGCTGGATTTTCACTAATGACACCAATTGCAAAATCACTAGACTTTGCAGGTCTAGTTTCTGCACTAATATCACGTGCTTCTACAAACTTAGCACTAGATACTGCCATTACTGTTCCAACTGGATATGTTTCTTCTGTGGTATATTTTTCTGCAAGATCGGCATAACGAGCTTTAGTTGCGGTGCCATTAAATACTGTTGCAGTTAGATTTCCACTGCTATCTCTTGCAGCAATAGTATTTGCGCCAGCAGTGGTTGATGCACTACGTGCCGTGCCTCCTACATCAACTGCATTCGAAACTGTTGCAGTACCATTAAATGTAGTAGCATACACTGTATTAAACTTTTCAGTTGCACTACCGATATTATATATGTTTGTTGTTTCAGGAAAAATTCCTTTATCAACTGCTGCGTTTCTTATTGAAACAATCCCTGTAGCAGATCCGGCAGCTGGTGCAGTTAGTGCAAACAACATTTTATTACTTGCATTATTTTGATTTACAAATCTTGGAACTGTACCATCGCTTACATCTATTTTTAGATCATTACTGGCGCCAACTGTAAATCCAGCATCACCTAATGCTAATGCATCTGTTGTTTTTAAATAATCACTAGCTAAGAATCCACCTAACCGCAATGCATCATTTGCCGATCCCCAAATAATTGGTTCGTTATTAGCACCTGTTACAGGTTGATCCAAACTATTTTTTGTAATACCTGTGGCACTATTAACTAATGTAATACCTTTTTTGATTAAACTAAATCCTGTTAACGATGGAACACCGGCGGCTTGCACACCGTTTAATGTAAACTCTTCTCCAGAGATTACATATAAACTAACATCATTTATTAGAGCAACAATAATAGTTTTTTCAACCGCTGGAACTGAGTTATCATTAACACTAACACTAAGCATTTGTGTTGTTCCACTGCCTGCACTCTGAGGTCCTACTAAAATGAACTCTCCGGCTGCTGTTTTACCATACAACTGATTACTTGTACTACTCCACCATAAATCGCCTTCGTCTAGTCCTGCTGGTTCAGAACTTGATACTTCGGTGCCGCCTGCTGTTTTCCATGCACTACCGGTATAAAACTTTAGTTTAGTAGTTCCTGCATCATACCATACTTGTCCATCAATAGCTTTAGCAGGTGCAGTAGTTCCTCTAAAGTTTTCTAATAAATGAACTATGTTTTCGTTTTGTGCTTCGCCAAAACCACTATAGTTTTTACCAATAAGTTTTAGATCAGTTGTTTGATCTATTGTGCCGTCTTCAACGACTGTTATTTGTGTACCGTTATATCTATTTACAATATAGGCCATTGTTGCTCCTCGTGCTTAGTGCTCTTATGTTATTTATCGTTAAAGTGCCGATGCTGCTATTGTACTTCCATTAACGTCCCATATGCCGCCGTTTACTTGCATAGTTATTATCAATCTATTTGCTGTTAGATTAACTGTTGCTGTAGGAGCATTGATTGTAAAGTCACCTATAACATTAACGTTTTGTGTACCAGCACTATCAACTGCTGTTAAAGATTTTACAACACCACTATTAACATCAATAGGATCTGATGAAGCTGTATAATAGTATGCATGTATTTTTGCAGTTTTTCCTTGAGTGTCAAACGGTGCTGCGGGTATTGGAGATATTTCTGTTAATAGTACAGCAATATTAGTAAGCAATCCGTCATCTGCAAAAGTGTCACCATATGTTCCTGTTGCATAGGTACTACCTAATCCAGTAACATCTACTCCCATAACTATTGTTGATGATGCTAGTTCGTCATCAACATATCTTTTAACTACTACATCTTGATCAGCACCTTCTGTTAATAATGCATTGTCGGCTTTACGGCGTGGACTTACCGGAGTTTCTACATTTGTTATTTTTACTTTGTTTATTAAGTTTATACTACCAGTTGATGCAAACTCTAAGTTACTAGTTGTTGTAATGCGATCTTCAGTGAAGGTCATTGTATCACTTTGTAGGTTGTTTCCTACTACTAATGTATTAAGCTGACCTATTCCTGTTAGACTACTGTTCACAACCGTTGATCCTAACGTATCTAAAGACAATACATTTGTATTATCAATAGCATAGTTGTTTAACTCGTTGTCAATATTAATACTATGACTACTTGTCCAACTGTTAGTTGCATTTAACCAAGTCCAGCGTTTGTCGTCGCCTTGGACTCTTATAACAATGCCGCCGTCATCTGCTTCGCTGTCAGTTGCTAATGTACTATCGTCTTTTATTGCAAGTTCAATTTGATGGTCTTCAACTCTAAGAGTAGCAATATCTAAACTTACCGAGTTTCCTTCAATTAACAAATCTCCAGTAACACGCAGATCTCCTGTAACATCTAACGTATATGCAGGATTTGTTTTAAATACACCAATCTTTTTAGTATCAGCGTCAAAATACATAGCAGTGTATGTGCCCGAAACATCTTTAAGATCTACTCGCATGTCAGCATCTTGAATATTATTCTGCCAGACAGTAGTTTGTCCACTTACTTTTATTGTAAGATCTGTATCAAGTCCAATACTTAATCCGTTATCGTTGGCTATTGCCAATCTACCTGTTGTAACATCGTCAACAACAGCACTTATAAAACTGTTTTGATCAAATACATTTCCAAGCTCGTCTACAATTTGACCAGCACTAGAGGCTTTTCCAAGGAATTCAAAATCAACAAACGCTGAGTTTATGTTTACACCTTGTTTTAAAGTAGTAAATCCTGTGATAGCCGGAAAAGGTGTAAAGGTTGTATTTTCTTTTGAAACAATTGCATATAAACTGCCATTTAGATACTTTTTAATAATCACTCTATTTTGACTTGTAGTATCTCTAATAGTTGCAATCTCATCGCCTGATTTAAGTTGGTTTTTTGTATATGCCGGTCCTACTAAAACAGTATTAGTACCGTTCCAAAATAATAGCTGATCCTTTGATGCATCGATCCATATGTCTCCAGGTATTAGTTCTGATGGCTGAGAACTGGCATATATTGTGCTATCGGTACTTCTAAATGTTGTACCATCATATATTTTTAATCTGCCTGTAGCAGTATCATACCAAAGTTGTCCTTTGAGTGGTTTTACCGGTGCTGTACTATTACTAAAGTTTTCCAGCATCTTAATAAAGTTTTCATTTATACTTTCGCCAAATCCTTGATAGTTTTTTCCTATTAGTGCAATATCTGCACTGGATATATCTAACCTACCATCAACTAGTTCTACTAGTAACGATCCGTCTGTTTTGTTTAGTTTGTAGGCCATTTATGATACTCCGTGATAGATAATAAAGTTAAGTGCAAGGAACGGATTTGTTATATTTAATGCATCGTTTGCTAAATCTACTACACCCCCTGATGTTCGCAGACGTGTTCCAGTTCCTGATATGTCACCGTCTCCTGGTACAACTTCCGATGCACTTGCTGTAGCAGTTGTAGTAGCATAGAACTGCTCCCCAGTACTACTTTTTAAATCGTGTTCGTGTTCGGGTAAGTTAGATGCTGCTATTGTAACTTCTTCACTACCTGCTACTCCGCCCATAACACCTACAGTTGACGATGTAATTCTATTAGACGATACTACTTGTCCTAATCCTGCAGGAGTTCTTCCTCGCATATCTGGTATTTTAAACAATGTATTAGGATCACTTGGTGTTCCATGATACCATGTTGTTGGATCTGCTGAAAGATATCCCAATACTGTTGCCAAAGCACCGTATGTTGTTAATGATTTTTCTGTTCCGTCTAATATAAACCATCCATCAGGTGCAATCAATCCACCGTACATGATTACTGTGCCAACTGGCATAGTATCGATAGAACCAATAATCTGTGCAGGCGTTGCTTTAACTAACGTTCCGCCTTGATTTAATAATACTTCATCTGTTGTTCTATTGATGCTCGATGCTGCTGATCTACTAGAAATAGCAGCTGATTGTATAGTAGATGTAAATGTTTTAGTAGAGCCGCCTGTCTGGCCGTCAAATACAAAACTAGTTGCACTAACATCTCCTGCTAGTGAAAAAGTAGTTACACTGTTGAGTTTTGCTGTACTACCAGCTGTACCGCTAACATTACCTGTTACATTACCTGTTAAGTTACCTGTTATACGATTAGCATGTAATGTATCGTAAGGTAATACTGATGAGCCTATAGAATAAACATTTGCAGTATCGGGCAATATGCTAGTAGTAGTAAGGCTTCCATCAACATCAAAGTTTCCAGTTACAGTTAGATTTCCTGTTATACTAGTATTTCCTGTTAATGCTGTAGTACCAGTTACTGATAGGTTGCCGGTAAGTTTTTGATTTCCAACTACGTCTAAACTTTCTGTTGGAGACAGGTTGTTGATGCCTACATTGGTGTTTCCTTTAACTCTGATTGGTATTGCAAAGTTGCCGTTGTTGTTAACTCTTAAATCTATCGGAGCACCTGGAACAGCGTTTTCAACAATGCTATTATTACCTTCAACTAACAAACTTAATGTTTTTGAAACACCAACTTCTAAGCCCTGATTGGTTTTTATTTGAAGTTTTTCTGTAAGTTGATTAACAATGTTGTTGCGCATAAATGTTGAACTTGGTATTGTTGCTCCACTAATAAGTAAGTTTTCTGCGTTAGTTGCAGTGCCATTAAACTTTGCTGCTGACAATGTTTGATTAAAGTTTGTTCCAACTTTTATCGGTGTTACACTATTAAATCCAGCAAATGATGTTTTGGGCGAAAACTCAACTCTACTTGTAATACTAACTGGTATATTTTCAATGTATACGACTACTACTGTTCTAGTTGTATCTGTAGTATCTACTAGCTCAACTGATTTAGCTCCAGTGGTGTTTCCATTGCTAAAATCAGGACCTACTAACAGCCACCCGCTGCCTGTATACAAATACAACTGACTAGTACTAGTATTAACCCAAAGATCGCCTTTGACACTGTTTGTACTATCAGGTTCTGAGGCATTCTTTTTTAAACCGCCGGCTGCAACCCAGTTTGTTCCGTCGTATATTTTTAACTGATCTATACTATCTGTAGTGTCATACCAGAGTTGTCCTTCAACTGGATTTAATGGTGGATTTGCATTTGCAAAGTTTTCTAATAACTTTAAAAAGTTTTCATTAATAGCAACACCATAATCTGATAATAGTCTACCTGGAAGTTTTAGACTAGTTTCTGTATTGATTGCGTTATCTTCAACAGTTATAATACCTTTATTAGATTGGTCAGTGAATGGAACTTCGTATGCCATTAAGTATTACCTCCTGAAAGACTTTGTACTCTTACAGTATAATCAATCTGTATTAATCTGTTGAGTGATTTTTGTACCGGATGGAAAATCACGTGAGTAAGAAGTCTTCCTGTTCCGCTTGCTGAATAACCTACTAAACCAAGTTCATCAAATACAAACTGTTGTTCTGTATTGGCCGCAGTATCAAATGCATCCTGTCCTTCTGGTTCGCCGTAGTCTAACAAACAACTTACAACAATATCAGTATAGTTTGTACCAGTAACGTGACGTGTTTCTATTTTGTTTCGTTGTGGATCAACATTGTTTACACTGCGATCGTCTACCACTTTTGCATATGTTTGATTGTACAAACTAGCATTTGTACCAGTACTGTTTGGCGTTAAGTATGTAATAATACCTGTTGGGTCAACACTAGTGCCACCGTTGCCAAATGCCATTTGATATATATAACCTGAACCGGCATTGCCGAGGCTTTCTGCAAGGCTAATACTCATATTTTCATAATGAATAGCATTGCGCTTGTTAACAAATACATGCCCACTTTCTGGATTGTGTATTTTTATGTGTCCTTCGAGGTGTACACCGCTTTGTTCGTTAATCATGTTTCCATTCCGTTCCTATAATGTATTTATCGGGGTAGCGATATTGTTTTGTCTGTTATAAATTTAGCTATTTGATTTGTACTATTTGCTAGGGATTTTCCTGTATCGTTCCATATTTTTCCTGTTCTGCGAACAACTTCAATGAATATTCCATCTGCAGGAGCATCAATATAATCTGCAAGTGTTAACACTGTGATTGTACTACCGTCGCCTGTTATTATATTTTCAATAGTATACTCTGGATCTATTGTTACATCTGCTTCAGGCGAATCTTGATCTACTGTTTTGTCAAATGTTACAATATTATCTTTGCGCAACCTAGTGCCGGCTAAAAATACATCAATCTCATTTACACTAGTTGGAATAAAATCAAGTATAAACTCTTTGGTACTAGAATCACCAATAAACATAGTTTTAGCTGTTTCGTCTTTATAAGGAATATTTTCTTCTATACCTTGTCCTTGTACTTTTGTTGCAACTGGATATTGCTCTTTTATACCTGTTCCTAGCGTTCCTCTTCTTATTTGTCTAAGTAGATTTCCGTCAACACTAAAGTATTCAATACGCTCTTTGTCAATCCAAACAACTCCCGGAGTGCCAAGTGCTTTATTTGGTTCTTGTATTCCTGTACTGTCAACTAACTGAATATTCGAATCATAATAGTTTAATGGTTGTTGCAACTTATACTCGTTATCTTTGTTTAAACGCTTGAAATGGAACCTGTTTAACATGTCTTTAAAAATACGATACCCAAACTTAGGATCGCTTGTTAATGCTGTAAACTGTAATACTTCAACTTTGTCATTTGATGTAACTTTGTTGTAAAGTTGAACACCAGATCCGCTTGCATCAAGTGAATAATCGTTTTGTGGAGAAAGTAATATTCCGTTTTTAAATACCCAAACATAGTTTGCACTCAATGCAGGTTTTTCAAGTTTGATAAATCCTCTACTCAGTAAGTTTTTATCAATATAAAACTGTGTTCCTGCTGGTGCTTGATTTGTATTCCAAACAATATCGTACGAGTTTCTTTCAAATCCGTTTATATCATGGTTACTGAATACATAGATATCAACTGTTTCCCAATCAGCAGGTGCTTCTGTTAGTGATAATACATCAGTTTCAATAAGTTTAATATCACCAATGATTGCCTTTGTGCTATCGTTTTCCCAACTTGCTACAATCTCTGGTGTATCATCAATACTTTTTAGCTGGAATAGTTCTCTAATATATCCTTGAAGTTCTATTGTTAACGTCGAACCCGATCTGCTAAACTTTTCAACACAAGCAATAACTGTAGTACTATCATCAGATAATTCAAAACTTATATCTTGTCCAACTGCTGGATCATTAACTTCTGAACCATTTTGTATTTGTACTGTTGTGTTTAAAAAGTAATATTCTGCATCTCTGATAATAAAGATTTCTAAAGTATCTCCAATCAATCCTACATTGTTGTTGAGAAGTTGTACTCTGCCATTTGCAGTGTCATAATAATAATCAAGTACATTGACAATAGAACCATTAATATATAATACAACGTCAGTGTTTCTAACTGCTGTTGTATCTTCAAACTGCCATCTATCAATGTCGTAAGCACGGTTGCTATCTATTGTATATTTTTTTCTATAACCTGCATTTAAGAATCTACCATCACCACGTTTTACTAAAATATTGTGCGATAAAGGTTTATCAATAACTGGTAGTGCAACATCATTTGTAAATCTATGAACTTTATTTGTACCATCGGTTACAAAAGTATTGTCGATTACCATTTGACTGTATTGATTTACGCTGCCGTCATATATTGTATATCCAATGATTTTTCCAGCAGTTACTTTGATAGGAAACTCTAGTTGGGCATTACCAGTATTTGATTCTGTAAGTCCGTAATCTGTTGTATCGTTTTGTAATACGCCATTTATTGTTACAAACGAACTCAATCCAGACTTCCATGTGATTGGCAGGTTGTATATAAACGTATCACCAGTAGAAACAATATTATCACTATCGATTAAATCTACACCGTTGGTTCCTATTGTGAGTATTGAAAGATTTTTTCCTTCGTCTAATGCTGTACTATCGTTTAAACTTATGAACTTATTTTCATAGTCGACATTTAAATCGTCATTATCAATAATGTCGCCGTCAACTTTTACAACCAATGTAGTGTTTGTTTGTGGAAAGTTGTCAAACTCCCATTCAATAGTTGTACCATCTGTGATATAGTTTCTAACACTAATAACACCCTGTCCGTCTGCACTTCTATTATAAACTTGTATGTCTACAGTATCAAGCACCTGTCCTGGTACTTGCTCTTCTGGACCACCACTGGTAGTTTCGGTAACAAAGCCATCACCATCAACTACAATATCGCCTGAATCGATTCCTTTAGCAGTTGTGTATTCAAAGTTTCCACCTTGTAAACTTACATCGTATGCAGTTGATTCTGGAGTAAAGCTACCATCGCTTGTTGATTTTCTAATGATCACAACATCGCCGTCTTTGGTTTCAACGACATCGCTGTCCAAGAATATGGTATTTGTAATATTATCGCCTTGCGGTGATACCATTTTTGCATTTGGATTAGCTGTTACACTACTTCCATCGTAAAACGGGTCGTCTATTCTTACATTATTAAGATATACATTGTATGTTACACCCGATTCCAATACACTGCTCAATGATATTATTTGAGTACTGCCATCTAATGTAATGATTTCATCTTCATAGTTAGTGTCAAACGTATCAAAATCAATACCATAAGCGTTTGCATCAAACCCAGTATTTTCGCCAAAGCCGATACTATCCATTTGAACGCCACCGTAGTCAACACCACTCATTAACTGACTTAGTTCTTTGCCCGGCATGTTTGTAGTAGGCTTGTAAAAGAAGTTTATTCTATCTTCAGCAGTTAACAGGTTGGATGATTTTTTATAGTTTATAACAACAGCAGCATTATTTGCAGGTGCAGTAGTAAATGTTATTTTACCACGATATCTATCAAATGTCTTGGTTGTATCAATAATATTTGATGCTACAAAATCACTTATTAGCTGTGGCTCCCCTGCTACAGTTATTGATATATCTGCACTATTTGTACTCAGTGGCCATTTTAAACTAAACTCAGTTAAACCGCCATTACCGACAAATGTTTCTGTTTCATTTAATGTGGTAAAATAGTATGCACCAGCAACTCTATCAAACTTCATCAACATATGCGTGGATCTGATTACACTGTTTCCTATCTGTGCATAAACAACTGCATCAACCCCGTCTTCTGTTAAACTTCCGTTTATTGTTACGGTTGGAGTTGTAAAGTATTTTGCTCCAACTGTATCAACTTCAATATATTGTATTGATCCGCCGCCTATATAAGCAAGTCCTTCAAGTGTTGGGCCGCCACCTCCGCTAACTGTTACGTTTGCTGTGTCAGTATATCCACTGCCGCCATTGTAAACAACAAACTCTGTTATTTCAAATCCAACATTGTCTAACCAATGTTTTTGTGGGTATGTAGTTGTGGTATCATTTGTTCCAACAAGACCATTGTTGAAGAACTTGATAGTTTCGCTGATAATCTGGCCACGTTCTGCATCGTAACGAGGCGGTAAATCAAAATCAGTAACACTAGTTTGTGTTGGTTCTGTTCTATTATACGAACTGATATATTCTCTTATTTTAGTACTATATGGTTTTACTTCTTCAATATAGTCTTGATAGTTAGGAAGATTATCG
>UEXM01000311.1_pt1 | contig 54442 bp, 80 predicted proteins | sample 1796661 | NCBI WGS metagenome assembly UEXM01 (sample SAMEA4772469, study PRJEB27181) | metagenome | reverse complement strand
GAATACTTCTCATAGCCCATGCCACGGGGACGTACACCATGTACATCCTTGAACAAGTCCCACAGGATTTGCACCAACTCATTCTTGTAATCAGTTTCTGTGTTCATCTCAAACTCCGTTTGGTTAAGTCCAACATTGGACTAGGTTAGTAGTGGATATAAGTAAATACACTTTCACTATGTTTCAAGTGTATTTACGTTATACACACTAAAGCAAATTCTTGTCAAGCATCCTCTGCTTCAACTCAAGCAAGGCTTGAACTTGTGCCTCACGCTTCAGCTTCGCTTCATACGCTTGCTGTGCAGCTTCAGCTTGACCAGTCACATAGCAACGGAACTCAGGCCGTGTCTCAGGCTCATAGCTACGGCTATAGGCTTGTGTGTCCATTGCCTGCCAGCTTGAACGGACAGGCTTATGCCTGCCCATCGGTGTGATGAATTTACGAGCCATTACGATTCTCCAAATTGTATGCTACAATTACCCAGCCAACGACTAGGCACCATGCGCTGCTACCGAATAGCGTCCATGACAGCCATGTCATGTAACCTACACCATGAACGGATAGCATAGCTAATCCGAAGAAAACGCCTACCATTAACATGGCAATCAAAAATAAATCTAACATTTCAAATTTCATTTCAATACTCCGTATTGTTAAGTCCAAGGTTGGACTAGGGAATGATATAGTAGGTGTTAACCTACCATATCAAATGGGACAACTTCGTTGTTCTGCTCAATTAAGCCAATGGCATTTGCCATAGCAATCTTGAAATCAGCAAGGCTGATACCATGTAACTCTACTTGCAGTAGAGTGTCAAGTGCCAAATCTTCAGCAGTCTTTACAGACTGTGTTTCAGCCTTTGGCTGTTCTTGAGGCTGTGCTTTAGCCTTTGGCTCAACAGGTGTCTCAGCCTTTGGCTTTGACGGAGCCTTTGGCTTCATTGCAGCTTGTAAAGCTGTGAGACTGGTAAAACCTTTTTTGCTTTTAGCAATAAACTCACGGCAAGCCTTTTCGTTTTCAACGAACCACAAAGCCTCTGCTCTGCGCCGCTTATCAATTACATTGATGCCGCAATCCTTCAGCCTATCGGATGAAATCCGTTCGCCACCTTCAGCCTTCAGCTTTTGCATCAGCTTTCCAAGCCGTGTATCAAAGCCATCAGCCTTAGTTGCTTTGGTGAAACGAGCCTTATCACCTTTGGTGATTTGCTTGAACTCTTTAGCCAAGGCAAAGCCTTCAGCTTCCAAAGTGTTGTTTACAACAGTCAGTGATTTTGAAGTTGAATTTTGCATTTCGGTTCCTCTTATCTATCTTTAGGTTTTATAGGGATATACCCCTTTCACTACGTTCAAGGGGCTATATCCCGTAAAACCGTAAGAAGATAGTTAAGGTTTTGGTTGAAGCCTTACACGCCATCCTCTGCCCATGCCGTTCCATGTGATTGCAGGAATAACAAGTTATTCCGAAATACCTGCACTGAACTGTGCGGATGCGAGGATGACCGCTTGGTTGGTGGGGTATGGTGTAGCAGAAACATTGTATAGCAAGCTATACAGAAATAGATGCATCAACATTGTATCTTCGATACAAATCTGTAGTTCTGTTGTTCAAAAAGCATACTTCGTATGGCAACTGATACCATAACAGTTGTTTACAACTGGTTGTTTGGGATAACATATAGCATTTTCAATGCTTTAAGTCCGATGTTGGACTAAGTTTGGCTCTTACCATGCGCTATGCGGCTGCATAATGCGGCACATACAGGCGCAGTAAGGAGGGTAGGCAGGGGGCAGAGTGGGGGTGTACGTATATGTGTATGTAGAAATACACAGATTAGGAAAATTAAGTGTTAACCACAAGAACAACTGACATTATCTTATGCATAAGTATTGTGCAACTGCCTAAATAATAGGCAATACTATTTATATTAAAAATAATGCTTGACAGGCTTGACATAATCTGATATAATTATGTATAACTAAGACACACTTAAAGTGTTTACACTTAAATGTCTATATAATAATTCTTAAAAAGCTCTTTAACTATAACACTTAACTATAGTATAAGTTAGTCCTTACTAAATTTTCTTTGCTAATACACTTTAAGTGACTACACTATAAGTGTACTCCTTTGTGCAAAGATTATTCGTGTTTTTTAAAAGAAAGTTCTTGACAATGGCTAAGAAATCTGTAAAACTATACACAGATAATGTTCTTGAAGCATTTTATAATGCTATCCGTACTAATTCTTTAGACAGACTTCATATACCCCATAGTGATGTATTCTATGTGCGTAGTGCCGTGGAAGCTCACTATGGTCGTTCTTTTACTCTGAAGCATGTAGAGGATGCAATGAGGGCCGAAGGCTGGAAAGAGAAAGATGAGTGACGTATGTTTTCTTTTTTCCTGTACATATCCGTAATTGTTATGCCAGATGGCGTAGTTAAAACCTATACCGAAACTTTAGAGACATGTCCTACTACTGAGTATGTAATGTCATATCATAATGAGATGATTCAGTCTGGCGAAATAGTAGACTGGAGAGCTAGGTGTACTGCATATGAGTTTGATTTAAATGTAGCACCAAAAGGAACAGCAACTTAATGTCCCCACCACAAAAACGCAAGCCAAGTAAAATGCCACCTCGTAATAAGAAGAACTTTCGTCCTACAAAGTCGGGAGCAGGTATGACTGCTGCAGGTGTAAAGGCATATAGAAAAGCAAACCCCGGTAGCAAATTAAAAACTGCCGTTACTGGTGATGTTAAGAAAGGCAGTAAAGACGCTAATAGGCGTAAATCATTTTGTGCTAGGTCTGCAGGTCAGATGAAGAAGTTTCCAAAAGCTGCTAAAGACCCGAACAGCCGTTTACGGCAAGCACGTAGACGTTGGAAATGTTAAAAAAGAAATCTAGGAAAGGAAAATACTAATGGCATTTTTAAAAATACTAAAGAAGGGCGTTAAAGCAGCAGTAAAACCTAAACAAAAAAAGAATCCAGAAACAGGTAACACATCTACTGCACCTGCAGCAGACCCAAAAAGAATTGAATCAGGCGAAAGACTAAAGCAAGCAAAATCAAAAGGTCCACAGAAAGCATATGACCGTATACAAGCTGAAATTAAATGGCTTAAAAAAAATGACGGCAGCGCAGAAAGTATTGCAAAACGTGAACAGTCTTTAAAAGATATGTTTGTTAATAATATAATTAAAAAGAAGCCTATGAAAGATGTTGAACCACGTATTCCTGCTGATGCAAAAGCAGATGTTAAGGCAGCAAAGAAGGAAAAAGAATTAGATGCAGGTGTAGAACAGATAATGGAAGCGTTAAAAAAACGTGCGCCACAAAATAAAGCACGTGGCGGTGTAGTTAAGAAATCTCGCACAGGCGCACATGACTTCCGCATGAACAAAGGCGGCTTACTGCTATCATCTGTAGATAATAGGAAACGAAAGTAATGACTAAAAAGAAAAAGGTTCCTGTCATAGCCATATCTGTAGGCATGGCTGAAATGAAAAAAGACCCAAGCAAGAAAGCTAACATGATGCGTGGGGGTATGGCTAATAAAAAAGAACACATGTATTCAGCAGGTGGTAGTGTCACAGATAAGATGAACCCCGGCCTACGCGCATTAAGTAAAACACGCCCTGATGTAGTTAAGAAAATTCTTAGTTAGTTTTATGCATCCCGTAGAGCGTGACATACGTAAGTGGTCACATGATTTCCTAGAAGTACCTAGTGAAAAACTGAACGGCCTACCGCCCTGCCCCTATGCTAAACAAGCGTGGCTTGATGATAAGGTTGTATTTAGTATAAACACAGGGTTAGATGGACTAGCTAAAGAAGTAGCAGACTTTAATGAACACGACTATGACATAGTTGTATGGGCTAATGAGTTACTTCCAGATGTAGAATACCTAGATGGTTGGTGTGATGGTGTAAACGAAGCCATGTCCATTGCAGGTAAAGATATGCACCTTATGGTGTTCCATCCAGACTATGATGCAGAAGAAGCAGGTCTGGACTTTTTAGTTGAAGATGGTATAGTAGATGAGAGCCTAGTCTACTGCATGGTATTTGTACAAAGGCTATCGACACTAGATGATGCAGCAATGAGTCTGGAGAAGTCTGGTTATTATAATCACTTTCCTGTGGAAGTGTTTCATTCATTAGTTATAGACAGAAGGAGACTACGAAATGAAGGGCAAAACTAAAATGGCTAAAAAGATGCGGGGCGGTGGTTCTGTAATGGCTAAGAAAATGCGCGGAGGCGGCATGGCTAAGATGGCATCTAAAAAGAAAATGATGCGCGGTGGCATGGCTAAGAAAAAGAAATGAGAAAATGTGCAATTAAATATTTGGGATGGGCTTTGCTTTATATGGGTAGACCTTTTACCAAGGTAGGTGACTGGTTCTGGAAAAAGCATAGACAAGTTCTGGATTGGAATGACTAATGCCTAGAATTATAGATGGCTCTAAGTTTACCACAAAAGGTTTAACTACAGGCACTGGCTCTACAGCACTGTACACAGTTCCAAACGTACATGCTGCTGTAGTGCGCCATCTAAGTCTTACTAATAATAATGCTGCAGCAAAAAAGATAACGATACAATACTACGACTCAAAGGCAACAACGCATTATTTTATAGCTGAAGATTTATCTGTAGCTGCAAATTCGTTTGTAAACATAGTAGATGGTAATTTTATTCATTTAAATTCTAGTGATAAGATTATCCTCTCAGCAGAAACAGCAGGTACTATATCTGCATTAATATCCGTTGAAGAATACTACGACCCAAATAGATAGGATGTAACATGCCCCCACCTCAGAAGAAAAAAGCTAAAAGCAGAGTAAACGAAGCGGGTAACTATACTAAGCCAGCTTTAAGAAAACGTATATTTAATCGTATCAAAGCAGGTAGTAAAGGCGGTAAACCCGGACAGTGGAGTGCTAGAAAAGCACAAATGATGGCTAAAGCGTATAAGTCTGCTGGTGGTGGCTATAAAAACTAATGCCTACCAAGCTAAACGAAAACACAGAAGTCGCACTACCCCTACGTAACATTATAAGTATGGTTGCTGCAGCATCTCTTGCAACATGGGCATACTTTGGTATTATAGAAAGACTGAATCAGATAGAAACTAACATCACCATGATGGAATCTGATTTAGCGCAGAATACAGAATTTCGTATCAAGTGGCCTAGGGGAGATATGGGTAGCTTGCCAGCAGACTCAGAACAGTATATGTTAATAGAGCATCTTGCAGGTGAACTAGAAAAACTGCAAACAGACATAGAAAGTGGTAAAGCCCCATATGACCAGCAGCAGAAGCTAACGCTAGAGTTTTATGAGAAGCGCATTACAAACCTAGAAGAGAATATAGAGAAGTTGAGAAACGGAGATGGTTGAACTTACCTTTGTATTGTTGCTAGTAATGGGTGGGGAAAAGGTAGAGTATACACCATATCAATCTTTATCTGAATGTCTATCTGTACGCCGTAAAATAAAACGTAACATAGGTCCAACTAATAACTTTGACCAGAAATGGTCCTGTAAAGAATTAAAAGTAAAAGTAAAAGATGGTGAGATATTGGAGATTGTAGAGTAAACTATGGCACCACGTAATCATCAAAGCTGGACTAAACAACCTAGCGTAGAGTATATTAACTCTCTTATTTATTCTGACCACAGTTTATATGAACAGGAACTAGAAAACATATTCTCTAAGGTATGGGTTCCTATGTGTCACTCAAGTGAGTTGCCACACTTAGGCGATTTCAGAACTACACAGATAGCAGGATGCAATGTCGCTGCTATACGTTTTGAAAATAATAAAGTTAAAACTTTCCTTACGGATAAAGTAAACCGTCCTGCTGGTAATGATTTATCTCTAACATATCATTCCGGTTTATGGACAGAACTACTCTGCGAAATAAAGCATGGCGGTATGGTGTGGACTACATTAGACCAAAGCAATAGCTTAACCGTAGACCAGTGGACTGCGGGTGCATTTGATTGCATAGCGGATGCAATAGATGCTGAAGAAATGGAAGTGTTTCACTACCATAAAGCTATTGTAGATACTAACTACAAGTTGTGGCACGACACTAATAGCGAGTTCTATCACGACTTCATGCATTACTTTAATCGTGTGTCAGGATTTAATGATGAGTATTTCGCTAGAAAAAATATTCCTTTTGATAATGGTCATGTTAACGTCAGCAGCTTTACTGTTAACTATGAAGAGTATCAGGGATTTGAAGATAGGGGGGAGTTATCTTTTCCCAATCTGCCGCCCAACCAATGGTATATGGTTGACTTATTCCCCGGATTTAATTTCAACTTACGTGGGAGTGCTTATCGTAGCGACAGCGTAACACCACTAGGACCAAACAAAGTATTGATTGAGTTCCGTGGATATGGTTTAAAGAAAGACACCCCCGAAGAAAGAGCTACTCGTATAAAGCATCACAACTCTATATGGGGGCCGTTTGGTAGAAACCTGCACGAAGACTTACTAGGTGTAGCAGGTCAGGGTACTACAATGCGAGAAGGTACAGAACCTCGTAACATCTTGCATGGTAGACATGAGAATAGTACAATCCACGATGAAGTAGGCATGAGACACTATTATGCAGAGTGGTCTAAATGGATGCAGGTAGATGCCAGTAATCCCGCACTGGCAGCGTAATGAAAGAGTGGATAATGGTCATAAGTATGTGGGGTAGTGATGGTGTTACAGACCATTATATAGGACAACTCGCATTACAAGAACCTATGACTGAAAAACAATGTGAATATATGTTACAAGATAATAAATGGGCAGCTAGTTACCAAAATGACTACTACTCTATGCAAGTGCATTGTTATCCCAAAGACTGTGCAGGAAAAGATAAGTGCGACTAATTAACCAACCAATGAGGAACAGAGATGATTGCAGAAACCCTTGCGGGTATTGCACTGGTAAAGAGTGCCGTAGATGGTATTAAATCTACCATTAATACCGCCAACGATATAGGCGAGATTGCTAAATACGTAGACAATCTTCTTGAGGGCGAAAAACAAGTACAGCAACAAAGGGCTAAGAAATCTGGTGTAGGCATTGGAGACCAGTTTGGTATAGAGTCAGTAGCCCAAGAAGTAATAGACGCACGTATAGCAAAAGAAAAACTACAAGAAATGCGTACCCTTGTTGATATGCGCTTTGGCCCCGGCACATGGCAGAGTATAGTAGACTTACGGGCTAGACGTATAAAAGAAGCAAAAGAGGCTGCAGCAAAAGCTAGAAGAGAAGTAATGCGGCGGCAAAAAGAAATAATAGAAAATATTAAACTGGCTATGGGCGTGGGTGTAATAGGTGCTATAGCAATAGGTTTATTTATTTTTCTCTTGACAAACGTATAAGATAGTGGTATAACTTAAACATGGCACTTAAAAAGTCACAACAGAGTTTAAAGAACTGGACGGGACAGAAATGGAGAACCAAGAGTGGTAAACCATCAGCCAAAACGGGTGAACGTTACTTACCAGAGGCGGCTATCAAGTCGCTTTCTTCGCAAGAGTACGCAGCCACCACCGCTGCTAAAAGAAAAGGAACTCGTGCTGGTAAGCAGTTCGTCAAGCAGCCTAAAAAGATACAAAAGAAAACCGCGCAGTTCAGACGAGGAGTAGGTTAATGTGGACAGCATTGATAGGTCCGATTGCTAATATAGCAGGGAGTTGGATGGATGGCAAAGTTGAACAAACAAAAGCAAATGCTAAAACTAAAGTCGCAAAAGCTGTGGCTGAAGCAGCTATCATGGAGAAGAAAGCCACTGGAGAAATTGATTGGGACATTGAAATGGCTCGTGCTTCGTCTTCAAGTTGGAAAGACGAGTGGCTAGTAATTTTATTTAGTATACCATTAATATTAGCTTTCATTCCGGGTATGGAAGATGTGGTAAGAAATGGATTTGAACAACTCAACAAAATGCCTGAGTGGTATCAGTACTCACTTGGAGTCATCGTTGCCGCTTCTTTTGGAGTTCGTAGTGCGACAAAATTCTTTGGTAAAAAATAATGGCAGCGCAGAAAATATTAGAGTGGAAACTGATTCCGCGACTAATGATGCTAATGATGTCGGTATCAGCGTGGAGAGTAGTGGAGTGGTTCATGACACTGCAAGACCCAACAAGTCAGCAAGCGGCACTAGTGAGTGTAGTCACGGGGGCCATGACAGGTGCATTTGCGGTATGGATGAATCACGAGGGTAAGGAAAATGAAGTACGACCGACACGACCTAGTAAAAGAATTGATAAAGCATGAGGGTCTGCGCCTTCAGGTGTATAAAGATACATTGGGAATTGATACTATTGGTATTGGACGAAACCTAGAAGACCGTGGTATAACTAAAGAAGAGCTAGACGATTTAGATATTCCGTCTATTAATCACGTGTATGAATACGGAATCACCGAAGCTGATGCGGTCTATCTAGCAGAGAATGACGTACAGATTGTCGAGGAAGAACTGTTACGTGCGCATCCTTGCGTAGACAGGTTGGACTCTGTACGTCAGCTTATATGTATAGATATGGCATTTAATATGGGCGTGCCTAGATTGTGTAAGTTTAAAAAGATGTGGGCAGCTATAGAAGCGGAAGACTATCCTACCGCAGCAAAAGAAATGCTCGACAGCAGATGGGCAACACAAGTAAAAGGCAGGGCTACTAAGTTGGCTAATGCTATGCACAACGGAGAATTTTAATGTCGGACAAGTATGAAAAAATTTTTATCAATGAAAAAAAGCCAACAAGAGCAGGTACTGGCGCACAAACTTATGTCGGCAAAAAGAAAAAACCTACTAAATTTTTAGACCCTTATAGGGTAGTAGATTTTATTAAGAAAGCATTGGATTAATGGCTAGAGAACTTACAGAAAAACAACAAGCGTTCTTAAACGTCCTGTTTGAAGAGGCAGGTGGCGATATGGTAATGGCAAAAAAGATGGCGGGATATGCTGACACTTCTGGCACTTCGGAAATTGTTAAAGGTCTTAAAGAAGAAATCCTTGAGGCAACACAAATGTACATGGCTCGTAATGCGCCGAAGGCTGCGATGGCGATGACAGGTGCTTTGTATGACCCGACTGAGTTGGGTATTCGTGATAAGATGTCTGCAGCTAAAGAACTGCTTGACCGTGTAGGCTTGGTTAAGACAGAGAAGATGCAGGTAGAAGCATCAGGGGGTGTCATGCTTATGCCACCTAAAGCTATTATAGAAGAGGATGATGACTAATGGCTATAACTAAAATATTACGGGGAGTCACAAAAGCGGCAAAAAAAGCACCTAAAATTAAAAAACCAACACCAACACCAAAAGAAAAACCAACTTTTCAATCAGAAGTACGTGCATTGAAAGGTAAAGCAATGACGGATGCTGCAAGAGAAGCAGAAGCTAGGAGAATAGCTAAAAAGTATAATAAAAGTGTTGATGCAGTTTTAAGACCAAAAGCCCCACTTAAAGCATTACAAAATCGTGCTAAGAAAAAAAATAAACCTAGATGACACGCAGCATAGGCAAGTGGAAGCTACCACAGCCAACAGACATCAAAGAAGAAAACGAGTGGATACCTATCCCACGTATTGCACGTACTGTACCATTCGGATATAAACAGGATGATGAAGACCCTGACATTCTTCAACCTATCCAAATAGAATTGGACTTGCTAGAGAAAGCTAGGTCACACGTAAATCAATACAGCTATCGTGAAGTAGCTAACTGGTTGAGTACACAGACTGGCAGATATATCTCGCATGTAGGATTGAGGAAAAGATTACAGTATGAGCGAAGACGTAAGAATCAAGCTGCAAGCCTCCGCAAGTGGGCAGAATATGCGAAAACGGCAATCGCCAAAGCGGAAGAAATCAGTAACCAAAGAACAGGTTCCAAAGCCAGCAGCTAAGATTAAAGAAGTTTCATATGAAACACAAAGCATAGAAGAACACGCTAATGTGTTGTTCAAGCCAAACGTAGGACCACAGACGGAGTTCTTGGCTGCAAGTGAAAGAGAAGTTTTGTATGGTGGTTCAGCAGGTGGTGGCAAAAGTTATGCCATGCTTGCAGACCCACTACGATACATGGGGCATCCACAGTTTAGTGGGCTTCTGCTGCGACACACCACAGAGGAGTTGCGCGAACTTATATTTAAGTCGCAGGAGTTGTACCCGAAAATCTGGCCCGGTATTAAGTGGTCAGAAAGAAAGATGCAGTGGACTGCACCATCTGGCGCAAGGTTGTGGATGTCTTATCTCGACAGAGATGATGATGTCTTGCGCTATCAGGGTCTAGCATTTAGCTGGATAGGTTTTGACGAGTTGACACAATGGGCCACACCTTACGCATGGAATTACATGCGGTCACGTCTACGGTCCACTGCACCAGACTTGCCAATATTTATGAGGGCTACGACCAACCCCGGCGGTAGAGGTCATCAGTGGGTTAAAAAAATATTTATTGACCCAGCCCCTTATAATAGAGCCTACGATGCAACAGATAGCGAAACAGGAGAAGTACTCAGATACCCATCAGGTCATGCAAAAGCTGGAAGACCTTTATTCAAAAGACGTTTTATACCCGCAAGACTTTCCGACAATCCGTATCTTGCAGAGTCGGGTGATTACGAAGCCATGCTACTCTCAATGCCAGAGCAACAAAGAAGACAACTCCTTGACGGAGACTGGGATATTAAAGAAGGTGCGGCTTTTACAGAATTTAATCGTGATGTTCATGTTGTTGAGCCTTTCCGTATTCCTAGTAACTGGGTTAAGTTTAGGGCTTGTGATTATGGTTACGGTAGTAAGTCTGGTGTTGTTTGGATTGCTGTTGCACCTGATGAACAGCTTGTGGTATATAGAGAACTGTACGTTAGCAAAGTCCTTGCCACAGATTTGGCAGATATGATATTGGACTTAGAGGCTGGCGATGGTAATATTAAGTACGGTGTTCTGGATAGTTCTTTGTGGCATAAACGTGGCGATACTGGTCCTTCTTTGGCAGAACAAATGATTAGCAAAGGTTGTCGTTGGAGACCATCAGATAGAAGTAGAGGTAGTCGTATAGCGGGTAAAAACGAAATACACCGAAGACTACAGATAGATGAATTTACAGAGGAGCCTAGACTTGTTTTCTTTGATACTTGCACAAATGTCATATCCCAACTTCCCGCCATACCACTGGACAAAAAAAATCCCGAAGACGTGGATACAAAGAGTGAAGACCACTTGTATGATGCGTTAAGATATGGTATAATGAGCAGACCAAGATTTAGTATATTTGATTACGACCCAATGGGTAGACCAAGTGGGGGTATGCAAGTAGCAGACACAACATTTGGATATTAAGATGGAAGTAATTTGGACTTTATTATTAACTGTGTGTGATACAAGTTCTTGTGGAACACAGACAATACAGTGGTTTGAACAACAACCGCAATGTATAGAAATGAAACAAATACACGAAGAGATTCCTAAAGACGGGCATTGGAAGTCCGTAGATTATAAATGCACTATCGTAGGAGCAAAGGAAGTATAATGGCTGAAGATGAAATTATGATTGAAGATGACGCTATCGCTCTGGAAGATACAGATGATACAGCTAAAACAGATATTGATGTAAGTAATATTATTCCCTTTATTACTGAAAGATATAAAAAATCAGAAGATTACAGATACCACGATGAAGAGCGTTGGCTTCGTGCGTATAGGAATTATCGTGGTTTGTATGGTCCTGATGTGCAGTTTACCGAATCTGAAAAGTCTCGTGTATTTATTAAAGTAACAAAAACAAAAACGCTGGCAGCATATGGACAAATTGTTGATGTCTTATTTGCTAATCAGCGTTTTCCTTTATCTATTGAACCAACAGAATTACCAGAGGGGGTTGTAGCAGATGTACATTTTGACCCTAAAGAACCGGAACAATTGCGTAGTGAGACTGCACTTTCTAGTCCCTATGGTTTTTCGGGAGATGGAATGGATTTCCCTGCGGGTGCCACAGCCCAAAGTCTCCAAGAAAAACTTGGGGTATTGGAAAATAAACTTGAGCCAATACAAGATAAATTAAAAGAAGGTCCGGGTCAAACACCTACGGCTATTGCATTTAGTCCTGCTTTAATTGCTGCAAAGAAAATGCAAAAGAAAATACATGACCAACTAGAAGAGTCTGGCGCAACTAAACATCTACGTAGCGCAGCTTTTGAAATGGCTTTATTTGGTACAGGTATTATGAAAGGCCCATTTGCCGTTGACAAAGAATATCCTAATTGGAGTGATGATGGTGAATATGACCCAATGTTTAAAACAATACCACAGGTAAACCATGTTTCTGTTTGGAACTTTTATCCAGACCCAGATGCCAATAATATGGACGAAGCACAGTACGTAATTGAGAGACACAAAATGTCACGTACACAATTGCGTAATCTTAAAAAGCGTCCTTATTTTAGAAGTGGTGTTATTGATGAAGTTATTGCTACAGGCGAAAACTATACTAAAAAATACTGGGAAGAAGATTTAACTGACTACGCACCCGAACATGGCATTGACCGTTTTGAAGTATTAGAATATTGGGGAATGGTAGATGTAGAGTTACTTGAAGAACACGACGTAAAGATTCCAAAAGAATTAAAAGAGTTTGATGAGTTGCAAGCCAATGTTTGGATTTGTGGTGGTAAGTTGCTTCGCATGGTTCTTAATCCATTTAAACCTTCTAAGATACCTTACTGTGCTTCTCCTTACGAACTAAACCCATACTCTTTCTTTGGTATTGGTATTGCTGAAAACATGGATGATACGCAGACATTAATGAATGGCTTTATGCGTATGGCTGTAGACAATGCAGTATTGTCAGGCAATTTAATTGTAGAGGTAGATGAAACAAACCTAGTGCCGGGTCAAGACCTGTCTATATATCCGGGTAAGATATTTCGTAGACAAGGTGGCGCACCGGGACAGGCATTGTTTGGTACAAAGTTTCCAAATGTAGCACAAGAGAATATGATGCTGTTTGATAAAGCTCGTGTATTAGCAGATGAAAGTACAGGCTTTCCATCTTTTGCACATGGACAAACAGGAGTTACAGGAGTAGGTCGTACTGCCTCTGGTATTTCTATGTTGATGGGTGCGGCTCAAGGTGGTACAAAAACAGTTATTAAAAATGTGGATGACTATCTTCTTCGTCCTTTAGGGGAGGGACTATTTAGATTTAACATGCAGTTTGACTTTGACCCTGAAATAAAAGGGGACTTAGAAGTTAAAGCTCGTGGTACTGAAAGTCTTATGGCAAACGAAGTGCGCAGCCAAAGACTCATGCAGTTCCTACAAATTGCGAGTAACCCTGCACTCGCTCCTTTTGCTAAGTTCCAATATGTAATACGAGAGATTGCAAAGTCTATGGACTTAGACCCAGACAAAGTTACCAACAATATGGATGAAGCTGCACTGCAAGCAGAAATTATGAAGGGCTTCCAAGCTCCAATGCCGGAGCAGGGACAAGCACCACCGGGTGCTAATCCAATGGACCCAACAGGTGCAGGTGGTGGAAATATAGGTACAGGACAAGTTCCTGTTCCGGGTGAACAAGGATTTAGTGCAAGTGGACAACAAGGAAATACTCAGCAAACTCAAGCCGCTGGTCAGCAACAGCCGCCAATGGGGCCACTTCAGTAAGTATTTAGATATGCTTATCGAACAACAACATCGTACTTTAGAACAAGGCGATAGTACAGTATTAATGCACCGTGCGCAGGGAGCAATTGCGGTGTTGCGTAGTATTAAAACATTAAGGGATGCAGTCAATGGCTGAATATAAAACAACCATAGAAAAAACGGATGAAGGCACTCGTATTAAAAGTGGCAACATGACAGATGAACAGGCTGCTCGTTTGGCTGCAGAAAGAGAACGCACTAAAGATATGAATGTTGATGATGCGTCACAAGCGGCACAAGATTCTTTAGAAAATAGTATTAAAGCTAAAAATAGATTTACTGAAATGCAAAACATGCTTGCAGCAGGTAAACATAAAGACATGACGGATGAAGAAAAAGAAAAATTTGTAGCAGAATATAAAAAGTTAAAAGCTGATTATAGTTTTGCAAAAGGCGGTATGCCTAAACAAATGGAACTCTTTGATGACGGTGGTCTCATGGATGAAGGCGGTACAACAGACCCTGTGTCTGGCAATGATGTGCCACCCGGTTCAACACAAGAAGAAGTACGTGATGACATTCCTGCTCAACTTAGTGAAGGCGAGTTTGTTGTACCCGCAGATGTGGTACGTTACATTGGCCTTGAAAATTTAATGCGTATGCGGCAAGAGGCCAAGCAAGGTTTAGCTGAAATGGAAGCTATGGGTCAGATGGGTAATAGTGAAGAAGCTACAATGCCAGACAATTTACCTTTTAATGAATATGACCTAGATATAGAAGATGACGGATTAGAAATGAATGTAGGTGGATATGTACCCCCATCTTCGCCTAATCAAGTTAATCCAATGACAGGAGTATATCAAACAGGCTCAACAGGCATTACAGGATTTCAAAATTATCAAGGGCAACCTACAGGTTTCACACCTTATGGTGGTGCTACTCCATTTTTCCAGCCAACACAGTTTACTGGTCCACAGTATACGACAGCTTTGCAAACAACTAATTTACCAACCTTCGCAGAAACAGTAGGTAAAAAAGCAGGGCAGTATGATGAACTTCGCACATATCAAAATGATGCTGGGCAAACTTTACAAATACCTTTTAAGAATGGTCAGCCTATTTATCCTGTGCCTGAAGGATATACGCCTATGGCAGACCAGCCTACAGACACAAAAACTTCAGAAACAACTGTAACCCCAATAATGGGACAAACTCAAACTGGTCAAGACACTGGTGATGGTGGTGAAATTAATAATACTTTTGTAGGTGGGCAAACTTTAAAAGATTTTAGAGAGGGCAAAGAAACAAATAAAGATAGATTTGCTATTTCAGGAAGAAGGGGTTTTGACTTAATGAGTATAATTCCGGGCGGTAATTTAATAAGAGAGCTATTAGGCGTACCAGAGATAGCACCTTTTTTTCAAAAAGACCCGGAGTCTTTACCTACTCCATTAGGAGGTCCATCTGCTCCTTTTGGTCCAAAGGATTTATCGGAACTACCAACTATGTCCGAAGCCGACCGTTTACCGGGAAAACCATCCCCCGGTTCACCGAGTTTATCACCAGCTTCAGGACTTTTACCAGCATCTGTTCAAACAGCCCGTAATCTAAGAGCTTTAAGAACACAACTAGGAGTAGACCCAACAAGATATGCATCTATGGGTACTAATAATCGCGCTGGTGATTTTGACCCTGCGACTGGGGGTTTCTTTAGTAAACAAGGTTTAGCTATTGACCCAAACACGGGTGAAGCCGCTGTAACTGAACTTGGAAGCAGGTCGTACAGAAGTTTTGGAGATTGGCGTAAAGCTACGACAGCTTCTATAGACACTGGCTGGGCTGGCGGTATGATAAGTAAAGACAAGTTTGACAAAATATCTCCAGCAGGGCAAGTTAAATATAATAAATATGCTGAACAATTAGGGTATAAAAAAGGTGGAACTCTTAGTGTTGACCAAATAAAAGACGACCAAAGAGACGAAGCAAACAAAGAAGCTGCAAAACAAGCCTCACTTCAGCAAGACCGTACTACGATGCAAGAAACTCTTGAAGCCTATCAAAGAGACAAGGGCGGTGCGGCTGATAATAAGGACGTTAGCGGCAGTGATGGCAGCAGCGCACCGGGCGGTATTGGCGGTGACTTTGGTGGCATGGGTTCAGAAGCAGCATTTAAATCCGGCGGTCTAGCCAAACAAATGAAGCGAAGTGGATTAGCTTCTAGAAAATAATCCACAATATGTTGGCTACTCACTCCCCACACCCGACAGTGTGGCTACAGTGGCCCCAACAAGGAGAAGTACAATGGCTGAAGAAGCTACAATCATGGCTGAAGAAATGAAGCCCGAAAAGAAAATTGCGTTTGCAAATCGTAAATATAGTAACGAAGAAAAACGCAAGATGGAAGAAGAAGAACTAGAACAGTTGATGAAAGAACAAAAAGGTGAGGTAGAAGAAAAACCAGAACCTGAAGAAGAGCCTAAGAACGCAGAAGAAAAAACATTTAAGAAGCGTTATTCTGATTTGCGTAGACATCAACAGCAGCAGTCTGAAGATTTTAAAAAAGAAATAGAAGCACTTAAATCTCAACTAAGTAAAGCTGCTCAGAAAGAAATGAAGCTACCTAAGTCTGATGAAGACATTGAACAGTGGGCAGCAGACTACCCAGACGTAGCAGCTATAGTAGAAACAATTGCTACCAAAAAAGCTAGGGAACAATCTACTGCTCTTGAAGAGCGTATGAAAGCAATTGATGAATTGCAGTCTAGTGCTACAAAAGAAAAAGCTGAAGCAGAATTAATGCGCATACACCCTGACTTTGGTGATATACGAGAAAGTGACGATTTTCACAATTGGGCAGATGAGCAACCAAAGTGGGTACAAGATGCTCTGTATGACAATGACAATGATGCACGTTCTGCCGCTAGAGCTATAGACCTATACAAAGCTGACATGGGGATTGGTAAAGAAAAACCTAAGTCAGATAAAGATGCAGCTAAATCTGTGGCTACAAAAAACTCTCGTAGCAAGCCACAAAATAGTGAATCAAGTACCTATCTAAAAGAATCTGAAGTACAAAAAATGTCAGCACAGGAATACGAAAAGAATGCTGACGAAATAATGGAAGCTATTCGCAGTGGTAAATTTGTGTACGATGTGAGTGGGTCAGCCCGATGAGCATTATATATACGCCGGAAAGTGACCTACATTTATTCGCTCCTTTTGGACCAACTATGGGATACTATCGTATGCCAAATGAGTTGGTTAAGCAACTAAACGATAAGATGTCTGACAAGCTGGATGATTATTCTGACCAGCTAGTTGGCAAAGTATCAGCAGAACTAGCATTTGATGATGATATTATATCAATTGCACAAAAGGGGCTAGGCCAGTTTATTGGTAAGTATCAAGCGTACTCAGACCATAGAAACTCTATGGGTGCAAAGAGATTGGACACAGACAACTTTAACTACGGTTTGCAAGTAGTTTCCGGTTGGTTTGTACGACAATTTGAAAACGAGTATAACCCTTTACATATCCACACAGGTTCAAGATTATCTTGTGTGGGTTATCTTAAACTTCCAGAAGGAATTGAGAAAGAATGGGAAGAGGATTACAAAGACCACCATCCTTCTAATGGACATATACAATTTGCAGCAGGTACGTCAGCAGGATATGCTTGTACAAATTTTATAGTAAAACCACAAGTTGGTGACTTCTATGTATTTCCATCACATCTATTTCACTGCGTATATCCTTTCTATACAAAAGGTGAGCGTAGGTCTTTCAGCATGAATATGAACTTTATTGAAGTGCCGAAAGAAAAAAAGGTTGACAAATAGTTATTTATAAGTATAACTATAGTCATACAAACGTGTAACATTATTGCGCGATAGTGTTACACATATCAGCAAACAGAACAGTCTCACGGATTACCTGAAGAATTTGGCCTGACCCGTACAGTCACACCCAAATAAAGCAGCCTCTGAACGTCTTAAAGTTTGCATCTGTGAATGCCAAAATGGAGAAATAATCATGGCTTTTTCTACAGCAGCCGGATATGGTAATCTCCCTAACGGTAATTTTTCACCCGTTATTTACAGCAAACAGGTGCAACTTGCTTTCCGCAAGGCATCTATTGTTGAAGCAATCACCAATAATGACTACTTTGGTGAAATTGCGCAAATGGGTGATTCCGTTAAGATTATCAAGGAACCGGAAATCACAGTCAAGGAGTATGCTCGTGGTACGACTATTACCCCGCAAGACCTTGACGATGAAGAGTTCAGCCTTACGATTGACAAAGCTAACTACTTTGCTTTCAAGGTGGATGACATTGAAGAGGCACACTCTCACGTAAACTTCCAGTCTCTGGCAAGTGACCGTGCAGCGTATCGCCTTGCCGACCAGTTTGACCAAGATGTTCTTGGCTATCTGTCAGGCTTTAAGCAAGCACAGCTACATGCTGTTGCTTCTGCTGTTAACACTACTGTTAATGGTGCAAAGGCTGTAACTACAGCTTCTGCTGGTGCTAACTTAGTTGGTGCTGAACTACTTGCTTCCATGTCTTTGGATGCATCTGACTTTACGCAGTCAAACGGAACCGCAGGTACAGCTAACCAGTCCATTGGTCTGGAAGCACGTGCTGGTGGAGCCACTGCTACTAAGTCAGGCACTACAGGTAATGCTTTTGCTTTGCAAATCATTGCACGTATGTCACGTCTTATGGACCAACAAAATGTTGATACCAACGGACGCTGGCTTGTTCTTGACCCTGTATTCATCGAAATACTGAAGGACGAAGATTCACGTCTTCTGAACTCTGACTTCGGTGGTTCTGGTCTACAGAATGGTCTTGTTTTGAATAGCCTACACGGTTTCCAAGTGTATACGTCAAACAACCTACCTTCGCTCGGCACTGGCCCTGCAACTACTGGTGGTTCAAACACGTCTAACATGGGTGTAATCGTTGCTGGTCATTCTTCTGCTGTTGCAACTGCAGAGCAGATTAATAAGACTGAAACCTATCGCGACCCGGACAGCTTCGCAGATATTGTCCGTGGTATGCATTTGTATGGTCGCAAGATTCTTCGCCCAGAAGCAATTGTGACTGCTGCTTATAACTTAGCTTAAAGGAGGATTGAATTATGGCTCTTGGTGATAATACTACCTCTGTAGCACGAGGAAATGATGCACGTGGTCGTAAACCTTATTTGCTTTCAGCAGAGTTAAATTTTGCAACGGCTGTAACAGATAAGGGTACTGCCCTTGCTGCTAACGATGTGATTCCCGGTCTGACTATTCCGGCTAATACTCTCATCATGTGTGCTGGTCTTGAGGTAACTGCTGCTCATGCAGGAACTTCAACCGATACAGATTTTGATTTCGGTATTACTGGTGGAGACTTGGATAACTTTGTTGACGGATTTGACTTTGATGGAGCATCTGTAGGTGACTACGCATTTAAGGCAGGACAAACTCCTGTTCTTATTGGTGGCACTGCTGACACCATTGACATTGAAATTCAAGCGATGACAGGTACAACAACGGGTGGTAAAGTCCGTATGTTTGCTGTTTGCTTGGATGTGGATGACCCCGGTGATATGACTGCTAACGAAGTAGACCGTGACGCATTAGCGTAAATATAATGTGACGGGGCAGGGCAACTTGCCCCCTCACTTTCATTAAAGGATTTAATATGGCATACGATTATCTAGGTTTGACAAACGAAGTTCTTGCCCGTATGAATGAGCCAGCTTTAACAGCAGCTAGTTTTACTTCGGCTAGAGGATTTCAAATACAATGTCAAAACGCAGTAAACGATGCCATTAATTATATTAATCAAAGAGAGTTTGGTTGGCCTTTTAGCCATGCTACACAAACAGAAACACTTGTAGCGGCACAAACTCGTTATACTATTCCAACAGGAACACAGCACGTAGATTACGAAACCTTTCGTATAAGCAAAGATAACACACTTGGTGTTGATGCCGTTACGTTGCGCGTAATAGATTATAAAGAATATATAGATAAACATATTAGTCAAGAAACAACAACAGATGTCGGTGGCGTTCCATCCTATGTATTTAGAACGCCCGATAATAACTACGGCTTATACCCTTACCCAGACAAAGCATACACATTAAAGTATGAATATTACTCTCGTCCCACAGCACTGACCGCTGCAACGGATGTCCCTACTGTACCTGAACAATTTAGACAGGTTGTTGCAGATGGGGCAACTGCTCATGCTTATCAGTACAGAGGCGAGGCACAGCACTACGGAATTAACTTTGCTAGATTTGAAGATGGTATTAAGCATATGCAATCAATCCTATTAAACAGGACAGACTATGTGAGGTCAACTTATCTCCCCCATTCCGGTAGATATGGTATTAACGTAGCTGGATTTTAGAGGTCAATATGGCAGATACTTCCGGCCTTAACCCATACATGTTTGCTTGTGAAGGGGGTTTAATACTAAACCAAACACCCTTTGCACAACAACCCGGTACAGCGACTGAACTAGAAAACTTTGAACCTGCTATTACAGGTGGATACCGTAGAATATCTGGCTACGCTAAATGGAACTCTAACATAGTTCCGCAAGATGCCAGTTCAGCAGAACCTGTTTTAATGTCAGCCTACTTTAAGGGCAATGTTATTGCCGCAAGAGGTGGTAAAGTACATAAAGGAGCATCAACTGGTAGCTGGACGCAGATAGATACAGGCAGAACTGATGCAGGAAGGTATACTTTTTTTAGATACAATTTAGGGGGAACAGACTTTATAGTGTGGGCTGATGGGTCTAACCCAGCTTCAAAGTATGATAATAGTACAGTAACGGACCTAACTGCAGCAAACTCTCCAGCAAACCCTAAGTATGTAACAGGTTTTAAAAACGCTTTATTTTTTGCTGGCATGTCTGCAAGTCCACAGGAAGTTATATTTACTTCTCCGTATACAGACGATGATTTTTCACCAGCCAATGGCGCAGGAAGTATACAGGTAGACGATACTATTACGGCTTTATATCCTTATCGTAATGAGCTATACATATTTTGCGAAGAAAGAATTTTTAAACTAGTAGGGAACACTATATCTGATTTTGTTCTGCAACCTGTAACCAGAGAGATAGGGTGTATCAACGGATTTACAATACAAGAATTTGCAGGTGATTTAATATTCTTAGGTAAGGATGGATTACGCACAGTAGCTGCTTCAGAGAAAATTGGAGATGTTGAGCTAGGTACAATTAGTCGTGTGATACAACAAAGGTTTGACGGTGTTTCAAACGTAGATGAATTTAACAGCGTAGTTATACCAGACAAGACACAGTATAGACTTTTCTTTTCAAATGCATCCATAGGAAGAGATAATACAAAAGGTGTTATATGTGTTAAGAGAAATCAAAACTACGAGTTTGCAGACTTAAAAGGAATACGAGCAAACAGCACAGATAGCGTAGTTGTATCAGGAGACAGCATAGTATTACACGGTGACTTTGATGGTTACGTCTATCGACAGGAACAGGGTAATAACTTTGATGGAAATACTGTAACTGGTAAATATCGCTCTCCTGATTTAGTCATGGGCGATGCTGGTATCAGGAAAAGATTTCAAAGAGTAATAATAAACTATGCACCTGAAGCTGTTGTCAATGCTGACTTGTTTGTTAGATATGATTACGAAACAGGAACTGCGCCAAGACCAGCAGCGTATCCATTTTTAAACACTTCTGTTGTTGCTGTATATGGTTCATCTCTATATGGCACAGCAACTTACGGTGGACAGATTAATCCCATCATAAGACAACCAATTGAAGGCAGTGGATTTTCAATAGCACTTAGAGTAAATGACAGGGGTACATCCGCACCTTACTCTTTAAAAGGATTTCAATTAGAATTTCAACCTGACGCAAGGAGATAATTTATGGCAGGTTACACCAGACAATCTACGTTTGCTGACGGAGATGTTATTCAAGCAGCCGATAGTAACGATGAGTTCAATCAGTTACTAGCGTCTTTTGTAAACACAACCGGACACAAGCATGATGGTACAACAGCAGAAGGTCCAGTTATTGGTTTAATTGGAGACCCCGGTGTAGCCACGCCATTAAATAAAGTTGTTGTTGACAATACCAATAATCGTGTAGGACTATTTGTTGATGCGGGTGGTGCTGGCTCGTCAGTAGAACAACTTCGTTTTCAAGATGGTGCTATTGTACCTGTTACTGATAATGATATTGATTTAGGTACAGCGTCTTTAGAATTTAAAGATGCTTTTTTTGATGGCACAGTAACTACAGACGCACTTGTAGCAGACACGGTTGACATTAACGGCGGTACTATTGATGGCGTAACTATTGGTGCAAATAGTGTTATAACTAATCTAGTTGTAGATAACATTGCTATCAACGGGTCAAACATAGGACACACAGGTGACACTGATTTACTTACACTAGCTTCTGGAATACTTACTGTAGCTGGCGAAGTGTCTATGACTACGTTAGACATTGGCGGTACTAATGTTTCATCCACTGCTGCTGAACTAAATATACTAGATGGGGTAACTTCTACAACTGCAGAATTAAATTTAGTAGATGGTGATACATCCGCTGGAACAACAGCCGTAGCAGGTGGTGACGGTATTGTTACTAACGATGGCGGTACAATGCGCCAGACAACTGTAGATACTTTTGATACCTACCTTTCTCAAACTACCAAAACTCTCACAAACAAAACTCTCACAACTCCTGTAATAGCTGAAATTGACAGTGGAGCAGATATTACATTAGACGCTACCGCTGACATTATTCTGGATGCTGGTGGTGCAAATGTAATATTTAAAGATGATGGCACATCTATACTTGACATTGCTAATAATTCATCTGACGTAGAACTTACAGTAAGCACTGCAGATAAAAACTTTGCTATCAAGGGTACAGATGGTTCTTCTGGGATTACTGCTCTTGACATTGATATGGCTCTTGCAGGTAAAGCTACCTTTAGCGGAGATGTTGTTGTAACTGGTGACTTGACTGTTACAGGCGATGACATCACTATGAACACTAATACAGCAGGTCACATGCTTGTTGGCGATGGCACAAACTATAATCCTGTGGCTATCTCCGGCGATGTTACAATGGCAGGTACAGGTGCAGTCACTATTGCAAGTGCAGCAGTAGAAGGCTCTATGCTTAATGCTAATGTTATTACAGGGCAGACGCAAGAAACTACCATTGATACATCTAACGATTTACTTTTATTCTACGACAACTCTGCTACTGCTCTTAGGAAAGTTCCTGTAACAAACTTAGTGTCAGCAGCAGGTGGTCTAACAGATGTTGTAGCGGATACATCTCCACAACTTGGTGGAAATTTAGATACAAATAGTCAAAATATACTTATTGATGATGCTCACTTTATTGCTGACGAAAGTGGCAATGAACAAATTATATTTCAGACAACAGGTTCTGCAGTCAATCAAATTGATGTAACTAACGCTGCTACAGGCAATGCTCCTGAAATATCAGCTACGGGTGACGATACTAATGTTAGTCTAAAGCTAACACCAAAAGGTACTGGACAGGTTTTACTAGACGGTAATGTCGGCATAGAGAGTGGCGTTATTGATTTAAAGAACGGCGGTGCTGTTTCAAACATAAAGTTCTACTGTGAATCTTCTAACGCACACTATACTGCGCTGCAATCTTCTGCCCACTCTACTTACTCAGGAGATGTTACACTAACTTTACCAGCCGCAACAGACACACTCGTTGGTAAAGCAACCACGGATACTCTTACAAATAAAACTCTAACTACACCTATAGCTAACGCAGGTATACAATTAAAAAACGGTGCTACTAGTGCAGGTTTCTTAGAGTTCTTTGAAGACAGTGATAGTGGAACTAATAAAGTTACATTAATAGGTCCAGCTACTACGGGTGACGTAACAGTAACCTTACCAACTTCTACAGGTACAGTTGCTTTAACGTCTGATGTACCAAGTAGTGGTATTTCTAGCGGAAACGTGGCTACCTTTACAAGTGGCGCAGTAGACGATGACTTTCTTCGTATTGATGGAACAACTATTGAAGGCCGTTCTGCATCTGAGGTTCTTTCGGATATTGGCGCACAGGCTTCTTTAACATTCGGTATATCAAATACTAATGCAGTTAAGATTGATAGCGCTTCTGTAGCTGATGATGAGTACGCTAGATTTACTGCAAGTGGATTAGAGAGTCGTTCTACCTCAGAAGTTCTCTCAGATATTGGTGCAGTAAGTGCAGCAGTTGCATCAGCGGATGCTACAGCTTTAGCCATAGCCCTTGGCTAGTTAAATAGGGCTTGACAAATTACTATAGTTATGCTATAATTATAGTATATTAGATATAACATAGGAGTATATATCATGGCAGACGATGCCTCAGTAACCGTACAGGCAACGGTATTGCCTGATGAGATTGCCAAAACTATTTCTGGTAGCATGACAATAGCACCTGCAGATGCAAATGACAAGTGGTATTATAAACTAACCAGTGTTTCTAACTCAAGCACAGATTTAATTGCAGGTTACTTTACAGACTATACGGCTGTAGACGATGACACTGCACCAACTGCTGTAGCAACAGCAGATAAAGTAAACTTCTTGTTTATTAAGAACACAGACGCTAGTAATGATGTCTACATAGTTCTTGATGCAGGGACTGCTTCTACAAGTGCAGGTGATGCTATTAAGATTAAAGCCGGACATTCTTGGTACGGTAATCTTCCTAACACAACTGTTGCAGATATACATGCAATTTCTTCTACAAGCACAGTAAATTGTATTGTAGCAGCATTGCTTGATGATGTAGCGTAAGGAGCAGGTCATGGCTAATACTTTTAAAGTAAAGACGTTTGATGGGTCTGGCACAGCAGCCAATGCGCTGATGAATATATACACTGCACCTACGTCTACAACGACTGTAATTATTGGCCTGACCATTGCAAATATTGCGGCAAGCCAAATTACAGTAGATATTAAGTTAAGTGCTGCATCTACAGTCTTTTTGGTAAAGGACGTACCCATTCTTGCAGGAGCATCTTTAGAGTTTATGGCAGGTAATAAAGTAATAATGGAAGCTGGGCATACTATTAGCGTAACTTCCAATACTGCAAATAGTGCTGACTCTACTCTAAGTATCATGGAGATAACTTAATGGCGTATATAGGTCGTGACCCCAACTTTGCCGTTATTACAAAATTTGTATATACGGCAACAGGGGGCGAGACAAGTAAAACTGGTTCAGATGATAACAGTAAGTCATTGTCATTTACTACTAGCAATGTTGTAACTGTGCATCTGAACGGTATTTTACTTGTATCGGGTACAGATTATAATACTAGTACATCTAATACAATTGCAGGATTAAGTCCTGCATTGTCAGCTAATGACATATTAGAAGTCACCGTGTTTGGAACTTTTGGTCTTGGTGATGCCGTGCCTATCGCTGGCGGCACATTTACCGGAGATGTTACATTTGGTAATGATGTAGGCGTTAGTGGCAGGGCAGTTGGTCATGTAACCACTGACAACGATGGTAGCTTTGATTTGTCTGTTGGCAATGATTTTAAATGTACACCATCAGGCAACTTTACTTTGACTTTTACTAACGGCGATGCAGGTCAATCTGGTAATATTTTTTTAATTAACAGCGGTGGTCATACGGTGTCAGCCCATGCTGATATAGCTATTAATGCTACTGCACTTACAGCTTTAACAACGGCTGGAACGTATCACCTTGCTTATTACTGCAGTGTTGATAGCGGCACTTCTAATACCATAGCAGTATCAGTATCGGGTGCGTTAACTTAATGAGCATAATTAAAGGCAATCACGCAGGACTAGGAGGAGCAGGTGCGCCGGGTGGTGCGTTAGGTTCGTTTTATAGCCACACCATTAATCAGTCTTTGCGTATAGATGGTGCTGGTTATCTTAGTAAAACTTGGGGGGCTGGGGCTGACAGCAATCAGATATTTACTTTTTCTGCTTGGATTAAAAAAGTAACTGAAGGTGACGGTTCTAGCAGCACTGATTTTAGTATAATAAGTTCTGTTAATGCTGGTTCTGGCACAGGGCAGGGATACACGCTGCTAGGGTTTGAGCGTGGTGATGCTCTGTTATATTATACACAAAATGGTGGAAACAATGGCAAAACTTACCGAAAATTTAGAGATTATTCTTCTTGGTACCATTTCGTCTGGCAATATGACACAACTCAAAGCACAGAAAATGACCGAATAAAAATTTATGTGAACGGTGAACACATAGTAACAAATACTACAAACTATGACGCCTCTGTTGGTTTTGGACTTTTTCCGGCGCTGAACTCAGTAATGACCAGCATGAATCAAAATGGTCGTTTAAATGAAATAGGAGATGATGCGTCTGGTACTATGCCAAGTTCCAGTTTTTATATTGCTGAAGTTATTATGTTGGATGGCGTTACTCAAACTGCTGATGCTTTCGGAGAAACTAAAGATTCGGTTTGGGTTCCTAAAGCGTACTCTGGTTCATTTGGAACCAATGGCTACCATCTTGATTTTGCGGATTCCAGTGCAATAGGTAATGATGTCTCAGGAAATAATAATGACTGGACTGCAAACAACCTAGCCGCAACCGATGTCGTTTTAGACTCTCCCACGAATGTTTTTGCTACTTTTAATCCTTTGTTGTATAACGCTAATGTTTACTCCGAAGGTAATTTAAAAAATGCCTCTGCTGGTAACGATTACGAAATTCAAGTTGCAACAATGTTCCCTGCTGGTATTTCCGGCAAATGGTATGCGGAATTTTATGTTCACACTTGCAATGCTAGTGGCACAAGAGTTGGCGTTGGGGTGACAGATACAGATGTAGACCCTGAAGAGTATCTTGGTAATGAATCTCCTGACGTTGCTTATTACGACATTAATGATATTTATACGGGAGGTAGTAAAACCGCTGACACAGACGCAACTTTTGCTGCTGGGGATATTATTAGTGTTGCATTAAATTTAGATGATGGTGAGGTGACGTTTAGGAAAAACAATTCTACAATGAGTAATGGCACTCAAAATTTAATTGCATCTACTTTGTACACCTTTGCAACAACTAATTATGGTTCCGGTGCTGGTGTAGTTGCAAACTTTGGACAAGATGATACTTTTGCTGGTAATAAAACAAGCGGCTCTGCTGCCTCTGCCGATGGTAATGGTATTGGAGATTTTTATTATGCACCGCCATCTGGTTTTGTAGCCCTTTGCACATCCAACCTACAAGACATAACAATTGGCCCCGGACAAGACACCCAAGCTGATGACCATTTTAATACTGTGCTGTATACAGGAAATAGCAGCACTCAAAGCATTACAGGGGTTGGATTTCAATCAGATTGGACGTGGATAAAAAACCGCGCTACTACTGATGCTCATGCATTAACAGATAGTGTTCGTGGAGTTACAAAAGAACTAACGTTTAATACAAACAGTGCTGAGAGTACTAACGCAGATGGTTTGACTGCTTTTGGTGATGATGGCTTTAGTCTTGGTGACGATGATATATATAATACAAACGCTGAAGGATATGTCTCTTGGAACTGGAAAGGCGGCGGCAGTGCCTCAACAAATACAGACGGAAGTGGTATTGATTCTAGCGTATCGGCTAATGCTGATGCCGGATTTAGTGTACTAACATATACGGGAACTGGCAATACCTCTCATACTATTGGGCATGGATTAGGTAAAACACCTGCTTTTGTTATGAGCAAAAGTCGTGACACAGGTAGTGGTGGTGGGTCTTATTGGTTTATTAAGTGGGAAGGTTTGACCAGCAATAATAACTTGGTTTATTTTACAGACGCACAAGCTAATATAGCAACAAACTATGCAGGTGGCGGCTGGTCAGATTTTGATAGCAGTAACACTACAACTTTAGTGCCTAGAATTGGTTATACTGGCTCATCTGTTGATAGCGTTAATAAGTCTGGTGAAGATTATGTGGCATGGGTATTTGCAGAAATTGAAGGATTTAGTTCTATAGGTTCCTTCACTGGAAATGGAGCCGATGACGGGCCATTTGTCTACACAGGATTCAGACCAACTTTTGTTATGTCCAAGAGAGTAGACGCAGCGGCTGACTGGCATATTATGGATGACAAAAGAAACCCGTTTAATTTAATGGATGGTCTTTTGTTTCCAAGTGGTACATATGCAGAAAGCTCTGACGCTGCATATGGTCGTGATTTCTTGAGCAATGGATTCAAAATTAGAGGGTCAGAAGCATATGTGAACGCTAGTGGTGGAACATTTGTTTATATGGCCTTTGCTCATAGCCCATTTAAATTTGCTAATGCCTTTTAGGAGAATATAAAATGCCGTGGAAATATAATGGGGCAACCCTGAAAGAAGGACGAGAGTTTACTGGTACAGATGGTACGCAGTATCCTAAAGTCTGGATGCGTTATAGCGATAGCGAGAAGTCTGCTATTGGCATCACTTGGGAAGACCCACCAGCATCAGAGGCTGCATTTGATAACAGGTTTTATCTTGGCAGACAGGCTGATGGCACACTCATACCTAAAAGCCTAACGGATACACTGTGGGTAGATGCAGATGGCGATGCTGTTACAGACCCAACGACAGGCACACAGGGTGTAACACGAGGTCTTAAATATGTGTGGGTAGCACAAACAAAACGAACAGCGGCAAGTAAGCTTGCAGTGCATGACTGGTATGTTACTCGCAACGCTGAAAAGTCTACAGCTATACCTAGTTCAGTCACTACATACAGAGATGCAGTTCGTACTAAATGTGCAGAGATAGAGACAGCGTTGAATGGTGCAGCTAACCTTACAGCATTTATGGCTTTGTTTGAGGATGCGCGTAATTCAGATGGCACAGTAAAAACCATTGCTAAAATTAATGATTGGCCTGAGGAGATTTAAATGAGTAGAGCAAGGGATATAGCTGACTTTGGTGGCAGCGCATCATCTGGTGGTATTACTGGCAAGAACAAACTTCAGAACGGTCAGTTTGCAGTAGCTCAAAGAGGCACTACGTTTGCTTCGGGTGATAATAACGATGCTGCATATACACTAGACCGTTGGAAAATATTTAGTGATGGCAACGATGTTATAGATGTAAGTCAGGAAGCCACGACTGTTCCAACGAATAGGTTGTTTGCTGCATCACTTGATGTTGAAACAGCAAATAAGAAGTTTGGTATTGCCCAGATTGTAGAACACAAAAACTGTGTCGGGCTAATTGGCGGTAAGGTTACACTTTCATTCCAAGCCAAGGTATCTGAGACAAGTAAACTTGATAATGTAAAGGCAGCTATTATTAGCTGGTCAAGCACTGCCGATGCACCAACTGCCGATATGATTTCTGCTTGGGGTTCTGAAGGCACTAACCCAACATTGGCTAGTAATTTTACATATGAAAACACACCAGCAAATTTAAGCGTTACGTCCTCTTATGCAAAATATAGTGTGACTGCAAATGTGGATACGTCAGGTGCAAAAAACATTATTGTATTTATCTGGTCTGATGTAACAGACACTACTGCTGGACATTTCTTATATGTAACAGATGTGCAGTTGGAAGCTGGCGATACCGCCACTGATTATGAACATAAGAAATACTCCGATGATTTGAAGGAATGTTTGAGATATTTTTACAAATTGCGAAAAACAAACGCTTATGGAGAATTTGTTACAATAAGAACTTATAGCACTGATGATGGTACAGGTATTATATATTTTCCGCAACCAATGCGAGTACAGCCTACACTAACAATAGATAAAACTGTAAACGCTACTAATTTTGCTTATGATTTAAATTCTATTTCGATAGCGGCTTCAGATGTAAATGTAACGCAGGTAGGTATTGCGGCTGCTTCTTCTAGTGGCAGTGCTTTTAGTGCAGGTGGTGCTGCGGTTGTTCAATCAAATGGTGGTAGTGGTGCCATTGATGTTTCGTTTGATTTCGCATCGGAGTTATAAAAATGACTTTTACTAATTTAAAATATGTTAAGGATGAGGGTGGAAATAACATATCTATAAAGTTCACATGTGATGGACAAACGGAAATGTCTGTGCCGACAGGTGCTGTAGGCAATACCCATTATGATGAGATTATGCGGCAGGTAGCTGCTGGCACTATAACTATAGCGGATGCAGACTAATGGAATTTTCAAGCATGATGTTCTGGAATGTTATACTAACACTGGTTATTGCACCAGCTTTGTGGATGTTTCGTAACCAGATGGCAGAAATAAAAAGAATTGATATACTATTAAATAGAACACGAGAAGACTATGCTACCAAAAACGATTTACGAGAAGATATGACACGTGTAATGGAAGCACTACATCGTGTCGAAGATAAATTAGATAGGGCGTTAAGCAAATGATGCAGTTTAAAGCGTTTAAACCTGAAGGCATGAATAAGATTGCACAGGCAATGGGTTATTCAGGCAACATGGATGACTTCCAAAAGTACATAGAGCAAGACCCAGCCAGACAACAGCAGATGAATATGTATACTAACGCTGCTAGAAGAATGGCACAAGGGGGGATGGTACAAAAGTTTGCTAATGGTGGCTCACCACAACAACAGTCGATAGCATCACAACAGGCTGCAGCGGCTGCACGAGCAGCAGGGCAACAAACTAGTTTTCTTAACAATACACCAAACCCAACTACTAATCCTGTTACACCTACTATGCAGAACGCACAGATTCAGGGTTTGCAAAATCAGATAGCCAGCCTTCAAGCACAAGCTCAAGGTGCTGTAGGTAATGCGGCAACACAGCTTACAAGTCAGATTGCTGGGCTACAGTCACAGTTAGCTGGTATTCAAGGTGGCACAGTCAGCGGCACAGGAACAGTAGCTGGTGTACCCGTAAGCGGCACAGTAACTGGTTCACCTACAGGTGTTGCAGGTAGCGGTACAGTAGCTGGCGTACCTGTAAGTGGTTCAGTGGGTACGACACCACAAGCACCTTCTGTAGCAACAACAGGTGCGACAGGGCAACAGGGTACTCCTATTGCAACTATGCCAGCAGCACAGCCCGGACAACCTGCCATACAACCGTTTAGTGTACAACAGATGTATAGCCCCGGTGTTCCTGTCGGTGGTGAAACTGTAGCGCAGCAGATACAAACAGACCCTTCACAAGATGTGTCGGGTGGAGTGGGTTCTTTAACAGGTCAGGTAGCTACACCTACAGCTATGGCAACGACTGGTCAGGCACAAATGCCTACCACTATGCAGGCAAATACAATGACTGCTGCACAATCTGCACCTGCAATAAACACAGCATTAGCAGCCACACAAGCGGCACAGGCTAATCCTACAGACCCACGAACACAAGTAGCTGCTGCACAACAAACAGCATCCTCTGTAGGTAATTTACAGGCTGCACAAGGTAATGCTACACTTATAAACAATCCCGTACAAAGACAGATACAGGCAGGCGAACTTATAACAGGAACAGGCGTGGATGCTGTGGCTGCTGCTGCAGTTACTGCACAAACACAAGCGGCTGCTGCAACGGCTAATCCTAGTCAACAAGCCTTAGTACAAAATCAACTAGGTCAGTTAATGACACAGTTCCAAGGAGCTAACCCACCTGCTTGGGCTTCTGGTGCTATTCGCACAGCCAACGCACAGATGGCTGCAAGAGGTTTGGGTGCTTCATCATTAGCTGGACAAGCTGTTGTACAAGCTGCTATGGAAAGTGCATTGCCTATTGCAATGGCAGATGCACAGACAATAGCTAAGTTTGAATCACAGAACTTATCTAATCGTCAGCAGTCTGCAATGCTTGCTGCAGAACAACGTGCTAGATTTATGGGTCAGGAGTTTGACCAAACTTTCCAACAAAAAGTAATGAACGCTAGTAAGATTAGTGATATTGCTAATCAAAACTTTACTGCAGAACAACAAGTACAGCTTGAAAATTCACGTGCCACAAATACAATGAACTTGAATAACCTGTCTAACTCTCAGGCTCTTGTGATGGCTAACGCATCCGCACTAGCACAATTAGATGTTGCTAATTTAAGTAATCGTCAACAGGCTGCTGTTAATAATGCACAAAACTTTTTACAGATTGACATGGCTAATTTATCTAATCGCCAGCAAACAGATTTGTTTAAAGCACAACAACGTGCGCAATCATTATTGACAGATACCGCTGCACAAAATGCCGCAAGGCAGTTTAATGCTTCAAGTCAAAATCAAATTGACCAGTTCTTTGAAAACCTTTCAACACAGGTAGCACAATTTAATGCTACACAACAAAATGCACAGTCACAATTTAATGCTGGACAGACCAATACCATAGCAAGATTTAATGCAGAGTTAAACAATCAACGTGACCAGTTCAATGCGCAGAACCAGCTTGTTATTGCGCAGTCTAATGCTCAATGGCGCAGACAACTTGCAACAGCAGATACAGCATCTATTAACAGAGCTAATGAACTTAACGCTAATGCTATCTTAGATATAGGTAAGCAGGCATACAGTAATCTATGGAGTTACTATGCTGATACTATGGAGTGGGCATGGACATCTGCAGAGAACCAGATTGACCGTAATAATGCTTTGGCTATAGCAGAGTTAGATGCAAATACTAGAAGTGCGGTTGCTAAAGAGGGAGCATCCACTGCTGCAGGTAATGCAGTTGGTAGCCTAATTGGTACACTGGGTAGTGCTTGGATATTATCATGCTGGGTAGCTCGTGAAGTGTATGGCTCTAAAAATGTACAGTGGTTTATTTTCCGCACATGGTTACAGTATGATGCACCTAAGTGGTTTAAAAATGTATATATGAAACATGGTGAAACATATGCAAAAGTAATAGCTAAAGTACCAGCACTTAAATGGGCTACTAAGCAGCTAATGGATATAGTAGTAGAAAAGAAGAAGAGGAAACACAATGTCTCGTGCGCTTACTGATGTTGCTAGAGCATACTATAATATGGATATTGAAAATATGCCTAGTGATAAACCAGAAAAACCTAAAGGTGGTTTACTATCTAAATCATCTATGAATAAAATGAACAATGGATTAGATTTATCAAATCCAGTGGTTCGTGTAGCAAAACAAATGAAGGTCATACGTGACTTTAGGGAAGAGGTTAAGAATGGCTGAAGAACTATTTGATGCCCCAATTCCCGGCATGTCCTTAACACACGAGCTAGGTGCTAGACCTTGGCAAACACCATCACAGTTTTCTACTGTAGATGAAGCTGTTGAGTATTATATGAATAGCATGACATCTGAAGAGTTCATGGACCAGATTATTGAGGTTTTAGAAATGGGTGTACCTGTTACCACCATAGCTAACAGCCTACAATTAGGTAGTGTTATGGAAGGCAAACATACAGTAGACATTGGTATGCTTGTTGTGCCATTACTAATGGAATTAATTATGATGTTGGGAGATAGTGCAGGCATTAAGTACGAGACAGGTCTGGCAAATCCTGACAGAGATAAACCTCGTGATTCTCAACTTGCTAAGTACACCATGAAATATAAAAAAGTTTTAGATGATGAAGAACCTAAAACAACAGAAGAAGATAGTGATAAAAATGAAGAGCCTAAAGGTTTAATGGCGAGGAAAAACTAATGGGAATTTTTAGTGGTAATTTTGGAACTGGTTTGATAACAGGACTAGCAACGGGTGTTGACCGTACTTTAAAAACATCTATGGACAGAAGATACGAGGAGATGAGTGATGCCCGTAAATACTTAATGACCCGTTATTCTCAAAAAGCAGATGCCGCTGAAGAAAGAAAAAGACTATCAGACAAAGCAGATGAAGATGCTTTTGATGCATTGCATCAAGAACTAGGGGATACAGACTTAACTTATGCTGCTTTTAAAAGATTAGGTACGGCAGAAAAGGTTCAGGCTTACTTAACTAACGTAGAGACTGCTCGTGCAAATTTACAACCGGGTCAAAAGTATGATGCTAAACTAGACTTCACTGGATATACGCCGGGTGATGCTAAACGGACAAGGACAGAAGCTCTGTCACAGATATTTACACCACTAGAAACTACTCGTAAAGTATCTGCTGCTGACTTTGCAGGTATAACACCGCCTATATTTGGTGATGCTGATAAGTTAGCAGACAAAGAAGCTGCTAAACTTAATGCAAAATTTGCAAGCACAGAATCTGCTCCCGTTTCTGCAGTTGAAGGTTTTGGAACTGTTAAAGGTTTAGACTTTACACGTCAGGCTGCTTCACAAGAAGCTGGGTTTGCAGGTGCTGAACGAAAAAGAGAAGAAAAACGATTTGCTATGGAAGAAACTGCTTTCGGTACAAATCAAGCAAGGGTTAAGGCATTAACTGCACAGATAGCAAAAGATGAGGAACGGGCAAACCGTAATGAGTTAAATGCTGAAGAACAAAAAACGTATGACCGTAATCGTGATAAGTTAGCGGATGCTGAACGCAAAACAAAATTAGAACAAGATGCTGAGTTGTTCATCTTAGCAAAAAGAGCAAAGAAACTAGGTATAAATGCCCAAGAATTAGCCAATCAAAAAGCACAACAGCCACCAGAGTTTACAGACTTTGAAGACATGGCTGTGTATGCTACACAGAAACTTGCCGCTGGTGGTTTAACACCACAACAAACTTCTGATTTTGAAGAAATGAAACAACAAGCAGTAGCTGGTGCTAAAGCATGGAACGCACAAACAGATGGTGAAAAATCACAGTTCTCACCTCAAAGTGTTAACGCTATATTCAATGCGCAAATTAAACGCACTATGGGTAAAGCTGGATTATATGATGGTATAGAGGATAAGGTTAAACAAATAACACAAGGTAATGCAGAATCTTATTTTGATAACTTTAATCAGGCTATATCCGCTGTAGAAAGTACTTATGGTACAAGTGACACAACTATGAGTAATGCAATAGCTGCGCAAGAAGATGTACTTGCACAAGACGTAAGGTCATTTATTGATAAACAGTTAGCTATACCCGCACAAAAATCTAAGAGATTAAAGGTGTTTAGTGGTTCATCAGATGAGTTGATAGATAATGCTTATACTGCTAATGCTTATTCAAAAGGAGATATTGTGCAGTATGAAGAAGGCGGCGTTACTAAATATGCTATATGGACTGGTAGAGATTTGTATGATGGAGACTACTAATGTCTTCTTTACGAGAACAACTAAAACTAAAAAGACAGCAGTCTATTACTGATGATGCTTTATCGTCTGATATTCAAGATGACGATGAAGAAGGACAAAGCCTTAAAGATAAATTAAGGGCTAGAAGATTACAAGCAGCACAAACAGAACAAGATGAAGTTGTAACTGCTCCCGACACTACTGTAGTATCTTTAAAAGACAGGCTAAAAGCTAGACGACAGGGGCAGCAATTAGATACTGCTGTCTCAACAGAGCCTGTAGATACAGGTGAAGTACCTGAAGGTACTAGGTATGTACCTCAAGTACCTACTGGTGATGCACCAGAGGACTATCTCCCCAAACTAGAATCTATTGATGCGCCTACACCAACAGTGTCAGAACAAACTGACTCTGCGTTTAACTATGCCCGTACTGCAAAAACAGCAGAGGAACTTAGTAATATTGGCAGTGTAATACCAGAAAACTTTATAGAGGAATCTATAGCAGAACCACTTCAACCTATTGTAGAATGGATTGGTAAAGCAGCAGGTAAAGACATTAGAAATCTAGCTGTAGCTATGGAAGCTGTGTCTGACACTACCGCCAATGTTGGAGTAGCCTTAACTAAAGGATTAAAAGCTGTTGGAGTTGACGTACCCTTTGAGGACAGGGTTGGCGGCGAGAAGTTTGCTGGTGATATGGGTATGATGTTAGAGATGATGGAGAATATGGTTCCGGGTGCTTCAGCGGCTATGCGTCCTGTAAGAAAGCTATTTAGAGAGGCTAAACAAACAGCCAAGCTACAAAAAAGGGGTGAGAAAGCCCGTGAGAAACTGCTTGACCGTAAGATGAATATCAACAAGGCCAAGGAAGCTACGGCAGAAGAGATAGCAGCTAAGACAGCAAGGGCTGAACAGGTAGCTGCAGAGAATGTAGACTTAAAGAATGAACTTATCATAGGCTTTGAAGAGCAGACAGGTAAGACCATCTCAACTGTAGTAGACGGTGTGCGTGTAGTTGATGATGAACTAGCACGTAAAGCAGGTAGAGAAACTGCTAGAGAAATAGAATTTAAGGACAGGAAAACATCAGCAGGTGATGTTATCACATCAGGCAAAGATGTTGAAGTTGCTGACGATGACACAGCTAGACTTTTGTTTAATTTGCAAGGGGAAAGCGATTCTATTGTAGCACCTATACTCAAGCCAGAGAAGCTAGATGGTCTAGTTGCTGCAGCCGCAGACTTAAAGACTAAGTATCCTACAGCGTTTGATAATGATAAGACTGTAATTGATAACCTGCTTGACCTGACTATTAACAAAGAACTGATAGCGGGTGATGAACTCATCGACACTCTTAACAAGTACAATGTATCCTTTGAGGATTACATCCTTACTGTCGTAGGCTCTGGCTCAGAGGCAGGTAAGGTACTGAACAAGCTGTCTCAGATTAAACGTGCAAGGCCACTCAATGAGATGCAAGACTTGCAACGTGCAGCTACACAGGCACGTCAGGGTAATATACGTAATAACATCATGCGCTTAGAAGGCGTACGCCGTGGTGGTCTAGTGTCTCAGCTTGCTACTGCCGCACGTAACCTACAGTCTGCTGGTATTCGTTCACCTATGGATTCACTAGGTAACGTAATGGACACTGCCTTGTACAACATGGGCGAAGCAAAGGGCGTAGGTGGTAAGGCTGCTGCTGGTGCTAAGTCTATACTGAGTAGGGAAAACTGGAAAGATAGCTTTGCCAACATGAAGTATATGTTTGGGCCTGAAAGCAGACTAGATGCCAAAGAGTATGTTGACTTTATCTTAGATAGACCTGAACTATCCAAGCAGTTTGACCTTATGTTTAACCAGCTTAATGAACTTCAGCAAGCAACAGGCCGTGGACAGGCTACGACTACACTGGGCAAGGGAGCAGATTTTGTACTATCTGAACTAGAGGATGGTGTCAGTGTACTAAACAGTGCTAACCGCTGGCAAGAATACCTTGTACGCAGGGGTGCATTCCTTGGTGAACTAGAACGCCTAGTCAAGCGTGAGTATAAGATTGATTTAATTGACACGTTGAATGAGGGCAAGATTAAAGACTTGCTTAACGATTCAACTACGGTACGTCCTAAAGGTGCTAGGTCATTTAATGAACTGGTAGCTGATGCTACTAACAATGCACTAGATGTAACCTATGCAAAGCAGCCTGACATTGGTGTGTTCAGAGAAGCTACATCGTTCATTACTCGTAATGGCTTGACCGTTGTAATGCCATTCCCACGCTTTATGTTTAACTCAATGGAGTTGATGGGTAATTATGCAGGTGGTGCATCTATACCATTAACAAAGAAGCTGATGGGTCAAATACCTAAAGGCACTAAACTATCTGCCAAAGATAGACAACGTATCTCACGTAACTTAGTAGGCATAGGTGCAGTTGGTGCAGCTTACATGGCTCGTAGTGGTGAGGATGCACCTGCCGATTATAAAGAGATTAATGTAGGTGATGGTACAGTACTAGATACTACACCACAGTTTCCTCTACGTCAGATGCTGTACTTAGGTGAAGCAACTAAGCGTGTAAAGGATGGCACATTCGATGACTTCTTTAATGCAAGGGAGTTTTTTGAGACATTCTTAGGAACTAACATACGTACAGGGGTAGGTAATAGCATCGTAGATGAAGTTGTTCAACTAGCAGGTGATTCTGATTTGACTAGGGATGAAGCTGCAGCAAGGCGAGTAGGACGTGCTTTAGGTAACTATCTATCTACATGGGCTGTACCGTTTGCACAAATAATTGATACTGAACGTGCATTAGGTAGACGTGGAGAAATATATAAGGACGTAGCGTTAGACCCTACACTAGACTTTGGTTCTACTTTTGAGAAGGAGATTAAGCGACCCTTTGAGGCAAGAGGATTTATAGCTAGAGATGTGCGAGTAAATAAAGACGGTACTGTAAATAAAAGAGATGTAGACCTAGACATAAATGAGGATGGTGTAATAACAGAAGATGAACAACCCAAACGTGAACGCTTATTCCAAGAGGAATCAAGTAGAGTGGGTTCAGCATTGAAGGTGGGGCTAGGTCTTACCCTGAGAACACAGGATAGTGAAGAGGGTGAGTATATTAAACGCCTTGGTTTAACTGAGTTTGAGTTGGGTAGTACATCTAAAGTACCTAGCATACGTAGGTTTGAGAATGCTCAATTGCGTGACATCATCCCCGGTATTGTAGCTGCAGCACAGGCTTATGAAGAGCAGTCTCGTGATACTTACAAGGGCAGTCCTGAACTACAGGATGAGATGACTGAGCAAGAGTTTGTCAATAGTCGTATCAAACCTCTTATCACAACTCAGATTAAAGCAGCCAAGAAACAACTATCAGATGGCAAGACTGTAATGGCTGATGCACCTGCATACATAGAAGCTATGACAGCTTATCGTAGGCTTCCCTCTGACATACGTAAGAATGCTGCATCAGAGTTCTTGCTGGGTGAAGGTAGACCTGCTGATGGTGCTAGTGTGGAAGACTTGTTTGCCCTTGCTGAGTATGGCAAAGCATTAAGGGATGCGTACAAATAAAAAACAGGGGACTAAATCCCCTGCTCCTTGGCTAAGATATGTAACAAGTACATATACAGCATAGCTAGTATACCTAACGCCACCATCCATCATACTCCTTTACACAGTTACATAAATCATTAGCCAGCCCCATGCCAATGGCATACAAGAGCCAGCCAACGATAGCAACAAACGGTGCATACTTAACGATTGTCACCATCACCCTGTAGGCGATTCCTAGCTTTCCTATCTGCCAACTTTTTAAGATTGCTTTCCATAACACTACCAAGATTTATATCCACTTCTCTTGCCAGCATAGCGCAGTACCACAGGACATCACCTAACTCTGCACCTATCTGATTTAACTTATCGTTGTACCCTTCAACATCTGCACCATCACGTATCAGCTTCTTAACTTTATTAGCAATCTCACCAGCCTCACCAGTAAGCCCAAGAGTAATATACTCAAGGGCTTTTTCTTTTGGGAAGATGGCTGTCTCTGCTGCACGTATCTGATATTCAGTAGCTGTTATACCGCTTAAAGATTTATTCTTCATCCACTGTTTCGCCTCTTCTTCTAGTGTCATTAGTTTTACCCTTGTTTAGATTCTCATGGTAGGCATCGTTCCATCCTCGTTCCCACTCACGATACTGCATAGTGTTAGGGTCAATGTTAGGACGGTTCTCTTGAAACATAGTTTTATCACCTACTTTAATTAGCTTACCACCACGTTTAAAGGCTTCATAGCCCCACTGGTATTGAATACGTAGTGGAGCATCATATTTACTTAGGCCGCTACGCCGCATCTTTGGTCTCCTTAAAGGCTTTGATTACGTCAGAGGAAAACAACTTCTGCAAATTAAGCAGATACATTCGTGCTGCATTATTATCCCCACCTGATACACTACGTTTGCTATCCAAGTTAGATATGATACGCTTTAACGAGGTAGTATCAAACACAATTGTTGCAAAAGTTTCATCACCGATACATAGATTGTGGAACCAGTAATCTGATTCCGTAGCGTTGATACCACTTGGTTTACCATAGCACTCATACTCGATAGCAATGTTGCCAGTCTTTTGCCATACATCCCTTTCACTTTTCACCTCAATCTTTTTATCCTGTAGCATATCCGCTACTTGCTTCTCACGAACCTTACCATACTCAAGGTCAATGTCAAACTTCTTACGGTCTTTCTTATTCGGTTCCAGTTTGTTCATCGGTTGTGTCTCCTTCTGCCTGTTGGAGTTGTGGTTGTATAAAGTATTTTGTAAGCATCTCTAACTTATCGTGGTAGTTAGCCATCTGCTCAAGTTCTAATTCTATAGTCTCTACTATATCAGAGTGTTCTCCGATACCAATAGTATTGTTCATATATACTTCTACATTAGCAAGGTGTTTATTTATTTGTCCTGCTAGATGAGAACGTGTAGCGTTAATTAATATGTCTCGCATGTATCACCCCTCTGTTATCATTACCCATTGTACGTTGTTCTCTGTACTAACTGTCCTAAAGTTACCTGCTTTAGACCAGTCAATCTCTTCTATGCCTTCGTTAAAGATTACTTCTCCTTGTACCGTTGCTTCTGGTTCGTCTTGTTTATTTATGTGATGCATACCATATGCTAATGCACCTAATACTAATAATGCTTCCATGTCAACTCCTTTCTGCTTTTGGTAAATACATAATAACTTCAGCCCTGCAATCTGGATTAGGACACGATAGGTTTGTTTCCATACAGAAGTTTTCAAATTGTTCTTCTATATCTATATCCCCACCCCAGATTAATTCTGTTCCACAGTACCAGCAATTCATATCACGCTGCCTCTATGTCTACAATTTCACACACACCTGCAGTACACGCTAACTCACGTCCACCTGATGTGGTGTCTTCTTTCTCAAACTCCTTGAGTAATGACCAGTCTACATTCTTTGGCATTTTTGTCAAGAACTTTTTGTATTCATCTTTATCTATATCCTGATAAGGTGCTTGCTGATATGTATGCTCACTGAATGGCAGGAAGCTGATACCAGACACCTCATCAAAGTGTTTGTATACCCAAGCACCTACGTCCATCCATTCAGATTCCTTAACTGAAATTGTTACACTAGGCTTATGTTCACACCAGTAACGCTGATAGGTGAGCCATAACTCTAGCTGCTCTATAGCGTTCATCTGTGTGCGTGTGATAGCACCCAAGGGTGACTGCATAGGAAAGCTGAACACTGTCGTTGAGTCGGGTTTCATTACGTCAGGTTCAGAAGGTATGCCTTGTGATATAAGGAACTGTGTAAGTGGGTCTTTATTATCACCACGTACAGTACGTACATAGAAAGGATTGTGTCTTGCATGAATACCTGACGCTGCATCAGTAAGTTGTGACACTGTACCACTAGGCTTCACACAAGTGACAGCAGTTGCTTGTGGTATGTTAAGAGATTCTGACATCTCTTTGTTAGTGCGTACAGCTTCATCTTTTAATATACCCAGCAGTATGTTTAGTCTTTCACCAGACTTAGATGTCATAGGATTGTCCATGATACCTGTTAGTGACACACCCAGCAATCTTTCTTCCTCTGTGTTATCTTTCCATATTTTACGTATGTATTTAAAGTTAGTTAATGTAGCTTGGAATGTACCAAGAAGTGTAGCCCACCTAACCTTTTCTTTCAATGTGTCGAGTGTGTCGCTTTGACGCACTACTACCTCTGACAAATTACAGAATTGATAGGGGCGTAAGATTATCTCACTACAAGGGTTACAACCAAAGTCATGCTCAGTATCTCGTCTACCATTCTTAGCAGCTTGCTTTATAGCTGACTGCCTGTTAAAGATACCACGCTCACCTGACTTACTGTCGTACAGCGACAACCACTCACGCATAAATGTACCCATCTCAGGCTTAGTCTTGTAGGCTACAGAGTTGTTAGCCAACGCACGTTGTCCTTCATACTCCCACCACTTACCTGACTTAGCATGTGCCATCTGGTCATCATTTAAATTAGATAAGCTAATGAGTGCTGACCTACGTACACCGCCAACGACCACAACCTCACCAATTTTACACATAATGTCGTGACACTCAATAGGATATAGCTTACGTCCTGCTGCACCTCTAAACTTCTGTACAACAAACTCAAACAATTCTACTAGAGGCTGTGGGCCTGATGCCCTACCACCAAATGTTTTGAGCCTAGCACCAGCAGGGCGTACCTCTGACATATCCCATGCAGGTATCTGACCTATATACAGCATAGCAATCAACTCTTTAAGTGACTTAGCCCAGCCGGGTCTGCTGTCACCTACTTTGATTACTGTATCAGTACGATGAAAGTCTTCCGCTACGGTAGGTAGCTTCTCTACACAGTGACGCTCCACGCTAAAGCCTACGCCTGTACCACACATAAGTATGTACATAGTCTCATCAAATGCACGAGGGCTATCCACAGGTACGTATGAGCAGTTGTATCCACCTACATGGCAGCGGTCAAGTGCGGGGCCACTTGTCATTAACGCTCTCATGCTAGGCATGATACTCTGATTAAGTACTGCATCCTCTAGTTCGCCTCTTAATGCTTGAGATATTTTATAGTTGTGATTGTCTTGCAAGTGCTTAGACATGTAATCAAAATATCTGGACACAGTTTCACCCCATGTCTCACGGCGTTGCTCATCATCTTTCCATCTTGCATAGCGAGATAAGGCTATAAAGTTCTGGTAGTCTGTTGGTAATGTATTTCTTAGCATCTCTGTCACTCCGTAATTGTTCTAATGTGTTTAATGTCTGCACCTTCTATGTCATAAAAGTATTCTTGTATGCTCTCTTCTAATTCATCACCAACTCTTCCATCTGCTGGCACTGGATATTCTTCATCATCTATGTCTATGGTTATGTACATCTTAACTCTCATTTGCCATAACCTCTTCAACAAGAGCGTTTAAGTACCACTGTGCCTTCTGTAAATCCTGCAAGGGTTTATCTTTATAGTCAAAACGCCATAGATATTTCAATACGTTGCCCTGCAAGTAGTGCTTAAAGCCATCACCTGTAGCAGCAGAGATAGCATGTATACATTCGATGCCTGTTTGGTTGTAGTGTGGTGGACTGTTTACCATATCAACTACATTGTCCTTATTTTTCTTTGGACTTTTCATGCGAATCTCCTCTTCTCTAAGTCTAGCTACCATGTAATCTTCATACCTACTCATGCTGACCCCTTTGTTTTACTGTTAAAATTTAGATGTATAACATTACCATCGTAAGTTTTCTCAACCCCCATGTTATCTTCTAACTCTACATCAATGTCCATGTCATTGTCAACAACTTTTATTACGTATTCATGTACAAGATTCCTTAAATCTTCTATCTCTTCCATGACAGGTATAGAGGCACATACCATTTTAGTAAAGTGCATAAGCTGATTATAATCCTCATCCACTAAAGGGTTATCTGGCATAGCCATTATAGATACATCCACTTCACCAGACCATCTACCATCGTCATCAGAGAAAGGTCTAATACGTATAAGGAAGTCTTCGATATTTATTTCTTTTGATAATTTGGTCATCATCTTATTCATGCCTATCTCCTTTTTACCTTTGTGCCACCAAACTTAATAAACTTTGGATGTTTGTTTTTACCTTTTTCTTTTAACCAATCTTCAGGAATAATCCTGTCATAGTATTTAAATCCATAGCGAATACACCACTCAGCATAAGTGGACTTAGCTCCCTTACGTAACTTGCGTTTGCTATTCTCAAAGACAAAACGTATATCTAATTTAGGATGTTGTTTCTTTATTGCAAGATGTTTACGCCTATCTGCTGCAGTAAACATACCCTTTGTCTCTATTATAATACCATTAAACAGCACGAAGTCTGGTGTATATGTTCTGTAGGCTAGGTCTTCCCACTCAATCTTGACTGCCTCATACACAAACTTTACTTTATGTTCTTTGAGGTAGTCAGATACCTTGAGTTCAAGACCGCTACGATACCCATACTTTCGTGCTGCTTTAAATTGTTTTGCGTTAGGCAACTACTTCACCAATATAGTTTACGATAGGTGGGTTCTTAGCCTGTGACTTTACAGCAGGTCTTTCGACCAGAGTAGGCCAACAGCTAAAACGATAAGAACAAAACTTGCAGCCATCGTTAAGTATCTTATTACCCGTCTCCTTTCCTCTAAACTTTTCTGGTACTGGTTGAAAACATCTTTCAAATTTGTTCTCCTTTACCTTGTTTACTGTTGACTTTATCTTAGACACTTCTGCGGTCACGTCAAGCCCTGTAGCGGGTACGTATTTGAATGAACCGTTAGACTTGTTGACTACCCACCAGCCACCTGCTTTCTTGCCTGCGGCTTTAGCGTAACCAGCAAGCTGTGCTACGTAGCCGAAGCCATCACCGCTGGCAAGAGTGTCAAAGGATTCAAACTTGTTTCTGTATGACCAGTCTGAAGCTGATTTAATATCATCAACTGCACCATCAAGGATAAGGTCATAAGAACCAGAAACGCTATCGTCACCAAGGTCAAGAGTAACTTTGTCCGTGTCTTCATACTTCACTCCTGCTTCTGTTAGTATACCTTTGAAGACAGCCTCAACTATATCTCCAAGCATCATGTTCATTACGAATGTCGTTGGAAAGGGTATAGCTTCCTCTGGTTTATTCTTTTCGTACCAGAGTTGGCAAGTTGGCCTGCCTACATTAGACATACGCAGACCAAACTTGTCACGCTTATTACCCCCACCAAACTGGCGTTTAGCAGCCGCCATGACATCATCACCAATCTGTTTGATTGTGTCTTGTGACATGGTTGACTTACCTGTTACAGCATCCGTGAGATACTGATGTAGTGCCAGTTCAGCAGGGTGTTTCATTATGCTACCTCTTCTTCTAGTTCAACATCAATAACACCTGCAAGGTCTAACTCTTCCAAGTCATCGTCATCATGGCTAGATGCTTTCTCTGCATAAGCATTGATGATGTACTCATTGTAGTTAGTTACCCAAGACATAAAGTCTCCAAACATATTCTGGTCTTCTTGGGTAAGTTCTACTGCATTAGTAATATCTAACGAAGTCGTTGGTAGATAGAAGCTATTACCGTTAGGAAGCTTACGCTCTTCAGTATTCAACGTAACGATATGCTGCACAGGTAGACGCTTCATCTTAGCAAGCTGTGAGAACACACCGCCTACAGTCTTAAATGCGTCACGGTTCTCTACTTCCCAAATGAATGGGGTATTATCCAACTCTACAGCATTGCCTTCTGCATCCTTTGGATTCACCAACTCAACTGTGCCAAGCACTACACGTACACGCTTGATAGAACGAATCAGTTCTTTCGTAGCGTCAGGCAAGGACTTAAAGTCTTCTATCCAGCCAGAAGGCTTACCACAGTTAAAGCCACCATCGTTATCCTTCAAGTCTGTGTTAAGCGTATCAGCCATAACAGTCTTAACATAACGGTTAGGTATACCGCCACTACCCATTATAAACTTCTTGTACATGAAGCGTTGCATAAAGGGACGCACTATAGCAGACTCAGCGTAGTACGTAGGGCCATCAGGAATCTCTAGCTTGTACGTACCACCCTGAACCAGCACTTTCTCTGTGCCTATAATAGGCGAGTGGTTAATACGTAAACGAGCAAGGAACATTCCTTGTTTCTTTTGTGCGGGTGCTTCATTGGCAATGCCCATAGCCTTTGCCATTTCAGCGTAGTTATTAGTATCTATCGTTGTTACTTGATTCATGTTTATCAACTCCTTTTCAGTTGTAAGATGGATAGTTATATCAGGTTACGTCCTTGGTGTCAAGCCAATTCGGACCTATTTTTGCCTCTAATAATAAAGGCACATTAAACTCAACACCCCATCGTTGGGTGATGAGATAAGGTAGTGCTTTATTAGTAGCGTCTATGACACTGATTACCTGTTGTTCTTCGTCAGGGTGTATGTCAATAACAATACTATCATGCACTGTGTTTACTATACATGACCGCATGTTATCTAACAAGCCATCTATGTGTAGTAAAGCAATCGGTACAATATCTGCAGTAGCAAATGATTGCACGGGGTAGTTCTTAATCTGCGTAAAGTGTGACACACGCCCACTAACCTTACGCACTACATCGGGGAATGAGAACTCACGCCCACTTGGTGTAGTAATCTTACGTGTATTCACAGCCTCTTTAGCCAGTCGGGTATGCCATTCTGAGACTCCTTTGTATTTGTTTGTGAAGTGTGTGTAATACTTTGCTTCCGCTGCCGTTCTCCCAAAGCCCGTTGCGCCATAAAGCGGTGCAAACGTGTGAGCCTTCGCAGTCTGCCTATCCGTAGGTTGACCAGCATCGGTAATAACTTTAGCGGTGTATGAGTGTACATCAAATCCAGTAGATACTTCATCTATCGCCACCTTGTCCTGTGATAAATAGGCAGCAGTCCTAAACTCAAGCTGTGCAAAGTCAGCTTCCATAATCCTACCGCCAGCAAATCGTGACACAAATACTTTCTTTACAGGGAACGTGCCGCCACGGGGCATGTTCTGCATGTTGGGTTCTGCACCAGAGAAGCGGCCTGTAGCTGTGCGATGCTGAAGCAAACGTACATGCAGCTTACCATCCTGCTTTGTATATGTACTTATACCCTCAACAAAGGATGACAGGTACGTATCAACTGCACTCAGTCTGCGCACTTTATATAGGAAGTCAACAGCGTCAGCCATGCCACGTTGCTTGGCTGCTGACTCTAGTATCTCTAGGTTCTGCTTGCTAGTACTGAAGCCGTTGGCACTTGCCCACTTAGATGAGGGGGGCTTGAACTTTAGCCCCGCCAGTGCCATAGTAGGTACAAGCAGATAGCCGCACCCACTACAGTCCTTACAGTTTGTTGGTCTAGCAAATGGTGTTCCATCTTTCTTCACCTTTCTAATATATCCTGTACCATTACAGGTACGACATTGTTGTGCAGTAGTCTTGTAGAGTTTCTCTGTACCACCTGCAATTAAGCTACGAAAGTCTGCGTCATCCATGTAGGGGTCAATAGCATTGCCCCAATACGGCTTATCCCTTACCTTGCGGCTGTAGATAACCCAAGATAGCTGCTCTGGGCTGTTCAGGTTGATAGGTGTATCACCCATCAGCTTACGTATGTGAGCTTGTAGGTCTTCCTCAAGCTGCTTCTTCTCCTGCTCAAACTCCTGTCGCACCTCATCCAACTTAGATAGGTCAACAGCAAAGCCGCGCTGATAGATACGTGCTAGACATACAGCCACCTGATTGGTCAGGTCTACTGTCCCACGTAATCCGCTGTCAGCTACTGTATTCAGTCGATACATCAGCTTGTCAGACAGTTGCTGTGTAGCATGAAGGTCAGCAGACAGGTACTCACACAACTCGTTGTACGGTATGTCCCGTGTACTATAGCCTTGCTTAAAGTATTCCTTAAGTGTGTCCTGCTTCTTGGTGTCCAACTCGTAGCGTTCTGCACAAGCCTCAAGGGACAGTGGCTCTTTGATACCACGCTGCAATACATACTCTGCAAGCATCGTGTCAAACACTGGCCCATCATACTTGAATCCAGACTCCCACAACCACATCAAATCATATGCAGCGTTGTGGCATATGAGTACGGTAGCTGCATCAAGAAACTCTTGTACCAATACGTGACCATATTCATCTGCACTTACATCACTGTGGTCAAATGTGACGATGCGTTTGACACCTTGGTCATTTAGCATACCCACCATAGTCAGTGAGTTCTCTGGCTCAAACGGGTCAAGGTGCATCTTGCCATCACGCTTAGTGACTGTGTTCTCTATATCAAGTGTTAGCTTCATTTTTATCTCCTAAAATATAGTTGTCTATAAAATGATTTAAGTCTTGCTTGTGCTTATACCATTTGTTTTTGCGCACAGTTCTCCACTGATTGTGTAGTAGACATACTACATATTTATTGTTTACTTCAACCAACCCAAAATTCTTTTGTCCAAAGAACTCTACCTTCAGACCACGTTCTAATAGCTTCCGCAATTTTTTTAGTCTTTTTATCTGTCTAGCATACCTATCGCTATACACATCTTTATCCCAACATGTAAGGGATAGGTCTTTAGATTGTTGTTTATAGTATTCAACATCCTCATCTAACTCATCTAGAGTATCCTTTGTATACATTTTAATCATCCTTCGTACCTCGCTGTTAGATAGTTTAGTTCACAGTTCACCATACCATGCCAGCCATTTAGTTTGTTCTTGACTACGTTGACATGGCGTAGTGGGCTTTCTTCTTCTTGCCCCTCTACAGATGGTGACTTGCCTATCAGCAGCATAAGGTCAGCCTCTGCTGCCTTACCTGTACGACTACCTTCCATCATGCTCTGGTTCAACTGCGCACGTCCCTCTGCATCTGCAGAAAGCTGTGACATATAGAACACAGCACAGTCGTAGGTCTTAGCAATCTGCCTAGCGTAGATAGCACAAGCCTTGAGTGCTTCATCAGGTCTGGCATAGTTGCCGCCAGCACTGAACTTATCACCCATGTCTAGCACTAGTATGTCTGGCCTGTATGACTTGCATACAGACTCTACCCATGCCATGTCTCTGCCCTGACATTCCTTTATCTTGATGTTCTGCGATATAGGATAGTACTTGGCAGATGCTTTACCAAACTCATCACGTATCTCGTAACGTGACATGCCTGACGCAGCATTGAGATAGCGTTCAGCTACACGCTTACCAGACTCCTCGTTACATAGTATGATGCATTGCGCACCCTGATGTGCAAAGCCGCCCGGTGCAGCTATCAAACTGGCATGGAAGGATGTCTTACCTACGTTGGGTCTTGCCCCTACTTCTATAAGGTGTCCACCAGACACACCCTCTAGCTTACGTACAACAGAGGGTATATTGAACTTCCATTTAGCTTCTAAGTCTGCAGCCGCCATGATGCTTTCTATGCTGATGTCTTCCCATTCAATATTCATATTGGGTATGAAGTCATCACCATACTGCTCAAGCAGATTGCGTAGTCGTTCTAAGGTAGAGGCGTCACCGTTGACCATATCAAATCCTATGTTGGCAACGTCTTCTCCTACTACCTGTTGAAACAGCTTGGACAATACTTCCTGTGCCACATCACTACCCATAGCATCTTCACGCTTGATGGTAGTAAACATAGATGCATAGCCTTGCTTCTGTGCTGTGGTCAGGGTTGGATTGTTAGACATGAACAACGCCTCTACCTCATCGGGTGTAACGGTACGCTCATACCTATCCATAGCTGTATCAATAGCTTCTTTAATCTTACGGGCATCCTTGCTGAACAAACGTGGTGGGCATTTGCTACCACGATGGTCATCATAGAATGACTTATCCATAAGGCTTCTAATTATTGATAATTCCATTTAGGTTCTCCATATCTGTCGGGTTACGATATTTCAAATCGTCTGTTAAACGTAGTACACGAACATCGTTTACGTGACCACGTAATTCCTTTGCCATCTGCAAGGTCTTTGGTAGAGCATCGGGGTCTAATGCTATAACGGCTGTTGAGAACTGTGAGAGATACCCTTTATGCGACTCTTGTAGAGATGTACCAAGTATCGCAACCCCGACAAAGGATTTGCCACCAACCACGGCTGCACTCACACAGTCCTCAACAACAACTGCGACTTTACCACATCCGAATGTGTATGGCAAGCCACTTTTTCCATATCGTTTCCATTTAGGTAATCGCTTACCAATGGCACGGCCTGTAGCATCAACGGTCACACCGTCATGTACTACAGGAAATACAATCCTATCATCTTTCACATCATACAATACACCTAACTCATCTGGGTCTAGCTTGTGCTGGTAACAGAAGGCAAGCACGGTGCGCTTGTTTCTGTGCGGTACAACGTAGCTAGGCATGTCGAATGTCTCATCGGCAAACTCTGCCACGTTACCTATACCAGAACGTATGTCATCTACAGTTAGATGAATACGATTACCGCCACGTATATTACAGGTAGCCTTGTAACAATTCCACACGAGACTACCCATGTTATTAGTAACAGTAAAAGTTTTGTAACCACCACAGTTAGGACAGTCCATACGTTTAGTCTGTCCATTGGGTACATCTATATCACTTATAATATTATATATAGTATTCATTATATATCACTCTCCTTTGCGGCAGTTAAGTGCTTTTACCATACGATTTACGTGTTGTCAATGCATTATTTGCACTCTCGTATGTATTTTTCATGTAAGGTTTTACTGACTGTGGATTACTATGTCCTGTAACCGACATGATTTGTCCCATAGGAACACCAGCTTCAACCATTTGTGTTGTACCAGTACGGCGCAAGTCCATAAGCCGTAGCTCATCAGACAGCCCAGCTTCGCGCATGACAGCCCGTCCAGCTTTGGATAGTCTCTCCATACTATAAGGTTCGTACTGCCCCTGTACGGGCATTGTACGGGGAACAACGTACTGTTGAAAGCCGAAGTCTTGCTCTTGTTGTATTAGCATCTCAAGCAGGTCATCTTCTATAGGCAAAGTTACCTCTGCCCTACGCTTTGACTGCTCAAGATACAGCTTCTTAGCTTCCAAGTCTATGTTATCCCATGTCAGCAAGCGCATGTCACCTAGTCTCTGACACCATTCATATGCCATGTGAACTATCAATCCAATACTACGCCACTGAAAGTCACTGTATGCAATGTCAAGAAACTGACGCACATCATCCTCTGTCCATACAACCTTACGTTGTGGTGGAGTTTTACGCTTGACATTTGCAAACGGATTTATAGCAGTGTACTCCATCTCAATGGCGTATCGAAACAGGATAGATGATACAGTGCAGACGTGGTTGGCGAGACTAATGCCTCGCTCAACCCATGCTTCGTATGCATGTTTAGCCTGCTTACTTGTGAGTTCACAAAATTTCACAGAGCCGAAATCATCTACCATGACACTAAGAAAGTATTGATAGTCCTTCTTAGTTCTGCTTCGTAACATCTTGAAATCATTGGAATTGTAGTACTTATCCACAAGATGTTTTACTGTCTTCATCTATAACTCCCCATTTCTGTAACGCCTTGTACTATGTCCCACGCAGGGTCATCGTCTTCCCACACATCTACTGCGGTTACATCACATGATTTAATACCCTCTTTCAATAGCCTATCTATAGTAGCAAGTGCCGCCTCTTCTGAAGCGGCGTATGTATCATAGGATAGGCAACCAATACACCACTCAGGTGCGAACTGTATTACATAACGCTTCATGCTGCAATCAACTCCTTGAACTGCTTGCTTTCAATCCACTGTGACACCTCGTGTTCACGTTTCATCATGGATACAGCGTTGGTATCACCGCCAGTGTTACGCAGCTTGAAGCCGTTACGCTCATCAGCATAGCTGGCATAGTTGGTGAAGGCAGAGTACAATGCCCACACATTCTCACCACGCACACCTGCTTCCTGATTATACAGGGTAAGCATCTTGTCTGCTGTGCGGTCAGACTTGAGCAGTGATTCAAGCATAGCTTTGACATTTCCTACATGCACAGGAGTGTTAGCCCAGCGTTGCATCTGCTGATGGTAGTTAGTGAAGTCATCATTAGACTTGCCCAACTGTGTGATGAATCTGTCAAGGCTAAAGCCGCTAGTGTTCTTACGGCGTAGCTTGTCATGCTCACCACGAATCATACCATTGGTGCAGAAGAAGTCGATAGCACCAAACAGCACAGTGTTTGAACACGTGCCATCCACACCATGCAATGCAATGATGCGCTGTGCAATCTCAGTCTCGTGCTTGGGTGTCACGATGGTATGCTTCATGTTAGGCAGAGTCATGTCCATCATAGCCCAGCCATTGTGATGGGCATCACGCCACACGATAGACCCACCCTCTGTCTGCTCATCAGTCAAGTTGTCTGTCACAGTTGACATAACATCACGGAAGAAATCACCATGTGATGCACAGGTAAAGTCCTTGCCCACGATAGCGATAGGTTCGCCAGTGTTATTGTCGATGACATACTTCTTGTCAGCTACACGAGTAGGCTCAAAGGTTACGTCAAAGTCTAGGTTTTCTGGGATGTATTCTAATGGCATATCTATTCTCCTTTATGGTTGTGAAGGTGCAGTTATATCATATAAGATATAATCTGTCAACTCTATAGATTAAATTGGTGTTCCAGTATGTCCTTTGCATCGGACAGTTCTTGCAGGTCATAGGCAGACACCATCTTGATGCCACCCATGTCTGGGTACAGCGCAATGTCAAGTATGCTGTCAAGCAATTTGTGTACTTCGATAACAGCCATACGTTGTTGATAAGATAACTTATTCATCTTGACTGCACGTTCAGACTTCTCTTTCGCACGTTCCTTTGCAAAGTGTTCAATGCGTTCATCTGTAGTCATGTTATGTAGTTTCTTAGCCATGTTATATCTCCTCTAAAATATTGAAAGTATTATGTTAGCTATTATCAATGCCCCGATTATCTCAATCATCGTCCTTCCTCTCTATGCAAAAGCATTGTTGGTCTGGATAGTCAAAGCCACGCACAGTGGACTCTACATGACACTGTGAAATCCATTTGTGTCCTGACCATACCTCTAGTTCTACTGTGTTTGTATGGATTGTGCCTAGACAGGCAAGTATCCATATGTCTGTCAATACAGTGTTAATCATGCTCACCCCCATTGCCTCTGCCTAGCCCACCGAAATAGTTAGGCTTACGTCTAGCTGTTTCAAATACACCTGCCGTAATGAACACACCTGCTATCAGCAAGGCATGTGCTACTACACTGATGCCAAACACAGTGATAGACCCGACAGACATACCGAATATAATACACCACATCCAAGCCAGCAACTGCATGACCATGTGCCGTGTATTTGTATCAGGTATATGGGACAGGGGATTATACCTTGTGTCCATGATTAGGTTGTATAGTTTAAGCATCATCATTCTCCTTTTTTCCACCCAGATACTTGGGTATTCTTTCCTCAATGCTCTTACCACATACGTAACAATACATCTTGTCTATCAGGTTACGCAGTTGTGTTGGTATGTACTGTACACTTTTGCAGTATACGCAAATATGTTTCACGAGGTTAGCAGCCATCACTCACCCGCCTATGATATGTTTCAGTTCCATCGTCCCAATCGTCCTCATCTTCTTCAGCATCCTCCTCACTAAAATGAAAACGTATACTAACAATGTCACATTCATCTTGTAGTATTTCATAAATTAATAGGCTTGGCATCGTATGCATCCATTCCCAAAATTCTTCTCTAGTTATCATCATCATCAATCTCCTGTATACTTTCTAGTGTCCAGTCATGTCCCTCATCAACTTGCACCCATCCTGTGCATGATGGTGCTATACTCCATGCAGTATCCTCGTCAGGTGCTTCAACAATAGCTTCGTATCCCACATCCATAGTGGCAGTTACTCTGTACTTAGGCATCATCAATCTCCTCTACATCAAAGTCTACACTACCAAAGTCAAAGCATTCTGCGGCAGTAATTTCTGCCTCTGTTTCATCACCTGCTTCTACTTCAATCTCTGCGCTAACCGTTACTAAATATCTAGGCATCATCAATCTCCTTTTTTACAAATAAATCATGTGGTATCTTATCCCACTCAGCACGTCTGATACGCCACTTGTCGTGCTGGATAGGTGTGCATAGTCGCACCCACTTCCAGCCTACGTTGACCCATACAAGGCGTGTGCCGCATACTGGATAGCGTGTGTCGTATAGGTCACAGCGATACAGCTTGGCATCTGCCCATGTTTTCTCTGGTGGTCTAGGTGTATCAAACGATTTCATAATAGTCACCATCACACCATTCATACCAGCCTTCTTCCCAGTCAGTAAGATTGTATGGTGTCCACTGGTCTGACCTGTCACGATTTATCTCTGTAAGTAGGTCAGTTACAGTCATGTCGAAGTGTTTGCCTGTGTGTATCTCACGCACTTCTATTATTTGGTTGGGGTCAGTCATATCAAGTCCTCACGTAATGCTTCCCAATCTGGCTTATCCAAGCCACGCCTGATATACAGATTGTGTATTACGTCATACAACAAATCTGCTACAGTATCCTCGTTGTCTGTGCCATCATGGACACGTTGCAAACCTAGTGCATTGTTAGCACTTAGCGTTTTGATTAGGTCAACACAATTAAAATAGTTGTCTGCTTGGTTTTCGGTTGTCATCTCATCCATCCTTATACAGTTCATATATTATATAACATATTGCGACTACACATACAAGCAGATAACCGCCGACAAATACACTGTCCCACGGCATCTGGTTGTATACGCATAGTGCTGTCACGCACTCAGTCATAGTCTTCCTCAAAGCGTTTCTTTGCCCATTCTAATGCAACATAGTGGTGTTGTTCTTGGCTGTTTATCAAGTAAGAACCCCACAACTCCTCATATGCCTCATCATACAGACGTTCCATGATTGCGTCATTGTGTATGTTACTCATTGTCATACTCCTTCACGAACTCTAGTTCAATATGCTTCTCTGGATACAGTGCTTGTGCCATGTCAAGTGCATGTTCTACAGCATGATTCCAGATAGGTTGCTCCAAGGGCTGTGGGTGTACATCGTACACACCACTAATCCCATCCATCTTAATACCAACTTCCCAATACATTATGCCGCTACCTTTCTGCCTGTCTTGGCTCTAGCTAAGTCCATAGTACTCAAGTCGTGTGTACCTAGACTGATTACAATACCATCGGTACGTTGCTCTTTACGCTGGCGATTGAGGCGTACCTCTTTACCAATCTCTCTGTGCATCTTGTCGAGGAAGATGCCAGCAATGTCCTGTGCCATGTACTGTAGGTATCCACCAACATCTGCCTTTGTAGCACGGGCATACTTGAGGCACATGTCATAGAAGGCTTCACGTCCCATACGTTTGCCGTGTAGCTCCAGATACAAGGCTTCTACCTTGCGGAACTTGGCAGACAATTCAGCACTGCCCTGCAC
>UEXM01000225.1_pt2 | contig 54524 bp, 39 predicted proteins | sample 1796661 | NCBI WGS metagenome assembly UEXM01 (sample SAMEA4772469, study PRJEB27181) | metagenome | reverse complement strand
ATTTCTTCACTCATTACGACTCCTATATAGCAGACAACATATTCAACAAGAGGTAATTGTCTCGGTCGATATATGATGCGTTTTTCTTTCTTTCGACGAAGACTTCTTTAGGCATAGAGCCTACATCCTCGTATCCCTCGACATCGATTTTATAAAGTTCGATATCATAGCGAAGCAACATCTCAATAATCCGCCTTTCTTTCTTTGCGGCATCGGGGTCGAGGGCGACGTAGATTGGGGTGTCGTTCCGTACAATCTTTCGTAATAAGTCGGACCCCGACCGTAGGGTTGAACCCAATATAGGAACAGCATTTCCGGCGACCAATGCATCAAAAACTCCTTCGACCAATATAAGGTCATCATTCCAGTCAATAAATAGGTCGTTAAACACTATATCTTTGGACGCTCTTGGGTTTTTATACTTATAGGAGTCTCCAGTATAGGATCTAGCGATAAAGTAGCTACAATCGCCATCTTCGTCGAATGACGGTATGATAACTCTGTTGCGATATTCACCCTCAAAACAAAAACCGATCTTCCATTTAAGAATATCGGCCTTTGTGATTCCTCTAGAATCAAGATATTTCATAGCATAGCGACCGGTAGCTGGCAGTTTATCCGAAGATAAGCTTACAAATTCTTCCGGTAGAGGTACCTTCTGGTCCCCTCTTTCAGGCTGTGTTTCATCAAAAAGGTCAGCAAATCTTTCCAGGTCTGCACGACCCCAAGTTGAGTCCCATTTTTGTAATTGTATATAAGAACCAAAACGGCGAATAACGCGCCTAATATTACGACCCCTATAATCACAAATCCAACACTTAAAAACATTTTTATCGAGGTTAACAGAGAATTTACGCTTGTGGTGACCACACGCCGGACACGTGTAAAGAAGTTCATGTCCTTTGTCGATGTGGTCACCAAGCGTTTCATCTAAAATCTTTTTCGCTTCTTTCTTGTTCATATATCCTCAGACATAACTTAACACAAGAATCGCTACTAGTCAATATCTTTTATTCTTCTACTTCAACAACTTCAACTTCAAAGGTAAGATCCTTACCAGCAAGAGGGTGATTAAAGTCAAGTACAACCGATTCATCTTGAACTTCGCTAATAGTCGCCCTAAATGGTCCTTGAGGGCCTTGACCCATCACTGCACCGCCAACCTCAAAAACGAAATCATCGTCAAATTGTGTCTTTGGGATGTTTTGGAATGCTTCTGGGTTCACTTGTCCGTATGCATCATCAGCTGCAAGGGTAATAGTTTTTGTATCGCCCGAAGTCATGCCAACCACTGCATTATTAAAGCCCGCAATCAGGCCCGGGGTGCCTACCTTAAAGTCGAGGGTCTTCCCTCTGGTTTTTGAGTTGTCAAACTCCGTACCGTCTGAGAGTGTTCCCACATAATGTACCTTGACGTTGTGTCCATTTTCTACTTTCATTATTTCTCCTTATAGCTAACAAAAATATACACTAACTATAACATAAGAAGAAATGGTTGTCAAGTATTAACTGGTGACGTAACGAACAGTTGGCGGAGTTGTGGGGGCTGCTGTGCTTGCCTCTGCCGCGGCCGTAACACACCAGTGACTAAAGCCGGCAGAGAATGCCACACCTTCTGGAAAAACATAACTTCTTTTTGTAGAAGCCGGACAAAGCAAAACAATGTCGGCTGCTGTAGTGCCAGCAGTCGCGTCAGCGGTGTTAGCAAGCTTGAAATAGACTGCAGTGCTGTAACTAGAGTTATCTATTTCTACCATGTATAGAGTTCCGGCGGCGCCGGTCGTATTGTCTACTGCTGAATTAGTTGCACCGGTATCCTGTACGATTTTACTACCTAGAGGGTTTGATTGATTTGTAACTGTGACGGCCATTTAATGGTTCTCCTTGAATATCTACAATATAAATAGTGCTTAACTTTCTATTTCCCATCCTGCCTTGGCAATAACTATTGCATCGGCGCGATCATAGCTTTCTGGCTTGGGATTACCGTGTCTTGTGTACTCTATTTTAAATGCTGGTTCTGTTTCTAATAGATGCTCTAAAACGACCTGTTTTGCTTTCTGGCCGCGTGGAACCTTGATACCTACCTGCTTACGTGCTGACGTTGCTCCTATATACTCAGGGCGTATCTCAAACACTTCAAACAGCAACCAAGAAACAATTCCATTAAAACGTTGGAGCGCTGCCATAGTTTTGCCAGATGAGCCGCCAGAATTAAAGAATGTGAATGGCTGCTCGACATAGATGTGCTGAATTGGAAATTTAGAAACGCCCCAGTCTGGATCGTCGTCATTATTTAGCTGGTACATTTCATAAAGATCTAATATCTTTTCTTTAATAGCCACTGTTTTGTCAAACACATTTTTGTGCTTTCTCAAATCAATTGAATCATAGTAAACTAATTGACCATCAGCCACGACTGCAAACCCTGTGATGCTTGTTGAAACATCGACTCCTAAAATCATCTAAACCTCGTATTCTTTCCAAGAATGTTTTTCGCGATCTACAATATATCCTAAATCATTTTGATGAGCGTATGCTTCTTGTTCAAAACGAATTAAAAAATAAGCTAAATCTTTGTTTTTATATTTTATCATACCTTTAAAAAAATCATAAGTATATAAAGCATAAAACCCAACAACAAATAATTCTTTTTGTTGCTCAAAGTGGATTAGCTCATGATTCATTGTATACTCGTCTACTTCCTCTGAGAGCACTATGAACGGAAACAACGTTATTGCGTAAACACTTATAACAATGGAGAGCATCTTAGTCAGAAGCTTTGAAATTATTATAATCGGCATTAGATATCAGTTTTTATTTTAAATACAAAGTCTTGGTTTTCGTCTTTTAATACAGGATTAGCCAAGGTGGCAATTCCTATTAAGTTTCTTTGTTCATCATAGACACCAATTTTAGAAATATAAACTTGTCTTCTAAAGTTCTCTTCATAATCTCCGAAACTTGATGTTACGATATTTTTTAATAGTCTTTCTTTATTCTCTTCGTAAATGTGAGAAGATGTGAAATTTAATAATTGTTGGTTGTGTTTAATAAAAGTTGGATTATTCGAATAGTTTACTTTTCCTCGATGGGCCCGGGCATACATAGTGACAGTTTCAGTAGTTGTTTCGCCTTGAAAGCTGAGACCAAAGGATGCCGACTTAAATGTATAAGCTTTAGCACCCCCATCAAAACTTGCTTCTGTTACTCCATCTCTGGCGCCAACACCCCAATATTTCCACCTAGGCCACTTTCTCGTCGATGTACCTGAGCGCAAATTTAAAGTGTAATTTTGAGTAATTGGAACAGAACCAGTAAGAACAATAAAGCCTTCGTCGTATAATACAACGCCCTGTACTGAACCAGAGCGGTCAGCAAGGCTTACGCCCATAGTAGACAAGCCTGGGCCATATGCCGAACCGGTTGCGGTGCCACGATTTGTAGATATCAATTCACCATTTTGCCTTAAGTCGGCAATTTCTGCTACCAAGGTGCCAGTTACGTACCACTTTAAAGACACGGTACCAGGCTTTATTTTATTACCATAAAAAATTGATGGTATATGAATTAAATTTAATTCTTGAGCGTCTTTGTTTCCGTAAGATGATGAAACTTTGAAATGCTCACTCAGTGTCCCGTAGTGATTCAACAGCGGCCTAAGAGACATATAAGAGTAGTTGTGCCCGCAAGCAAGCTTTCTGTCAGCGCAATCAGCACTTGAGGCCGAGGGGGTAACTATGAATTCTCTCTTTATGCTAGCATACTGGGGATAGCTACCTGTTATTCTGTCGCCATAATCAAAAGAGCCACCCCACTCTGAAAAGGTCAAGGAGGAGGTGGTCATGGTTAAACTTAACCTAGAGCTATCTTTTGAAATATATGGTTCAATAAAATTGTTAGAGCCGCTCAGCTTATCAATATTATATTCGTACAGGTTGACAAAACCCGTTGCAGTCATACGAGCATCACCAGAGAATTGACCCTGCTGAACACCCCTATTGTTGTAAAATACACTGCTAGTGTATATGTAAAACTCGCTGCGTGGGTTTGCTTTTATCGTGTTAATTAAAACATCATTTTTACCGAACTTCCGGTATGACATTTTAGTAGTCCAATCTTACTCTAATCGTAAGTTCATTATCTACACTCTTCTTGAGTGGCTCAGAAAGTTTAGCAACTGCCAAAAGCTCATTTGCAGAATTATAGAGACCAACAGTCGTAACATATGCAACTGGGTTGTCTTGGCCAATATTCTTAACTCTAATTTTGCTGCCGCTCACATATGTAGGGTTGGCACTGTAGTTGAACTTATTCGAAGGCGCCCTACAGAAATAAACCGTAGAATTAATCTCAGTAGTGTTGTTGAAGGAGAGGTTTTGGAGTCTTCTCCTAAACGCTTCAATCGAGCCTGTTATAGATGACCCGGTGAACGCCTGCTGGGGTGTTTGGTTACCGTGAGTCGGGTGTTTGGCAAAGTCAGCTATGGCAAACGCAGAGGCAGTAATAACTGCAATACCAGCTTGGTAGAACACCACCCCAAGACCGTCACCGGTGCCGGCAGAATTAGAGAAAAGAACTCCATAATCACCACCGTCAGCATTGTTGACCCCGTCGCCATTAATTCTTGCCTTAGCATCTTGCAATACTAATGGGCCGGAACCTGTCTTGAAAGGTGTGGAATACGAACCAGTTCCGAGTGTGATGCTAAACGTATTTTTCTTGATTTCATCTTTTATAAGTAGACGAGAAAAGTTGACAAAGAAGCATTCTTTCATCGAACCAGTCAAGTCTAAAAGTAAGTCAGATTCGAAAGGACGAATAGCATTTGCCGATCCGGTATAACCAAGCAAGGTTTGAGCAAACTGATTATACATATTAATCTTTTTAGAGTTTTGCACACTGGTACTGGCAGAAATGGCTGAGTTACCTGCGTATCCCATAGTTAAGTCGAAGATATGGTTAGCCGATGAACTAAGGTATGGATAATCATACACACTCTGAAACATTCCGTGAGTGTAGTTTTTAATGTTATTATCTGAATAAGTACCACTTATGATCGAGCCTGTGATCGGTATGACCTCATGCAAAAATGTTCTAGTTGTGGTAACATCCGTTGTCGGATTGATTGGCTCAAAATTTCTTACTGGCATTTATAAACTCCGTTATTCTTTTTGTGTAATTCTGATTGGTAACTGTTCAGTCAAGCCCGTAGAGCCATGAACTCGCACAGTCGTATCGATATATCGATAAGTACCGGCTGCGCCGGCGATTGATTGACCGGTTTTCCCATAACGCTGGAAATCATCGGCGGTTAACAATTTTATTTGAAAGTTCAACATTGTCACACTAGCACGAGGACCAGCAATTACAGAAGTCGCGGTGTCGGCAATGTCATCGGTCAATCTTTTAAAGACATTGTTGTTAAGTGCCGGGACGGTAGCAACATTCATATTTTTATAATACGTCGATGGCGTATTCGCAATATTGGGCGACAGCCTGAATGAAACGTTAGATTCTCCGGAAACGCCACCATTAGTAAAAGTAGAATTGCCCGCGGGCCCGAGTACACCAACAAAGAATCTTTTGTCTACTGAAATTGTGAAGCTTGATTCTTGTAAACCATTTGAAGCAATAAAATTAGTTTTATTTGCTGCAGTGCCCGCGATTTCTCCAGTGTCCAGGCCGGTCTCCAGTACAATTGCGGTACCGTTTGATTTCCCAGATCTTAGGACTTTCTCATTGCCACCGCCGCTTTTACCGCCAAAGGCAGTTACTAATGCATCCGCTGTAACACCATCAGGTGTTGCGAGATAATAAACATTACTAACTGGTTTAGCTGAGTCTTTTACCAGTTGGTTTCTTTTTATTGTTGGCATATAAAGAATATTTGGATTCGTCAAACTTAAAAGGCCGTAATTAATTCCAGCATTATATCCAGTGCTCGCTTCGAAGACTGGTGTTTGTAAGACTTCTAAATCGTAGTAAGCTGAACCTGACGAGTGGTTCTTATTGTATTTTTTGTAGTTAATTTCATCATCGCCTAGGCCAAACTTTACAATCCTAAAATTGCCATTTGCCATTCTTTTGCGACCGATTTCTGTAAGAACTGCGTCTAGGATGATGTCACCTGAGTTGTCTAAAAAAGCCATTTATTATCCTCTTAATCTAAATAAATAGTGGTTTTGTAATTGAGTTTACCATAAATAATTATTAATTTAAAAAATTATAGACCTGCATATCTAATAATTCTTAAAGGTATTTGTATGCTGCTGTTTGTTGTAGCGCCTACAATGTAAATAGTTGTATCAATATAATCGAACTTTCTTGTTGGCATTTCGTTGAATAATACTTGTTCTAACAAACCAAATTCAACAAATCTAGAATCTCTCGTTCCGGTAGAATTAACCTGCAGTTCTTGATCAGTCTTAACATTAAAAGCGGTAACGCTGCCTCTTGGTCCATTAATATTGGAAAATTTTCTGCTGGTTGTCTCTGCTGTGGTAATATCATAATCAAGCATAGAATTTGAAATACCTTTTAATAAATAGGTGGCGTAATAATCAAAACTAGATTCTAGTGATATTGCTGGGCTGTTAAAGTTTTCGGTGCTAAAATTAATAATACTTTCTCCGCTAGCATAATTCTCAAACTGAGATGTTTGCTGTATTCCGATAATGTTTGAGATTATTCTGTTGTCTGCTTCAACAATAAAATCTTCATCTAATAAAAACTTTTCAAGTATTAATTTTTCCCTGTTAATTTTTGTTGGTACGAGTTCTTCGGGCATTTCTGGTAGACTGGCATAGTCGGGTTGAATTCCGGACTCAATTGTTATTTTAATCTTATCATATTCATTAGCTTCTAAAAAAGCAAAATTAGATAAATTTTCATTTAATATTGTTGTTGTCTCATCGTTAATAGAAACATAATATTTATCATTTCTCAAGGTTGGTGCATACGTTGTTTTAGTATTTTTAATTAAAATAGGCAAATATTCAATGAAGGCGTGTGGCGCAGAATCATCTAACGTAGCTTTTTCTTCTTCAGACAAATACAGAACACCACTATCATGAGAATACAGTCCGAATTGAATGTTGCTATTGGTATCTTTAAGTGCCTCTATCATCTTTGCATTTTTTAAGGCAGGAATATATGAATCGTCGTCAACAAGTTCACTTTTATACAATCTATAATCAACTTCATCATCACCTAGAGCAAACTTAGCAATTTTAAATTTACCACGTGAAAGCAACTTTTTACCTTTTTCAGTTAAAGTTGCTTTAATTAAAATTGTGTCGCTAGTTTTTATAAATGCCATTTTAAATTCCTAATTTTTGTTAATCTCTATCACTAATCGTCGAGCATATCTGGAGTTTGGTTTAAATTAATTAATAAATCCGCCATACTGAACCCTTCTGGGCAATGTTCAGAAGCTTCGAAATTGCCATAGCTAGTATCTCTGCCGACTTCAAAAAGAGGACTGCTAGTGCGGCTTAAGATTTCATTTTTAGCCATTGTAAAGTCTAATCCATTGTCTGTCCACCTGAGTTTTACTCGGTCGCCGGCGAGTCCACCACCATATAAGGCCCTGTGTGCTTCTGGTATCAAATTTAACAAATAAAGACTACTAGCGATAGCCAACTCTTTACTCAGCGGATATGGTAGGCGCGCAGCATTTCGGCGCTGATAAACCCAGTTATAAAACTTTGTCGCGACGGAATTTGCGCCCACGAGGGCCGGGGCGAATGCGCCGGTTGTACGATCATAGGTACCTGCAGTTCCGTGGAATTGAACAAAATTTTGTACAAATTGGTACCCCGTCTCAATATCACTAAACCAAGTTGTTGAACCTAATGCGTCTTGAGTCATGGAGTGTTCAGCTCCTGACAAAAATCTGTATAATGTAACTGGAAAACCTGTACCTTCTGTGTATAGGCGCGGGAACGCAGGATGCAAGTCACTTGAGGTGACGACGCCGTCTTTAACAGCCGGAGGTGTAAAATCGAGGTCGACAAGACCAAGGTCACTCGTATCAACTGTTCGCCCAAACAAAATAGGTTCAGGTATCGGACTATCATCACCTATCCCACTGTCAAGTGTGATATCAATTGGGGGATCCTCTAATTCTGGCGAAGTCAGTATGTCTGCCGGCTCGTAGTCTGGTGGTGGTGGGGTGTAGACTCCCTTAGTAAGATCCCTATTGATTAGGTTGTATGAAACATTTAGATCTAATTTTTTAGATGTTTTTTTAGATGTCAACCTAATTTTAAACTTTTTATTCCAAATCTTGCCCGCGCGTGGGCCAACTTTTAAATTATCTATCTGATTTGGTGCAAAATCTTGATAATCGACCTCTTGATCATCAAAATATAGTTGACTTAAATTTGGATCAATCTGCATTAATTTTTTGAAGACTACAGTGTTCGTAGCAACTTGATTTGGATTGAATTCTGATGAGTCCACAGTGTCAAAGAGCGCGTACGTATATCCTCCATCATTTATCAATTCACATTGTATTATTTGTGATAGCGGTCCTGGATTGCCGTTTTCGTTTACGAATCTAAAAACGTAGTAATACAGGGTGTTGGTATTAATTTGATCCGATACCATCTTGTTTTTAAAGTTGTAGATTTCGTTTTTAATTCTCAGATCAATTGTTGCGACTAATGAATCATTGAAGTCAGCAAAAGAATTTGGTTTTTTTCTAAGCCTGTACATCTCGATATAACGAGCCGGCGATTCGGATATTATATCTACCATGTTGTACGGAGATATTTCTTTTGTTTTTAGGTAATCCATCTTGTTGTTTAAGTCTGTAGCGCTAATAATTTCAGGGTATGGTCTCTTGATAAAACTTTCTTGGCTCACTTGGAACCCTACCATATTATTGTTATCAATAAAATGAAACGGAATCACGTTAATTGAGTTGGAAGGACTGTCCATAACCTTTACAGATTTTTGAAACAATGGCACTTCTATTAACTCAATACAGGGCTCAAGGTACAGGTGAAAATCTAATAGTTGTGGGTGTCTGCTTATTTCTACAGAATTTGGAGCAAAGTTGTTCATACCAGAAATTACAGTTCTCAGGGGGCTATCTTCAGCCAATGTAAGATCAGCAGACGCAAACAATTGTGGGCTGATCATATTATTTTCTGGATTATAGAATTGTAAACAGTACTCAGTGCCATCAACGTCACCAAGATAATCGGCGGCGCCAATTTGTTTGGTTAATCTAAAATCTCCATATTTATATTTGTGAGTTAACACCAGCGTGTATGCAGTAATCTTATAGGTATATTCCTTTCCGTATTTTACTTGACTGTCATAAAAACTTATTTCTGGTGGAGCGTCTGACGAGTTGTATATCCAGAATTTTTGTATAACGTTTTGCTCACTGCTGTCACCACTAACGGTACCGCCTATTTTTTCTATTTTATAGGCTAACACCTCCTGGTTTTTAAAGCCGGGCCCATAGATGTTTTCCATAAAATTTTGAGTTGATCTGGAGATGTCATCGGCCCCGAGGTACGCGGCGTCTCCGGGACTATACTGTCTCATATAAGACTTCATTATATCTTTTGTGCCATCAATCATATTGATCAATGAAGCCCCGTTTAACGTTCTATAGAATGTGTCATCAGCCATAGTTGCGGCATGTGTCACGGTTGATGGGCCTGCAAAGATGTAGTTATCATTTAGGGCTACATCGTAATTGTTGTAAGTGTATGACAGGAAGTCCATAAAATTCATACTGTGAAGACCCACTGAGCTATCTGGCCTTTCGGCTACCGAAGGCTTTGGAGCCGAAGGCTTCCCGTCTGTATACTCAAATGAATCTTTTGTTATGCAGTAATTGAAAGGCAAGCGCTTCTTAGGTATTTCTGTAATTTCACCACTATCAATATCTTTTAAAATTTCAAGCATTCTAGATGAAAAATTTGTACTTTGAATTAATCTTCTGAATGTTTGTTGGTTTTGGTTTGGTTCTATTTTATGTTCGTGCGGGATGCTAATAGAATGTCCGTAATCCGGCCAGGGGGCGCCGCGGCTAATAACTGTGTTGGTGTGTCTATCAAATTTAATTTGAATATTAAAAAAGGTTGATAGTTTTTTCTCTATACCTTTTTCAACAAAAGGCTCTTCAGCCGACTTTCGCCTTAAATCATCTTTTACGTATGCAAAATAATGTTGATCAAAAACAATATTTTGCATACTGTTCAATGCAGCTTGTTGAAATTCGGAATTTTTGTTTGTTTCCGTAAAAAACTCACCAAAATATTGATCTTGGCCAAGGTCCTTCCAGTAATACCCAAGGGGAAAATGATAATTGTCAGTTTTGCGTCTATTGGGTGAGTAATTAATTTGTTCGCGAGTCGCGGCTTCGTCGACAGTTATAGGGGAAAACCCCGGGAGTCCATCCTCCATGGCAGTTTCAGCATATGCTTTACGAAAATGTTCACTAACAACATAAAAATTTGGCATCAAAAGTTCAGATTCTAAATTATTAGACCAATCTTGATATTTTTGCACTTTATCGCTGTAATCATAATAGTTTGAAAAAATATTAGTCCTTGTAAAGTAATACGGCATATCGATCCCCAAAGACTCATATGCCTGCTGTTCTAGATAATCAGCAGGAACCGTAAGCAAGAATGTTGAATCGTAGTGAATATTTTGTGAATTTAATCTCTTTGGTAGTGTTTGGCCAGCATATTGGCCGCCAAATAAAAATTGTTTCCAATGATAATCGCCTTTAACTGATTTATTGTTTTTATCCGCATACAATCTTATTGGTATTTTAAGATTTGGGATGTCTACATTTTTGTCAATTACTTGTATTCTGGCTGGATTTATTTCCGCATATTGTATTAACTCACAATCATCGGGAGTAATTCTGTGAATTTCTGTTCCAACTAAATTTTCAACTTTTTGCACGGTATACTCGTTTAGCGCAATTGACTTATCTCCAGAACTAGGAATTGTTGAATAGTAATAAAATGAGCCAAATATTCTTCTCAATAAGTCCGCGCCTGTATTAAGGTTATTAATATCACAAATAGTATCTGTGGGAATTAGGTATAAAGAATTTTTTAGGCTGCTTGGGCCGCTATAGTATTTAGGCATTAGTAAGAACCTCCTCCTCCACCGCCACCGCCGGGCATGCTAATAGTTGTGCTGGGCGAGGGGGTAGTTGTATTCGGAGAAGTTGACTCACTGCTAAGCTGTGCGAAAGTTGTATAATTTTCACGTAATGCTCGGGGCGAAGCTTGTCTTCTGGTGGTGGATCCTTTTGGAGCTTCGGAAGTTGTTGACAATAATTCGTTAATTCCTGTTACTATACTCGCGACATACTCTTCGCTATTTGTCTGTATTTGAGCGGGTGTTTTGAATGTGCTTTTTAAAGATTGTCTAACATAGTCATACCCACTGTCATAATGATGGTTAATGGTGTTGTTATATAATTCCACGTCGCCGGCGGTTCCCCCTTCAACAGGGTAGGGTACACCGTGGTTTGGATAACTGCCCTGGGCTTGCTGAACGGCAGTCATCTCTGTCGGGGAGGGCCAGAGTCCGTCTTCATCTGTCAGAAAAGGAGTGTCTCCGCGAACTTTGATGATTTTCGTTGAATATAATACTTGCGTAATCGAAAGCTGGGTTCTACGATCGGTGAAGTTAAGCAGCTCACGCTCAGTTACTCCTAATGCATAACGTATATCAGCGTAGAACACATCGAAAGGGGCAGCTGCCCACTCGGTTTCATAAAATTGGATCGCATCACGGCCGGGGCTTTGGTCACTTGAATTTTTATAGTACCACGCGTCGGATATTTGACCGGTTTGATATACTTGGAGGTAATTATCAGAAGCGCCGGGAAGGCCATTTTCGTAAGCCCACACCCGGGTCATTATGGTGGACAAAAAGCCTTCGTCCCATGCAAAAAAACCACTTCTGTCTGTCGCACTAGAAAGATTTGGCGGTTCTGTTATAACACTTTTTATACAATATATAAGATAATCGGCGCCAATGTCTCGAATTTCGGTTGCATATGCAGGTTCACGCCCTCTATCGAACGAAAGTAAAGTTGGCAAGGATAGAGGTGTGGCACGAAAATTAATCGGGGTGCGGATGGCAATATTCTCTTCAAGAAAAATATCGTAGGAGGGAAAAGGCTCGCCGGCATTGTATCTTGTAAACACATTAACTACTTGCGCGTGCGAAGTCGAAATTTCTGGGGAAAAGCTCATCTTTTGATGTTCCTTTTATTTGTTTTGGATAGCATTTTATTATGTGATTTTTTCACACTTTGAGTCATTTTTGCAGCAAGTTTTACTTTGGCACGAGATTTTTGTGATCTTAACTTTTCTTTTTTATTTATGTTTTTAATGGCTTGACTTCTTTCTTGGTCTAAATCATAAAATGAATCATTTTGATCTTTAAACTTATCCCCTGCGCGTTCTTTTACCGGCGTCAACGTACTTAAATCCGGATCAACTATTTTTGAATTTTTGATAGTTTCATCTTTATTGGTTGAACCTACGAGAGAAAAATCTTTTAAGCTGCCGGCAAGACCGGGAGAAAGCTCTTCTGTCTCAACAATAGCGAACCCTATAGCGTTTAAGGTTCCTTCACATTTATCAACAAGATCTAAGCCAATATTATTTAGTGTCATATATCCTTCATTTTTAAGTTCGTTCGCAGCTTCTATCGTAACTGAATTTGGATTGGAAAATAGTGTTACGGGCCCAGATTTCGAAATTAGTTTAAGCTTTTGATAGCCAGTGTTATCACCGCCGCGGCGGGAGCCTCCGGAATCTGTTTGTGATGGGGTGTTATTTGTTCTTGAATAGTCAGACATTTGTTGTACGCTAAAATAATTATTTAATAAATTAAAATTTATTCCTTTTTAAAATTAATAGTTATAAGGAATTACCCTAATAACCTTTATTCGATTTCAACTGATTTCACTTAATAAACTTGTTATTTCAATTGTAGAAAAATCATGTTCCAATTTGGAGCTTCCGAGAGTACCAGTCAGAGGTCCGTAAGGATCATCAGGGTTCATAAAATCAGATAAACCATATGACTCTAATATTCCCAAAGCAGTCTCTGTGTCGCCTGAGAGCGCGGACGAGGCAACATTAGATAAGATTCTTCTTAATTCATGAGTAGTCCAGTAAGAGCGGCTCATTAAGTGGTTACGCAGATCAAATACAAAATCTTCATCCGTGCCGGCACTAGAATAATAACTAAAAAAGTTATTAAAGTGTCGATATTCCGCGCTATAGAATTTTACGCTGGTATATCCTGCCACTTCCTCTGGGCCTGGCGTACTAAAAGCACGCCAATGAGCTATTCGAAGTCGCTCTAAAACTGCCAAGCATCTTATAACAGTTCGGTATGACCTTCGTTTAGCTATTTGATCGTTGGCGTCGCTAGAGTCGGTTCCAGAGATGACTTCGGGTATACCGGGCCTCAGTCTACCAAATTGTCGGGCTGGGTCAGATATGTTGGCGTTGTGAGGAAATCCATCGACATCTACATCAATTGTAGTATATTTCATTATCTTATTTAGCCAATACGCCGCCATGGTCGGTGCAGCAGCCTCAAATGCATCTTCGGTTACATCTCCTTCAGGTTTAACACCAAAAAAGGCTTTACTTTTTAGTTGTCCTACAATAACATCCCTGAATTCACCTAATGTTTCTGACTCGCCAAAGAAGCCGAGGCCGGTGGAGGTCGCATATGAGTCTAAATGGTAATAACTCAGCATCATCCTTGCACCGGGTCCGCCCGGGCCCGTAGAGGGGAAATACACGAGTTCAACTACTTTTGCTGCGTTTGATACAGTCTCATATGCGCTCACACCCTCTCGGCTGTCGGTGCTTGACAAGAAATCAGATATACTTTCATAGGCGCCGTACCAATCCGGATAAAGTTCCCCTCCAATGACTCCGGCGCCGGTGACGGAATCCCGGACTAGGGCGTCCTCGGAGTAGGAGCCGGCTTCGGCGATCGACAGGCCGCCCAGGGGGCCAAAGTCGTGATCTGCAGTGAAATTGATTGCTTCTATTGTTCCTATTGGGATTGTAAATTCTGGAAGTGCATTGTAGCTAAGGTCTACCGAGGTGTCTTCCAAAATTATATCATCTGGAGTGACATCGCCGGAAATTGGTTCCCAAATTGGCTTTTCGTTGTAAAATTGTAATTTTCTTTTTCCGATGTCTTCACCATCATCGGATGGAAATACTTCCTTCATCCTATTAAATGGAGTTGCGATACCGGTACCAACGCCCACTCCGCTGCTGGTCTCAAGATCATTAATTACTATGTAATCAATTACTGCTTTAAATTGATCAGCAAAAGCGGTTAGTTGAAATAAGTTACCAGTTCTGGGGCTAATTTTTATTACAGTTTCTTGGACTTTCTCGTTAAAAACATCCGTGTCGATTTCGGTACCTGTAACTCCAAACAACAACTCACCTAAAGCATTTGCCAGGTATGCCGCTGTGACCCATATATCACTATCTGGGAATATTTCTTCTATCTGATCAATAAAGAATTGATTGAACTCATTTGTTATATTGTTAAAACTGCATATATCATTGGCATATCCATAGTATTCAGAAAAAGAATTATATACATCTACTATATAAGATACAAAATTGTCATAAGACAGCTGTGTTTGATCTTCAACCTCAATAGTTATAGAATAACAAGTTTTCCTTTCTCCTAAGTTGTTTGATGTCTCAATTAGGGTACTGCGTTCTTCATCATCGACTTCAATAGTGTTATAATAAGCGACATCATCATCCATAACATCGAAAAAGCTGAAGCACATTAGCCTATATCCATCATAGACACGCAGATAACGACGGTCGGTACCTTCAAGAAACTCAAAGTCAAGCTTTTTATTTTCGACTACATCATCTAAATTATTAACATTGGTGAGTCGGGCGCTTTCTGTTCTTGCGAGATCCCAATTAACAAACTTTAAGGTCGAGGCCTTCGATGAGCCGCCAATAAAAAACCCCGGCCGTAAATATTTACTTCTTTCAGCGTAAATTTCCGCTTCTGAGCCGGCTTCCCCCGAGTCCTTGCCTCCAAGATATTTGAATTTATTTATAGAATTCTTTGGATAATCCACATATTCAAGTTCGGGTGCTGGGTCTGTGTGCATCACCGATGGGGTTACCATTGATAGCTCCAGTTTAGTTCTAAGAAACTTATCATGAAATGAAGCTATGTCAGTCGCATCTAAGCGTAATTCATTTCTAGACAATTCAACTTTGGTAACAAAGAAATTCTCATATGGGATATTAATTCTAAAAAGCTTTTGTAATTTTTCAAGATCAAAAACGTGAGCTATCATCGACTGGGTTCTAAGTGCTTTCTCATAATCAAATAAGAAGGTTCCGTGGTTATACACTAGTGCATCTCCGGATCTAAGATCAACATAACTGTCAGCACCGGTGGCGGGGCCGTTCAGCGTTGGGTTTAGTAATTCAGATCTCGTCCTTCCGTAAGAATGTGTGTACCTTCCTGTGCTTACGGAGCTTCTGTCGGAAGTATCAAACTCAAAAGCCAATTCTTCGTGAGCCATATAGCGAGCTTGCACTGTTGTAAAGCCCTCGGACACATACTTAGCCTGTAACTCATCTAGTAATCTATCCAATGTTTCGCTTTCATCAGCAAAACCTTCTCTAAACGTGCCGGCACCATCGCTGGATATCCCATACAAATCTGCTAGTTGTTCGTCTGTATAAGAAGTTATAGAATCGGTCATAAAAGCCTTGCGTGCTAATTGCATCCATTTATTAGGAATATAGCAAGCTGATGGGCTTGTATACGGCACGCCGCGGACAACATCTGCAGCACGGATACCCGAGGTAGGTTCCGGACTAAGAAGGCCTGACGGGTCTGGGGGAGTATATATTCCAGTGTAGAAGCCATACCTATTGTCTACGACTAAGCTATCATAAAGCAGACGAGTGTCTAAGGCATCTTGGTCTTGTACTGATTGAAGTATTTCAGCGAATGCAACTACAAACTCGGCATAAAATGTTCCCGACAAACTGGTTGGTGATTTATCAGGGTATGTCGCGCGATAATTAGAAAGTTGAGTCAATACGCCTGTTTTGTTACTCGAAGCATTTATAATAGCTTCTAAATTTTTAATGTTTGTATCTAGACTTGTGTCAGCTTCACGCGAAGCGTTGTGCATTTCTATTAAAGCTTCAATATCTGTTTTGATATTATCAAAAGAATAGTTGTCAGTAGTGTAAAATTTGCCGTTAGTGGATTGTAAAACTTCGTCGAAGTACGGTGTACCATCAGGTCTAACATAAGCTTGGAAAAACTTTGTTGCTATTCTGTTTTTGTCTAAAACATGATAATATGATATATCACTAAAGTAAGAGTTAGAACTCAATTTTTCTAAGATGTGCGAAAGGTGCGCGGCGTCCGAAGAAGTAGTGTAGTCTAATTCACTGAATCTTTCGCTAAACAGTCCGTCATCTGTGCGTTCTGAAGGTGGGCCGGTGAATGGGCCAGACGCTTCAATTCCTGTGTAGGTGAAAAACATCAAATTTTCTATTTCGTGAAGATTGGGTATTTCAAATTCACCAAAGGCATCGGTGTTCATTTTTACTTTTATGTTATTAATTTGTACGATTTCGTTGCCGGCGTCGTCAAAATTGGGGCCGACGTGTAAAATAGATTCATAAATATTGTCCGCGGATACAAGATCCATTAACGATATTTTTATGTAGCGGTTCTTTGGGTATTGATCAGGTGTTCGGTACATCCCGTATACGTGCCAAAACTCTAGAGATAATTCATTTTTATTTAAATGGTCCTTGATCCAAGGCTCGTAAGTCAAATACGCATATAGGTAAATATTACTTAAATGTCGCTCAACAAACTCTCTTGCCGTGCCTGATTGCATATAATCTGGTTTAGTGAGTTTTATTGTTAAAGTGGCCACTATTTCTGTGTGGGGGGTGCCAGCAGGATCCAGCGAGTCCAAGTAATTTAGAGTAATTCTGTCAACAAAAACATTAGGCATTTTAGTACCAAATTGTTCTTTAGTTATACCTGCTACATTAATACTAGACATTATTCATCCTCGCATATATCAGTTTCTGGCAACAATGCCCCAAGGTCAGATGAGCCCGGGATTGGCGGGTTGCAGACCTCTGGGCTTGTTGCTGAACCGTATATATCATAATAAACTCTTTTTAAATCCTCTTCAGCACAGTCAAAATCGATGTCGATATAATATGAATCTCTATTGAATGTGCTAGCACAACTACAAGCAATTTTACCACTTACATCGCTATCTGTTAAGACATTAAAGTAATATTCAACGGAATCTTCGGTTATATTTGGGTTTTTAACTTCTTGTTCTGTCGATGCAATCATTAGACCATCTACAATCTGCTCTATTGAATCGACAAAGTATTTTCTTTTTAGTTCTACACCACTGGCAATATAGCCACCTGAGAACCCAGTAGGATTGATTCTTGCTTCAGCAGCGGTACTGGTAATAGTCTTATTAACATCAATAGCGCGAGTAGTTATCTGATTAGTTAGTCTAATCTGAAAAGCTCCTCCTCCAAAGGCGTGTGTGGCCACATCACCAATTTGACTTTCATCAATACTGATCTGCAAATCATGCGTCCCAGTGTAACACCCTACACCGTAAGTAGCTCTACAGCGGCCTTTAGCGATATCGCCAGCATCTGATTTGTTATAGTCAGAGGGATATCCTCTAGTGGTTGAACCATCGTCTTGATTTAGGGCAGACAACAGGTTAAGAATGGTTCCTTTTCTGTTAGCACTGGAGCCACCTAGAAAATAATTGTTTGATACTACTATGCCAATATTACCAGCAGAGGGCGCCGAAACTGGATCTGTGTTGTCAATAAACTGAAATGTCTGGGACCGTACGCCATCATTAATAGTGATTGTATCGCCTACTGCTATAGGCGAAGCCCCTACATCTAAAGTAGCGCTGGCTTTAGTAACTATACCAGTATCTTCAATTATTTCAAAAACTTCAATATCAAAGTTTTCGGTAAGCAACTGTGTGTTGACTTCTTCGGCATACACCATTACATCATTTTTTATTAATTTAATTGTTGAGCCATCTAAGAATGTTGAAGTCTCACTAATAAAATCTGAAGGCGATTCTTCTGTAAGGAACTCAGAAGGTTTGCTAATCTCCAAGGTGTAGTTTGCTTTTATATCAACTTGGGGAATGTTAAATTCCACTACTTCATTGTCAAATTCTGCTGACGTAAGGTTGTATTTTGTAATATCTTTGGTTTCCACATTGGTGATTTCACCTTGGCAAGTCAAAAGTTTCCAAGCTGGCGCATGTTGCGTGTTTTTTCCTTCAAATGCAGCATCACCGATTGCAGATTCAAACGACAAAACATTTGGTTTTGGTACGAATTTTTTTGGTACGATGTCTAGGTCGAACAGAGAAGTTGAATCACGAACGTACTTATATCCAGCGCTGCTGAAAACATAATCGGTGAAAATTCCTTCGGCTGAGTCATATCCCATATATGAACCCAGTACTGGGACGAGGGGCTCAAGTTCGCCGGCCGTTATTACAACACCATCGGGTCTTATAACAGCTTCATCGTAAGTTTCTCCCACCCATTCGCTTTCTGGGACTGTATTTTCAGCTTCCTCAAACAGCAAAATGCCTTCGATAAATTGTGTTTCAGTTTTTATTCTTTCATGAATTTTGGTTTGTACTTCAGTAAATCCGGCATACTCGCTGTCATAAGTGATACCAGTGTCGAAGAAAGCATAATATGCCGGCTTCAACTGCCCCACAGAAAGACGGTGCTTGCCATAAGGTGTTAATTGAAAATCTATAACTTGTTCTTTTTTATCTAAAAATTTAGCCATTATTCATCTTTAAGTAATATATTTACGTCCATTTTAATTAGTTCAACGAAAGATAAGTAATCATAAGGCCAATTAAAGCCAAAGTTGTATTTTTTCAAATCAGTAGTCTCTTGTTTTACTTGTCTTGTTGATTCATTTGCTTGGTCGGGAATGAGATCATAATAGTCCGTTACGGCCCTTTGTTTCACCTTAAACACCATCCATCTCAGGTTATCGTTCATCAGTACTTTTTCATTGATTAATTCGTTATTTGCTATATTGTGTGCGACTGATGCCTCTTGGAAGTGAACTTCTTTTGAATCTCTGGGGGCAAGGTTTTGCCAAATGTACGAAAGGTCATCGCGATCAAATTCGTATTTAAATTCGAACACGTACATTGCAATTGGATCTACTTCTTTATTGTTCAAGAAATCAAATTCAGGCGGGAATACATATTTTTCCATTGATTGTTTTAATCTTCTTAAAGACTCACCAGCGGTGTTTAAGCTGTCGCCCTGTGCTGAGCCAGCCTCTTGTTTACGCGTAGCGCCAAATCTTCTTTTGGGTATTGAAATAAATTTCTTTCTTGTCTTTCTCAACTTAGAGTCTTTTGGTAGCTTTTCCCTGAGACTTTCATTAATCTCCTCTATAACATACGGTATTGCTACAACTGCCTCATGTACTGCAAAGCTTTCTTTTAATTGGCCAAGTTTGGCGCTTGAGTTAGTTTGGTCAAACCCACAAAGTGAAGATAGTGAGCGAACATGCTTGTAAAGATTTAGTCTTCTTTCATTTTGCTGAGACGGAGTAACTCCTGTATCAGCATTATTAGCGCTGATTGCATTGCCGTTATACGGCGTTTCTCTGTCTCCAGCCAGGACTTCATAGTGATTCCTCAACCAGTCCTCTGGAATGTCTGTAATCTCCAGGAAAACGCCTTTATTGGGGTCATCTGGGATAACACCGAACTGATGCCACATTCCTCTTGGGACAGACGCCGATCCATAAGTTGGAAGAGTTAGGGTGTTGTTTTGCGCACTGATGCCATGTATTCCTTCATCATTGAAGTTGAGCATCGGTGTCTCCCATTTAGGTTGAATGATCCATTTATTACCAACTGGATTGTTGGAATTTTTAATAACTTGACCAAATTTATCAGTTTCTTGTTGAAGAACCTTTTCGGTACCAAAGATTTTAATACTAGAAGTTAGCTGCATTGAGTTAACATTAATCCTCTTGCCATCGTAGATTGATGGAACTGTACGATCACCACGTGGGCCGGTGCCGTTCATAGAATCCGTATTATGTTGTGTTTGCTCTACCGGAATCAAAACAGGGATTGAGGCGGTTAGGGCACTAGCACCGATTTGCCTAGGCTCACCGGCGTCAAATCGCCAGCAAACAACTTCTGTTTCATTTAAAATTCTGTTTAGATCATACTTTTCAGGCGTGGCAGTAGTAGCTTGTAGCTTATCAACAACATGTGGTCTGAAAATTAAATCAGCCCAAGCCTCACCATCATAATATGGCGGTGTAAATGCTGGATTGTATCCACTAAAGCTATCTTTTGCTGCAAACTGAAACGCTCCAGAGAGTGCATTTGAGCCTGTTGGTCGACCCGCGCACGAAGGACCGAATGCTGTAGGTCTACTGTACATAGTAAACGTTTCTTTGAACAAAGGATTATATTGAGGATCTTGCGGTAACGAGTATTGACCAACGGACTGAGTTCCGTTAATAGTTCTTTTTGCACCATTCACAGCGTAGAAGCTAAGTGCCCCTTTCGAACTATACGAATCATATTCATTTTCATAAGAGCGCGCGCCGTTGTGAGATCTGCGCAGCTTAATTCTAGCCATATATAGGGGGCGACTGTTGGCGAAATTACTATCTTTGGCAAACTGGATGTCGTCTAAGACGGTGTTTGACTCCAATCTAGTAATACCTGCATCCTGAAGGAAGAATTCTCCACAAGCACCAAAGAAGTTACGCGCCATTAGTGTGTAAATCCCATCAGCGTTATCAGTGAAGGAGGCGCTGGCAGCTTCTCTTTCAAAAGCAGCATCAACTCCCTCGTCAGCAAACTGCCACTTCCAATCTACGCTCATAGATGGATGTGATTCCATATCGGTAAAGACAGTATTAAGAATGTATTTTCTTGGCTCGACAATAGCTTCGAAGGGAATTCTTTTATCCCAGAATTGTCCACCAAGATATTGATTACCGCCCGAAACTGCCAAGTCAATCGTGCCGGCACCAGTTATAGAGAGAGCCCAGTTGTTCGTTGATTGGCTAACTTGTGTGCCATAAAATCTTCTCAATTTTTTTCTATGGTTCGAAACAACTGGATAATCCACTGCGATACCGGATTTTATCGAGTTATATAAAATTCCAGGTGAGACTATCGGATCTAAAAGCAGTTTCATAAAACCACCAGCTCGATCATAAATTGTAGCCGGCCCACCAAAAGATTTATTTGTGAAGGTCTGCACTCCACCTCCGCCACCGGAACCGGAAAGTCCTACAACAACTGCATCCTTGAATGAATCAGTAAACTGCGCAGCCAAATCTATTGTTCGATCAGCCGGGTAAAAACCTTTATATGGGTTGTATTTAATCGCAGCATTGCAACTTAATTGTATTTCTTTTGCGTTCAGTAAGCTATCTCTCTTGACGCCCAAGAAGTTTTCAAGAAAATCAGAATTAGAATAATCTATGTAGAAATTATCATTAGCGCTGGATGAGTTTGTACCTACAATTTCAAACAAATCTGTTTTAGACTTGTTGTTGATTCCAAACTTAAAATAATCTTTAACATGTTCACTCATTCTATACTCTGGCACCACCGCATAGCCTTTCGCCATTAATTTTAAATCGCTCTTAAAATCATCGTAATTGTTGTACCATGGGAGTGACGCGGAGGGCAAGAATACAGACGAAGATATAGCACTGAAGAAAGAGCCCGAAGTGGACTGATTCGCCAATTGTGCCACGATACCTGCTTGGGTGCCGGCTTCCCACTCAGCTTCGCCGGCAAAAGTATCAATTTGATGCGCAGCAGTAAACATTCCAGTCCAAGAACCAGTTTCTGGAATTCTCACACCCGCGGGGGAGACGACTGACTTTGGAGAACCAAGCTCATGTTTTCTAGCGTATAATGGTGCTGGAGTTACCAATGCAAATTTAGAGCCGTCATTGGCAATATTGAAGTAACTAAAATATGTGTTCTGTAATGTTCCTGCGGCAGGTACATTGAAGTTGAAGGCGATTGCGCCGCTTAAAGGTATGAATGGTTTGCGACTAAAGTAATCTGCTGGAATTGCATTATACTGAGAGCTACCTGTCGTGCCGCTAATAAAGGTTCGAGTCAAGAAGTTCGCAGGAGCATCAAGCGGCCAACAACTTTTGCTAACTGGGAAGCCGACGAGAGCAGTGCGTAGGGTGTTACCTACAGTGCCTCTTTCAGTTCTTGAATCACGCCAAAATTTATTATCATAGCCGACGCGCTTACTCGAAAACGCCCCAAATTCATTTTTCAATGATGGGAATAGGTTTTGTTTGTATAAAAACCAATTTAGAGTTGCATCGTCGCTGCGGGCCACCCTCACAGCATCGCGATAAGGTTCGTTTACCAAATCGTAATCAAGCTCAAAATAGTTGTTAAGTTTTAAATCGTTGAAGAATATCTTCTCATTTGTGTTGGTGAACTTGAGGGTTACATTCTCTCTTGTGCCGCCATCTGGACCAGCTGTTGCTAAGTCAAAGTTTATGTAAGATAGGCGACCTTTCATTGATAAAGGTCTTAATTCATGAGTTGATAATTCTCGGCTACTTCCAGTTGCAATAACTAATCTATTAGCTCTACGATCGTTTATCAACATTTTGTTATTTTGTTGGTGGAATTTTCTCCACGTCCATCCGTATTTTGCTTTACGTGATGTTAAAAGTTGATTTAAATAGTTTGGATTTGCAGAGGTAATGCCGGTAAGATCCCGGTTAGTGTAGTTTAAAACATCTACACTGCTTGGGAACCCAAGTGTATGACTACTGGCGGTTATTGGATCATTTATAATAATGTTCAGTTCTGTTGATGGTTGAAAAAGGCCATTAACGGTGGCATCTGAAGCACTAATGAATGTCCAGTAATATTCTATACCTGCTGAAGACGTTCTAAATGCATTATATGCTTCACCTCTATCCACATTTTGATAACCAGCATATTTTATATCACCAACATTCAACACCGAGCTGGAGAACCACTGATACTGTCTATCCGATGCCGGTATTGGCCTTTGCACGAATGCATTATCGAATCGAGAGCTTGTGATAAACGCTGAATTGTTTTCATTAGACGCTTTTATTATTTGCTTTCTGTTTCTGTTAATTTTGTGGAATGAAGGAAGCTCTTCGTAGGAGGCTCCTGGGTTTGCAACAAACAAAGAATCTCTACCAAACCTAGCTGAGTGACGTGCAAGATGTGAGCGCAGCCCATAATCTTTATTGTGAATATCGGAAACTTGAATGTTTGTTGCTCCGCCGGCAACAACTGGTTCGGATATAGTGCCACTAGGGCCTTGCTGCGGTTTTATTACCGTTTGGTTCCTAAATGAAAGTGCGTTATATGGCGTCATCTCCGTTGATTTAAAATCAAGATAACCCTTTGTCATGACTTCAATGCCGCCAGGAGCAGCAAATCTGGTAGTTACAATAGTCTTGTTAACTGTGCCAGTGAGATAGGCAGTGCTGTAATCTCCAACAAGATCAACGTGAGAGTTTGCAGTTCTTTTAATGTCGTAAATGCTTCTTACATTAGTAGTAAATTTAACATCTGCAACTTGTGGTGGCAATGTGGGTTGACTGTCTAAGAATGCGCGGGCATTATGGAAGGCACCAAAAGAACTGACGACCTCATATTGCTCTTGGAAGTTGCCTGGTACAGTTTTATTATTCTGAATTGTGTTAACGTTTCTAATATTTACAGGCCTTTTTGCAATGTGATCTCTGTATAGGTAAGCTTTGCCATGGTGTGGGTACGGGTAGGGCACAGTGCCTGCGGGTGGATTGTAGTTTGCCGGTGGGTAGTCTGGACCAACAACACCAATCGCGCCTGACGGAACGATGTCGCAAGTGCCAAGCAAAATTCTCCAAGCTTCTGGACGATTGTTTTGTTGATCTGTGCCAGCATTAATATCTATGTGTCGGGATTGATGACCACCTACAAGATGATTAGTGAATGGACCCTGCATTGGCACTTCCGCGTGATCGCCATAAACGTCGTTATGAACATTGGTTATCATCAAGCTGTTAGTTACTGCTGAGACTACTTCCGCATTATAGCCAGAGTTCACCTCAACGCTAGCGCTGTATACGTTGAACGGAAACGCCATACCAGACTTGACATTTTTGTATCCCAAACCAGATTCCCAATCGCGGCCGGTCTGCACTTTAAATGTTTTCTTTTTCTTGGTGATAACGTCGCTTGGCTTAGTAGCATTTCTGAACACTGGAATCTCAGTAGCGTCACTTACAAATCCTACCATAACATTTAGTGGGACAATTTTGCCGCCTTCGTGGTTTATTGGGCCGCCGGGTTTGGTAATAGAGGCTGCGAAATCAAAGTTCTTGACGCTCTCAAAGTTTGTTCCACCGCGAATGTCACGAGTTAACATTCTAGAATTATTCAAATTCCTTCCGTAATTCGTATCTTGAATTTCTACATTCAAGCTCATTGGAGCTGCTTTTGTTTTTCTAAAAAATTTGGTTTGTTGATATGCTGTTCCGTCAGTCTCTCTTAATGTCGGAGGAGAGGTTGCGCCAGAAACTGCTGGTACTGAATATATGACATCCCTGAATTTGTTTCTTTGCGCATCAATAATTGCATCGCCGGATGTAATTTCTTCAGAGCTACGATCAGCACGTTTTTTCCAAAAAGTAAGATGTGTTGTGGTAGATCTAGGGCTGCGTTTTTTAGGAGTACTGCTATCGACATAATCCCCGTCATCGCCAGCATCTCCAGGATCGCCGGTGTCTGAAAGAATCGTGGAGCCAACCGGGAATATTCTTTCAAGACTAAATTTATCCCCGTCAAAAATTCCTAATCTGTTTTGATATTTGTTTCTCTCTAGAACATGACTCTCAACAACATTTTGAATGTCGTTTATATATTCTGAAGATGCTGGTACCAATTGGGATATAATCGTTGTGATCGCGTCGTCAAACCATTTGTAATACTCGGCGTATTTTTCAACTTCAGTTATTTTGTTAACTCTACGGAAAAAGATTTGTCTAAGTTTTTCTATTTCTTTGTATCTGTGTCTGTAATAGTTAACGGGGTGGCCAATAATGTTATGAAAGTCAATAACACCCGCAAAGAAGTCTAACATTTCTTGTGAAATTGCTTCGTATAAACTTTTTTCTAGAGAATAAACAAAATTTGGCAATATCTCTTCTCTTCTTAGGTTCGGACTAAGGTCATCTTCGTCAGTAAAAATCTGAATCATATCCGATGATACTGGTCTTTCCGGGTCGGTGAATCTGTAGCTGTTCAATCTTTTCTTGTTAATTATTTTGCTTGAAGAAGCCTCGAAGCCTTCGCCAAAACCGGTATAATATTGTCCGGAGATTTTTCCAACCCAATTAAAGTCATCTCTGTCTGTGACCGAACCCGAGCTAAAGTCTTGAACAGTAAAGTTGCCTGAAGAATCAGAACTTGTTACATTTCCAAAATTCCAATTAAGAGCTAAAGTATCATGACCTAAAGCTTCAGTATAAATATTTGAACCATCTAGTCCACTTAGAGATTGAATAGAACCAGAAAGACCAATGTTTTCTAGATCAAGTGCGTGTTGCTGTAAATCACAATCTTCAAGGTATTTGGTCCAGAATGCAACTGACGACATTAAAACATCGGAGTAGTGGTTAATCGCGCCTGTAACATTTACCTTATCTGCCCCAACATAAGCTCTCTTACCCGAAAGAACATATTTGTGACCAGCGGTTTGTGTAATTTGTGTACTAACCTTAAAAGAATTAAACAGATCTGTTGTTTTTGAATTATAGCCCGAGAAAATCAAATCATAGTTGTAGCTACCGGTTTTTGGCCACACAAAAGTATCAAGTGGGTAATTTTGCGGCTTAACTCTTACCGATAAGTTCCACAATTCGTCGTTGTAAACATCATTAAAAATTGAACTGGTCAATGTGAGTGCAGTAGCACCGGGATTAGCCACAACTAACTTGAAGTAACCTGATTTTGATTGTAGTTCATCTCTGACAAAATATATTTTGAAATTACCATAATCTTGATCGCCACCGGTTGCGGTTGTGTCTGTACCAGCGGATGAGCTGACAATTGTTCCATCGGTTGTGACTGTACCAAACAGAGACATTTCAGTGTAATTGGGTCTAAGTCGTGTATCAGCCGTGTTCATAACATTGAATTCAGGAAAAACAACATTCGCTTCGTAAGTAAAGCCATAGCCAAATTGATTTGTACTACCGGTTAAACTACCAGCAACAACTGTCGAGTTAATCCCCGGCAAAAGATTCGCTGTTCGGGACCTCTGATAAACAACTCCATCACTATTGGCTTGTTTGCTAAAGTTAATGCAGTTTTTCTTTATTAAGTTTAATTCCAAGTTATTTTTAAGAACTATTTCTGCATTATTGGAATTAACCTTTAATCTAAGAAGCTTCTCATCAACGTTGAAACATTTGAGAACATTTTTAATTGCTTGTTCTGTACCTTTCGCTTTATAAATCTCTGTTAAGTTATTATAAAGATTTTGGTAAATCATGTTTTTAGCTTCGTTCAAATCATTTTCAAAAACAACTTTGTCTGAACGATTCATAAATTTTTCTAAGATACTTGAATCAATGAATATTTCTGGGGAGTACAGGCCCAAGGATTGCGGCAAGTGTTCAGCGAAAGGTATAGCTTTAAATGTTCCACTTGTGTGCGTTTGATGTCTAAGTTTTGGTATTTCAGAAATTTGTAAATACAGTTTATCAAAATAAGCTCCCATGATATGGGTTATATATCTCAAATCCGTGTTTTCATTTTCATCGTCTTCTTGCACAATCCAACTTGGTACTAAATTTAGTACGGATGAATTATTTTGATAATCGTAAAATGTACCACTATTTAACAGTCTACTCTGCAAATTAACATAATCTGGGTGATTTGTTCTGATAATTGGATCTAAAAACTCTTTTGTAGCTGCAGAGGCAGAAACAATAGCAGAGCCTGTGTTTCTTGCCGCGGCTGTGTATCCTGTCCAGGTTCCATTTGTAACACGGCCGGCATAATCAAGCACGATGCTGTCGGTAGCTGTTTGGCCTGTGATTCCCTCATTGAACTTATAATATACCCCAAGTGTGGTGTTAGAGATATCACTGTTATTTCCGCCGCGGACTTGTGTAAACCAATTGTTTCCAATCTCTTTTGAAGTTCTTGACGTTTTCCAGAATCTAAATTCGTCCAAAGAACCAGAAAGTTTACCGGCGCCGGCCGAACCGGTTCGTTCTGTTCCAGATGTAGCAGGGATAGAATTAGTGACAAGTGCACCGATTCTGCCAACCATACCTGGCTCATACAAAGCGCCTATAACTCCACCATAGTTGGTGGTGCTGTTCTTTTGTCCGTTAACATATAGAGAAGCGCTACGAGCCGATAAAACGACAGCGTAGTGTGCCCAATCTCCAAACTGACTTGGAGCAAAATTGCCAAGTTGCATGTCTCTGATTATGCTAGAACCGGAAGCAATACTAATTCGGAAGGGAGCAGTTGCATCGTGGGCGCCAGTTATTTCTAATGTTAATCGACCATACTTAGCACTAGAAGATAGTTCATTATTCCACATATCAAAAACAACTTGTTTTTGCGTTGTAGCTTCGCCAACAGAACCGGTTTTCATCCAGAATTCTAATGTTACCCCATCAGTAAAATCGGATCTTAAGTTAGACGTTCTTGTGCCACTGCCATAGGTTGATGGTAAGCCAGCTGTTGTATAAATCGATTCATCGTATATGTTTGAATAATTATATTTGCTGTCGTTTGGATCAAACATCAGATCTTTCAGCTTAGAGGTTGGGGCCGAGCCAGTACCTGGACCCCCTACAAAATCAATATATTCGCCTGTGGAGGGCAAAGCATATCCATTCTGCATTGCAGAAAGTGTGTAGCCGGTCTTGTTGAGTGAGATATAACCAGTTGTTCTTGGATAATCGTTATCTAAGACATACCTCTCAACATCAAGACAACCATTTAAGAATTCGTTAATTTCAGCTTCTGAACCATCATACGGATAGTAATCTGTAATACGAGCTAACGCAGATTTGTAGTATAATCGTGCTGAGCCATATTTAACAAAGTTTTCGGGCTTAGAATAGTCAACTTGAGGAACATATCTTTCTTGATCTGTCCTTCTGGCTTCAATGTTTCGAAACGATTCACCATCTTCGTTGAATAAATCTTTTGATGATACATCGCTTACAAATTCTTGAATCTTATTGTTTGATTCAAAAAGCTTTTTAATACTCATTGTTACTCACTCTAAACTTAAATAATTCATTTTGTTCTTGCCAAGAACTAAGTTCTTCATCATAAAACGCCACTTTAAAGCCATACTCATAATCAGGTTGCAGCAGTTTCATATCGAAATCAAAGTAATTGCCAGAGACATCATAGGAAAGACCCGTGGCCAATAAACCGGAGCCGGTGTCATGCGAGACTACTTCTAGATTATCAAATATTCTAAGCACTCTGTATGATGCCGTTGGAATTGTTATTGTTGGCGCAGAGGCGACAGCTTTGGCGTATATTGTTGGGTTCCAGTTTTTCTCTCGAATGTAAACGTTAAACCTTGCTGTTTGATCTTGAGCATAGCTATTTTGAAGATTTGTGATGTTAATATAATATGTAGGCTCTCGGGCATGCACAGCGGTACCAAGAGAAACACTGTTGATTGTGCCAGTGTGAATTTGAGTTGTCCCAAGAGACCACACATCATTTAACACTGATAAATTTTCAACAACTTGTAATCTGGCTTTATATACGCCAGTTTCGATTTGAGTTGCCGTAATAGAGTCAGCATAGTTATTGCTAGAATCTTTAATTCTTAATCTCGTACTTGTAGGCTCGCCGGCAGAGCTGGAATAAATGCTGACTGTTAGTGCATCGCTAGATGGTATAGTTTTTAATCTTCCTCTAACGTAATTGTAAAAATAAATATCGTTTATGTTTTCCGTTGATGCCAGAGAACTGCTAATAAAGAATTGGCCGCGGTGGTCGCGACGTGTGGAATCCCACTTAGCTTGGATTAATGGCTTTTTGAAAAAGTATTGGGTACCGCGGGCAAAGAAACGCTTAGTGTAATAAGATTTAGTTGCTCCATCTGGAATGTTCTGAGTTGGCTGATCTTGAGATGCTTTAACATTTTTTCCAAAACCCTTTGCTTCTTGACTTGAAGTGAGCTTGATTCCCATGCCGTAATTGGCAACGCCCCCGCCATCGGCTCCGCGGATCCATCTCTCAACCATAGGAGTAATATCAAGATTTAAATTTTCAAAACCATTAGTAAATAACTGCTCGGCGCGATAATCCGCGGAGCTTGATAAGAAATCGCCTCCGCCAGATACAGAATTCCAAGAAGCAGTGGCAGAAGCACTCATCCAGTTACTACCTTCTGAGCCCTTAGTCAGGTCTCTGTACCCTTCGAGGTCTAGACCCACGCCTTCTTGCCAATCATTAAAAAGTGGATTAACTACGAGTCTCATATTGTTTGGTACAGTCTTAGAAGTCTCGGCATCATAAAGATTTAAGTAAAAGTTAACGCTTCCGCTAGCAGGCAATTTTCCACTGGTTCTATCGCTAGCAATCTGATCGATTGGGAATTTAACCAAAACACGTGAAAGTTCTTGAGAAGATGTAGTTTGTCTACCATATACCGAGTAAACTTCTAAGATATCTGCACGACCAGCATTTGAGCCGGTGGCCCTTGTGTTGAGATTTTCTTTAAAGGTATTAACAATCGTATTGTCAGCAGATGCAGTATAATTTCTAATCATTATTTAGCTTTTCCTATGAAGTCCGTATTTTTGTACTTAAATTCTACAATCGCATTTTTTGGAATAATCAGTTGGTTACCATCAGGTGAGAGATTTTTGTTAATATTAATAGTTGCGCTTGAATAATTAGCACCGGTGCGGTTTAATAATCTAGCTTTAACGACATCCAGCACTCCCGGAACAGCATTTAGAGTTTTATATATGTCACTAATGACTACTGATTCACCAATATAATAATTGCTGCTAAATTCTTTCCCTAAAGCTTCAATACATCGACCAATAACTAATTTTTTATCCATACCGGGTGTTGTCTTGATACTAAACTCAATCCCTAAGTTAACAATGTATGGGTCAAGAATATCAATTGTATCATTAATCATTCTATATTGATTTAGCCAAACTTTTAAATTTCTTTTAATTGTTGAACTAGTTTTTTCTAATTTGCCAAATGAATTTTCTGAAACAACATACATATTCAAGTTTCTTTTCTGTGAGTCAGGATCTCTTTGTACAGAAACTCTTTTAACTGAACCAAACTTTGAATGCATTCTATAAGCTAAGTTCTCATAGTCTGCCTGTGTTACGGCACGATTCTGAGTCGGAAAGGTATCATAAATTCTTTGTTTAATTTCCTCAGATGTAGCGTTTCTAACGTCGCCAGTAATTGGCAACTCATTTTCAACTTCTAGTGAATTTATAACTTGTTGCAACAAACCTTGTGATAAAGTGGTCTTGTCTTCGAAGTCCATATTTACTGAAGCAACTTCGTTAAGCTGTTTAGCGGCTATATTGGAATTACCAGGATTTGTTACTCGCATGCTAATTGTCAAAGTTGTGTTTTCCGGCACGACTCCGAGCGCTTCATTTTCAGATAATCTTGTTGGGTCAAAAGACTTAGCAGTAACGTAAGTTTTACCAAACACATCCATTGATACGGATTGTGGATCTGCGGCGATATCACTGCTGCTCTCTTTTCCGCTACCAAATTGTAGTGATACTGTTGGACCACTTCTTTCCACTGTAAATTTTCTAGATACTAAAAACGGCTTTATAATCGAAGGTACATTATCATTTTTATAATTTGTGTTCGATATTTCTTTATAAATAATATCTTGCGCTAAGTAATCAACTTCATAATATTCGTTACCATCACTGTCGAGCACCGAGATTATTTCTGAAATGTTCGGAGTGTTTAGTCTAAGACGAGCAAACTTTTGGAAAGAACCAACAGTAACTTGCTCAGACATCATTTGTCCGGACACAACGCGGCCGTAAGCTTTTATAACGTAATTCGTAGGTGCACCTGCGGAGTTGGTTGTTCCAACGACTACAGGGTGCTTATTGTCGGCAAAATTAACATTCTCCATTAAAGTGTAAGCAAGTCCGGTTGAACTCTTGAAGACTGAGCCTCTTTTTAAAATTGGAGCGTAGTTTCTATTTACTCCTAAACCAACTGACGTTGCCGGTACCTGAACATAGAATGCTGCAATTCCGTAGGTTGATGGTCGGCCCGTGAATTTATAACCCAGGACGCGCCCGTGTCTAAGAATATTGTTGAATTGATATGCTGTATCAAGGAAAGACTCATTAACATTATAATCCATATAAAAGGAAAGCTGATCCCCAACGTAAGCGACTGCATCCATCATCAAAGAAGCAAATGAAGCTTCGCTAAAATCTTGAAATGAATCAGGATATAATCTCTCGGCAATTTCTTGCAAGTCTTGCCTTATCGTTTCAAATTCTCGATTTGTATAATTAATTGGAATTATTTTCTTTTGATTATCAGCCATTAAGCGCCCTCTTTATTAAATAGTAAATTGTAACAAATCTCTAATGTTTAAAGCAGGTATCGAATACTCTAAAGCTATCTGCAATGTGTTGTTATCTGGTGATGAATTGTCGAAACCTACCCTGCTAACACTAACCACCGGTAAATATTTTAAAACTTGGTCTTTTATATCATTTTCAATTTGCGTATAAGTTGACTCACTAAAGTTTTGGAATAAATATGTTTGTATCCCAACGCCAAAGTCAGGCATCATTACTCTTTCACCAGGATTTGTCAAAATTAACATCTTTAAATTTTGTCTAATTAAAGAATGAAAGTCGTCAATCATAGCGTAGCCATGGATGTCGCTTCTTGTAATTGGTAATTTTACGCCTAAAGTTGCCATAATTTGTTAGTCTTTAATAAATATTGCTTTTATTTTTTTATTGTCAATATTCATCGTATCATCCCAATAAATCTGGGCCGTCACACATTTCTCCGTCTGCATTGTAAGGGTTCGACTTAAGTCTTCTACGTTGCCACCATGGCAAGATACCGGCGCCTGGCGCAGGGAATAACCTTGCTTTCAAGTTTCTTAACTTAATAAGAGAAGGGCTCTTTCCGCTTTTCTTGCCCGGGCGATCTTGAGCAGCATAATATAAAGGCTTGAACATACTTTTAATTCTTGATCTAGAGTTCCTCAACAGCTCTCGATCCCATTCATCCCAGTGCAGAGTGAACGGTGTTAACGAAGGCCTATCTTTTGGATGCATCCAGCCTTCGTTTCCAGTAACAAATGAACCTTGAGCTAATTGCTGTACGTTTTCAAATACAATATCATCATCGTACCACCACGGTAAGCCGTATGCATCTCTAATATCGTCGGTCATAGTGACTCTTACTTCACCAACTTTTTGGTTAATATAAGCTCTAGAGCCGGGTTTGGATTTTACTGCTTTAAGGTTCGTGGGATTGTCACTATCACTTCCTCCCCAGTCTCCTTTTAGTGTTTGATCAGCAACTGGAAGACCGAGGCCTTTGAGTAATGCCCCCATTATACCACCGAAGCCCTTGTTTGTAACTAACAGAGAACCAAAGTTATCACCGGTACCGACCGTTACTTCACCGACACTAGCTAAAAACCCATAATCATTATAAATTGCCAACGTGCCAAGAACTTTCTTCATTGAAAAAATGTAACTGGTAAACATCTTGTATTTTGGATCGTGTTTCAGGTTTTGAACCAAACAGTGCAAAAGTTTGCTGTTTGGTTGAACTGTTTGAAACTGTGATGTTTGATAATCAAGTGCATCGACTTCAACGGAGGTCACGACAGTGCCTTGATAATAAAAGATGAGCCCATGTCTGACCCCAAGGTTACCTTCTATACCAACCTCAACACCGTATTTATTTTTAATCATCCTGAGAGTGCCAGGGTATATATCGGACAAAAAGCTGCTGCTGGGTTGTGCTAGGATCATACTCTTGGCAGTTTCATCATCATACTTAACGCCGTCAATTGATGTATATTTCTCAATCTTGAAGGGGCGATCGTCGGTGTAACTACCACCGCTTCCATAATGTGGAAAGTCTCCAATACCGACATTTTGTTTTGTAATTATCGGTTCAGCGCCCATTGCTATATTGTCGGTTGAGTCGCCTCCTTCTGGTTCTGTGGCGGTTCGGCCACCGGGCGCGGGAACTTCTTTAGTTAATTCGCCCGGGGGCTCTATCACCGTCTCTACTGTAGCTACTTTCACAATATCGCCAACCGGTACAAGTATATCGTGACCTTGACCTAAAATGTATAGCTCGCCTATATCATGTTTAGCGCCTGCCATATAAATTTCGTTGCCATCGTCATCTAGGTGGATATGATAATATCCAATATATTCTTCGGAATATCCAGTGGCATCAGATTCATTATTGTCAACTGCTACTCTAAATTGATTGCCGGCTGTAAAATACGGACCTGGGAATACTGAACCTTCTCCGAGTGGATCTGGATCAGCTTTAGATGGAACATTGACAGGAACTTCAACAACTTTATCACTGCGATATTTAATTTCACTGTTAACACATTTATTCTCAAATAACCAGTAATCCAAATCATAGATTTTAGCTTGAAAGCCGGCCTTTTCCATAGCGCCGACAAACTTACTACCCATTTTTGTAAGCTCATGATTAATAAGCTCTTGCAAGAAAATCTTGGCTTCGTCTTCAACCTCTTGAATTCCTTCGAAGTTTTTTCTTTCTCTGAAGTTTGCTAAAGTTTCAAAGAAGCCGGCGTCACCTGTCCACTTCTGCTCCCAAAGGCCCGGGACAGTTTGAGTACGCTTGTTTCCTTTTTCGTCTCTGTACTTTCGAGTGTCTTCTGATCTATAGGTAAATCTATAGTGTGTCTGTAGATCATTAATCGCATCTGAAGCACTTTGAATGTACCCTCCTTTAACCGGGGTTTCAACTGCTCCGGAGCTAACTAAGAAATCGTAGCATTCAACTGATTGCTCTAAGAAGGAATACCAGAATTCGTCATCCTTAAAGGGGTTGAAAAACTCCCAGAAAGCCGGCTGGGCATTCTTAAAATCTTCTTCCATTCTTTCGGCAAGATACGCAGAGTAAATTGTACTATAGTTATCTGGGAATTTTGGTTGTACTGTTGAAAACGTGCCGATTGCCTTCATAATATGAGTGCTGGCATAAATTCTAATGGCAGCTAAAATCAAAGTATACATTTGTATTTTTGCATACCTAGGCAAAATTCTATCAAAAGGTACCTGACGCTGACATTCAGTATCACTATAAAGCCTAGTATCTTCCTCTAGGCTTGGGTAATAATCCTCCAACATTTGCTTAATTTCATCAAAGTCTATAAGATTTTTACCGTGCGGCTTGCAAGCTGTATCTCCGGGGAAAAGTGCTTCGGTTATACCCCACCAACCTGCATAGTGCGGTTTCTTAACATACAATGGAGGATTGTTGAATGTACCACCATAAACCGTTGGATCTAAGACAATAACTCTTGCATTTTCGCCGTTTACATATTGATCATATGTCATACCTAATTGCATTTCTTCATCATCAAAACCTAGGACTTCTCCAATGAATGTTGAGCGAGAAATAGCATCATATGGAATAAATTCGCCGTCCGGACCAAGTACACCATATTCAAACATACCGGGGGTAACTAAATCATGTGAGGCGCCGGTGCGCCACCCATATTCATTCTCGCCAATCATTTTAGAAAAATCTTTGTAAAACTGCTGCATTGTCGAATCATATTTCTCTTTCAGCGCAGCAGATGGGCTTTGACCAAGTAAATCAGCTAGGGCGTATATTTGTGGCGGCATGCCTTTTACTTCAGTCAGTGTTGACAGATAGTTTGGAAAATCGTTTATATCTAATGCTTTCTCTTTGTTTTCATCAACATCTTTGTCAATCTTGAAAGCATCTAGGCCGTCATCAATTGCTAAAAACTCAAAGCTTCTAAATCTTTTAATATCGTTCGAAAATAAGTATTTTAACATTGCCAACAGTTTACTTATTAATGATGAGAAAGGCAACATTATAAGTGCTATTACATTTTCAATAGCCCAGCCAACAATTGGAATATTCTCAATCCAGTTTGGCAAATCAAACGGTGGGAGCGCCATATCTTCGGCAGTAATTTGTTTAGCTAGTGGACTGGCAAACCGTCGATCTGCTCCGTAGTTTACCTTTTCGACTATGGCCACTCTAATATTATCATCAGGCCTGTTCCTAATCTTTTTGGTTTCTGGATCTTCTTCAATATCAGAATAAAAACACTGGATCTCAAAACCATACGACCAAGTATTGCCGGCCCAAGAGAAAGTGTTGCTACTCCAGTTAGTGCCGTGGTCCATTCCTTGGTAGGTGCCCATAGAATTATCTCTAAAGTCTAACGCAATGTCAGCGCCGCTTTTGTCATAGCTAGATTTGGGTTGGCCCTTACCACCTGGGTAATTTGGATCGCCTTTTCGTGGTAATCTGATAATTTCTATTTCATCATCCTCGGCGGTGATGATATCCGCACGACCTTCAATAACCTTCCCAGTAATGGTGTTATATCCAAAATCAGGTAGAGCGATAGTACTTGTACCTTGGTTTCCGAGTATATTAGTAGAGTATTCCATTTCAGTAGTGTTAACTTTGTAGATTGTTCTGCCCACATATTTATTGGTAGATGAAAAAGTAAGTTGATCGCGCAAGTGAGTACCGCCGGCTTTGATTTCTACAAATCCAGGTTCGAGATAAGTGGCACCTCGTCCAAACGCATCGGGATCAGCGTACTCGTTGCCGGCATTTAAAAATTGACGTTTCATCCACTCGCCAACAAAATATGTTAACTGGCCTTCTTGTTCGGTGAAGGAAGCATTTGATTGCAAGAATGAGAAGAAGCCTCTGCTGGTTTCTCCACCATTTGCAACGTTGGTTGCAAAGTCAACATAACCTTTCCTATTGGACGATTTTCTGTGGTGATTAGTTAATGGATTGCCAAGAGTATCGGCCAAGATCATATTTAAGAATCCAAAATTACTGTCACCCATACCAAAGAAGGTGAAGCCGGTGCCCATCATGTCGTCCAAATATTCGTTCTCAAGACCATCCAAGGCGGCGCCCATAAAACCAATTGCAGCATCGATTGTTTGTGGTGGTTCGTAAGGAAGTAATCCGTCTTCACAGCCCGGGGTCGATAAAATATTTGGTATTTTGTCCGACACATATGGACCAATGCCAGTGTTTAGCAGCTCAGTCATCACCTCTAGGTCATCTAAGTTTTCGTCTCTAAGATCACAATATAGTTGATCAATTTGTTCTTTTGAGGCTCTAGAACCTAAGATTTCTTGTCTCAACTCTTGAAATCTTTGTAATTGTTCTGGGGTAGAGCAGATTGATGGGTTTGCTGGTGTCCCATCGTCGACGCCCAAGTTGTTGTTACTGTAGTTTTTAAGAATTTCTCTATACTCTAACGGCAGCAGGTTACCAATGCCCTTAGTGAACCTCGCTATAGAGCTTTTGTTCGGCAGTGCATCGCGGTGCTCAGTATGTACAAATTCTAAAAGCTGATCCGCTGCTTCTAAATATGCTTCTGATGGATTTCCTAAAAGTGCATCGGAGAATTCTTGCCTGGTTACACCAAGTGAAAGATCGTTCGCGAATGCAATTGTCTTATCTCGATCAGCGAAGGCCGATGGGCCCAAGCCCATAATGGACATCAAGTCAATCATAGTATTTTCGACAGTCGCATCATCAGCATCATCTCCACAAACATTTTCTCGTAAAATATCCATCAAAGATGTATTACCGGCTAACATATCAGGTAAACCCATTACTATATCGCCAGCAGTTTCTAATGCTTTACAGACTGCTCTTACTAAAATTTCACACACTTTAGCTATAATCTGATTGACTACGATCATAATGATCATCCCTGCTAAGAATTTTGCTACAAGCCAAAGTGGATAAAGTATATCTTTAAATGCAAGTTTAAATTCTAAAGCTTGATTAAATGTAGGGATGACCACTTCTCTAGGAGTCCTGCAGAAAGCAAGACCCAGTGATTTAATGAAGTCATCTATTCCAGGGTGGAATAACGGAGGGCGCGGGCACGATAAGGCTGTTAACGAAAGGATGTCTTTTATTAAGGGGGCACCTGGAAAGTTGTTTAATTCGTCAAGAATAACAATCAAATTATCACTAAAAACTTCCAAAAGCGCTGTAATATATGCTTGCATGATAGTATCAAGACCAGCAGAATTGTCACCTGAACCTACGGAGTCCAAACCTGACAATATTGTCCTTTCAGACCCTGCTAACTCGTTCATGGTTTGGCCATAAGTTGGTGGTTTTACAGACTCGTAGTTGTTTAAGTTAGCTGGATTAGTCTGCACTCTTTCTGCCGCAATTACTTCGGCGCTGGCCCAGGGCCTTAACATATTTGGTGTTGTTGGGCCTCCTTTGCCAAGCTTAGCCATTTCCTTTTCGACAATGGCATCCATCTCAGCTTGCTTCTCAGGAGGTAGTCCCACGAATAATTGACCAAATTGTTCGATTCCCATAGCTTGTAACGCTTTTTTAATAATAATAGGTAATGCATCATCAAAACTCATACCGCCCATCAAACACCCAAGAGAGTCAAAGACTAAGTCAAGTAGCCCACACAGTTTTAAACTCTGTAGACCTTCTTCCCACAATGGCTGCATTTGACCCATAGGGCCACCAGGTGACCCCCCAAGGTTACCGGCTGGAATTGCTGGTGATAGTTTGTTAGCCATATTAGATGCGCCGTCTGCTACGGGAGCAAAGGCATTAACGCACATCCTTAACACTACATCATCATCAGCAGAAAGCTTAGCCCAGCGCTGATTTTTGGCGAGAATAGCAGCCACTTCTTTTCCAAAAGGTGAGTTTGGGTCTTCAGGTGAAAGGCGGTTTAGTTCTTCATCATCTTTTAAGATCTCTTGTAGTTTGTCACGACACAGTGTATCGTTATATAGGTACGCAACGAGGTCGCCAAGACCAAAAAGTTCATCTAATACGTCAGTTCCAATTTCATTAATTGAGTCTCTAAGGTTGTCATAAAGACAAGAACCGAGTGTTTCCTCAATAGGAAACTTAGTAACTTTAATTTCAGGATAAGTATAAGTTTCTAGAAACTCACGCCATGGCTGTTCTACTCTAGAATTTAGTGCACGAGCCATTTCACTTAAGTTTATAAAATAGTTTACTAAAGTTTCATTGTTCCAATCAAAACTTTTACTGCTGCCATTGCCAACTAATACTTTTAAGGATTTGCTTGCTGTATAAACTGCGGGCTTATCTCCACATTCTTCGGTCCAAACTCTTATCACTCTAAGTCTTTTATCTTTAAAACTAAACTGAAGTTTGGTTACTTTTTCTTTAAACAGGCCACTGAAAATATCTGCGATGCCTGCGTTAGGTAGTGCCATTCCCTTGCTATTCAAGAAGCCTTTAAATTTGTCAATCATATCGGAGAATTGACCTCTTGAGAAGATAGCTGGATCTCCTACATCTTGAAGTTCAAAGCGATGGGTGGCCTTTCCGGTTGGACTCATGAAGTATGCGTCACCTTCTCCAATTCCAGATGAAACCTTCAATAGTTTTGAGTAGAAATAAAGACCTTTGCGTACCCTAATAGACTGGGCCATAAGGTTTTCAGCATTATAACTAACTTTTTCCCAACCTGGGCCCGTCTCATCTTCTTCCTCTTCTGGTCCCATAACAGCATCAGCTAAGTCGTAAATAATATCAAACGGCACAGAATATAGTAATTTCAATCTTGAATTGGGTCTTGCGTCAAGGTCAAACTTTTTAAATTGCATAGCTTTTGAAACTATACTAATTGTTTTTTCAGTTTTAAGTCTGGCACCAAGAGGACAAAAGTCAAGCATATTCTCGATTGCTTCTTGTTTGAATTCTTCAAATTTTGCTTGCAATTCTTCGTCTGGAGTGTTGTCAACAGTTCCATTGTCTGATTCAGCAGCCAAGATAGTTTGTAAATTGGCTGTAGAGCTATAGGGAGTAACTTTTGTTATTTGAAAATGACAAATTTTAGTGTTAAGAAACGGACTAAACATATCTTGTTTTTTCCAATCTGGAACAATCGACGTTGGATCAGGAGTACAAGGACCCTTACAGGGTAGTTCTGGGGTTGTTAAATCGTCGTCACAGACATCGATAACCCCATCGCGATCTATATCTTGGTATTTTAAAAATTTTGATTCTGCCATAATTTACGTTAGATAAACATTCGGACTGCGAACGTGTGTATCCCCTCCATAGTCTAGGAATTTTCTTTTTTCTTCTAATGCCCAAGCCCGGGCATCGAAACTTGCTTCAAGTCCAAATGGAATTGTTAGCCCAGCGACTCTAATTTTTTCAGCCTTAGCAATTGGATCTGAAAAGGGGGAAGCAATTTCAACTGCTTTCTCAGACATAATATTTAAAAATGCATTAAACATAGTTGCGTTTATTAAATCAACATAATGATAAAGAGAATATAAACAAGCAACAAGGTTATGCCCCTTAACTGCAGGTTGCAAATACGGCACCATTTGTATTGGACCCCCTGGCTGGAATAAGCCCATCCAGTTCAACATACTGTCGGTATAGTTTCCACCAATTAATGATATTGTTCCAGCTTGAGGGGAATCTCCACCCAAACTGTTTTTTTCGTGACCACCTGAATAACCTTGGTTTCTACCGGTGACAATTTTAATATTATTTCTTGCTATCATCCTAACATCATCAGCCTTTAAAGCAATACCTGAAAGCAGATGCTTGTTTGAGCCCACATGTGCATCTCTTGGTGCTTGATCAATTCCAAAATGTTTATCTAAGTTTGTTTTTGAGCTGATATAAATTCTAGCTGCATCGCTGGTAGGCAATGGGCCGACAATAAATCCGTTTGGTGGGCCCGGTTGTTCACCTTTGTTAACAGCTTTAGCATTCAGGTTAGCGCCGCGGCCGACAACCATATCAATAGCATCTGAGTTACTGTAGCCGCTAGCGCCGGCGCCGGTACCTAAGTGACCAAGCCTGTCAGAGCCCATAACGATATATGAGCCATAATGTTGAATGACCGAATTGTTTGGTGCTTCTCTGAAAGTTAAATTCTTTCGCGGTGTTCCACTGTGTAATAATCCAGAGTCACCCGGAATAGAGTTAAAGTTTTCGCCTCTGTCAATTTTGTCCTGTAAAGGCTCTAGAAACGAAAACGGCCGGGAAAATGCCGGTATCTCTTTAATAAATGCCATAATTTTGTCCTAATGTAATAAATATACCGTTTTTTTAAATTGATTTAAAGTTTTATATTTCAAATCAAGTTTTAAAGCGATCGCAACTCTTCAGCTAAATCCGGTTCTTCTTCTGCTTCAGCAGCTGCTTCGGCGTACTGCCTAATTTCTTCAGGTACTGTTTCATCCCCGACTATCTCTCTTTCAGTTTGTGCAGTTTCACCAACAGTGTTACCCCCAGTTGAAACAGTATCAACATTATTATCTCTTAAAGATTCAAAGAATTGTTGAACTTGTTCTTCGTTACCCCAATCTCGCGGATTGAAATCAAAGTGTACGGGGTCATAATTGCTAAAGTTACCTCCCCATCTAAGAAACAACGGAGAGCCCATAGCAATTTGTGGAAATCCAGTTGATAACCATATTTGTTTATTGGCGCCTTTGCTACCGCCGGTTTTTGAAGTAATGAGTGTTCCGTTTCTATCATAAAAGTTTAAGTCAATAGCCATTCCATAAGTGTGGCGACTTCGTGTCGGGCAAAGACCACAAGAGGCAGGCAGCGCCCTTTCACCTCTTTTCCATGCTTTGTGCATTTCTTCTTGGTGGGCTGGATCTCTAAAACCCGATGTAATCTGAATTTTAAAACCTTGCTCATGAGCTGCATATATAAGCGCTTTAACCCATATATCGAAAGGCGCCTTAACCGCCGGCGGGCCACCGCCTCCAACATATTCTTTATGTGGTTTAAATCCCGCAATTAGTGCGGAGTTTTTACCAGGAATATTTGTTTCATCATACAATTCTGCAAGTCTTCTTAGTTCAGATGGCATCTCTACTGCCGGTGGTGGCTCGTAGGCTTCACCAAATTTAAAGTAAGATCTAATCGAATCACAAGTCTTTTCATTTAGTGTTGTGTTTCCAGTTTCGTTAACGTGTAAAACTTCAACCAACTCTGCTGTTTGTAAGTTGTAGACCCCACTGCTGTGTTTATGTAGTCTGACCACAACATACGTGCCTATGTTGATGCCACGGTCTGCTTCTGCAACCACAGTGGTGTGCAAAGCAACAAGTGCATTTTGCTGACACTTATCAGCCGCAAGTGTAATATCGCACGGATCTTGTAAAATAGCATGCGGGTTATTTCTCTTATGAGTTATGCGAACTTTAAACTTTTTAAATGATTGATTCATTTTATTGTCGGCGCCAGCATAACCCAGGGCTTTATATTCATATGGTTCAACAGATTTTGGGTTAGTTATTACAACCGCTCTAAATTCTGTTTGATTATTAAAAGCCTCTCCATTGTCACCAAATATACTATCAATCAGCGATTCGATACCACCAAGAGTGTTATCTATTATCTCATCAATATTCAAATGACTTATCAGTGAGCTTTTTTTAACGCCCGACACTACGAAGAATCCTTCTGTAGGATATCATATATTTCGTTTTTGTCATTCTCAGAAAGCTCAAAGCTTTGTTCTTGATTTTTAGACTTGAGGCCAATAATCTTTACAAGCTGCTCATTTGAACGTTGCATCGTCTCAATGTGCTTTGCGGCGACGGGACTAAGTCCTCTGTTGTTGTCGGCATCGCAAGCAATTTGATTTGCTATTTCGTTCAAAAACTCTCTGGCTAATTTTCTATCATCTCTAATATTATCAAGAGCCTCACCAATTAAAGTGTCGAGGTCCGCGTTTTTACTCATAAGTTTCCACTCTCCCAATCTGTCTTAAAAGAATAATATTTCTTTTTAAACTTCTTGAGTGAGTTAACTATCTGTTTTGTATTTAAGCCAGTTATCTCACGCAAGTATAGATAAATAGCTTTTTTGTTAAAAATTTCAATATCGTCTTTTGATTCAAACAGGATATTTATAGCCTTATAAACCTTTAGATCGTTATCTTTCATTTGGTTTTCATCCCACGATTTTATTTCAGAATAAAAGTGAGACCAAAATTCTTCTGTCTCTCTCTCTGAGAGATACGATTCTGTTGTTGAGAGGAACTCTTCTTCATAATGTTTGGCTATGTTGTCATAGTCAACTTCTCTCTCGCGCTGCTTCTGTTGTTTTTTAACCTTGTTGATAAACCAATTCTTAGTAATAACTGAAAAGTATGAGAAGGCTTTTGAACCTTTACTCGGGTTGTATTTATCTAAGATGGTCATTAACCAAATTTTACACTCATCGCGTAAGTAATCGATATTGGGCAAATTGGTAAACTTGTACGTAAACACAATCTTGTCAACCATTTCACCTAACGCAGGCTGGATATATGTTACATAAAGATGAGTTCTTTCTTGTCTGCAATTAGTGATTGTATACCTAATAATTGCATCTTCATGAACCTGGGTAAAGTAGTGGTTCTTTTTTTTGGCACTACCCTTCTTTCGTCGGCGTCTTCTTCTAACTATTGGTTTAGGCTGTTGCTGCTTGTTCATTGTCAATTTCTTCTGGTTCCTCGGCTATAGTGCCCGCTTCAGTCAAAGAATAGATAAATTCAAAAGTCTCAAGTTGCTCATTGAAAGATTGCGCGTGATCAACTAAGCCATGCAAAGTTTGATCGCCATAATACATTTCCATCTGATATAGACTGGAGACGTGTTCGGAGAATGAATCAATCATTGTCTTTAAATCTCCAAGTTCTTCTGAAACATACAAAAGCCTTGAGATAGCAGAGCGAGCATAAACAAAAACACCAATGTTTAACAGCACACTAAATGTTGTTGTAATCGCTAATATAATTTCAAGTTCAGTCATAATTTTTTTTAGATCCTTTTTTAAGATCTTCTAGTATTTCTCTATTTTCTTCAATATATTTTTTTGTTAAGTTACCAGTTGATTTCTCTTTCTTCTTTGATAAGTGAATTGGCTTTGTGAGCATCTTTTTGATTTTATCAGATTGACACTCAATGCAAATATCTTGTTTATCATTCATTCCGTGAAATACAGTAAAATCAACTTGGCAACTTTCACAAAAATATATGTAACGTGGCATTTCTCAATTATTCTACCATGTTGAGTAGGTCTTGTTCAGTAATTTTCTGTTCACTAGAAACGCGTACAGTTGGTGGGTTAGATACTATCAAACCCTGCTCTGTGTTTACTAACTCAAAACCTTTCAAAATTGGTACAATATCCATTTCGTTCAACAGTGATTCTTGTAAAGCCATCATAACTGCTCCGAGAGCCTGGTTAGATAACTTTAAGCTTGATTGTTGAGTTTCGTTTTCATTGTTAAGTTTCATTTTGTTCTCCTTTATTGTGTTTTTCAATATATGGTTTAACAAACCATTTAGCGTCACCTAATTTGTGACAGTGTACCCAATACCTAACCGTTCCATAAGGATCGTAAGGGTTGGTAACTTTTTGTTTTTTTACTACTGTGCCAGAACCGTAATCGCGGACAATATTAATATCGGAGTAAGTTTCATACCACTTAACTAGATCACCTACTCTTATATCATTTTTATGTGACACTTGCAATACATCTCCGTAAACCAGTTTTTAAATCAATTTTGGCGCGCCAGCCTATTCCATCTAAGCTCGATGTGTCCGCCCTAGAATTTTTTATGTCCCCATCACGTGACGGTCGCATATCCCAAATAACATCAAATACATTGTCGATATAGTCTTTTATTTCATTAAGGGTGTGGGCTTGGCCGGTGCCAACATCATAAACTTGACCATTAAAATTGTGTTTATAATTCATACAGTGCAAGTTAGCATCTACAATATCATCTACATGAATGAAGTCTCTTGTTTGTATACCATCACCATCTAATCGTAATGGCGCATTGTTCTTTATTTTCTCTAACCATGCAGATATCACAGTTGAGTACGCCCCACCGTATTTTTGATCTTCCGAATATACATTAAAATATCTCAAGGATACGGTATCTATATTGTACAAAGCACTATAGATTTCGCATTCTAGCTCAGTCATTCTTTTGTGAGCACCGTAGGGGCTACTAGGTATCTGAGCAGCTGCGGAGCTAGCAAATATCACTCTCTTGGCGCCAACCAACTTAGCATATTCAAGCACCCTAGAGGAACCTAATACATTATGGTTCAATGAGTCAGAAGGATTCTCTACGCTCCACTGCACACTTGGCTTAGCGGCCAAATGAAAAATGTATTCTGGCTTGAATTTAAGGTGACTAAAGTTCTTTTCGTTATCGAACAGGTGCCAGCGAATATCTAATTTTTCCGATGTTACTTGTGACTCTATATCAATGCCATAAACACTATGGCCAAGTTGTTTAAGTCTTCTAAACAACTTGGAGCCTATGTACCCTTTGTGGCCAGTTACCAAGCAGTTAGCCATCGATTTCCTCAATCATATCAAATGCAGAATCCCAATCGGTAAAACGGATTGCTTTATCATCAATATAAAATCTTGCTCTTGGTTTCTCAGCAGTTACTTTGCTAACAAACTGTGCCATATTCTGCTCTTTCAACCACTCCCAGACCAATTCAGTACCAGTCTTACCACTAACTAGGCCGCGGTCAGGCTTGGCTTTACAAGTATAAACAATAACTGTGTATCGCTTAGAAAGTTTTTCTAGAGCCTCATAGGCTCCTTCTACTGGGTCATCATATATTGTCCCGTCATAGTAACCCTTGGAGCACTTATGAATAACTTTATCGAAATCAATTCCAACATTAATTTGTTCATCTGGATAGCTGTGTTCACGAATCTTCCCACCTTTCCAGTTAAGGTTTTTTAAGCCTTCTGGATCATTGCTACCAATTGGCGGACACACATTGCCGGAGCCATGTGTAAGCTGGTAAGTAAGTAACAAGGTCAATACTTCTGCAGTGTGATAATAATCTGCTCCAAGCACAACTTTCGTCAATTCATCAATCTGCATAGGTATATCCTTGGAGGTCAACATAGCTACCTGCATACCGTTGGCCTGAGCCCATTGAAGAGCCTTAAGAATATCTATAGAATTTCCAGATGAGGAAATTCCAAGCACCAATGACTTTTTCATTTGAGGTGCAGTACGTGTTGATGTTCTCGCTATTAGCCAATTTACCATCCACTGCTCAAAGCTAGTATCATTAATGTACGACGTCGCGACGACGCCAGAACTAGGACAGATTGCGTTCTTGGTGCCGTTCGACAAGCGAGTCATATCGACTGCAGCGTGATCAGCCACAGCCATGTTACCGCCGTGACCTAAGACGTATATGTCATCACATTGATTATATTTCTCTTGTAATTGCTCCCACTCAGTTGTGTGAACAACTTGAACAAATTTGTCACCTATGTTTTCAAAATTAAGCATTTATTTTAACTCCTTGTATCCCTCTAATAAGATTGTGGTATCCATACCTACAGCAATTATACCATATTCTGAGTATTTGTCAATATGTTTATCTACATCGGTTGGTATATGGACCGCCATCTTGGTAGGGTCAGTAATTACACTGTTGATTCTTTCAATCGCCTCTAAAAATGTAGGATTGTTAAATTCTGCTGTCACACCTAAACTAGCGGATAGATCATATGGTCCAATCATATAGTGAGTTAGACCTTGTGCATATATCTCTTCAAGATTGTGAAGCGCTCTTTTTGTCTCAATCTGGGCAACAATAATTGGCGGTTTGTTAACAAGTGTGGAATATCCCCATTTATTTTGTCTCACAAGCCCTAGGCCGCGAGAACCACCATATTTGGGGTAGGTACACAGGTCTTTTATTTCGGCGGCTTGTGAGGCATCCTCGACAGTTGAGAATATTAAACCACTGGCGCCGGCATCTAAGCACATTCTAATGAGTGTTTTATTGATCTCTGTGAGTCTAACCAAACACACTTTGTTTTTTGCCGTAATAATCTGTATACAGTTGTGCAGGGTTTCGTTATTGTAACACCCATGTTCTGTATCTAAAACTACTCCATCAAAATCTTCGCAAAGCATTTCAGAAATAATTGTAGATGGTATTTGTTGCCAGGAAAGCTTCACTTATATTTCTCCACAAAGTCTGTACATATTCCAGCGCAGTTTCTTAATTGCTGTTCAGTATACAAGCCATCAAATTTCTCTGGCATAACACAGATGGACTCTGGTGTTAGAGTGTGACCTGGATATGTCCATATAAATCCTTTGGTTGTTACTGTATAAAAATCATCTTGATGCCAAAACACATTGAAATTTGATACCTGCTGCGTTAGTGAATGGAGTGCTTGAATATCTTTTGCGTGCAGCCAAAGATTATTTACTCTTTCAAAAAGCCATTCAGGTGAAACCATATATTGTTGCTCATCATGGCCAAGATAAAATTTAGTATAAAAGGAACCTCGGATGTCTATTTCAACATCATAACCTTTTTCAAGGGCTCTGTCAATATAAAGTGGATTATTTTCCATCTCAGGGTTTGGGCCAGTCAGATTACCTCTGTGTGCGATTAAAATCACTTCTTCACCACATAAGCTGTGGGGCATATATAATTTAATGTCTTAATTTGTACGTCTTTATCGGCGAAGAATCGGTCTACTCCTGCAGATTCAGACCATTTATGAAAAGCGTACTCGTCAAATACTACAATGCCCCCCTTAACAACTCTATCCCACATAGCAGTGAGTGCTTCGTAGGTAGGAACATCTAAGTCCAAATCAATGTAGAGCAGTGAGATCCTAAATCCAGGACGCTCTTTAACATAGTCGTGGGCAGTTTTAGTAATATCTCCAGCCACCAGTTCAAATTCGTGGTCTTCAAACCCGCAATTCTTTACAAAATCGCCAAATAATTGTGTTTGGTTGTCTTCATGCTTGTAACCTCGTTTGTCAAACAGGGTACCCATAGCCTCTTTATCAATACCAGACAAGCTCTCAATCAACTTTTCAGAGTTAAAAAAGTCAAATCCAACCACCTTTTTACCACTATTGGGGCACAAAAAGCGCTTTATTTTCAAGAAAGTGAGCATTCCGGTGCCTTTAAACACTCCGCACTCAACAATATCACCAGGTAAGTCTTTAACTTGATCTACTAAAAGTGTTCTAGCTAATAACTTACCAAATACTTTGGTATCGGGGCTAAGAATAAACCCATTGAAAAAATCATATAAATTTTGAGAGGTGTCTACAATTTCCAGTTCTTTTAAGTCCATTTATACTCCTTGAAACTTGTTAAAGTAATCTAAGTCTTCGGGAGTTCCGATACCCCACATCCCATCAAAGTGGAATGTTTTAATCTTTTTACCGTCTTCCAACGCTTCATTAAAAACAGGACAGACGTAGAACTCATTGTTAAACCTGACATTGTTCTTAATCATTTGCTCTGCATATTTTACATAATCAGAGCCGTGCTTCCAATAATAAATTCCAGCAGTAGCAACATCGCTGATGGGTTTCTTCTCTGCAACCTCGGATACAAACCCTTGTTCATCGAGTTTGGCGAAACTCCACTTGGGGTGTGTTGCTGTAAACGTTAACATCCCTCCATCGACTTCGTCAGCTTCCATAGAGTACATAAACTCATTGCTATCCCAATCTAAGAACTGATCTGAATTTGCAAAGATGAGTGGCTCATCATTATTAATAAATTCTTTTGCTAATAAAGTTGTGCAGGCTGCACCTTCAGTCATGCCATCAACCTGCACTATCTCACATCCAGGTGAAATTAGACCGAGAAGATGTTTCAAATTATATTTTTCATAGTGCTCTTTCTGCACCACGAAGATGTGGCGAGCATCGATATTTAAATTCTCAACAACAAGTTGAATCATTGGCTTGCCTCTAACCTCAATAAGCGGTTTAGGGAAAGTATACCCTGCTTGTTGAAACCGAGAGCCGGCGCCGGCCATTGGTATTAGTACGTTCATTTTACCTCCTTGCCATTTAGGTCTTACATTTTGTTTTCGATTTACTTTGTCAATAGTTTCTTTAATTTTCTCATAAGTTACATCGCTACTATTTTTTACAGCGCATAAGTGTGCACCACTATTAATTGCTGCTTTGCGACCGTGATGCGAATCTTCAATTACTACCGTTTCGTGAGGGTCAACATTAGCCCTCAACATACATTTCATATATATTTCAGCACTAGGCTTTGGCTTTGTGACATCTTGGTTAGAATAAAGAAAGTCAATGTGTTCAAAGAATCCTCTTCTAATAAGTTGCAACTTAGCTGTATCTCTGATTGAATTAGTCGCACATGCTAGGGTGTAACCATCAAGCTTTAGTTTTTTAAGAACCTTAATGATTCTATGATCATATTCAAAATTGTCAATTATCTCAACTGTCTTTTGTTGTTTAGCTTTCCAGATGGTTGTATGAAACTCTTCTGGTAACCCTTTCTTGTCTGAGAGCATTTGCAATTTCTTTGTTGTTGAAAGTCCATCGTAAGTTGACAGATGCTCTGCTCTGTTTACAACATAACGTTCGTCAATGTCTCGTAATGCTAAATTGAGAGCTTCATAGTGAAGTTCTCGGGCATCTACAAGGACGCCATCTAAATCAAATACTACTAATTTAACCATTTCTAAATTTCTCTCCACTTTTAAAAGGATGTTTGTCTATATCGTAACACTTATCCGCGTCAAGCCACATATCACCCTCTCTCCAGCCTACATAATTCTTACCAGACAATTCAATGTCTTTTTCAAAATAGTAATACTGTACAAAACTAGGAACCTTGGGTGGGCTTGGTGGGTTTTCTACAAAGTCTTTGCTCCATCGAGTTAACCAACCGTAGTAGCTTGGCTGTTGTTTCCAAGTATCTTTCCATTTCCAATAAAAGATCTGCGAAGTATGGTACCAACCTTCTTTTGAGTCGTTATTTGACTTAGCAGTGCGCCAATCCGACTCGCCGCCTCTGTAGTCCGATGTGTCTAACTCAAGCGCGTCGTGTGCATTCAGCAGGCGCCCGTGAATCTTGTCATTGATAAGTGAATGTTCTTTGTTATAAATTAACGCTCTGATATAGTAATCCGCTTCTTTGTTAGCTGGTGTAAGGAATCTTTCATCCCACATGCCAATCTTTTTTACTGCGTCGGCGGTATAGCTGACAATATTATCACCAAGTTGGCCAGTAATAAAATTATATTTTTGATGCATCTTGAGCAAATTAGTGGCCCAGTTTGGATTAAGAACAATATCATTTTGCATTGTAACAACAATCTTGGCATCTGGGTCTTTCAGATCTTTAAATCCGTGTAACAGTGCTTCATTCCAATTGCGTGCTAAGTTGCCGGTATCCCAATCGGGTCGAGTACTGTTGTGAATTACGTTTACTTTGTCAACAAACTCAGCGTTTAATTCAAACTCAGAGTGATTGTTTATTATATTGACCTCGGTATTTGGTATTGAACTAAAGTCAGTCTTGTTAAAAAGTCTATCAAGAGTTTCGTTCAATACTCCAGTTCTTCTATATGTCACGATAAATATTTTTAAATTTTTCATTTTTTTCTCATTTTTTCGTATAAAATTTCTGCCAACATAAACTCAAACTCAGTATCAACGTCGACCGCTTCCACTTCATCTAGCATATAAGGATAAAACTTATCGCCTAGAATGTTTTTGTTCTTAATCATAATCTCACGAGGTAGAATATTTGCTGCAAAGTTTAGGGCATATATATCTGGTAGATCCTGTGACCTTGGGTGATTCTTAGGATCGTAGTTTATCGCTCTCCCATCTAACCACATATACTCTTTGATAATATTTGTGGTAACAACACAGTCGTAGTCTGCTTCACGTTTGTAAATATCGATACATTCTTGTACAGTTTCATCAGTCACCAATGGGCTCGTCACTGGAGTCCAGAGAATATCTTTACATTCCAGGCTAGTGGCAAGATGCACGTATACATCCCCCATAGGTACCGTATCACTAGCGTAGAAAGGATCTCTCTTCATGGGATAAGCGCCCAAGTCCTCTGCAATCTGAAGCATTTCATCATCATCAGAAGTTACTACGACTTTATTAACATCGCGCAGTCTTAGCGCTTGCTCGACTTTGAGGGTTAACATATTAGAACCCCCAAAAGGTCGGATATTCTTGCGAGGAACACGCTTAGAACCGCCTCTAACAGCAATTAAAACATTAATATCAATGTCTCTATGCATTAAAACTGTCCTCCATTAACGTCAATAGCTGCGCCAGTTATATAAGACGCTGCGTTTGAGCATAGGAACAAGATCGGCATTGCCTGTTCTGTGGTAGTGGCAATCCTCCTAATTGGAATTTTTGCCTCTAATTCTGCAATTGCTTCTTCAGACATTGATTCCTGCAGCATTTCCGTCATAGTTTGACTCGGACACACGCAATTGACCAGTATATTATGTTTTGATACTTCATTTGCAAGCTGCTTTGTTAAACCAATGATTCCATATTTGCTGGAGGTATAATGTACTCCACTAACGATACTTTTATTTCTTCCAGCAATAGATGATACATTAACTATTCTACCATAATTTTGTCTTTTCATTAAGCTAACTGCTTCTTTACAGATTACAAAAAATGATTTTAAGTTGATATTCATTACTCGATCCCATTCATCAGTATCGATACAATCTATCGGCTCGCAAAGATTGGTGCCAGCAACATTAATTACGAAATCAATTTCATCAAGTTTAGAGAAAATGTATTGTATATTTTCTATATTAGTTAAATCACACCTAAGATCCTTCACTAGGTGCAAATTAGCAGAAGTTCTCGACGCATTATATACAACGCAACCAGCGGCAGCAAGTTGCCGGCAAACTTCTTTACCGATCCCCCTACTACCGCCAAAAACTATTGCCGTCTTGCCTAAAAAATTGAAATTTATATCATTCATCTTCGTATACATGATTTACATCTGGTCTTGTTATAGCGTATCTAACACCGGGACCGTCACCTACACATTTGATGTGATGCCATGTATTTTTGGGAACAACAATAATATCGTTCTTTTTAACTCGTTGGGTTCCTATACCCTCGATCCACCATTCCCACTCACCATCCAAGATTACCCAGTTTTCGTCTGCATCTGGATGAAAGTGTTTACGGTTTCCTTCGCCGGGTTGTTGTTGGATGACAACACCACCAAACAATTCGTTGTATGCGATACGAACTGCCCAAGAACCCATTCCTAGATCCTCACGAAGGTCTTTTAAATTAACTGTTGAACAGTTTTCATATTTTACTAGCTCTGAATGTCCTACACCATCGTTTTTAAGGACATTAACAAGATCGCTATCTGAATTAGTCTTTATTCCCATTACCTTGTCTCGTTTTTAAATTTTGGTAACAAAATGAAATTTTTGATACGCATTGATACACTAGTAGAATTTAACATGTTAAGTACCGGTTTGTCAAGTTTAAATCTCTTATCTTTTAATAAAACATTTTTACAATGCATCATTTGTGATAATTGGTCGTGTAAAACTTTGTCTGGGCCATTTGGTGTTCCCGAAGATCCATATGTATCTGTATATTGTTTGGTATACTTGCCTTCATCTGTCTGCGGTGTGCCCGTGTTGTAAAAATCTAACCCAAATACAGCTAATTCTTTAATTGGGTATCTTAACAGCATATTTAGCGCGCCATATCCAGAATTAAAGTTAGCTGAGTAAACAGTGTAAACGCCTTTGTCAAACTTTTCAATATGTTGTTTCGCATAAATTTCCCAATATAGAGCCCACCTGTCCCAAGAGGTATCCTCATTTCTAAGATGCACAAGCGGTACACCTAATTCTGCAAACTGGGGTTCGTATATTTCATCAACAAACGCCCACGTTCCATCTGATTTCATTTGACTTGCTGTGTCATTACATATAACAAATTTAGGCTTATCTTCTACCGGGAGAGTTTTTAAATGCTCAATCACTGGCGGGCCATAATTAGAGTTTAAACAGCTTTGTATAATATCTGTTCTCGTGCCGTAATCTTGTTCGTTTGGTATACCATGTTGTATCCGGACCACAACATCATATGAATCTATGAGTTCTCCCTGATTTGAGCCTTTCATATATGGCGCTGGGCCAACAAATGCTACTCTTTTGTCTTTCAAATATGATGATAGTTCTGTATTGACATTGGAAGATTTAATAAAAAGTGACTTTGGGTTTAATCTCTGGAATTGATCAACACACTCTGAAGTAGTAATCTTTCTGCAATTCTGTGTTGCTTTGTTTACACGACCAGCAATATTGATCCAAGGATTAGTAGTGGTCATTAATTCTGAATATTCAATTTTGGACAGTATGTTCTCTATAGTCTCCTGGTCTTCACAGTTTATATCAAGCAATTGTTTTCTTACACTGACATTTAAATTGTCAAACCACTCATGTTCTAAATCAAAAAACAGTTCAACTGTCTCACGATTAAAAAAATTAGTTATATGATGATCTTTGACTGGGATTATTCCGTTATCAAGCACTATCTTCTGAAATACATTCTTCACTAACAGAGAGTTGTATTTTTGAGACTCGTTGGCAGCATATCTGTCAATCGTAGCAACTTTTTTAAATGCCGGGCGAATCCACTTCCACATTTCATTCATCCGATAATCATTCCAGGCGCCATCTATGTTATGTGGTGCTTCCATATCAGTGTTCCCGTTGTCGTAGACCATTTTGTGGCTACACACAACATGTCTTAGGAATGGTATTTCTAATATATTAAAAAGATGACAAGCTTCAACACCACCACCAAAATTAGTAATCATTGGAAAAAACCACTTCATTAGTGAATGGTGAACAACCTTCATTCCACAGTGAGTAAAAGGCAATACAGAGGCATCTTTGCTGTCTCGGTAATCAGTGTTGGCAGCATAAGGGGTAACCATACCGTTGCCGGGATAGTACGTTAATACAGCAGGCTTAAATTCATTTAAATCCTCAAGAATTTGTTCTTTCACTCCTAGATTTTTCAATGGTCTGAAATTGTAATCATAATCCACAAACGCATAATACTCGTATTGTTGTGGCACCGTCGAGGCTAAAACATTTCTGGTATCGGTCCACGTGGTATTTGGACAATATTTAAGAGCGTCTTTGTTTGGTCCATCGTGGGTAACAAAATAGAAATCACATTCATCTTGTTTAGAGAACAATTCAACGTGTTCAGGGTTAGGCGTTAGCGGCGTAACTTGCAATACGCAAAACTTTTTCACAGTTCGCGCTCCCACCTTTCAATCATTTCATCGAGCATGGAACTGAACGTATACTCTGGCTGCCAGCCAAGGATTTCACGGGACTTTGAAGAATCTCCTTTAAGATACTTAAGTTCCTCTGGGCGCATATACTTTGGATTTTGTACAATGTAATCTTCGTAATTCATATCAAGCTTAGAAAACACTTGTTCACACAGATCTCTAACTGAATGCGTCTCACCTGTAGCAACAATAAACTCGTCGGCAACATCATGATTTACAATTAAGTGCATGGCACGAACATAATCTTTAGAATGACCCCAATCACGGTAAGAATCCATATTCCCTAATTCAAGCTTATCTTGCAAGCCTTTTTTAATTGATACTGCTCCTTTCACAACCTTGTTGGTAACAAAGTTCGATCCGCGGCGGGGAGACTCGTGATTGAATAGAATACCGTTGCAAGCATGTAGCTTGTAGGCGTGCCTGTAATGTCGCACAAGGTTGTATCCCATAACTTTAGCACATCCATAAGGACTAACCGGGTTCATAGGCGTTGTAAGCCTCTGGACACCATCATCATCCACTGAGTTACCAAACATTTCAGAAGAACTAGCTTGATAGAATTTAGCATTTGGAACAAGCGTACGGTATACCTCTAGCATACTCAAAACACCCAGGGCGTTTGTTTGAATTGTGAAGGATGGCATATCATAGCTAACTCGAACGTGACTCATAGCGCCTAAATTATAAATTTCATCTGGCTGCACATCTTGTGTAATTCTAACCAAAGATGGATAATCGAGTAGATCACCATAGTGTGTGTGCACATGTTCGTTTAGTCCAAGCTTGGCTAGCCTGTGGTTTTGGTTTTCTGCAACCGAATGTCTTCTGACAATTCCGTGCACCTCATA